>Ga0181568_10000064_pt1 | contig 75544 bp, 52 predicted proteins | sample 101ome_20_FD_133758 | JGI IMG/M metagenome (GOLD analysis project Ga0181568, IMG submission 133758) | Coastal salt marsh microbial communities from the Groves Creek Marsh, Skidaway Island, Georgia - 101404AT metaG (megahit assembly) | ecosystem: Environmental > Aquatic > Marine > Intertidal...
CCCCCCGCCCCGTCGTCGATCCGCGAAGCCCTAACGACGCGCACGACGCATCCATCCACCCGTCCCGCGTCGTCACCCCCGCGTCGTCACCCCCTCGATTCCGAACGCATCGTTCGCGATCGACCTCCATCCCTCCCCTCGCCCGATCCACGCGCGCGCACGCACCATCGTCGTTACTCGATCAATCGAGCGCCGTGAAGAGGCGGACGTCGTCCTCGCGACGCGCGAACGCGTGAACGTCCGAGACGTCCGACCGTGTGACCACCACGTCGAGTCCGGACTCATCGACACGACCCACCCGATCTAAACGTCATATCGCTCGCATAGACTACACCCACGAATCCCGATCATCACGAATCCACAAAACTCACACAAAAGTCGGTGTCACCGCACAACCCTAGGCGCGACTGCACACGCGCTCGATCGACCTTCACGTCGTTTGGATTTCGACTCGTGCAGAGCAAGACGAGTTACCTTGAGTCATGAACGGTCACTAAAACCGCACCCTTCGCGCTCCGAACGAGTCGAAATCCGTCTACGGCGACCGACCGACCGATCGATGGACGATGGATGACGAAAGTGCCACCGATTCGTCTTCCGTGTGCCGGAGATGGAGGAGGCGTGAGGGCCGTGCGAGGACGACGCGGGCGTGAGAGGACGACGCGCGCGTGAGAGGACGACGAGGAGGAGGAGGAGACGACGAGGACGACGTCATCGTCGTCGTCCTCACCACCGTCGTCGTCGATCGACCGATCGATCGACCGATCGACCGATCGATCGATCGGTCGCGCGTTGACTGATTTTGATCGATTTCACGTCGATTCGTTCGAGGACGACGACCGCGATGACGGCGCGACGGCGCGAGACCACCGAGACGGAGACGACGGAGACGACGGAGACGATGACGACGGAGACGATGACGCGCGCGATGATGGTCGACGCGCACTCTCGCGCCGTCTTTTCCGCCAACGCGGACGGGTACCGATGGCGGAAATACGGTCAAAAAAACATCAAAGGGTCGAGACATCCGCGATCGTATTATCGATGCACCGAGCGCGGGTGTCCGGCGAGGAAGAAGACGGAACTCGCGGAGACGAGAGGGCGATGGGAGGACGTTGAAGGTAAGACTCGTGTCGAGGGGTGGAGGCGTGGACGTGGGAATCCGTCGTGTCAGACGGGGACGGCGGTGTTGCGGGTGACGTACGACGGCGCGCACACGCACGGGAAGCCGACGGCGACGCGCGCGACGGAGACGACGACGGAGACGACGACGGAGACGACGACGATGATTCCGATGATGGTGACGCCGATAAAACGCGCGCGTGTGATCGAGGGTGAGGGTGAGGGGAGGACGATTCGATCGGGAGCGTCCGTGGACGCCGACGCGGAGGAGACGCCGCCGCGGAGACGAAGGGCGAAAATCGTCGTCGACGCGGAGACGCCTCCGCCGACGAAGAAACCGGTGGAGGCGAGATCGAGCGCGACGAAACCGAAGCGAACGATACCGCCGACGTCTCGACGACGACGAGGACCCGAGCGCGAGAGACGCGAGTCGTCGTGTAGCGCGGCCAAGGCGACGTTCGCGGATGCCCGGCGCGCGGCGACGAGTCCCGTCGCGCGAGACATTTTCAGCTCTTTCGACGATTACGTCGATCGCACGCGCGCGTGGGAGCAGCGTCAACACCACCACGACGAGTTACGATACGATTTCGATCCGTTCGTCGCGCGTCCGGACGTTCGCGTGCGACGCGAATTCCACGACGGCGTGTTGACTAAAATCTCCGCCGAAGACGCGCGTCGCCGCCGCCGCTCGCCGCCGCCGTCTCCCGCCTGGCCGTTCGGCGAGATGGATCTCGAGACGAGACTTCAAGAACTCACCGACGAGGTCTCCGCCGAGGAGAGACTTCCCATGTCTCCACCGCCGCCCGTCTCCCGCGCGGACGCCGACGCCCGGAACCGCCGTCGCGGCGAGCGGCGTCCGCCCGCCCTCTGCGTGGCGCGAGACGTCGCGCCCCCGCCGCCGTCCGCCGCCGTCCGCCTCGCGTCCCCTCGCGCGTCCGACTCTTGGTTCGGCGGGTACCTCCGCTCGCCCTCCATCATCGACGCCATCGTCGCCGGTTCACCGCTTCTCGCCTCTTTCACGAGAAACGTTCGTTCGTGGTGCGAATCGCCCTCCTTCGCCGCCCTCTCGCCGCTCCCGCGCGGCGTCCTCGACGGCTTCGCGCGACACTCCGGCGACGCCTCGGGTCACTTCTGTTGACGGCGGTCGACAGATACACACACATCGCTCGCTCGCTCGCTCGCTCGCTCGCTCGCTCGCACGCTCGCTCGCACGCAGAAGACGTAGGAGACATTGTCCACCATCGCGCTCCTCGACGCGTCGTCGCCGCCTCGTCCCGTCCCCACCAATCTGTCACTCGCGCTGCACTCGTCGACGACCGATCGCGCATGGCGCTTCGAAAAGTCGGGGAGACCCCGCTCGAGCGCGCGCGGCGCGTGGCGATCAACGAGGCGGAAAAACTCGAGGCGCAGCGAGACGCCGAGGCGCGCGCCGCGTTCGAGGCGACGTTTAAACGCGCGGGAAAGTACCCGGCGCGTCTGCCGCCGGTGGGCCAGAGACTCGGACGACCGGACGACGAGGCGAGCGAGCGTCGACCGCCGGAGGCGTTGGCGCGAGAGGTGTTGGAGAACATCGGTGAGGATGGTGATGGGGCGGCGGGTGACGAGGCGCGACGGACGACGTCTGGGTTCGGGGCGGGGACGACGGATCCCGTGCGCTCGACGGCGAACGGCGCGGGCGTGGGCGGCGGCGCGGCGGGGAAAGAGAGCGCGTTCACGGTGGTGTCGAGAGATGGAGAGGATAAACGCGTGCACAGAGGTGGAGAGAGAGTGGAATTTCGGGTGAAGAGGAAATCGGACGATGAAGTGGTGGCGAGTGGAACGGGGAAAGATTGGAACGACGGGACGTACGGGTGCGCGTACGCGGTGGACGCGAGAGGGGAATACGAGGTGGAGGTGACGATGAACGACGTGTCCATCCTTGGATCACCGTTTGAGGTGTTTTACAGCGCTCCGCTTGATGGACCTCTCGTGGCGAGAGGACGCGCGGGGGTGGGGCGCAGATTACCGAGCGGGGAGAAGGCGCCGTTGGGCGTGTGTCGAGACTTTTTAGTGGGCAAGTGCGACAGAGTGATTTGCAAGTTTAAGCACGACGCGCCGCCGCCTCCGCCGCCGCCGCCGTCCGGCGAGGTCGTGGACGTGCCGCCGCCGCCCGTCGTGACGGAAGAATTGAGACGAACAGTGCACGTGTCTAATTATCCCCTCGGTCTCACCATGGATCAAGTGAAGCAAGTGTTTTCGTTTTGTGGCAACATTGTCGACGCGCGCGAGGGCGGCGCCGGGAAAAACTTTGCATTTCTCGAATTTTCCACCGATAAAGAAGCCCTCGCGGCGTTAGCGCTGAACGGAATGAACGTGGGCGGACGAAACATCAGAGCGGAGTTGGCCAAGACGCCTAAACTTCTCAATCCGAGATCGTTCACGCCTCCCGTCGTCCCCGCGGCGCCGGCGGCGCAGAGCGAACGCGCAAAGGCGGCGCAGAGCGAAGCCGCCGCGCGCGCCGCCGCCATCTCCGCCCGCTTGAGCGCCAAGGGGGCGCAGGGGGACGACGTGCGATATAAACCGTATTAGAAGAGTAATCGCTTGGAGGAAACACAGCGCTTTTGACTCGAAACGAACATCTAAGAGCTAACATTACACAAAAACCGCGCTGAGCACTTCCGCTCCGGCTACTTGTCGAGTTTGTATACATCGAGCACCCAGACGAGAAGAATATTATAGAGGGCGTACACGCCGTAAAAGGCAATGTATATGTAACCCATTTTTGCCGTCAGTCTAAACTTATTGCTGCTAACGGATGCAATGTAAAAGACGAGCACCGCGAGGAGGATGAGCGCAGATGGCAAGAGTTCGTCCGTGTTGACCAAAATGTATGTCGGTTTCTGCCAAGAGAGGTAGCAGAGCCACGGAAGACCGAGTCCGAGCCAGATGTCGAAGACGTTCGATCCAACCGCGTTCGCGACGGCCATGTCGGCGTAACCATCCTTGGCGACAGAGATGGATGAAAGCGCATCCGGAATGGAAGTACCGGCGGCGAGCACCGTGGTTCCCATGACGACGGCTGGAATCTTGAGCAAACATCCAATCCTCGCGCACCACTCCACCATGAAGTGAGAGATCGCCCCGATCCAACCGATGGACAATAAAAACGACGCGATGTACCATGTTTCCCATTTCTCCTTGTGACAGGGCGGAATGGTCGCCGTGAACACGGCGTACCACGGAAGACTCAAAACCCAAATCGGTCTATCCTTCCACTCGGCGGGCATCTCCCACGGACTGCGATCGTCGTCATCATCATCGTCTTTACTGGCGTTTGCGTCTTCACCGCTCCCGTTCGCACTCTGCGCATTATTTCTGTGAGGATGATGATTCCAAGTCACGCGGTCCGTGTCTCGGCGAATCGCGCGCAGTTGACCCGGACTCAACGCTTGCAACTTTGGCCTCCCGTGGATGCCCGCCTTGAATCGCTGCGCGGCGAAACCGACGAGCATAGAACCGGTTATGGAAAGTTCTCTCGTCAGTTTATTGTCACCCTCCTTCGTCGTCGACGTCGTCGCCGAGGAAGGTTCATCGCCGCCGACAGCCTCTTCCATCTCCACGGCGGGGTCGGGTCGTCCGAGACGATGTCCGAACTTTGCGTCCAACCACTCCATGAAGAAGGCGTTCTTCCACATGAAGGCTATGTACAGGCCGTACAGACAGACGTAGATCAGACCCTCCCACCAATCTATTCTCCCGCCGTTGAACGTGGCGACGATACCGATTATGGCTGCGCAGTAAAAGCTGCAATCGCGAGTGAGCGGCTTCCAATCCAAGTCGAGCGTCTGCCCGGCGAAGATCACCGTGGTGCCTATGATGACGAGAATATTAAATACGGCGCTTCCGACGATGGTCCCGACGCCGATGGCGTTATCGGTTCCACTGTTTATCAACGACACGGCGCTCGACGCGAGCTCCGGCGCCGAAGATCCAGCCGCCATGAACGTCGCTCCGGCGACATCGTCGCTCAGACCCAAGACTTCGCAAATTTTCTCGAGCGACCCAACGAAAAAGTCATCGCACACGATGGCGATACCGATGAACAGATAGACGACACCGATGAAGTATAAGACAATACCACCCGGTAATTCCCAATTTTTCGTCGGTTTACATGTCGACGAGCTCAGGAGCGTTCTCCCGACGCCGACGCTCGCTGTCTCTCCGCCTCTCGCCCAGTCCCTCGCCGTCGCCGCGAGCGTCACGCACGCCAAGACGCCGCCCAAGATCCACACCGCGTTCCCCCTACATCACACGACCTACCGTCAGTCACACGTTCACGCTCTCCCATCGCGCATCCCACGCGCCGCACGCACGCCGACGCGCGTCCCGCGCGCGAGGACTCAATTCAACGTTCGACCGCCGATTGAATGAATGTAATGAATGAATGAATGAATGCGCGCGCGCGCGTTTCGAGAATTCACAAAGAAATCCGACGATACCACCGTCCCTCCCCATCCGCGTTCCTTGCGCTCTTTCTTCTCCACGCACCTCGACGCCCGTCTCGCGCGCGTTCGCATCGCGCGCGCCGTTCGCGCGCGCCGCGCCGTCGCGATCGCGCGTCGTCCACCGCCTCGACCCTCGCCGTCTCCGTCCATCGCGTCCGATCGATCCCGCGCGCGCGCCCGCGAGAGAGAGAGACGGCGAGAGACTCGACCGACCTCGACGCGCGATCGATTCCCGCGCGCGTCGGCGTCTACGCGCGTCGCGCGACGATTCCACCGCGCGCCCGCGATCGACGGCGCGGCGCGCTGCCACCTGTCCGATTCAGGAGACTTTTAGTTTTGGTTTTGCGCGTGTTTCGGGTGATTCGTCCCTACTTGAGTCCTATTTTGGGCATCCGATCACACGAAGATTACGATGGAAGACGACGAGGAGGAGGCACGACGGGCGATTGATGATGATGATGATGACGATGGGCGCGGACGGGAGTGGAGGACGCGCGCGGTCGACGTGCGCCTAGGCGAGCGTCGAACGAAGGCGTCGAGACACGATCGGTGGACGCGAGACTCGACGCGACGCGATCGAGATCGGTGGGGGTGATTTGATTTGATTTGAATTGAGATTTGCGACTGCGATTACGATTCGAGCGAGGGTCGAGGACGGACGCGGAGGATGATTCCGGGACACAGACCGGGGATGCCGGGACACGGGGAGGGTGTGGGACATCCAGGCGCGATGGTGGCGGCGCCGATGGCGCCGGGACCGCCGGGACCGCCGACGGCCAGCGCGCCGGGGCCGGTTACGACGCGACCGGGACAGAGGGCGTATCCGCACGTGCCGTTGCCTCAGCAGCAGTATCAACCGCCGATGGGACAGATGGCGCCTCCGATGATGCCGCCGGGGATGTTACAACAACCCGTCGGAGGTGGAGCGGTGGGGATGGGGGCGATGCCGCCGGGGCCCGCGCACGCTCCGGCGCCGCAGGCGTCGCATCCGCACCGACCGATGCCAAGCGCGGCGGCGCCGAGAGCCGGAGGATCGACGTCGAGAATAGACCCGTCGCAGATTCCTCGACCGCAATACGTAAGTCATGAAGATAAGGTGACGTATAACACGAGAAGTGAGATGGATCAGGCAACGCATCCTCCGTCCGCGTGCTTGGAATACGTCGGGTGCGATTTGGGATCCGCCAATCCACGATACTTGAGGTCCACGATGAGCAGCGTGCCGAACTCGGGAGACTTGCTCTCGACGAGTGGTATGCCACTGAGCATCATGACTCGTCCACTTGCGCTACCGCATCCGGAGGAAGCGCCGATTCCCGTCATCGATAACGGCAAGACGGGTCCGATTCGATGCGGACGTTGCAAGTCGTACATGAATCCGTACATGCGTTTCGTCGACCATCTGAGATTTGAGTGCAATTTTTGTTACTTCGTCAACGAAGTTCCTCATGAATACATGTGCAATCTAGGAGCCGACGGTAAGCGCACCGATTGGACCGAGCGTCAGGAGTTGTGTCGAGGATCGGTGGAATACGTCGCCCCGCCAGAGTACATGGTGCGCCCGCCGATGACGCCGGCGTACTTGTTCTTGATCGAGGTCACCGCTCAAGCCATTCAGAGTGGGGTCACGACGAGCGCGTGCGAAGTTATCGCTCGCACGTTGGACAATTTACCTGAGGATGCGGAGGTCGGGATCGCCACCGTGGACAGTCAGGTTCACTTTTATCAGCTCAGGGAGGGGATGGAAAAGCCGGCGATGCTCATCATTCCTGACGTGGATGATTCGTACGCACCCCTGAAGAGTGGACTTCTCGTCACCCTATCAAAACATCGCGAGTCGTTTGAAAATTTACTCAAGATGATCCCCGAGACGTTCTCCACGTCTCCTCCGGGTGCGTGCGCGATGACGGCTGGCATCAAAGCTGGCATTGAATATCTGAAACCAGTCGGCGGGAAAGTGATGGCGTTCGTCGCGACCATACCGAACGCGGGACTCGGCAAGCTCGAAGCTCGCACTGGTACTAGCGGTCAACGCACGGGAAACATCGAGAAGGAGCCGTTGAAGTGCATGGGACCGGCGGATCGAACGTATCACGCCATGGCGACCCACGCGGCTGAACATCAAGTTTGCATCGATCTCTTCTTGTGCGTGTCCTCCGCCATGGACATCGCCACGCTCGCTGTGTTGCCGCGAATAACGGGTGGTAGTCTGTACAGATATCCAGGTTTCGACGTGCAGAAGGATTTCGCTCAACTCCACAACGACTTGAGATGGAACTTCATTCGTCCGCAAGGTCTCGAAGCCGTCATGCGAGTCAGAGCGAGCGCGGGTCTCGGCATTCAAGATTACAATGGATACTTCTGGAAGCGAACGATGACAGATGTGGACTTACCGGCCTTGGACAGCGATAAGACAATCGCCGTGACCCTTCGGTACGAAGACAAACTCGTGGACGGAAGAGAGGCGTACGTTCAGTGCGCTCTGTTGTACACGACACTGACAAAGCAGCGTCGAATTCGAGTTCACACCATCGCGCTCCCGATCACGTCTGTCCTCGGTTCGCTCTTTCGATCCGCCGATTTGGACGCACAGGCGAGCTGGGCCGTTCGAAAAGCGGCAAACACCTTGCTGTCTGGAAACGGTACCCTCGCTGCCGCGAAGGATGCGTCTTTGCAGCAGTGCATTTCGACGCTCTACGCATACCGCCGATTTTGTGCAAGCAACAACAGCAGTGGGCAACTCATTCTACCGGAAGGCTTGAAGACGCTACCGCTCTATATGTTGGGATTACATAAATCTTACGGATTGCGATCGGACGCCTCGCCCGATGATCGAGCTGCGTGGTTGTATCGCGCCTTGTGCGCTCCGCCGGAGCTCTCGACGCCGGCAGTGTATCCTCGTCTATTCTCGATCCATGATTTGCCCAAAGACGGTGCGTTTCCTCCAATTCCGCCCTGCGTCTGGCTCAGCTCAGAAAAGCTCAATCAAGACGCCGCATACTTGTTGGAGGATGGGCAAGAAATTCTCATCTGGATTGGCAGACAGCTTCCAGTTGACAAGCTTCGAGACATGTTCGGAACTGAAAACGTAGACGACATTGTGTCGTCGCGATCCACTCTACCACACCTCGACAACCCGTTGTCGAAGGCGTTGAATGATTTTATCAACTTTATTCGTAAGCAGCGAGGTGCTTTCATGCGAACTCGCATTCTCAAGCGCGGCGACAGTCTAGAGGCGTTGTTTTACAACCGTCTCCTCGAGGACCGAAGTCCGGCAGGCATGAGCTACGTCGAGTTCTTGTGTCACTGTCATCGATTGATCATGAATAAATCCAACTAGGCTGAGCCCAACTAGAATAGCAAAATATCCATAGACTAGGCCATGCAATCGCTATACTCTAGGAACCACGGTACGTGTTTGTCACCCCGGCCGTCCCAGCGGGGTGAGAACGCACCGCACCGACCGCTCACGGCACTCGCGCGCGCGCGTCGTCGCGCTCGAATCTCGAACCAACCTCGCGGGGGGTCGAAAAGATGAAGATCGCCATCGAGGGATGCTGTCACGGGGAGCTCGATGCGATCTACGCCGCGATCGCGCACTTGGAGACGGTGGAGGGCGTGAAGATTGACTTGTTGATTTGTTGCGGCGATTTCCAAGCTGTGCGCAACTTGGACGATCTCGAATGCATGTCGGTGCCGGATAAATACAAAGAACTCGGAACATTCTACAAGTATTACAGCGGTGTGAAGACGGCACCGATCCCGACGCTCTTCATCGGTGGCAATCATGAGGCTTCGAACTACTTGTGGGAACTGTATTACGGCGGCTACGTGGCACCAAACATCTACTACGTCGGCCATTCGGGGGTCGTCAACTTTGGAGATTTGCGCATCGGAGGCTTATCGGGAATTTACAAGTTTCACGATTACAAGAAAGGTCACCACGAGCGACCACCGTACGCTGGACACGCCGTGAAGACGGCGTACCACGTACGAGAGTTTGACGTCTTCAAGCTGAAACAAGTACAGGGTGATATCGACGTGTTTCTCAGTCACGATTGGCCGCGTGGAATCGCTCAATTTGGGAACAAGCACGAGTTGTTTCGTAAGAAGAAGTTCTTGAAGGAAGAGATCGAGAGTAATTCGCTTGGATCGCCACCCGCGGAGGAGCTTTTGAAAAAGTTAAAGCCGAAATACTGGTTCTCTGCTCATCTGCACGTGAAGTTCGCGGCGCTGGTGAACCACGAGGACGAGAGGACGACGAAATTCTTAGCGTTAGATAAGTGTTTGCCTCACAGAGACTTTTTACAAGTCGTCGATTTACCAGGAAAAAGTGCAGAGGGTGGTTTCTCGCTCGACGAGGAATGGCTTTCAATTTTGAAAGCGAATCATGAGTACCACTCCGTGACGCATAGTCCGGCACAGTTACCGGCGTATGGTATTCCAGAAGCGGTCGAAATCGAATCACATAGGCAATGGGTCAGGGAGCGATTAGAGGCCGTGGGGGCGTCTTCGAGAACACCTCCAGACTTTGTGGCGACGCGGCCGGCGCACGATCCATCGACAGAGACCCGAAGACGCGGTCGCGCTCCATCAAACGTCGACGCCAATCCTCAGACACAAGCCTTGATGGATTTACTGGAACTTGATCTTAAAATTACGGCGAACAGCGGAAATGGAGGCGATGGAGGCGATGTACAATATTACGGGGTTCCTCGCCGCGGTCCGTTCGGCACCGCGCCTCCGCGACGAGCGCCTCCACCTCCACCCAAAGTCGCTGATCCGGACGAGATTGAACTTTAGATAGCAGTGCTGTAGATAAACATTAAAAACGTTGTAAACAGATAATAGTTTTGTGATTTCTAGACAACTAACTGGAAGAGTTTCCGGTGGGAGGAGTACGACTAGCTGGGGGAGCCGTGCGCATCGATTCCTCCTTCTCCCCATCCACCTTTTTGGCCTCATCGGCTGTATTCATGGCTTTTTTGGCGAGTTCATAACCAGCAAAGTTCATGGCACCGAGAGGAGCGATCCACGCCATGCGAGGAATCGCACCCTTCATCAGCGCCAAAGGTCCCTCCGTCTTGACGATGTGCGCCATGGCAACCCAGAGCGGCTGGCCGAGAGGCACCGAGCCCGTCATCGTACGAGTTTTCATCACGTCGAACGGATTGACCATAACAGACCCAAGAGCACCAGCGCACGCTCCGACCATGATGACTTGGTAATTCTCAAGCTCACGTCCACCCTTGAGTGCGACGGCGCCCTTCTTCAAATTCTCGTAAATCATCAAACCGGTGACGTAAAATGGAATCTCACGAGTCAATGTAGCGGCAGTACCGGCGTACAGAGCGCGTGGATTCGCCTTCACGATACCTTTGATGGCAGCCGCCACGTTGGGGTACTGATCCGTTTGTAACCGCTGCTTGAGAACTTCACACGGAATCCGCACGCACGTACCGAGAAGCGTTCCGAGACCAGACCCGAGGCCCTGAATGGTGGTCTCCGTGACCATCGGTAGAGCCATGGCGGGCGCGAGGGCGATGCACACGACTTCATACGTCGCCGTGCGTAAGCCGTGGCCGGCAAAGTTACCGGTGACGGACGGAATGATGCCTTGATACATCTTGCGCGGGCCGAGCTTGGGAACGCTCTTAATGAGCTCCAAGAGCGACGGACCCTTCCCGACAGCCGCTTGGAGACGCGTCTTCAGAGTGTCTAAAGGGTGCATCATACTCGTGGTAGACGCCGACGCTAATCCTCCCGCAAACGCGGCGCGAGCAGCCATGGCGAAGCTCCCAGATCTCGGGGGCGCGCTGAACTGCACAATTGTCGCCGCCTCAAACCACAGTCTCGACGGGTCCGTTTCTCGCGCCACCTCGTGCGGCATGAGCATCAAGAAGTTACGAAACTGCCCGTACGTGACGTACCCTTGGCGCGAATATTCCGAACTTCCTCTCAAGTAATGCACCATCGCCTTGGCGTTCTCATCCGTGGCGGCTAATCCTAAACGGTCGAGCACTTGCTTGACGTCGGACGACTTGAGTAACCCGTTTCTCGACATGGACATGGAGTTGAACATTCGCAGTATGGTGGACTCACGTTCGTTCATCACGCTCTGAAAATCGTCCCAATCGATGTTACGCGCAAAAATCTTCGGCCCTTTCGCCTTCTCCATGAATGCCTTGGCGTACGTGGGCGGTAAATTTCTCTTCTTCATCGCGTGCTTCAAGTCGTCCAGGCTCAATTTACCCTTCTTCGACCGATCGATCTCGTCGAAAAACTTCCGTCCCTCCTCCTCGGTGTAGGCGAAAAAATCAGCCACACTCTCCAATCGCCGCTTATCTGGATGATACTTTGCCTCGCTCTGTTCTTGTCGAATGTCCTCGATGAGGTTGCGTAAATCTTCAACCTTGGGCACCTTGATCTCCTTGAGCGCCTCGTGCGCCTGCGCTCGCGCCTGCGTCAATCGCTCTCGAAGGGCGTCGGGGTCCACCTTGGTGGATTCCAGTTTGGCTAAGAAGGCTCCAATCCTCTTCGTTCGTCGTCCGCGCGTCGCCATCGCCGTCGTCGCTCTCTGTTCGGCTCGCACCACGTCCGCCTCGCTCGCCCTCACCACGCGCACGCCGACACCGTCATCCTCCCCGTCACCATCGCTCGTCGTCGTCGTCGTCGTCGTCTCTCGCGCGCGTCGTCTCGGTCGACGAAGCATGCGGACGTCGCGTCTCCTTCCTCTCTCTCGACTCCTTCACCGCCTCCGTCTCGCGCGTCGTCCTCCACCGACGGACGGACGGACGGGCGGTGGCGGACGCGTCGCGCGCTGACGAGGCCGATTCCGTCTTTCGGTCGAGTCCGTCCGTCCCACCCCCCCCGGGTCGGTCGGTCGGTCGGTCGGTCGGTCGGTCGGTCGGTCGATGGGTCGATCGGTCGATCGATGGGTCGGTCGATCGATCGATGGGTCGGTCGATCGGTCGGTCGGTCGGGTCAACGCGACGGTTGAGATGGATGCGACGGCGGGGAGGGGAGGATCGACCGCGCGCGCGTCGAAGGAGGACGCGCGCGACGAGACGACGATGGAGCGCGCGACGAGGACGAGGACGAGCGTGAGCGCGCCCGCGCCGACGGATGCGTCGTCGTCGGGGTGGACGCTTCGAGAGGCGTCGGTGCAGGCGACGCGACCGAGGGTGGACCGAGCGGCGATGACGACGAGGCGAGTGATGGTGGACGCGAGCGAGCGGTGCGCGGACGAGACGTTCGGGAGGGTGGAGACGAAGGAAGGGATAGAGAGGGAGGAGACGTTCGCGAGAGAGCTCGAGGAGGCGCTGCGAGGATGCGAGGATGCGTTGACGGCGAAGAACGCGGGCGGCGAGGCGGAGGCGAACCGACGCTGGTGGTAAGAGGTAGCGGCGTGTAAAGTAATGCGGCTGGCTGTATGTATCATTCGTATCATCGTCACACAATCTGTTCGTTCGCGGCGCGTTCGTGTCTGTCTCTGGCTCACGTCTCCATGGCGTCGTCGTCCTCTTTCTTGGAGTCGTCCACCTCGGACTGGATGGCTTTGAGAAAGTTTTCCAAATCGGCGACGCCGCTTTGCTTGAGACCGAACTGCGCCATGTCCATCTCACCGCTCTGAAGTGCTTGACTAAACGATTCTAATTGACTTCGAAATTGCGGCGTGCGCACGAGCTCTTGCAAATCTTGCGTTTCGCGATGCTCTTCGGGGAGATACTCGAGCAAACGTCCTCGGATGTTTTCATCTCTGAGGAGCGGACCGACGAGCTCGGGGGTCAAGATGTCTGGCAACCCGACCGGCGCTGTGCGGGGGGTCGAACCGTCCAAACTAGCGAAAACACCTTTCAACGCATCACTGCTCACGATTGGCGTGAAGTTCGCCGCGCTGGCGGGGGTTCGCATGCCCTCCGTCACCTTGGCGGGCGCCGCGGGAGTCGCCGCGGGAAGTGTTGTCGCCGCCGGCGTCGGCTCGACGGGAGAAGGAACCACGTTCGGAGGCGGGGGCATCATCACAGACGCTGCGGGAGTTTCCGATGGGATCGCATTACTCGTCGTTTCCGGCGCCGCTTCTTCCATCTGAGCCTCCGCGGGTGCCTCCTCCTGAGCGCTCGTGTTGGCTTCAAACGCCGCCATCACGTTCGTGTTGATGGTGCGGTTGAACTTGGTCAGGATCGCCTCCTTGTCGGTATCCTTCGACTCTTGGAACCAGAAATACATGTCTCGATCGCGCTGTTCGATGAAGGCGAGCATGAAACACCCCGGTTGCTTCATCGTCTTCAAAACAGCCTCATCCGGAAGGATGATGAAGTCTTCCTCAGCCTCGAATCCAGTCTGAGGATCTCTCGGTCCCCATTGAATCTGTTTCAGCGAATCGTCGATCGCAGCCTGTATCACGCGCAGCGTCCCTTTCCTCGCGTCCGCGCTCATTTTCGTCCCGTCCCTCCGCAAAAGTCCGCACTTCAACTCACACAAGATGACCTCTCCGTTCGTTCCCGTGTTCGTTCCAACGCCTCCATCGAACCCACCGGCGCCCGCGCGATCGCTCCCGAACAAGTTGGGGACGGAATCCATCTTTCCCTCCCGCGATTCGTCGTCTCGCTCTGCGGTCGCTCGCGGGCGACGCCGCGTTCGCGCGAACTTTTCTCAACGAACGACCCGAGGGTGAAAAATGGAAACCGAGGTTCGCGACTCAACACCACCCCCTCGCTGCCCGGCTCGAGAGAAAACGAAAGTCGGTCAGGAACTTGAAATTGACAACCGGGGCGCGCGACTAAACCCTTCCAACCTCGACGGCGAGCGGTGTCGCCCGAGTGCGAGACGTCGGCGAAAACGAACGCGAAAGACTGAGTGTGGGACGTCGGGACGAATCGCGGCGCTTCGATGCGCGAGGGAGGGTCGAGTGAGCGACGAATTGCGGTTAAGTTTGTGTCTCGACACTACATTCGCGAGACATTACTAAGCCCAACGACACGACAATCTCTTTCGTGCGCTACACCTCCAAGACTCTAAGATTCCTCGCCCCTTACTTCTTGGCAACCTTGTTGCCTCTCTTGGAGTACTTTTGGTTGCGAAGGAACTTCGGATCCATCTGCGCGCGCGACGTAAAAAGAAAAGGTCAGGTCAGTACGCGATCAGAGTCGACGGGAACCACTGGAAACGAGTGCCAGGGCGAAAAATCGCGCGTGCGAGCGCATACTTACCCCCTTGGTGGACGGCTTGCCGACGCGCTTCGGCTTCTTGATGCCTATGAACGAAAAAACCACGTGCACCCGGTCAGTGAAACGACTCTATCTCGATCCCAAGAGTTGTGAATGAGGGCTTGACGCGGCGACTCATCTGGAGGCCGCGCGCACGCACGCGAGCATCTCTCTCTCGCGCTGATCAACAACAGAGGTAGATCATATTATTTCACTCGCTTTTCTTTCCCCGTTCCCCGCCGAGGCCTCCATCCCGTCGCGCGCTCGCCCGGAAGGAATCCCGCTCGCCCTCGGCGCTTCGCCCTCTTCGAGTCGTGGAATTGCACGCACTACGTACCGTTGCGGTGGTTCTTGTACGACTGGTTGTGAGCAGTGTGGTTGGTAGACTTAGCCATACTTCTGTTCTCGACGCTCTAGGCTAGTTTGCGTGCTCGAAAAGGCGTCACTCGTCCCTCGCGCGCGCGTTCTCGATGCCGCAGAGGCGACCGCCGTCGGCCGAAGCCCTAATGAGATGATCATGTCCATTCGAGTTTAGCGATGAAAAATGGTCGTGTCGTCTCATATACAGAAACAAACTTCACTATGTCAGACCGTGCATGAAAAAATTCATGGGCGACCGCGAGGCGAGAGTCGATGCGGTCGAGGCGCGCGCCATCCGCCTTTTCGCGACGTGCGTGGAGGAGACGTAACCATGTCCACCAAGAACGCACCGAGAACGGTCAAGGATGTCCCGGCGCAAGAGTTCGTCATCGCTCTTGCGCAGTACTTCCGATCCACGGGCAAGGTACGTTTCAGATGCGCGCTCAGCCTCGATGACGAGGTCGCGATCGCGAGGCGACGGTCTCGCACCGTCCCCGCGCGTGATGCGACGGACGTTGGAGGCGCGACAACGGGGCGACGAATGGATGGTAGTCTGTCACATCGTTTCCCCTGCATGCATTCGTCGATCGCATCGTCAACGTCGCCACGTTGGCCGACATTCGCACCGACGGCGCACGAGCTCTAGGGCTACGAGCGTCGCGCGAGTGGGTTCGGCGGTCGACGGGATGAGCGCGATCGGCGCGCGCGGGCGGGGAAGCGTCTGTGATTGTTTTCATTCCTTCATTCGCCTCGTCCGTCGGTGATATCGAGGCCGCGATCAAGGGATGCGCGACGCGCGGTCCTCCGATCCAGCTCGCGGGGTCTCCACCATAACCCCACGCGTCCTCCAACGCGCCGACGCACCGACTCGACCACTCGTTGTGTCAAACTCTGAATGAGCGCGCGACTGACGATGATGTAACTTTCAAACGAATAGATGGAAGTCCCGATGTGGGTCGACACTGTGAAGACGGCGACGTACAAGGAGCTTGCGCCGTACGATCCGGATTGGTTCTACATTCGCGCCGCCTCCGTCGCTCGCAAGCTCTACACGAAGGGTAACATGGGTGTTGGTGCGTTGCGCAAGTCTTACTCTGGTGCGGGTAACAGAGGTGTCTGCCGCCACCACCACCAAATTGGCTCCGGCAGCGTCGCGCGTGCGGTGCTCAAGCAACTTGAAGCCATCGGCGTCGTGGAGAAGGACGCGAAGGGTGGGCGCCGCATCACGCCGTCTGGTCAACGGGATCTCGATCGCATCGCCGGTCGCGTCAGCGTCCCGTCTTACTAGACGACTATGATTTCTTGATGCGTGATAGTACATAGGAGGTTAGCTCTGAAATATCATGTGGAGACTTTCAAAAAAAACAACACTCACCTCGTTGAATTTAGGCACCTGACTCTCGCCTGACAGCCCGCGAGCGACTTGAACACGCGTCCTGTTCATTTCGCCGCGCGCGAGCTTCGCGCGCGGGCTTCGCGCGCGAGGGCGACAGCAAACGAATCAACGTCGTCCTCGGTGTGACCCGCGCGCCATGTTGACCGATAGCGACTGCAGCAACGACTACGAGGCGTACGAAAACGACGCGTTCGCGACGGACGACGGAGTCTCGGATTCTCTGACCACGACGTGTGTCGAGGGAACGCGCGCGAAGGGTTACGCGATCGTGGAGGCGAAGGACGTGCTGCCGCTTCGGAACGCGTTGATCGATCGCGCGGCGCAGCTCTTAGGCGTGAGCGTGGAAGAAGCGCAGGCGTTACTCAGTCATTACTCTTGGAATCTGGAAAACGCCGCGACGCGCTGGTTCGAAGACATGGCGAAGGCGCGAGAGTTGTCTGGACTGAGCGATCCCAACGCGAGTGCTGCTACGTCGGGAGAAATGACTGATGCGCTCACGTGCGGTATATGCTTTGACGATTTTGAGTCTCACGAGTTAACCTCGGCTGGATGTGGACACAAATTTTGTTCAGAGTGCTGGATAGGATACGCCGCGAGCAAGCTTTCAGACGGTCTCTCTGTGGTTGATACTAGGTGTCCGATGTCAAAATGCCCCATAAAAGTTTCGGAAGATGCTATGCGACGTCTCTTAAACGATGATGAGTTGAAAAGATTTGAAATGCTCTTGATGAAGGCCTTTGTTGAACAAAATCACAAGTTTCAACCGTGCATCGGTTTAGACTGTGAGCGTGCTATCGCGCTTGAAAGCGTTCCTACTGATCCAGTAGCCGTGGAGTGCACGTGTGGGACTTGCTTTTGTTTCACTTGTCAGCAACAGCCTCACGATCCGATTCACTCGTGTGAAGTAGCGAAAAAGTGGTTAGACAAGGTGGCCGCAGAGGGTGAAAACTCGTCTTGGATGCTGGCGAACACGAAGCCGTGTCCAAGTTGTAAGCGACCAATCTTGAAGAATGGAGGCTGCATGCATATGCATTGCTCGCAATGTCATACCTCGTTTTGTTGGCTTTGTCTTGGACCTTGGGACACCAAGGCTTACGTCTGTGCAAAGCGTTGCAACAAGTATGAAGATGACTCAGATAAACTCGGCAAACAGCAACGAGCCAAGGATGCTGCGGTGCGATTTGTACACTACTTTGAACGTTTCAACGCACACGCAGCTGCGGGTAAAAAAGCGACGGATGATGTCGAAAGATTTAAATCAACCATGCTCCTTATCTTGATGAATTTACAGCGTACCACTGCTCAGCAAGTTTCTTTCGTGATGGATGCCCTGAAGCAGGTGGCGAGATGCCGAAAAATTTTGAAGTGGACGTATGCGTTCGCGTACCTCGAGTTGGGTGATGATAAATCGAAAAAAGAATTCTTTGAATACATTCAAGGTGACATGGAGGCATGCCTGGAAAAGCTGTCTCGGATGATTGAATCGGATATCAAACCCTTTCTACCGCCAGAACCAGAGCCTGAAGACGACCCACCGCTTGCTCCTGCACCGTACGGTTACGGTTCCAGGGCGCCGAAAAGACAAAAGAAATCCGTCCAGCAGACTCCGCCACCGATCATACCAGACGTCGAAGACTACGAGTATCCGCAAGAAGAACGAGAACGTCTCGAAATGGAGTTTTCCCAGTACAGAGCACACGTCACAGACTGCACCGTCGTGCTCGGAAGATGTTGCGACACTCTGTGCACTGAGATGTCCAACGGGCTTTTGGGTACGTCAAAAGATAGAAGATAGAAACGATCATTTGAACACATGTTGTGAAATTATTATGTAAAATACGCTACGAACTAGAACCTAAGCCGCACTCTTCACCTTGCCGCTAATCTTAATCATGGGCAAGTCCAAGTCCGAATCGAGCAGCGTCACGCCCTCCGGCACCGCGACGTCGCGGATTTTGATGATCTTCCCTACATCGAGTGCGGAGACGTCCATCATGAAATGTTTAGGTATGGAATCGCTCCTACATCTCACCGGCACCGTATTTCTCAAAATTTGTACGAATCCACCCCTCTTAACCCCCGGACTCACGTCGTCTCCCTGCGTCCGAACGGGGACGTGCACGCGCACTTGCGTCTCCGGCTCAACCTCCAAGAAACACACGTTCTCCACCTTTCGATTGTACGCATGCATGTCCACCTGTTTCGCCAACGCGCGAACAACCTTCACGGGCGCTTCCGATCCATCGCTCGTCTCCTCGCGCACTTCCAAATCGAACAACGAGCGCTGCGTCCCCGCCAGGGTGAGCCGCCGCACCGTCGCGTTCAACTCTCGTTCGCACAAAGAAATCATCCTCCCTCGTTCCGCCCCCGGGGCGAATATCAACGCCGGCACTCGTCCCTCCCGTCGCACCCGTCTCGACGCGCTCGATCCTCCCTCGGACCGCGTCTCACACGTCAGTCGCTCCACCTCCCCGCTCGACGACGCCGCGGAGGTGGCGATCGACCGCACCGCGAGCGTCACCCACCCCTCCACCATCGCGCTCGCCACCGCGCCTCGCGCGCGCGATGCGATCGTCGCCATAATCCCTCACCACCTCACGCGCACGCGCACGCTCACAGTCACGCGTTCGACGCACGCACGCGCGCGTCTGTCGTCCTCGAGCCCGCGCCGTATCACTCATTCACGCATCACCGAGGGATGGATGACACGACGATTTGAGACTCAAGAGACTGAGACCGACCGACCGACTGACTGACTGACCGACCCGCGGGGCGGCGGCGAGGACGGTCGAGGAGCGACGACGGGAGAGTCGAACGCGCGGGGCGATCGCTCGGCGCATGTCGACCGAGAGTAAGAGAGAGGTCTTGGAGGTGGCGCTGAGCGAGCTTCGGTCGCTTCGAAGCGCGCGCGCGGTGCGTGGCGAGCGACGACGGTCGTTCGTTCGTTCGTTCGAAGCGCTCGAGATGAGAAGGCGCGCCAACCGACTGACGGACCGAGACTCGACGCTCGTGTTTGCGACGCAGGTGTACGAACAGAGGGGAGACGTGTACTTTTTGAGCGATAAAAAGACGGTGACGGCGAACGTGAAGAGCGCGCTGGCGAAGGAGACGGCGTCAGAGGCGGCGAAGAAGAGGTGAAGAGCGGGCATGGAGGCGAAGAGCGGCGAAAAGCGTCGCCGCGGGGACGCGTCGACGTCGAGAGGGAGCGATCGAGGCGTGCCGACGGGAGCGAAGAGAGATGAAATCGATCGCGTGAGAAAATCGTTGCCGATTTATCGGGCGAAAGATAAGTTGATGGAGGAGATCAGACGGAGCGAGACCATCATCATCATCGGCGAGACGGGGAGCGGGAAGACGACGCAAATTCCGCAGTACGTATACGACGATATTACGCTCACGAACGGACTGATGGTGGGCGTCACGCAGCCGAGACGCGTCGCGGCGGTGTCCGTATCGCAACGAGTCGCGGATGAGACCAGAACGGAACACGGGAAGCTCGTCGGATACGCCATTCGTTTCGAGGACGTCTCGAGCGAGGAGACGCGAATCAAGTTCCTGACGGATGGTATGTTGCTGCGAGAAGCCGTCGCCGATCCGCTTTTGAAAAAGTACGGAGTGATCATGATCGATGAGGCGCATGAACGCACTCTGCAGACGGATTTTCTGTTGGGAACAATCAAGGGTGTGCAACGGCGCCGCCGCGAGGAGCAGGACCATCGAGGCCAAACCTTGCCGCCGTTACGCATCATCGTGATGTCTGCGACGCTTGAAGCGTCTAGTTTTAGTAAATTTTTTGATGGCGCTCCGGTTGTGTACTCTCGTGGTCGAACTTTTCCTGTGGAAATGTTTTACACGGAGGAGCCGGAGGAGGACTACTTGGACGCCGCCATGCTGACGGTGCTTCAAATCAACGCGGAAGAAGCGCCAGGAGATGTCTTAGTATTTTTGACCGGTCAAGAAGAGATCGAATCTCTCGGTAGGATGTTACGAGAGCGCGCAGCGAAGCTTCCTTCCGACGTGCCGAGGTTAAATGTGCTCCTGTTGTTTGCGGCGTTACCGCCGGAGGAGCAAATGAAGGTGTTTGAAACAACGCCTCCGGGCACTCGCAAAGTTGTGCTCGCGACGAACATCGCGGAGACATCGCTCACAATAAACGGCATTCGATACGTCATCGACTCTGGACTGAGTAAGATGCGCATTCACCATCCGCGCAGTGGTGTTGATGAGTTGGCCATCACTCCGATAGCCCAGAGCCAAGCGCAGCAACGAGCCGGCCGGGCTGGGCGTGAAGCACCAGGGAAGTGTTTCCGTCTGTACACCGAGGAAGTCATGCCGAGCCTGGAGCGATACGTGAAACCGGAATTATTACGCACAAACTTGAGCGGAGTGGTCTTACAATTGAAGGTACGTTCTCCAAAGCCGATGCGAACGCTCTCTAATCTCGCTTTACCAACAATCAACTAATTAATTAATTTTCCACAGGCGATGAAAGTTGATGACATTTTGGCTTTCCCTTTCATAAATCAACCACCGAAAGAAGCTCTACTACGTTCTCTCGAATTATTATACTCGCTGGGTGCGTTGGATGATCAAGGAAAGTTGAACGACGTCGGGAAAAAAATGGCGAGATTTCCGCTCGAACCCATGGCGGCGAGATGCATCATTGCCGCTGAAACAGAGGGTTGTGCGGTCGAGACACTCGCAGTCCTCTCCATGCTGTCGACGGACAGCGTGTACCAATTTTCTAAAGATTCTAACGGGCAAAAGAACGTCGCTAGACACAAACTAAAGCGTAAGGTGAGTGCATGCAAAAAATTAAATTAATTATTTTCTGACACAATTAATTAAGGAGGGTGATCATTTGACGCTTTTGAAGATATTTCGGGAGTTTTCATCTCTCAGCTCGAAGAAAAGTCGTGATTGGTGTCGCGAGCATCAGATTAATCATCGTGCGATGACAAAAGCGGTAAAAATCAACGAGCAACTTACTCGGGCAGCGCTGTCACAAGAAATTAAATTGAAATCTTGTGGTGATGAATTTGAGCTCGTTCTACGATCGCTCGTGTCTGGTTTCTTCATGAACGCAGCATCCAAAGGAATGGACGGGTCGTACAAAGTGTTCACGACGGGTCAGAAGCTGACTATTCACCCGAGTTCGGTGTTATTTCAGTCACCTCCGGAGACGGTGCGTGCATTCATTTTTTGATTTAATTATTTATTGCTCACATTTCTTCGCTCCCGACAGATTCTATTCAACGAGTTGGTGAAAACTAACAAAATGTACGCGCGAGATGCCTCATCTATCAAGAAGAGTTGGTTGTCAGAGCTTGCTCCGAAAACATTTTCTAGACGCTCGGCGAATTAGTTGCTGATTAAGATTAAGATTAATTCCAACGCTTGTATCAAATTCCTGTTACATGTTTCCTACATCCATTCCTGGATCAGCCATGCCTATTATTCGTTTCATACGAGTCACTTCTCTCTTCGCATCCGAGTTGTTCGGCTCGAGTCTCAAAGCGTCTTCGTAGTCCATCAAGGCCTCGAGATAGTTGCCACCCACTGACCTGGCGGTGGCTCTTCTCAAGTACGCCTTCACATACCTGTTATCAAGCTTGATGGCAGCAGTGCAGTCATCTTCAGCTAATTCGTAGTTTCCGAGCTTGAGGTGAGCCATGGCTCTATTCGCTACGTAAACAGGACTTGAGGGATTCTTTCCTAACGCCACGGTGTAATATTCGACGGCGTCTTGGTACTTTCCTTGTTTGAGCGCCTCGTTACCCTTCACCTTGTCAGACTCACCTGGAGCCTCTGGCGGGTTCAGACGTAAAAGTTCGTTTTCTAAAATGCCCGGAAAGGCCTCAATCACAGCTGGTGCTATTTCCCGAGCCGCGCTGATTAACATTTTGTCCATTTGATATCCGCCGATGATGGATAAGCCTTGCGGTCCCTCGACACTTGGCGCTTGCAGTGGGATGGAGACTTGGGGCAGTCCGCAGAGGGTGGCGATGCACAATAGCTCAAAACATTTCTTTCGCCACGATTCAGTCTCTTTATCAGTCTGACCTCGTTTCGGAGCTTTACCTGGAGTTGTTGGAAGTACGAAAATTCCACCTCCATCCAGGATGCGATCGACTTCCTCACGCACTTCCTCACGGATTTCTTTGAGGCGTTCAACTTCGTCGGCGTTGAGCTTTGCCGCCGCCTCCATCCTGGCTTTCACAGGATCGCTGAGTCTCGGCTTTTCTTCCGTGTACCATTGACCCAAATTCTCCCAGATTTCGGCGCCCATGAGTACCCTCACCATCTCGCGAAGGCAATCCAAGCCAGCGTCCTTGCGGGTCCCCACAAAAGCTCGAAACTTGGGGCAACCGATGACAAGGTGCTCCGTGAGATTCATGCGCTTGAAGTTTTCTGGATCGATATCTTTCAGGGCTGCTACGGCAGCCACAGCAGCGCATTGCGCATGAGGAGAAGATCTCTTCTCACTAACGGTATCCTCAAGCAAGAACCAGCGGCTGGGAGTGGTTGGCGCGTACTTGTCTGGTTCCGGCAGGAGGACGCTTCCAACTTGTTGAAGGATGTCGATGGATCTGGCAAACCAACCGACCGTATCGAAACTCGGAGCTAACGATTGGACGCCGCGCATGGATATCGACCCATGGCTTGTTCTGATACCGTAAACTCCGCAGTATGACGCTGGAACTCGAACGGATCCGCCGGTGTCCGTGCCGAGCGCAAAATCGCACCCCCGCAGAGCGGCAGCGCACGCGACTGCAGAACCCGAAGAAGATCCTCCAGGAATCAAGTCCTTCGCCCGTGGATTGATCGGTGTACCGTAGTGTTCATTTTCTCCGTTGATCGAGTACGCCAACTCATCCATCACCGTCATCCCTACTGCGCTCGCGCCCGCGTTGAGCACCGCCTCGACGCACGTGGCGTGCCTCCTCGCCTCGTTCGCTCTCCACGCCGGGCATCCGAATCCCACGCGTCTCCCTCGAACGTCGAATATGTCTTTGATGCAAAATTTCAACTTTTTCAACCGTCCATCGCTCGCGCTAGGGATCTGGACGTCCTCGCTCGAACGCACAAAGGCGCCGAGTTCCTCGCTGGTGACCTTGTCATCTTTCTTCCCTCGTCTCGTCGACGTGCCATCGCCGCTCTGTTCGCGCGTCTTTCGACCGCGATCTCGTCTCTTGGCGAGAATCACCGTCACCAGCGACGATGCCGCGACGACGGCGACGACCACCGCGCGCATGGCGTCTCACACTGCGGCGACTCGGCGCGCACACGATGACTGACGCTCACTCTTTGACTTCCCGCTCGGCAGTTATCGGCGGTGAACGTCGGTGAGAGCGTCGCATGGGACCGTCCTCGCGCCACGGGGACGGGTTCAGGGCTCGGACGGGGTCTCGACGCGCGCGACCGACGATCGATGTGGGGGATCCGATCCGTCCGGGGGTACCGGCGCCGCCGTTAACGCGAGCAGAGGCTCGAGATGGTGAGTTCGCATCGGAAAAGCTGACGGCGACCATCGTGCAGCGAGGGTACGGTGAGAAAGAGCACAGGGCGTACATTCAAGCGCGCACGGGAGATACCCTGCAGATGGTCACTCCCTCGGTTCTTCGCGACGTCCTCAAGGCGATGACGGAGAGTAAAGTGCTTCACGAGATTCGAGCTCAGGCGAATGAGTTAACGAAGGAAACACGTCGAGTTCCAAAGAGAGGGTCTCGAGAGGATGAAGCGTACGGTAGATGCATGAAAGAATCAGATCTCAAGTCGTGGCAGGCGCCGGGGTTAGTCCACGCGAGCGCAGAGGATATACATACATTCTTTACAGACTTGGCGGGAGACACGAGTTTACTCAACCTGCAGCAGCGGGTGCCTCACGGCGTCAGAAAACAAAAATTATTCGAAACTTTGTACGCATACAGAGTGGCAACTCACCGCGCGATGTGGGTCGTCAAGGTGATCTATTTGTCTCAGTGCAAAAGCGACATTGCTCTGTGTAAACGTTCGTGGACAGAAGATTTGCTCGCGCATCTCTTCGATGTACTCTTTCACCATCAACACATGGAAAGTGAAGAGTGCTGCGAAACTGAGTCGAAATACGTGATAGGACTCGCACATTATTCCATAGAAGAAAACTTGGTCACCAAGTCAAAGTTTCTGAGCGACTTTTTGAGATTCACTCATGAGCAAAGGGTGGCAAAAAGAAGTGATTCGGAATCATCAACTTGCGATTTCATCAGAGCGATAAGTCCAATGATGCGCTCTCTGGTTGTGCAGGCCTCTGAATCGCACGCTGTTAGCGTAGATTTGGTAGAAAAGATATCATGGTGTCTTCAACAAATTCTGAAGTCGGGTAAAGCAACAGACAGACATGTCGTGATGAGCTTGAGTGACACCGCCGCTTCTGTTGTGGCTGCAAACATTGATGCTTTTGTCGCTGCACCTCGGGGCAATGGCTTAGATGTCATATGGAATTTACGGCACGATTTTACGACACAAAATTTGCAGCTATCGCGTCGTCTATGCGAAATGATGGATATCGTCGATGAGCGCGTGAGGTTGCTTAAACGAGCTACTCATCCAGAGTGCATCGCTATACATGTTTTTACCTTGGTTGAACTCTTACATGAACTGTTGGATAAATATAATGAAGACGATGAAGAGAAAATATCCACTCTCGTCAAGAAGTATATCGCCGATCAGGAAGATGACGAGTCCGTGTGGAAAATGTTTGTGGTGACGTGCTGCGACTGGTCCATGGACACGTCTGGTGGCTCGGTAGAAAGTCGATTGGCAGTGGTTCGAAACGTTCTCAATGTACTGAATTCGTCACACTCGGTGAGTGTATACGCACTAAATTGGATAAAATCAAAATCAAAATGCCGCGCCAACCCGTGTATCGATATTCTATCTCAATTATTGGTCGAATTATTGTGGTCAAATGTGATAACACTCTCCCAGCTCGAGAATTTCGTCATAGCCGAAGGAATCGTGGAACACCAAAGTTGTAGCACTGCACGGGAATCACTTCCCGTTTTCCGCGCGTTCGTTGGCAGGATCGTCCAGAGTAACGACGAACGAGAGGAGAAATTGAATGGCGCAGTGATTCAACGACTTGCGCAACTCGTTGGTTTCGTCGACACAGCCACGGTAGAGAACTTCGTTTCGGATGCGGATGCATCAGCGTCTGATTTCCCTAAAATTACTACTAATTATAGGCTGAAAACAAAACAAGAAGAAAACGTCTTCAGCGTACTTGGCTCGGTGACAAATGCAAACTTGGTATCAAAAAGTGAAGAGTTGCGTGGTGTTTTCGCTGATTTTCAGAATGCAGAATCTGATCTCTACCGAGTCGTGCTTGTTTCTCTGCTCTCAAACCCGAAACAATCGCTGCTTATCGCTGAACTTATTGGCAAATTAGGACCCGATGTCGTCAAAGGGCTCATTTCGCACGTTAGTCTTGAGATGATGGGTTTCAAAAATCTCAAGGCAGGCGCAAATGTTTTCGACAGCGACTACTGGAAGAGTTTGCAAGCAGAAGAGCGTTTGGATATAATGCTCAGTATATCCACACTACAGCTCTGTCTACTTCATAATATTCCAACCAGTAAGCGGTCCGTTGCCGAAAGCCTGATCGACGCCAACATCTCACAATTGTCAGAGCTGGCTCGAGCCAAAAATGTATCGCATAAAGCACTTCACTTTTGGGCACGCATATTGACGATCATCCCTCTGATTGGCTACGTCTTCATGTCCGTCGAATTATCCGAAAAATTTTCGCAGCTCATTTTGACCATGCTCGATTCAGTTATCGGCGAAACGATCATCGAAGAGACGGATGAAGATCGTATCGCCGAATCAGTCATGGGAGAATCGCTCATTGATCGTCTCGTTGCACTGTTCTCTGTCGTCTGGATTGGTCAGATCCCGCGTTGGGCGCCGGTCATGCCAAAGATGCCATTTCGAGAAGTATCAAGCATCAGGCACGCACTCGAACGATCGATCGATTCCAAAGAAATCACGGCGATAGTGCGGATGCGTCTGAGACGTGCCATCGGAGTAGCGCCGCATGGTGCCGCCAACCAGAGCGTAAACGCATGGAAAATATTAGCTACTGGCGCTGCAAGACCGACAAAAAAAGTCAACGTTGACGAAAAAGCAGCATTCTGGCTTCAAGGTGCTGTGCGACGACCCGGAGGCAATCTAGCATGGGAGAACTTGAATGCGGAACCAACGTTTCGCTCATAGTAATAGGTTACAACATAGAGAAAACTTTAGACTAATTGTAGAATAATTAGGTAGTGTAGACCGAACACACGTACACGCTATCATAGTTTCGAAGTGATTAGCTTCTTCGTCACCACGCGACCCTTGTGACCGACGACTGTTGTGTTTGGAGGTAAGTCATGAATGAGCGCCGCACCCGCGCCGATTTTACAGTCGTGTCCAACCTTAATATTCCCAAGAACGCTCGCATTTGAGCCCACCACCACACGCTTACCGAGTTTTGGATGTCTGTCGCCTCTCACTTTACCAGTCCCTCCCAGCGTCACTCCGTGGAGCAGCGTGCAATCATCGTCCACCACCGCCGTTTCGCCGACGACGACGCCATGACCGTGGTCGATCATAACTCCGCGTCCAAACCTAGCCGCGGGATGAAGATCCATCCCGTACACTTCAGAAACTAAACTCTGCATTTTACACGCTAACACTTTTCTCTGATGTCCCCAAAGCCAGTGTGAAACTCTCTGCGCTTGGAGTCCGTGAAAACCTTTAAAGAAGCAAAACGCGTGCGTGTACGACGGACACGCCGGATCGCGCTCGACAATCGCCTTTAAATCAGCCCTAGCGGCGTCACTGATCGATCCCGTTCCCGGTCCTCTATACACTCGATGTTTTTCCTCGTTCGTCGCGTTGAGAGCGTCCATTATTAAATCGTTCCACTGTCCCGCGAGAATCGTCGCGCTCGCCATCTTCCCAGCCAACAGAAAGCCCAATGCGCGCTCAAAGCTCGGTTGGTTGAGTATCGTGGCGTACACGAACCCACCCATGAGTGGCTCCTTATCCACCAACGCCTGCGCTCCCGCGCGAAGGGACGCCCATATCGGATCATCCTTCACCGACGTCGACGTCGACGCCATCCGAGCCGGCGCGTCACCACCGAGCCAGCCAGCCTTTCGCGCCGCGCTCTATCCTCACCGCGCGCGCGCCTTCCTCCCCCGACGATGTCGACGCGCGAACGAACGACGAACGCGTCACCGTCCGTCGATCGCGCGTCGTCGTCTCGCGCCCACGGAATCGAACGCCCAATGAATGTCCCGTCGAGTCGAACGCGCCCTCACGGTCGAGGTCGAGGGTCGACGCTGGGGTTGTGGACGACCGACCGACGATGGATGGGACGACGGGAGTGTGTGACGCGACGTGCGCTCGATGTCGACGACGACGATGGGGGTGATGCGCGCGCGGACGATCGCGGCGATGTCGACGACGACGATGTCGACGACGACGTCTCGCGCGACGCGGCGAGGAGCGACCGCGAGACCGAGACGGGCGGTCGCGGTGACGGCGACGCGGGAGGGCGACGGCGTGAGCGAACTCGCCGCCATGGACGCGGTGATCGATCTCATGCTCGGGGCGAAGAGCGACGAGGAGGTGGGGAAGATTGTCGTCGAGAACGTGTTGATGTTCGACCAGAAGATGTGGATGCGGTTCGCGTCTCGAAGCGATACCGCGGAGGGAAGCGCGGAGAAGACGAAAATCATGGAACTCGCGGGCACGTGCATGAAACTGGTCGAGGCCATGGTGGAAAAGACGGAGAGCACGATGGAGGAGGCGAGCGTGAACTTACAAACGGTCGTCGGCGCGGCGGCGGATCCGTCGAGCGGTGAATTCGATGTGCCGCTGAACGCAGACGCGCTCGAACGCATGAAGACGGCGCTCAAGTCGGTGACGGTGGACGAGCGAACGCTCAACACGCTGTACGCTTGGATTCGCAAGTCTGATGAAAACGGGTTGGACGGTATGGTGCACATTCTGCAAAGATTGCTCCAGCTTTACGCCGCTCGCGAGCTCGATGAGAATTCATCGGCTCTCGATACCGTCATTCGTTCCAACGCCGAGGAGTGGCAGATGCACTTCATGGACATCTCCAAGGATGGTTACAACGAGAACGCCTTCACAAAGGATCTGCAAAGACGCATGGAGGGCGTGGTCTTGAACCTCCCGAACGGTTCGTACGCGCAACGCGTACAGGCGGAGTACTTGAAGGAAATTGAAGACCGCGGAAAGGAGTTCTTCGCACAGCAGGCCTGAGAATATTTTTTTAATAAATTTATTGATTGCAGCTAATACACTAATTCTTACCCTCGACATCGTCCTCCACTCGAGAGAGTCCTCGACCCTTCATCTTGAGGAGCAGAGAGTTACCCATGACGCCCAGCGAAGAGAAGCCCATGATGGCACCCGCGACGGACGGAGTCAGCGAGAGACCGTACGCCGGCAACAGCGCGCCCGCGGCGATTGGTATGCCGATGAGGTTGTATCCGAACGCCCAACCCAAGTTTTGCTTGATTTTATTGAACGTTGCCTTGCTCAAATCGATCGCATCCCCGACTTGAGGCAATCTATCGCCGAGCAAGACAATGGAAGCCACTTCGCTCGCAGCACCGACTCCACCCGCCATGGCAATGCCCACGTCGGCTTGCGCTAAAGCTGCCGCGTCATTGATACCATCACCGACCATAGCGACGCATTTCCCCTTAGACTGAAACTCTTGTACTAATTCAGCTTTACCCTCGGGACGAACGCCGCCGTAAACATTTTTCTCATCGATTCCGACCAGTTTACCGACAGATTGAGCAGTCTCAAGTCTGTCGCCGGAAATCATGATGGTTTGAATATTCTTATCATGCAAGCGCTTGATGGTTTCTGCCGCATCCTTGCGAATCTCATCTTGCATTTCCAAGACACCCACTATTTTACCATCGATGCCGACGTACACCGGCGTGCGACCCGGGTTGTCCTGCTTATTCACTAACTCGGCGGGAACGTTTTCGTTGCCTTGCACGTAAGACTTAGTACCAACAGAGACCCTCTTTTTGTTCACGATGGCGCTTGCGCCCGCGCCTGGCTCTTGTTTAAAAGTGCCCTCATCCACATTTTGCGTAGAGGTTCCTTGCTCGTCGGCTGCGGTGGCGATAGCTAGGGCTAATGGATGTCGACAGTTACGCTCTACCGCACCTGCGAGAGCTATGATTTCAGTTTCGCTGTACCCTCCTGTGGCTCGCGCTTCCTTCAAAACTGGCTTCCCGATAGTCAACGTACCAGTCTTATCAAAGATAACGGTGTCCAAATTGTTCGCCTTCTCCAAAATGTCGCCTCCACGAATGAGCAAACCGTGGCGCGCACCCAGTGCTGTTCCCACGAGCACCGCCGTTGGAGTCGCCAACCCGAGAGCGCACGGACATGCGACAACTAAAACTGAAGCGGTCATCTGAAGGGCGATTAATATGGGTGCATTCGACGCCGTTGCCGCCGTTACGAGAACACCGGGGAAGAGCTTCGTGCCCACTGTGCTCCAGAAAGTGAAGGTTGCCGCGCTCGCTGCCATCACTCCGTACACGAACTTGCCAGAAACTTGATCAGCGAGTCGTTGCACCGGTGCCTCGCGCTGCTGCGCAGATTCCACCATACGAACAATTCCCGCCACTTGCGTCTCTTGACCAGATGCGATGACTTCAATGGTGAGTACACCATCGCAGTTGACAGTGCCTGCGGAAACAGCGTCGCCTGCTGTTTTTGGTCGTGGTATGGGTTCACCTGTGATGGCAGCTTCATCCACCGTGCTGCAACCACTCACTACCGTCCCGTCGATCGGAATGCGATCTCCAGGTAAAACGACGATTTTATCCTTGGGCTCAATCACAGAAGTCGGAACGGTTCGATAGAAGGGATCGCTAGATCCCGCGGAGGGTGTCGAAGAGGATACCAAACGCGCCGTATCTGGCACCAGATTCAAAAGCGAAGACATGTCGCTCGTTGCTTGCAGTTTCGCGCGCTCTTCTACGGCGCGACCAAGGAGCACGAACGCAAGTAACATCACAGGTTCCTCAAAGAATGTTGGCCAACCCAATCCTGGAAGCATCATTGCTGCCGTGCTCATGGAAAAGGATGCCAGGGCGCCGAGAGACACTAACGTGTTCATGTTGGGTCCTCCTCGACGTAAGCTTTGCCAGCCATCGATGAGAATTTGACGTCCAGGTCCCGCCATCGCAAAGAGAGAGAGCGTGATATGCACTGGATTGCTGTGCAAAACCTTCAACCATGGCGCACTTGCATGTAAAAAGTGAGAAATGTGACCAAGCAGGCACGCACCCGCGAGACCCCAAGCGATGATAACGCGCCGCGTACTTTCTTCGATGCGTCGTAAACGCTCTTCTCGCTTTTGCTTAGCCGCTTCTGCTCCCGTGACACCGGCTACAGCGACACCGCCAGCGTCTCGAAGCGACGTGGGGAATCCCGCTGCGGTGACGAGCTCAGCCAACTTTGTCCCGACATTTTTCGCTGCTTCTCTCACAGCATCCTCAAATTCTCCACCATTGAGCTCATTGATCGCCAAGTTGATCCGTACCACAGCAGATTCATTCGCCAAGTTTACAGATGCAGTTCGCACATCATCATCCCCCTCTAATACTTTCCTCACACTCGCCGCGCAACCTCCACAATGCATGCCGTGTACGTCTAGCATCACGACTTCTTCTAAAATCCCATCGCCGCCTGTGCTGGAAGATGTGAAGCTGGGTTTACCATCATGTGAACCGAACGAGCCATCACCGTCACCTCCTCCACCGTCGATACCACCTCCGACGGAGCCGCCGTTACCGGATAGAGCTCTCGCGCGACCCGCAAACGCAAAGGAGCCCATCGCACCGGCACCTAAGCCCCGTGTAATCCACCGCTTCAAACCATCGTCACGCTTACCGTCTTTAGTAGAACACGTTTCGCTAGTCGCACCGCACCGCACGCACCGTACGCGACGCGACATAACGCTGCGGGACGCCACCCCTGTGTTCGCGCCCCGAGGCGTTGTTGAAAGCTTCAGTGGATCGTAGCGCACGTCGACGCAACTTGGCGAAAACTCACTCAGTGATGACACACAATCGTCTATCTTCGCTTTGAAGCCTTCGCACGCGACGAAAGTCGCTCGAGAACGCGCGTGGTGACCACGAACGACGACCCTCGCGGATGCGCAGCATTTGGACCTTGAAACGACGCGCGTCTCGCGATGACGACTCACATTGACGCACGTGTGTGACGTCACGTGTGTCGTCAACATGTCGTTCCGCGCGTGGCCGGCGCAGCGACGCGATCGACTCCGGCACGTGCGCGCGAGTGAGGAACGAAAAGTCTACTACTCATTTCTCATTTGCTATCGCTATCGCTACCGTAATCACCGAGAAGTCCACCTAACCCCGGGCCCGATTCGTCATCATCTCGCGAGGTCACAGTGTCTACTTTAATATTTTCTTCGGGTTCCCTGGCGACGACTTTCGGTTTCGCGCGCACGGCGACCACTGGCTTTTTTCGTGACACGAGTGTCGGCTGCAGCTTCGGCGCCTCGTCCGGCGTGACGTCGAGTCCCGGTTTCGTTGCTTCACCACCCGCGCCACCGTCCATGCGTTGCGCGCGTTTAAATGCCTCCACTTCATCTTTCTCTTCGCGCTTCCGCTTCGCCTCCGAAGCTCTCAGAGCGTTTTCAACTTCGTCCAAAAACTCAACCTCCTCCGCGTCCAGAGGTTTGTTCTTCCCAACCTTCATCGACTGCCAGTTTTCTTCAAACTCCAGTTCCTTCATCTCTTTTTGCTCGGCGAGTATTTGATACAACGGTTTGGACGATGACGGATCGTTGCCTCGAGCGGAATCCGGTCCTTCGCCGCCGCTCTCGCGGATGGCTTCGAGCTCACTCTCGGTGACAAACTTGGACGCCATTTTCTTAGCTTCACCCGCGCCGCCGCCGCCCTCGAGAGATGGAAACACGCTCGCGGTATCTCTTCCGAGCACTTTCTCTCGGTCGAACGTGCACTCCTCGCGCTCGACGCGAACGAGCTCCACGCCTCGTCCCATGTCTCGCGCGTCAGTGTGTGCTCTGCGTTCGGGCGGGCTCCCGCCATGACGGACGCCGCCGAGACTCCCGCCAAGGCGGCGGGGAAGAAAAAGCTCGGAAAAAAAGAGCGCATGAAACTCAGAGCGAAAGAGCTCGTCGAATCGGGCGCGATGACCGAAGACGAGGCGAGAGCGCACGTCGGACTCAACCCACTGCCGAAAGCGGCGGCGCCTAAAACGTCGGCGCCGAAGGCGCGAACGGGCGGGCCGCGAGGCCAGGGCTCCGGTGCGGGAGGACCATCACCCGCGTTATTGACTGCAAACATTCGGAACGCTTCTTCGCTCGGCGAAGTGTACTCGATTCGCGACACACACGCCGGACGGTTGAATCACATTCACGTCTCGGCGCTGTGGACGAGCGTGGGACGGATGCGCTCGTCCATGGGGGCGAGTGGATCGAACGATACGACGAACGAAGCGCACGCACGCTTAATAGTGCAGACGATTGAGTTTGTCAGAGATACTCGATCGAAGATTGGAGGTAGAGAACTCGCAAACATTGCTCACGGAGCGGCGAAAAGCGGAACAGTTGACAAAAACTTGATGACGAGCCTATCGAAAGCGATAGAGCGTCATTTGGGACAGTGTAACAGCCAAGAGCTCGCAAACATCGCGTGGGCTTTCGCAAAGGCCGAGTATAAGGATGAAAGACTTTTTTCAGCTCTAGCGAGAATGGCAGAGAGACAAGCGGAACGTTTCAACGCGCAAGAGCTCACAAATGTAACGTGGGCGTTTGCAACGGCTGGTCATTCTGATGACGCTCTATTCAAAGCTCTGGTTTGCTGTGTTGAGAAACGTTTAAGTGAATTTAACACGCAAGGCTTATCAAACACGGCGTGGGCATTCGCCAAGTCGGGGCACGTAAATGTCACTTTATTTAGAGCAATGTCGGAGACGGCACAGCGGTGCGTGGATGACTTCAATGGACAAGACTTCTCTAACTTCGTTTGGGCGTTCGCTAAAGCGAGTCAGTACGATGCGAAATTGTTCACCATTTTAGCAAAGAATGTGAGCCGTCACTTGAATGTACTCAATGCGCAAGGTCTGACGAACACAGTTTGGGCCTTTGCAAAAGCAGGACATTTGGACACGGAGCTCTTCTCGTCCTTCAGTTCGGCGATTGAGCAAAGATTACGGACGGGTTCGAGTGATTTTAATTCACAGGACATTGCGAATACCGCGTGGGCTTTTGCGAAGGCTTGTCATATGGATGAAAGCCTATTCAACTCACTGGCGAGACTGTCCGAGACTTGCTTGGATGACTTTAACACTCAAGATCTCGTGAACACGACGTGGGCTTTCGCGAAACTGGGACAGTATGATGGCTCTCTATTTATTGCAGCCCGCAAGTCGATTCTTCATAAGCGTGTTGATGACTTGGATGCACCAAATATCGCCAATATTGCCTGGGCTTTTGACAAAGCGAGCCAGTTGGATGAACAATTATTTGGAGCATTGGCCTCAGCGGTGGAGCGTCAAGTAGACGATTTCAGCGCCCAAGATCTCGTCAACGTGGCGTGGACATTCGCTAACGCGGACCAAGTGAATGATAGACTATTCGAAGCGCTAGCTGGAGCCGTCAAGCGACTCTTGGATGAATTCAGTGATGAGGAGCTTGACAACTTAGAATGGGCCTTTACCAAAGCCGGTCAACAAAGTGTCGTGAAAAATCTCAAGCGAAAGCGCAAAGGCGGAGACGGAGCTGGCTCAGAATATTCGAATCGGCAAGTCGATGTGTCGAAGTGTGGGAAAATAATCGTCGCCGGTGGCGGTATCGGGGGTGCTGCAGCGGCGGTAGCGCTGCAACGAAAAGGATTTGATGTGACTGTTTTGGAGGCGGACGAAAGCTTTGACGCGCGTGCGCAAGGTTACGGTCTTACCGTCCAAGCTCAAGACGCCATACAAGCTATGGGTGTTGATATATCTCAAGATGATGCCCCTTCAACTTCTCACTACACTTTCTCAGAGAAGGGAGAAATAATTGGATTTTTCGGAGAAGCCTTTGGATCGAAGAGCAAGGATCGACGGGAAACGCAAAATTCTGGACGATTCATTCACATTCCCCGGCAAGTACTTCGATCTCGAATAATCCAAGCCGTGCAACCCGGGACTATTCGGTGGAGTAGTAAGCTGAAGAGCTTTGCATGCGAAAACGATGCGAAGGGCGTGTCTGTGACGTTGATGGATGGGACCAAGCTGCAAGGAGCACTGTTAGTGGGTTCAGATGGTATCTTTTCCACAGTTCGTCGACAACTCGAGCTTCCAGGAGACCGTCTAAATTACGTCGGACTGTGTGTTGTTCTCGGCATCGTGGATGAGAAAATCATGCGTGTGCAACTCGCCGAACGGCGGATTTTCGAGACAGTTGATGGTGTCACGAGACTGTATGCTATGCCCTTTACGACATCTTCTACGATGTGGCAACTCAGTTTTCCCTGTTCAGAAGATACCGCTCGAATGTACACCAAAGATGCCGCGAGTCTGAAGAAAGAAATAACTAGGCGATGCGCCACATGGCACGACCCCATACCAGAAATGCTCATGAAGACGCCTTTGGATTGTATGTCTGGGTACCCAGTGTACGACAGAGAACTCTTAGACCCAGAAATTCTTCGTCCAGAAAATAAAATTCATCGCCGAGTCACATTGATCGGTGATGCCGCTCATCCAATGACCCCATTCAAAGCCCAAGGGGCGAATCAAGCTATGAGTGATGCCGTCCTTCTCGCTGAGTGCTTGGTGGAAGGTGTGCACAAGCACGGCCCCGTGGATGGTTTTAACGTCGCGCTTCCATTATTTGAGCAAAAAATGCTGATGCGTTCGAGTAGAGTAGTGATTGGTTCTCGAGAAAAGGCGAAAGAGATGCACAGCGCGCTGGCTCTGCAACTCGCGCGCAGATCTCAACGCGAGGCAGAATTTGATATGCAGAAGACAATTTCTGTGCTTCGTGAGAAAGGTATTGGAGCTCAAAATGCAACTGATTCGCGAGGTTTAGACGCTATCGTCGAATCAGAGGCATTGTCTCACTCACCGAGCAATCAAACGGCGATTTCATATGCAGAGCACCGAATTGAGTCGCGAGGACGAAAAGTTGTTTTCGAGGACGCTGATTCGGCTGAAGAAGCTGACAACAAAAATCAAAAGAAGCGGAAGGAAATCAAAGCAAAGAAGGAGAAGAAAGAGAAGAAGGAGAAAAAGGAGAAGAAAGCGAAGAAGATGAAGCTTTGAAGTTGTGTTGTAATACTTATTGTACATTTTAATCCTCGAAACCTTCCTCGTCCGCCTCATCTTCGGCAGCACGAAGTTGTTCACGATAATATTCTGACTCTCTGAGGGAGACCCGCTGTGCAAATCCTAGTACGAGGCGAATAGCTTCTCGTCTTTCGTCAGCAGGAATACGCACCACCTCTGGCATGATTCCGCTTTGCGCGAACTCTCTACGAATAATGTCATCACTCGAGTTCAGAGCACTGGCATCGATAATAATTTCACTACCGGTCGTCATCAAGTCTGCGGTCTCCGTGATAAAATTCGCCAAGCGTCCGTGGTCCCAGCCGTGCACATCTTGGACCAACCAGAGAGATCGGACATCCGGACGGTAGCCAGCGCGCTCGAGACGCTCCTCTAAGTCACCGTATGCGATGTCTTCCCCCGTCACGTCGAGCGGAACGCGCCTATGCGAACACGCTCTGGCCGGTTTTGCGCCTACACCCTTCAAGATTTTAGCCGTTTGCGTGTGTACAATCCCATTGGCGCACTCGAAAATTGCCGTACCGCTTGGAAAAGGCAAACGAAACGCCCTCGTATCCGCCCCCGCCGTGATCACTACAACCTGTCTGGCGATCCCGTGCGTCTCCACATTATTTTCATATGCGTTCATCATAGCACTTAGACGCCGAAAAGCTAAAACATCCATCGCGTGCGTCGCGCTCGACGTCGAAGTAGTCGCCTGAATGCTCTCCGCCGCCGCCTCGCGAGAGTCGCCATCCAGTATCGCGTTGGCGTACACATCCTCATCGACGCCCTCGATCCGCCTCCGCACTGCGATTTGAGCTCGCGACCACGCTTTTGCATCCATCTCGCTCATCTCTCGATCCTCGATCGACGTCTTCGTTGCGCTCAGCGTCGCCGAAGACGCATCACGACTGCCCGACGCCCGCCTCTTTCCCCATACACCGAGCCCCTGGCGGCGCGCTCGGCGCCGAGAACCGCACCTCGAGCGCGCGATGCGCGTCGACACAATATTTTCGACGCACACCGCCGACATGTATCCGATCGCGCGTCGTCGTCTTCCGCCTCTCGCGTTCAGACGCCGCCACATCGGCCATTCGAGAGGGCCGAGGGTTTAGAGTCCCGTCCCACCCTCGAGCGGATGGATGACTACGCGTGCGTCACACGACGCGCGCGTGGACATGGTCGCACCCGCGCGAGGCACCCTCGCGCCGAGCTCGGGCGCGCTGCGATGCGCGCGATCGTCGAACGTCGGACGGCGTCGATCGGGACGGGCGTCGGGAACGACGCGCGCGCGAGCGATGACGACGTCGTGCACGATGACGACGGTGGGTGAGCTGGACGCGACGTCCAAGGTGTGCGCGGCGACGGCGACGCGGATGCGAAGGATGACGATGCGTCGATCGCACCGCACTCGCGCGCGATCGTCGAACGTGCAGGCATCGTCGTCGTACTCGGATGCGGCGAGCGCCGTGAACGACGGGTTACGTCTCTTTGAGGCGAGAGAGTACGAGGCGGCGACGAGAGCGTTCACGAGCGCGCTGGGTATGAATCCGAGCGAAGACGAGGCGCGAGCGGCAAGCTATAACCGCGCGTGTGGATACATTAAGCTGAACAAGTACGAAGAAGCGAAGGATGATTTGATCGCCGCGGTGAATACGTACAACTTGAAGTTCAAGGTGCTCATGAACGACCCGGACTTGGACACATTTCGAGCGTCGGCTGAGTACAGTGAGGTGGCGGCGGCGGTTAAAGGAGGCCAAGGCGCGTCGACGATGGTCAACCTGCGTGCCGAGGCGCAGGAACCTTTCCGATTCATCAAGCTTTATTTATTTGGAGGCTTAGCGGCGGGCGCCGGGCTGGGCCTGTTCATCATCGGCACTCGGTTGGTCAAGGCCATGCAGGGAGGCGAAGGGGCTCCGGATCTCACGGAGACGGTGACCAACTTAGGAATCAACGCCGTTGCCTTGGTAGTATTTTCCTTCCTGCTACGTGGTGAACTCAAGGGACGGGAACAAATTATCCGCAAGGTTGAGCGCGAAGAAGAATTGGGAAGACTTGGCGTTATGTTGGGCGACAGTGATAAAACTGCCTTGTTCTCTCGTTTGCGGGGTTCTTATCGTGTCTTTATCGTCGCTGGAAGCGACGAACATATCACGAAGACGTTCGAAAGCCTTGAACGTTTCAAGGAAAAACTCTCGAAGAACAAAGTTGTCATCTTAACGGTGAATATGGATGAGGTTGAAAATGGAGACGAGCTTCCATTTGGACAGAGAAGACGAAAAGCGAAAACGTCCAAGAGTACGGAATTGACGGCGTCCGCGGCGGCTGCTCTCCTTGGTGGCGATAAGAAGTTGAAGGTGACGCCAGTGGATAACGCAGCGTGGAAGCGTTGGATCATCAACCAAATCGAGTCTTCGGGTTTTGATCCAACTGTTCGCGACGTCTTCTTCGGCGTCGCAAAAAATGGAACGATTTGGAAATCTGGCGCAGGGATTCCAAACTGGATGAAAATTTTCGAGGATTTACCGGACGAGGAGTCCATTCAAGGCAAGGTTTCGGGCGTATGAGCAATAGCAGTAGCGATTTAATCAAGCGAGAAATTTCTCTCATTACAAATCGACGACGAGATCGCGTTCACGCAGAGAGCCAAGATAAAAAGCTTAAAAAGGGAGGTAATACGACCGGTGGCGCCGGCGGTGGCGTGGGTGTAGGCGGGGGTGCCGGTGCCGGCGAAGGTGATGGCGTCGGTGTACCTGTGCTCGGCGAGAACGTATACACTGCACCATCCGTGGCCATAGCAAGAAAACCTTGCGCATGACTTACGGCGAAATATACTCCATATTTGTTTGGAAGGGCACATCCTTCGCCCCAGCTCACGATTCCGATTTGTTTTCCGGAAACAAGCAACGGGCCGCCGCTATCGCCTTGGCATGCGTCAGTGCCGCCCGACACAAAGCCGGCGCAAATATTTGATGACAAAATATCGAACGGGCTATACGAGGAACTAGCCGTGCACACATCAAACGATTGCACAGGCACGTGACCCACGAGTAAGACGGAACTCAGGGCGTTGTCGTCCTGTGTCCCCCATCCAGCTACTTGAGCGATTTCGCCAACGTACATCGAGTGATCATTCCAGGAAAGAGAAACTGGCGGAAAACTTTCAACGTTCACCTTTCGCTCGAGCGTAAGCACGGCGACGTCGAACTCGAATGTTGAAGCGTCGAATTCCGGGTGACCATCGATTCGACTAATATATAATTTTTCAGAGGGGTTATTGACGTCTTTCTGTGCGCCAAAGCTTGCTAAAATGCCGGCGTATGCGGCTACATTACTCACGCCCGCAGAGTCAAAAAAACAATGAGATGCCGATAAAATGTGCAACTCATCTATGAGAGTACCCCCACAACGAAAGTAAGCATTATTTGAGTACGTGACTACAAACAAAGCCACCATGAACGTCCAATCAGACTCTTCTGAAGGAACCTCCCCTCCAATGATTCGTTCCTTCTCAACAGTTCGAGAACGGATGATGGTGGTCGAAGTTGAAGCGCGTGAATCCAGTATGAGCAGAGACAACACTGCGATCAAGAAGGTTATAGCGACCATCACATTGCCGTGTCGGCGCATGGAAACGTGTGCGGTTTGTAATTCACATCAGGTTGTTTGTACGTCACATCATTTCTCGTTATTAACAATACGAACTATATTACATCGCTAACTCATTCATCTTCTGCGACCAACTGGCGAACGTGTTCGATAAGCTCTGAAATGTTTTCGCTTGCAAGCTCGGGTTGTTGCGTCTCTCGGCGAGTTTCGCTTCTTCTTCTTTCAATATCCTCGGAACCATCTTTTCCATCGATCTGTGGATGTGGGAAAACGATGGTCTTTCATTTGCATCCTGCTGCCAGCACATTTCAATAATTGCAGATAATGCCGGATGTAAAGTATCAGGAATTTTAGGCCTCAAAGCTTGATCCGCAACGCTCCTGGCTATCTGGATCCCTGTTGAGTGATGCGGTTGGTACGGCTCGATTCCAGTGGCGATCTCATACAGTAACACTCCAAACGAAAAGACATCGGCTCGATTACCGTAGTGCTGGCTTTTGATCACTTCCGGAGCCATATAAATGTACGTACCAGTCTCTCCTGTGAGCTCTTCCCCATTCTCGGCGACAAAGCGCGCTAATCCAAAATCTGCGACGACAGCCCGTCCATCAGACATGATGAACACGTTGCTTGGCTTCAAGTCTCTGTGTAAAACAATCGGCGTTCGCGTTTCAAAATACACAAACGCATGTAAAATATCCATAGCGATAGACAGACGTTCGCTCAGCGACCTTTTATTTGGTAAAGCCACGCCTTTGCTTTGGTAGAGCCACGCCTTTAAAGTTCCACCCGTCGCCATTTCGGTGACGAGAGAGATGCGCCTCTCTGCCTCGAGAGCGGCACCATAAAACGCTAAAACGTTCGGATGTCGCATTCTCGACATGATGAAGCACTCCCTCAAGAGCGCTCTTCTCGATAAGTCATTCTTCATCACGTTGATCTTCTTCACGACGACTTTCGCGCCGAGCCAGCGAGCCGAGAAGGCTACGCCCGTCGTCCCCTTGCCTAACTGCTCGTCCAAAGTGCACGCGCCGTCCACGTCGATGAGCCAGCCTTCATCGCGCGCGCGCGCACAGAGGTCACACAATTCAAGCCGCGATCCAGACGCGATCGTGCGCTGTTCCTCGGCGTCCATGTGGGACCATGTGCGAGAGATGCTGTGAGGTGCAACTGAAAGTGCATAAATGAATTATCGCTACGCTATGACTATGATACAACGTTTTTCTTTTCTTCTCGCTTTCGTTTCGCCTCGGCCGCCTTGACGATTTTCTCTTGTCTCTTTTGCTCCGCAAACGCCGCCTTGGCCACTTCACTATGCTCAAGAGCGCAGCCGTTGGCCTTGGCGCGAACGTGGCGCATCACCCAAGCCTCGGTGACGCGGTGCGCCGCTGTGTTGTCTCTGTACTCATCTTTCTGTCTCAGTGCATCCAGGCGCGCCGCTTCATTCGCCAGCTCACCCTTATTGGGCACAATTATGTGCGTGACGTTGGACGTCACTCGGGACATGATGGTGGCTCCGAGTTCCTTTAGCCTCTGTTCCACGTGCGCCCGAGAACGAAATTGGTTGTAGTCACCGTTTCGTACGACGGCTATGCATTCCAAAGGGAAAGGTTCAAGAGCTTGTTTTTTCTCGTTTGAAATCTTCGACTTCAAGTTGTACATTTGCCACATCTCTCGCTGCCGCCGAATCGTCTCTAAATCGCCGTCCAGAGCTGTGATAACCTCTGCTTCTACCCTGACGTCATCGTCCTTGTCATCTTCGCCGTCTGAAAGAATGATGATTTCCATCTTCTTTTGCTTTTTCATCATCGAACCACCATTTTTGAAGTAAAAGTCCAGCCTATTCATGTCCTGCTTCAAGTCGACTAAATCTAAAAAGTGCTTGTTCACTAGCTTTTCCCTTTCCTTCGGAGTGCTGGCATTGACAGTTGGCGTGATTTTCTTTGGCTTCAAAAATTTGATGAATTCTCTCAGTTCCGTGTAGCTCGAGTGCTCAGAATACGGAATCGCGTACGTTCGCGTGCGTCCATCATTTTCTATCCACGGTTTCACGCGAAAACATCCATCTTCGTCCATCTTTTTCGTATAGCTCCAACCGGTGGGAGAAAACGCGACGACAGCACGCCAAGTCGGTGCCTCCTTTGCCATCAGTTCCATCATGGCCTTGTGATTTGAACCTTTACCGAGTCCGCACACACGCACTCGACACTTTGCGGCTTCTTCTGCGTTATATTCTTCGCACACAAACAAGTCATCTCGCCACCACCCACTCAGTTGGAGAGATTTTTTGCGCCTCGCGGTGACGCTCGCTCGACTCTCCGCCCCCTGACACACCGCTCGTATCGCCCTCTCTTTTCCTATCGAATAAGATCCACAGAGGAATAAAGTTCGCGGTTCTCTACGCGTCTCATCTCTCGCGATCTCTCGCATCTTATTCAAAACGACATCCTGATCGGGAAAAGTCCACTTCTTCTCGCAATACGTCGTGTCCAAGTACACCTCATCCACGCAACCGTCCCGACACGTCAATAACAACTCTTTCAATCGCGCATCGTTTCGAACTCTCGCCGCCGCGCGAAAATCACCCGTGTGTAGCAGCGTCTCTCCCGTCGTCTTTCTTCGCAAGAACACCAAACACGCCCCCGGACAGTGATTCGCGTCGATGAACGTCGCCTCCACGTCTTCCACCCCCTCCAGAGCCACCGTTTCACCGATCTCACAACCCACGACCAACTCGGGATTCACGCCGAGAAATTCGACCACGAGCGCTGCTGTGATCGTGGAACAATAAATTTTCGCCTCGCTCAAACCCTTGACGCGCCCGAACGACGAACTCAACCCGCAGTAGTGGTCCGAGTGAAAGTGGCTCAGGATGTAAACTTTCGCGTCTGGAGACTGAAAGTTGAAGCCGTCCACGTTGATTCCGGGGAACCGACCAGGACGTTTGATCGCCCCTGACTGCGACGCCATGTGGCACCCGTCGGGCGTCGCGCGCGCGCCACCACCGCCGCGCGTCGACGCCTGACCCGCGCCGCACTGTCACGCGGTGCTTACTTTCCTGGGCATTGGGACCTCCGCACTCGACGCCGCGAGAGTCAATCGTCGATGGAGGCAGCCGCGCGCGCGAGTCTTTTACCGTCCACGAGTGCGCGCTCTTTCCCGAGTCGATCGCGCGCGTCGTCGCGTTCGTTTTCGATCCCTCGGCGGCGGCCACGAGCGAATGCGGCTCTCGCTCCCGGCTCCGAAGCCGTCGCGCCCGTCGTTCTGTACGAGAACGACGCCCTGATCGTGGTGAATAAACGCTCGGGTCAGTCGTTTCACTCTGAGTTCGAGCCGGGTACGCTGGCGTCGCTTCGCAGCGCGCGAGACGACGAGGACGAACGGTTGTACAGCGTACACAGACTCGACAAGGGCACGAGCGGTGTGCTCGTGTTCGCGAAAACGAAAGAGGCGGCGCGCGCACTGAGCGAGGCGTTTGAGAAACGATTGATAGTGAAATACTACGTCGGTGTATCGTCGAAAAGGCCGAAGAGGAAGATGGGGACCGTCATCGGTGACATGAAAGCGAGCCGCCGAAGTCAGTGGATGTTGTTGCAGAGCAGAAACAATCCCTCCGAGACGAAATTCTTGAGCTTTGGATGTGCGAGCGGAACCGATGGCGTTTCAGGACGGCGAATGTTTATATTCAAGCCGATCACAGGGCGCACGCATCAATTACGCGTCGCCGCAAAATCGTTGGGCGCGGCGTTGATTGGAGATAGTACTTATGGCGGTCTGGCGAATACGAGGCTTTATCTTCACGCAGCCGCGATTCGAATTCCAGATTTAGGCTTTGGACCACCAGTCCAGATTATTTGCAGTCCTGTGAGCGCTGATGAAGATTGGGATTCCGAGGCTTTTGATAAATACTTTCCGCAAGAGTTGGCGGAAAATTATGGCGTTTGGTTTGACGATCAACCGCTATTGCGCTCTTCTCTCACTACGAATTAAGGTTGTATTAATAACTCACACTATCGCTAGCTACTGTTGGGATTATTGTTGGGATTATGTACCAGAAGAAATGCTATAGGGAACTGAATATCGTCATGAATGAGGAATGCCTACAATCACGTCGTCTCTGATGCCGCTTTGCGCTGGCATTTTGCACAATCTTACTCTGTAAGATTGCTGACGGGCAAACTCTCCACGATCGGCCTCAATCGCACTCTTTGCACGTCTCGGTAATGCGGCGAGAGGCTCATCGGGATTACTCGGATCGACACCCTGATGCCCGCTCCAATCTGCAAGAGTAGCCGCCGACATGTATGAATCGAAATCGAAGCCAGCAGCTCGCATGAGTTTGGATCGTGGCCGTTCGATTGTAGGCTTTTCGAGTTGTATGAGATCATTGCGCATCCTATTCAAGCTGCGCATACCACCTTCCTGAACTTTCCCCACGCAGCACGGAGCAATTATGAAAGGGATTCTCTTTTCAATAGCTTGGTTCATGACAAAGTCTGAAGCTTCGCCGCAAACGTGCAGTGCAATGGCAACATCGACATCAACATCTTCACACTCCTCGATGAGACCCACGCGAGCCGTCACGTTGTCCAAACCAGACGCCGCTATTCTTTCGTTTAATATTCGAATCGATACTTCGTTCAAATCGACGCCGGTGAAATTGATGTGCCGAAACACGCTCGCGAGCGTCAAAATAGTGTTTCCGGTTCCGCAACCGTAATCGACGACCGCTTTCACATCGCAAACCTCGGTTATCTCTCGCAAATGCGTGACAAACGTCGCCACTTGGTTCCGTTTACGTCGTCCTCGCGCTTCACCTCCCTTTTTGTTCGTTCCGAGAGGATCGACGCCCGGCGGCAGGCTCGGCCAGTCCACCAGTTCCACTTTTTCATCCGCGCGCCCTCTCCACCGATCTTCCATCCTCATCCCGAGCGGTTCCAACGCCTCAAAGGCGTCGAGCAAGCCATCGATATCGTCCCGCATCGCCTGTTTATTCCTCTGCCGATTTCGTTTCCTATGTTCGCGCTGCGCTTGCTTTCGGTCGGAACCGACGTCCTCGCTCGCCGACGAGCTCGTCGCGCTCGCGCGCTGCCGTCGCCATCGCCATCGCCATCGCGACGACGACGACGACGACGGCAGTGTCGTCGTCCTCCTCGAAGACGGCCCCGCGATCGCGCTTCTAGACGACATGCTCGACGACCGACACGCGCGGGGACGTGTGCGGGGCTCGCGTCGGCGTTGCGTTCTCACTCGGCGACGGCCATGACGAGCGAAGGCGACCGACGCGAACCGGCGACGGCGAGAGGCGGCACGACCGTGCCGGCGCACGTGCTCGAGGCCATCTATGGGAAAAAGTCGACGGGCGCGAGCGCGAGCGCGAGCGCGAGCGCGACGGCGGGCGACGGTGGTGCGGATGACGCTCGAGAGAAAAAGGAACGCTATGACGAGAGTTTGAAGTCGTGGTGGCGGACGTACAGCGAGCGAAAGAACGACGAAGAGGAGGAACACGTGGCGGATAGTCTACTGTACGATTATCGCCACCTACCGCGGACGACGCCGGCGCCGAATTATCGCGAGGATCGCTTACAAAAAGTTGAGCCAGACAAGGGCACCGGAGACGAAACAAAGTAGGAAGTATTCGTGGACGACGCATCGCATAGCACACCCTAGAAACGATACGACAGAGATGATTTAGTAGAAATTAATGACACATTTTTCATTTTACGTGGAAATCAAGGCCAAGGTGCACCCGCCATCACGGCCTCGACTTCGGTGACCGTTCGCGGGACATTCGTCCAAGAGACGCAACCGTCGGCGGTGACGACGACGTTATCCTCGAGACGGACGCCCCCCATCGATCTACACGCGTTGATGCGATCTTTAACAAAGTATTGCTTGATGTCAGAATCATCAGCGAGCGCTTTGTCCAGCAAGACATCGATGAAGTAACATCCCGGTTCCACGGTGAGACAGTTACCTTCTTTCACGATGGCGGCGGTCCGGCAGTTCTTCAAGCCGGGCTCGGTACTCCGTGCAGGCGTACCGGGGAGTCCATAACCGCCGACATCGTGTGTGTCCACACCCAAATGGTGGCCGAGACCGTGAGGCATGAAAGTAGCGGAAACTCGTTTTTCCATCAACTCGTCAATGTCTCCCGTGAGGAATCCTCCCGAAACTAAAGCTTGAAGAATCTGTCTCTCCGCCAGACGTTGCAAGTCCAGCCACGCGCAACCAGGTTTGAGAGCTTTCAATACGGCTTGATGAGCCGCAAGAACGCCCTCATAAATGATTTTGGAGTCGGGTGTGAATTTGCCACCAGCTGGAACCGTGGTGGTGATGTCAGCCGCGTAGCAATGGTATTCTGCGCCCATATCCATCAACACCAAATCTCCTTCCTTGATTTGAGAAGCGTTCGGAGCACCAGCGTGACCGTAGTGCAACGTCGCACCGTTCTTACCGGCTGCACAGATGCCCGTGTAAGATTCGTTTCTCATACCGCCTTGGCTGTAACAGACGTGCTTGAAAAGCGATTCCAGTTGGTATTCCATCATTCCCGGTTTCAGGCTTCTGATAACCTCGACGTGTGCCTTGGAGCTCATCTTACTCGCATACGCCAAGACTTCCTGCTCACGCGCCGTCTTCACTGTTCGGAGTTCAGTGATTACGTTGAAGAACGCGTCGGAGGCGTCGAGTTTGTCGCCTACGGAACTCTCTGCGGAACCCAACCCCTCGGTGGTGTTCCCACTATCAGAGTTCACACCCTTCAACGCGTACACCTTTTTACACTCCTTCAGATGGACCTCGAACTCGTCGGCATACTTGACTTCGTCGACGAGATATCTCGCCTTGAAAGACTCCGGCGTCTCGATGGCACCCATCCAGATGGCGTATTCCTCCGGAAGTCTAGGGACAAACAACGTCGATTTTCCGCTCGCCAAGTCGACGGTTCCGAAACAACCGCCCTCTAAAACACCGAACGCCCAGTGGAAGTAACTCTCCTGTCGGAACAACGGCTCGTTATCCGTGCTGTACCTCTGCGCCTGGTCGCCTCCTCGCAGGGCCAACGCGCCGGCGGTGTGTCCTTTCTCCCGCATCTCCCGCACCAACCTCGCGCGATTCTCGACGTGAAGCTCATACGACACTTTCAGCGTCCCCGGTCCGCGTTCGAACGTCGCCACCGCCATGGTCGCGCAGTTCCGCGTTCGAGCGCTCGATGAGAGGAGCGCTCCCGAGGACACGGGCGAGGATGCTCGCGCCGTTCGAGTCTTCGCCGTCGAGAGCGGTCGCACGAACGACGCGGACGATCCGCGAGACGCGCTCGCTCGCATGCGATGACTGTGAGGCGACGACTGCGAGGCGACCTTCGTCACGTCGTGTCGCGGTCGAGTCGCAGTCTCGTGTGGCTTGATGACGATGATGACCTCCAACCTCAATACGTGACGACGCGCGCGACGAGCGAGGCGTGGACGATGACCCGACGCGCGTCTCGACACGATCGCGTTGCCGTTCGCGCGGGGTTTATTTTAACCGCGCTCGCGACGCTGTCGTCGTTCGCGGGGGTGGAGGCTGCAAACTTCAAACTGTTTCCGGATTCTCGCGTTGACGGCGTCGAACTCGAGTTTCCGCGCGGCGGTGGCGTCGCGAGGCACACGTATAACCTTCAAAATCTCGACGGGAGCGCCGCGTACGAGGTGAAGGTATCGTATAGGGCGACGAACGCGGCGAGGGTGTCGGTTGATGCCGAGAGAGTCTCGAGTTTCGGTGATTGGATTGGCGCGGGTACTTTTTCGACGAGCAACTCTCGAACGGAATTACGGAGAAAGCTTTTGAACGTTGAAAAAGCAGTTTTGACTCGGAAAGCATTGGGTGGATCGGGCGTTTCGCAGGCTCGGGTGGTTGTCAGCGCGGAGTTGGAGGGCGTGTACTGGGCCGGGAAGGACGCCGCTCCGCGCTCGCTGACGTACAACATCGAGGTGCACCGTTTGGTCGCGGCGGGGAAATTCGGTGAGATTCCCGTGATCGCGGTGCCGATCATCATCGTGTGCGTCATGTTCATCGGGACGGCGTGGCTGATCTCAAAATTCGTGAGTGACGTGATTGTTTGGCGCGTGTACGACAACATCTTTAGACAAAAATCCAAGCTTGCGGCGCTCAGGGGGAAGTCATCTGCGTATCAAGTAACCTTGAACGATACGATCCCCGTACCTGTAGATACCGTCACCGCGTGATTCTTCAAATCTACGAGCACTTTTCTTCATGCATACTATATAATACAGTGTAGAACTAGAACTATGCAGTCTCTGCGTCTCTGCGCATCGCTTCGACTTCTTCCATCGCCGCCTGCATATTGCCATTCGATGGATTGTGTCCGTTAACACCTACCACTGGATCTCCGAATGATGAGACATCGGTCTCTGGTTCCCCCAAACAGACGCTCGGCCAGTGAAACTTGGCGTACGTTCGCCGAAGTTTCGTCAGCGTGATGGACAGAGTCTTCTTCTTCGACGTTGAATCGTCTTCTTCTAGTTCCCAATAACTATCCTCCTTCGAAACTCTTCGCGTGAGTTCACCCTCTAGCAAAGTCACTCCGTCAACCACCACATTCAACGACTTGGTCGCTATGTTCACGAGGCAGTCGCGCGAGCGCAGTTCCGAGTCCAACTGAAATCGCACGACTATTTCTCGTTCATCTTGCGTCCATGTGTACTTGGAAGTGGTCCCACCGCAACGTTCTGGTGTCAGCGATACAATACCTCCTCCCTCCGCGGAAGAAGACGCGAGATTTCCCTCGGCGGCCAGACGAGCGAGCTCAATCTTGAGACGAATCTGTTCTTGGTCGAACGCCGCCTCGGCGGCTTTCTTGGCGGCTTCTCGACGCGCGCGCGCTTCAGGGGAGAAGTGTTGACGATAGATGTAATATCCCGATGCGCTCACGACGACCGCCGCCGTCAGGGCGACGATCGCGCGGTGTTCGCCGCGCGCCATCGTCTTCGGACCCTTCGCGTGGGGAGAGGGCGACAGTTGAGTTGAAACTCCCTCGGGACAGAGCAAGTCCGGACGCGGTGCTCGTGTGCGAGGCGTGAGTTTGGATGATTATAAAACGAAAAGGCGTGAGTTTAGAGGTAAATCTTTCATCGTTTGGTGGTGTTGAATGAACACCATATTGGTTTGATCGACGAGCACGTTGAAGCGCCGCGCCATTTTTTTGTTTTTTTTTGAATTTTGAACGTCGTTGTACGTTGGAGGCCAAAGATTTAGCCGCCGAAACCGTACAAGGTGCGGCCTTGGCGCTTGAGCGCGTAGACGACATCCATGGCGGTGACGGTCTTTCTGCGAGCGTGCTCGGTGTAGGTCACGGCATCACGGATGACGTTCTCGAGGAACACCTTGAGGACGCCACGGGTCTCTTCGTAGATGAGACCGGAGATGCGCTTGACACCACCACGGCGAGCGAGACGGCGGATCGCCGGCTTCGTGATGCCTTGGATGTTGTCACGGAGAACCTTGCGGTGACGCTTGGCGCCGCCCTTTCCGAGACCCTTACCACCTTTACCTCTGCCAGACATTGTATCTGTTCTTACGTCGAGTAATGACGACGGGCGGACGCGCCCGACCGCCTCGAGGCGGGCGCGGGTGAGGCGAGGTGAGCGCGCGGGAGGGGGTGGGTGTCCGTTCGTGATCGGTCAATTCACGGAACGTCCGATTGTCTGATTTCGTCGCGTCTTCATTGTCGTGATTGGGGTAATCGGTGAGTCGTGACCTGTCAAAATATACTAAAAAACAATCGGCGCATGAAAATGACGTCAAAATCATCTCTCTCGCTTCCGAGTCACATTTTCGAATCACGATCGGTCAGAGGCCCCGCGACATCGACTCACGCGCGCTCACGCGCGCTCACGCGAGGATTGCACTGAGCGTGCGCGTGCGCGCGGACGAACGTCATTCCATACCTCGTGTAAAATGGCCCGTACGAAGCAAACTGCCCGTAAGTCCACTGGTGGCAAGGCCCCGCGCAAGCAACTCGCCACCAAGGCTGCCCGCAAGTCCGCCCCGGCGACCGGCGGCGTCAAGAAGCCGCACAGATACCGCCCGGGTACCGTTGCGCTTCGTGAGATCCGCAAGTACCAAAAGTCCACGGAACTCTTGATCCGCAAGCTCCCGTTCCAACGCCTTGTCCGGGAAATCGCGCAAGACTTCAAGACGGACTTGCGATTCCAATCCTCCGCGGTCCTCGCGCTCCAAGAAGCGTCCGAAGCGTACCTCGTTGGCCTCTTCGAAGACACCAACTTGTGCGCCATCCACGCCAAGCGTGTCACCATCATGCCGAAGGACGTCCAACTCGCCCGACGCATCCGTGGTGAGCGTGCGTAAATTTCTTGTTTACGCTGCCTCAGGCTTCTGCCAAAAAACTTCAAAAACAAATCAAAACGACGCGGTGCACAAAAGCACTCGTCTTCAAACCAAAACATGGTGTTCATTCAACACCACCAAGCGAAGAAAGATTCACACTTGAACGCCCGACTCGTCTTTCAAACTCACTTCAACTCTAAAAGCGCGCTCTAAAACCCGATTAAACGCCCGACAGAGGGCAAAGGCGTGACGGCGAATACGGTCCACCGTCGTGGCGACGCGTGGGCGACGTCGCGGACGTCTCGAACGGTGTGAAATCTGAACCCTAGTCGACCCTCAACGCGCGCGCGCCGAACGCCCATTTGCCTCGACGAGATTTTCCAGGTGACATCTATGATGAACTAAGATACGTTTTACACGCTCTCTACTAATCTACAGCAATCTTCTAAACATGTTTGTTCTTCTTACTCTTCTTCTTTTTGCCTTCATCATCACCCCTAACCACGCTCAGAACGATCTTTTCCCAACTTGTCTGAAGCGCGTATCCCTTGCCTTGACGCATCCATGCCTTCAATTCGGGATACAAAAATTTCGGATTTTTAATCCATAATTCCCTCAATTGCGCCTTGGAACAGATCCCCCCCGATCCACTCATTCCTCGCTTCAGAGCTCCGAGCAAATCGATCACCCTAGCCTGGGTTTTGCCTTCTGGTCGAGAGGCCAAGAGTGGCTTTGCTGCGAGTTTGTCGCGCAACTCGGCCATTGGCGCGGCGACGTTTCCTGTGAGCAGAGCTGTTGCAAACACTCCACATTTGAGCTCTAGCGAGGGGACTTCCACCGGACACAACGGTAATTCCCAACGATGCGGTCCGAACCGAGGGGCAGTCCAACCAACAATACGGTCCTCGCGTGAGATGTATCTCGGAGCTGGGTCGGTGAGCATGGCGCCTTCGTCTACGAGCGCCGCGCACTGCTCCACGAGCCACTCAGGCTCTATTCCTGTGGCTCCAACAACGTAAGCACGTTTCTCTGTTTGCAAGAGATCGGTGTACACGACGTAGTCGGGAGAGGACCGGTGTAAGGATGAAGTCGGATGGAGAAACACCGCGGTGTCGAGGAGGGCCGGAACGTACCGCGTCGCCTTAGACGACTTTTCATTTGCTCGCGACGCTTGTTCAAGCTCCTTGTGCTTCGATCTACGAGCGATTCTATCCGCCCATCCCGCACAGAGCGCTTTTCTCAGCGCCCGCTCGACGTCCCCTCCGGGTGGAAGCGTCTTTGGCGCCTCAACGTCCGCTTCGAGCTCTCGAAGTACGTTTTCTGAAAAGATTACGCCTGAAAGCTTTGACGAAGAACTCGCGAGGCTGACGATGAGGCGCTTGAGCTGACGTCGCAAATCTGACATTTCACGCATCGTTTTCGCGTGGAGTTTGTTGCTGCTGCAGAAAATTTCGGCCGCTTTCGCCCCTTTGCATCGATCGTATGCGAGAAGTGCTTGCGCCGCGGAAAGCGCGTCGCTCGCCGGGTGGTGAAATTTCACGTGCGGTGGTGGACCCTTCGAACCACTTTTTTCACCCTCTTCCCCCGTCTCTTCCGTATTCCGGAGAAACGGACTATCGAGACTCAAAGCAGCGGCGATGGCGATGGCTGGTGAAAGGCAACCATCCACCGTACTCTGAGCGGCGGCGAATAACATTCTCGAATGCCGCGGACTTATCGGTAGCACCGCCATGGCGCGCCCCAGGTCGGTCAGAGGTCCAATCTCTTCCCCTCCGTGCCTACTCTTTTCGACCGCACCAAGAATCTGAAGCGTTCGCTCGGCCGCGCTCAGGGCGGTTTTATCGGGAGGGGAGATGAAAGGAAAGTTCACAACTTTGTCGATACCCATGGCTCGCATCTGGAGAACCACTCCTTCGACGGGGACGCTCAATATTTGAGGATCTGCGTGCTGCTTCATTTCATCCACGAAATGAGCGCTGCTGAATAGGCGATAACAGTGGCCTGGACTCGTACGACCGGCGCGACCGGCGCGCTGATCTGCGCTCGCCTTGCTTACCCATCCGACTTGAAAACGGGACAAACTGGCATCTCGCTCGTACACTCGCTCCTTCGCCCTACCAGCGTCGACGACGTATCGAATTCCTGGGATTGTTAGCGATGTTTCCGCGACGTTGGTGGCTATGATGACCATTCTTGATCCATCGGGTGATTCCTGAAACACCCTTTGCTGCAAGTGAGCGGGGAGAAGAGCGTAGAGCGGTAAGACGTTCAAACTGCCCGGACCGGAATCACCGGTTTTGTTCCCATCCAATCCCGCGGACGGCGCGTGTTCTCGAGTCCACGCTGCCTCAGCCTCTGCGGCTTCTTCTTCGCCCACTCCTTCGCCTCCCATCACGAGCACATCGTCTTCCTCGCTGATGTCACTAGCGACATCAGACATGTCATCTTCGCCGTCGAAATCCGGTTCGTCCTCCTCCTCGCCACCCAGATCCTCTCCGCCGGCGTCGATCGTGTCGACGTCGAATGTGTCTTCGACTCCGTCCTCAGATTCGACGGAATCTTCAGTGCCTCCAGATTCGCCATCTTCCAATTTTTTGTGCAGAGGATACGCGTCTCGAAGCTTTCGACACACAATCTCGACTTCGCGCTGACCGGTGAGGAACACCAATATTCCTCCCGGCGGCAACTTGCGATGGATGGCCAATACCTTCTTTATCGCCGCACCAACGTAATCAACGTGCTCTGTTCTTCGTGAAAAGTGAACGGTGACTGGGAACTGCCGCGTGGCCACTTGAAGAAGAGCAGGAGGAGTCGGACACAGCTTCTTATTTTCCACAAACTCTTCAACTCGGAGCGTAGCAGACATGACCACCAAGCGAAGCGGCGTGACAGCTTTCCCTTCGGCTGCTAACGCGGCGCGAAGAGGCACGATTCTCGAGAGTAGACCTAGCAAAATATCGGTGTTTACGCTCCGTTCGTGCGCCTCATCGATGATGACCACGGAATACTTGCGCAAGAGGAAATCCAACTGTACTTCGCGCAGCAAAATACCGTCCGTCATGAACTTGATCCGAGGATTATCTCCTACATTTTTGTCGTAACGAACTTGATAACCCACTTCATCACCGAGAGGAACGTTCAACTCTTCTGCGACCCGACGTGCCGTGGAAGTTACCGCCACACGACGTGGCTGGGTCACAGCCACCGCTCCCGGATGGCTATCGCAACTCGCATCGCCGTATCCGGCTTCGTATAGAAACTGCGGTACCTGAGTCGTCTTACCACAACCCGTGGCACCACAGATCACCGTAACAGGATTCGTGTTGATAGCGTCCACGATTTCGTGTTCCTCTTGAACTATTGGAAGACCTTCACGAGTCTTGATGATGGCATCTGTTCTCTGCACCGGAACGACGAAGGAGCAGCCTTTAAACACCTCGTGATGCAAACCTCTGTAGACGTGGGATTTCGATTTGTCACCATCTTCCGTGATGCCCGCTCTCGCACGCAGAGATTTCACTAATTCCCGAGTGGCGTCGTCTAAGGAAGCCATACCTGCAGCCTCAGCAGCTCGAATCGCAGCCTGTGTGAGCGCATTGTCTTCATCAATTTCACCGTCGGTATCGGCGTCGGTGGTCTCGGCGTCAGCATCTCGCACATTTCTCGTTTCCAATCCAACCGTGCGATCCATCTCACTATCGCTATCATCTTCGCTCTCTTCCATCTCTTCCTCGACGGCCGCTTTCGGCCTCTTCGTCAATCTCGAATCTTTCAAGTCCTCCAGTTCCACGCCGGCTCGCTCCGCCTTGAGCGCTCTCCGAATCTTCTCCTTTGCTGTCTCTCTCGATCCTAAACTCGTCGTCGAGCGCATCAAGCCGAGCATTTGCTCGTTCGCACTGTTTGCTGCGAGCATGGCCATGACTTGCGCCCGCTCGCTTCGCTTTCGCTCCTCCTCGGCGAGCTTTTTCATCTTCCGTCGCTGCGAACTGCTCAGCTTGACGACTTTTCGCTCATTTGCCTCCGCTTCTCGTCGCGCGTCGCGCTTCTTTCGCGCCTCCTCGCCCGCTGCGCCCGAGGTTCCTTTGCGTTTACTCAGTACGACGAACTTTTCGCCGTCATCGCGACCGGCGACCCCCATGACTGCGGACGAACGCCGCGCGTCCTCGACCGACTGGTTGTGGCGGCGTCCCGGCAGCGCGCAACGGGACTTCTCGACGCGCGCCGCGCCGAGCGAAGATCGTCGATCGACGCGACGTAGGCTCGCACGAGCGTCACCTTTCAATCCTCAACCGCTCTCGCGCGTCGCGTCGGACAACATGCGCGCCGTCGCTCTCACCGAAGCGCCGGCGGCGGCCTGGCGCAGGCGAACGAGCGCGTCCACCCGTGGCGCGCGCGCGAGAGGGCCCAGACCCTCGTTCGCGTCGTCCGACGTCGGGGAAACGAACGAGTCATTTTCGTCCGATGACTTGGTGCAAGTTGGCGCCGTCGTCGGCGCGCACAGCCTGCGTGGAGAGGTTCGAGTGAAGCCCATGACGGACTTCATAGAGGAGCGCTTCATGACGACTGGGTCCATATTGCGCGTGGAGCTCGCACCTCAGGGAAAATCGACCAAGAGCGGAGAATTTGACGCACCCGTGGGTGAGGTTCGAGAGGTGAAGGTTCGAAGCGGACGGTGGGTTACGAGCAAGGGTAGGAACGATGTCATTGTCAAACTCGCGGGGTGCGACGATAGGAACGCGGCGGAGGAGCTCATCGGGACGCGCTTGTACATTTTACCGAGTGACAGAGCGCCTTTGCGTGATGATGAAAACGACGGAAACAACGACGGTGACGATGAGTTCTATGCTCAGGAGCTCGAAGGGTTGCGAGTGATTGATCAAGCGACGGGGAACGAAGTAGGAACGGTTGCCGACATTGTTCGCGGTGCCGGCACTCAGGACTTGTTGAAGGTTGAATTCGTAGCGCTGGACGAAGAGACTGGAATCGACGCCGAATTTTATGTGTACGTGCCTTTCGTGAAGGAGATTGTGCCTCTCGTCGACACCAAGGGTGGGTTTATGGAGATCACTCCACCGGCGGGTCTCCTCGAACTGAAGACTGCGAAGAAATCGAAGAAGCAACGGTTGCGCGCAAAGGCGCGAATGGAGGAGAAGGCGAAAAATAGCACAAACTAGACCATGAGTCAATGAGATTCAACTATATGCGAGCTTGTAAATATACAATTCTATCACCTCACTCATCTAATCTACTAGTGCTACACGTCTGATTTTATACCTCGCAACGTCATTGGTTTGGACTCCTTACACTTCCGGTTGAGTGATAACGATGCGACGACGACCGAAATGCTACTGCAAGCCATCAGTATGCTCGCAAGCCAAGGTGCGACCCTGATGTTAGGATAAAATACTCCAGCTGCCAGCGGTAACGTGATTGTATTGTATCCAAGTGCCCAGATGTAATTTTGTCGAATTTGGGTAAAGGTTTTTTGGGATATGTCGACTGCCCTCACCACGGTGTGAAGGTCGGCGCGCATAAGCACAAAATCTGCCGCCTCGATGGCCACGTCCGTACCGGCGCCTATAGCCATCGCAAGACTCGCAGACGCCAACGAAGGCGCGTCATTGATTCCATCTCCAACCATGGCCACGACGGACGGTTTGAATTTACGCGAGGACCGTGGCGAACACTTGGATTGTAATTCCTTGATAATCCTCACCTTGTCGGAGGGAGACGCTTCCGCGTGAATATCCTTGATTCCACACTCATTCGCCACCGCGCGCGCGGTTTTCTGATTATCGCCGGTCACCATGACACTCTTGATGCCTCGCTCGCGTAGTTCCGCCACCGTTTCTCGGGCGTCGGGTTTCAACTCGTCCGAAACAGCGAAAGCACCCTCGACAGATCCTTCAATTCCCACAAAAACTACCGTCTTCCCCTCTTCTTCGTTCCTCGATGTAAACTGTGCGATTGACTGCGAAGAGAGTACCATTCCTCTCTCCTTCATCAACCTCGCGTTACCCAACGCCACGGCTTTACCACCCACGGTGCAACAGACTCCTTGCCCTGGAATCACTTGGACTTGAGATTTCGAACTCGCGGGGATCTCTGCAGGACTCTGACGACGACCGTAGTCTCGAACAGCCTTTGCGACCGGATGTTCGCTGTCCTTCTCCACGCAAACCACCAAACTGATGATGTGTTCCAGATTTTCAGGTTGCGCCGATTCAAACGCCGTCACCGTCGGCGAGCCAGTGGTCAGCGTACCAGTTTTGTCAAAGACGACGACATCTAGATTACCCGCACGCTCCAGCGCCTCACCGCTCTTAATGACGATCCCACTCGTCGCAGCGACGCTCGTGCCCACCATGATGGCCGTGGGTGTGGCGAGTCCAAGAGCGCACGGGCAAGCGGTCACCAGAACGGAAATTCCAAACATCATCGCAAAGAGAGCTCGGTTTTCGTTTTCTGGAACCCACGCATCAGGAATCGAGTGCGACCACCCCGCGATGAGCCAACTGAAAAACGTTATGGCGGCCATCGCGCAAACGAGGGGTACGAAGATGTTTGAAACCCGATCCGCAAAGGCTTGTATCGGCGCCTTCACGAGTTGCGCCTCTTCCACCAGGCGAACGATCTGATAGAGAGCCGAATCTGCTCCGATTTTCTCCGCACGCATCACGAACGCGTCGCCTTCGTTGATAGAACCACTCATCACTTGTCCGTCAACCTTTTTCGTCACGGGCATCGTCTCTCCGGTGACCATGGACTCGTTGATGAAGGCTTCGCCGCGAACGACGACGCCATCCGTCGGAACTTTTGCTCCTGGCAACACTTTCAATAAATCTCCCACCTGAACCAAGTCGACGTCGATGTCCTTTTCCGCGTACGCGTCATCATCACCGCCCGAAGGCGTCATCAAAACGGCGTTTCGAGGAGCGAGCTCCAGTAGTTTCGTGATCGCCGCCGTCGTCTCTCCTCTTGCCGTCGTTTCGAGATATTTTCCGATCAAGATGAAAGTGATCAACATGGCGCTCGTGTCGAAATAATCTCGCCCGAGCATGGATCCGAACAAGATGCAATACAAAATGCTGAGAACACTGACCCCATACGCGACGTTTGTCGCGAGCGAGACGAGAACGTCCATGTTACTCGCTCCTCGTTTGAGCGAGTTGACAGCTCCGCGGTGAAATCGCATCCCGACGCCAAACTGAACTTTGGTGGCGAGCGCCCAGCGCACGATGATCCACATCGAGAGTCCTTTCGCGAGTTTGGGACTCCAAATTTTCTCAAAAATCAAATTACTCAGAATAATCGGCACCGTGAACGCCACACTCGTCTTCAACTCTTCCCGTTGCTTTGCCTCTGCTTCTCGCCGCTTTGTCTCGTTCGACTCGGCGTCTCCGCGACGAACGCCAGCCTCGAATCCCATCTCTTCCACCGCGGCGATCAAATCTCGAACGCCCGTCACATTTGGATCGTAGGTGATCACCGCCGTTCCCTCCGGAATCACGCTCACGCTCGCGGACGACACGCCCCTCGCGTCTCGCAGCGTCTTCTCCACGCTCGCCGAGCACGCCGAGCACGTCATCCCGTGCACGTCCAATCTCACTACAACTCCCGACCGTTCGTCTGGCACCACCGCGCACTCGAATCCACACGCCTCCACCTCGCGCGCGACCGCCTCCCCCACCCGCGCGACGTCCACCCCCTCTCCCACCGTCGCCGTCGCCTCGCCCGTCGCGCTCGACGCCGCGCTCGCCGTCACGCCGTCCACGCGTCTCATCGCCTCCTCCACCGCTCGCACGCACGCCGCGCACGTCATCCCGTCCACGCGAAACCGCACGCATCTACGTCCTCTTCCTCCTCCGACCACCATCGTCTCCGGTCGCGCGTCGATCGCGTCCCCATCGGCGGCGACGGGCACGACATCGGGACCACCCAGAAGCGCAACCGTGTCGTCGTCGTCGTCGTCCTCCTCCTTCTCCTCCTCGCCCGCTCGGCGCGACCGATCGACGACGGAGTCCATCCTCCTCCTCCTCGTCGTCCTCGTCGCCTCTCGACCGGGCGCTTTCTCGCCCGTCTCGCACTGTCGGCACGCACCGTCCGTCCGTCGGATCGCGCGCGCAGTGAATCAAATACATCCAACCGTCCAGTCGACACGGTCAGTTCGTCGCATTCACGTCCGTCGGCGAACGAATCGACGCCACACTCCGCGACGAAAACGCGCTCGTGACGACGATGAAGACATTCTTGGTGCGTGGGCGTCGACGGGCGCCGGCGGGGACGGCCGGATAGGGACGGGACGACCGGTATCGCGCGTCACCGATCGATCGCGATGAGGCAACGATGCGCGCGACCGATGACGATATCATGGACGCTCGACTGACGCCGCGCGCGCGACGCAGACTGGATTCGGTAAAATTACCGGTGACTTTGAAAAGTTCAAGCCGTACGTCCCGGCGGTCTGCGAGCAGATGAAGGTACGAGGCGCCGGGTACGTCGGCATCAAGACGGGTGTAAAGGAGGACGCGCGAGGCACGGAGGATTGCGATGACGTCGACCTGTGCCCAGTGATTGAATACCCGACCAAAGAAGCGGCGCTGGACTTTCTCAACAGCGCTGACTACGCGGCGGTTAAACCGTTACGATTGGATAACACGAAGTTTCGACTCGGGTGCTTTGAGGCCAATTTGCTGCCGGAGGACGCCGATACGTCAAAGTTTGGTGCCTATCTGGCGACCATCAAAAAACTAAACGACGCGGAAACGTTCAGCGCCGAATACCCACCTCTGTTGAAGGCGAACAACGGAAAGTTTAATGCCACAATGATCGCGAAGCATCCGATCTCGGATCTCATCTATCAGGAAAATTGCGAAGACTACTCGTTCCTCGTGCTCATCGGGTTCCCGACGTATGACGACGCGGTGACGTACCTCCATGACGAGGAATTCGGTGCCAAACAAACTGAAGTTCGCAGGAAATGCACGACCGGTCCGCTCGCTGTCATCAAATGCACCAATAAGACGGACGCGCAACCGCAGTACACGGGCGTCCCGCACGAGCGGTGAGCCTAATCCAGCGTTTCCCAAGGTTGAGAGTATTTTGCGCGCTGTTTCTTGCTGTTTGTGCTTTTAGTCTGTTGTCCTTGATCGCTCCTCTGTAATGTGTTTTATTGCAACTTGTTTTCTCAACATGCTTCGCGCGCGCGCACGGCGAGATGATACGTCAAAACCTCCTCACTAGAGGCAAACATTCGGCCATTTCGCGCGCGCCGCCACCCTCGAAATGAAGACACGACGTGGGCGACATCGTCCATGCCCAGGGTCCAGACGATGGTTGATGATGACGATGGGTGACGCGACGCGGGGCGACAGAGCGGGACGGACGGAGTCGTGGGTGACGACTCACGCTCGATCGATCGTTTCCTCTCGTTCGTTCGAATCTTCCCTCCCTCGCGCGGTCAGTCAGTCAGTCAGTCAGTCATGAAGACGACGTATCTGGTGGCGTACAACGGCGCGCAGGCGGTTGGATGGGCGTGCGTGTTGGTGCAAGCGTTGGGAGCGATGATGACGGTGGGGACGACGACGACGACGACGGTGTACGAGGCGTGTAGGACGACGTTGATGACGTTTCAAGTGTTGTCGTTCGCGGAGGTGATGCACGCGGCGATGGGGGTGACAAAGTCGCCGACGTCGGCGGCGCTCATGCAGTGGGCGGGACGAACGCACTGTTTAAAGTGCGCGCTCGACGCGGTGAAATCGTCGCACGGGACACCGGCGGCGACGGCGTTGATTTTAGCGTGGGCGATGACGGAGGTGATTCGTTATCCGTCGTACGTCGGATCGCTCGTGGGCGTGAACCCGAAGTGGTTGACGTGGCTGCGGTACACGGTGTTCGTGCCGCTGTATCCGCTCGGAGCGGGGGCGGAGATGAAGCTGATGTACGACGCGCGGGCGTATGCGCGGAAAACGAAAATGTACGCCATCGAGATGCCGAATGCGTTTAATTTCGCGTTCGATTACCCGTCGTTTCTCAACGGGCTCTTGGTCGTGTACCCATTTTTATTCTATTCACTCTACGCGTACATGTTCGCCCAGAGAAGGAAAAAATTGGGTCAAGGCAAGGCGAAACAAAACTGATAGATTCTACTCGCGAAGGAGCACTAGTACAGTACAGGTTTCTAATTACACACAAAACAAATCTAGGAATGGTGTCCTATTCATCTCTTTCTTCGCTTGAGATGTTTCAGTCTATTTTCAATTCGTCGTTGCGGCGTCGCGCCCTTCGCCATCAACTCGTTGTAGCGCGTGATCTCCTCGTCCATCAAATCGCTCACGAGAGCCTCCGAGGCGTCGTTTTGACGTCTACGTTCAACCTCAAACACATCCAGGCTCGCTTCGGCGAGGACTTCATCGTTGTGCGCTTTAATTTGACTCGCGAGCATTTTTTGCGCGCGTCGAGAGACATCCTCTTCCGCCTTTCGTTTCGCCGATTCCTCGCGCGCGCGCTGAACGCTGCGCTTCACGCCTCGACGCCGACGATTCGTCGCGCGCTCGAGCAGAGCGTCCAGGGCGCGATTCGAGGCGCCTTGATGGGATTCTATATCCTCGTCCTCCGTTTGAACTGTTTCGGCATCCTCCGGCGTCGGCTCAACGTCTTCTTCGGGGCGTCTCTCGATCAGACGCAGGGCTTCGCACCTTTTAATAAATGAAATCATGCTTTGTTTCAATTCACCCAACGTGTTGACGTTGTCAGAGCGCTCATCCATGGTGATGACGACGCGGCCGTCGTCGTCCTTGTTCCCGGGTTGAATTCGGCCCAAGACTTGTAGAATCTCACTCACCCGGGTCACGTAGCGAACCTTTGTCGAACGATATATGCCACGCAGTTGTTCTAAGATTGGCTCGTTTTCGGCGGTCTCCTTCAACACGATGTCATTGGAAACGGAATCGCGCGAACCTCGGCCGAAACGGCATTCGTTCGCCGCCCCGTCTTCGACGTCTTCCCAATCCTCCTCTGCGTCGTCTTCTAGGCGATCGACCGATCCGTTCGCCCCCGCCGTGGATGCCACGTTCACATTTTCGACGTCTCCCTCGAATCGAGGCCCGAAGAGTAAATGAAAGCACGTCCGCGCGCTGGTTTGTGTCTCGTCGATTTCGTTCAGTAACGCCGGAAGCTCCTGCGTTATCGTTCGCCAACTCTGTTGAAGCTTTCTCTGCGCCGCGTGTTCGCGCTCAATCTCAGCGCGACGAGCTCTCTCCGCTCGCGCCTCGGGAGCTTCATCACCCAAACGAGTGCTCACGAACGCCCGCGCGAGCGCGAGCTGCTTGTACCGTGCGCCGAATTTGGTCACCCAACCGTCCAACGTATCGATCGCGTGCTCTCTCAATCTCTCCGCCGACCCCTTCGGCACGTCCGGAAGCGCTACGTCATCGTCCGTTCCCACGGCGTGTCTGAGAAACTCATCCAACGTGTCCAACGTGAGCTCTCTAAACAGTTTTGACCGCTCGAAGAGCTCCGCCGTCGCCGTCACCGCTCGCGTCCTCGTCCCCGCGCTCGACCTTCCTCCCCGCACGACCTCCACCAGAGCCTCGTGCGCGCACCTCAACGCGTTCTCATCCGCTCTCACGCAGCGTTTCAGCGCTCGCATCGCCTCCGCATCCACGCTCGGCCCGTCTTCGGCGCACGCCCGTCGCACCAATCGCGCCACCTCGCGCGCGTTCGACATCGCGCGCGGTCTCCGTCCGTCCGTCCGTCTCACGCCCTCGAGCGTCGACGCATCGCCCACGCCGCGTCTTCGTCTCGTCTTCGTCTCCCTCACGCCGCGTCTCGCCCTCGCGCGACGCACAGACGCCCGTCGCGGGGGCGGCACGACGACCGGCCGCCTCCAATCCATCCATCCTTGAGAGGCGGTCGTTCGGTCTTCGTCTTCTCTGTCTCCATGGAGGGACGCATTCTCGAATCACGACCCTTCGACATCGCCCATCACACGCCGAGCCGAGACCGAGGAGGGAGAGAACACAAAATCACGCATCCGCCGACGCGCGACGACGCGGATCGCGAGAGATTTTTATGACGATGGTGATCGATCGGACGATGGATGGATGTCGACGCGCGATACACGGTGACGCGTCGGTGGTGAGAGAGTGAGAGAGAGTGAGAGACGAGAGAGAGAGACGAGAGGACGACGGAGATGATGTGGACGACGAGGCCGAGGACGAGGCCGACGTCCGCGTCCGGAGCGATGGGAGCCTCGAGAGAGGGCAGGACGAGAAGGAGGCGGACGATCCACGGGACGAGGCGGAGGATTCCGTGTGAGCGTCGACGCGGGATCGAGGTGAGAAGCGGAGGGGAGAACTCGAACCCGGGGGTGTCCATGGACGCGAAACGAGCGAACGAAGTCTTGGGACTCACGGGGGAGGCGTCGAGCGATGAACTCGTGCGAGCGCACAAGGAGATGTTGGAAAAGTACGCCGAGGATGAAATCAAAAAAGGCGAGGTGGAAGCCGCGTACGACGTGCTGCTCATGAAATCGTTCAACCGACGAACGAAGGGGGAGACGGCGAACAGCGACGTGAAATACGCCGATGTGGTGCCGGCGGTGGACAAGATCAAGGCGTCGCTTCCGCCGTGGGTGCGACAGGCTGGAAACAAATTACCGGTGGGACCGCAGTTTACGGCGCCCAGCGGCGACGCGTTGGGTCGAGCCGGCGCGTTGTTCGGCGCGATCGCGATCGTTACCCTGGTGCAAGGTTACGCACAACCGGAAGGCGTGGAAAATCCGACGGGTTTGGAGATAGCGGCGGCGCTCGGAGCGACGGTGTGGTTCATGAACAACAAGCGTGTCGCCTTGGGACGAGCCGCGGCGCTGTCCTTCGGCGCTCTCGTGCTCGGTTCCATCGTGGGTGGTGCCGTGCAAGGCTGGTTGCGCGTGGACATCGTTCCTTTCGCTGGAATCTCTTCTCCTTCAACCATAGTTTCCGAGTTTGGAATCTTGTCTCTCTTCATCGCCGCGGCGTGTCTCGACTAACTATGACAGTCGTGAGCCAGCTAAGCGATACGCAAGCAGAGGCGAGCGCCTCCTTCAACCCGTCTGTACCTTTAAAGCGGTAAGCCAATATGTAATACTCAACCGAAGCACTTAAGCGCGCAAATGTGATAGTTTGTACACTTGTTTTTACACGTTTACGTCCCTAGACTAGTCGTACGCGATGTACGAGACCTCCAAGTCTCGAAGAGGGGGTCGCGCTACAGCCAAATACAGATGATCCAAAAGTTCGGGAATGCGGGCTTCGAGCTCTCGTGCGTCTTCCTCAGTCGGATCCGGATTAAATCTCACGAATTTAATCGGAACCTCCAAGGTTTTCTGAACTTCACTCATTCTTGTTTCCTCGTTCGTATAACTTTTACTCCCTCTTCGGTGACCGAACTCGTCCACTTCAACCACGAGCCCCCATGTGATCGTACCAGCCTGGGGTGTGTCTGAAAGGATCTCCAGGAGAATATCCGGTTTAAAATTGATCCTTTTACCAACTTTCAGCCGATGGTTGAGACGCATTCCTCGAACACAGCTCTGTGGACCGTTGGCGGCTGATTCTGCGCCAACCTTCCACCACTGTTCGATTTTGTCGTACACTATCTGTTGCTTCTCTTCGTAATTCTCGGAAGCTCTTCCCCAGGTGAATTTGTCGTTACTCGGCGGCTCCTTATCGTCACCTCCGATCCAATCGATTCGAACGCTCAGTCCCTCACTTTTGGCCGAGAGTTGAGAAACAGTCCACGGGGAAGCTTTGGCTCTCACGCCACGCGAAAGAGCTTTTCTCGGTTCCCACTCAAAGCCGATGGAGGTCAGCGCCGCGACGCGGTCCTCTGATAACTTTCCATTTCGCATATACTTACGTTGAGTACCTACCCATGAGCCCAATTCCTTATTATGACGCCATGTAGCCGGAACATTGCAATGACCGTGAGTTCGCTTGAATTCTATGAGCTCCATGAGACGGGTGTCCCACGAGACGCGCTGAGTCATCTTGAGCGTCACTCCTACGTCTCTGAGAGCCTGAATCTTGTCTTTACGAAGATTCCCCTCCCGAAAACATCGCTGTTGGTGATAGATCCATGCTCGCATACCCGGTTCGTATTGGTTCACTCGCAGAACTTTACCATCTACAGCGACGAGTGATTTGAGTTCATCTAAACGCGCCTCAAAGGTTTCATCATTTTTGGCCTTTTGAACGCTCCTCGGCTCCCAAACCATGCCCAGTTTATCTAACTCTTGTACAATATCATCTTCCAATTTACCTTTCTGATTGCGTGCGCGCATACGGCGTATCCAACGCTCTAAACTTCCACCGACAGGTACTTGGATGTGTCCCTCTTTCTCTTTGAAGGCCCGCAACTCTTCCAAACGTGCGAACGTGCGTTTTTGAGCCGGTTCCCAATCCATCTCCAAAGCGTTCATTGAAAGTATAAAGCTCTGGGACAGTTCTCCGCGACGCTTCATCGTGCGCATCTTCTTCACCCAGTTGGACAGTGAAGTGCCGGCAGGAGGCGTTGAGTGCCCGTAGAGTTCATAAAAGGCAGTCAATTCCCGGAGTCGCTTCATCTGTGAGGCCATCCCTGGGTCGCTCTGATAGGACTGTTCAGCGGCAACATCGATAGAATCTGTTCCAAGCTCTTGCGTCACCGCACGCTGCTTTCGTGGTAAACGAAGAGTAAAGACACGCTTGATCGCTGAACGCCTGTCGGATGGCATCTCATCCCGAGAGGAAGCACTGAGCCTGGAGACACCTTCGCCGCGATATCGCTTGACAGGCGCCCCAAAGGACGCGAAGTGTCTCCATCGAGGAGATATCTTGACCGTCGTCACGCCTACGGCCATGACGATACCCGCAGACACGAGACAGTAGTAATCCAGTCGCTCAACCAGAAACTCCCGCCAAAACGCGGCCGCAGTTCGACCACGCGAGATACGAGATCAACAGGAGCACTGGGCCGGTTCACGGATCAAGGACACGGTTGAACATTCGTTCCCTGATCTCCTCAAGCGATGAGGTCACGGCAGGGTCACGACAGTGGTGGCTAGTTGTGACGCGTCCGCCGGATCGGCCCGACAGTAGCTCCATCATAATCCTCCCACCCAAACACTTCGCTACGAGGATAAAAAAATCATCAAACGAGTGGCAGTGTTTCTGAAAGATGTGTCGGATGAACGAAATCATTGAGAAACTAGTTCACGTGGTATTTAAAAGACAAAACGACGCGCGGCGCTACTCAGCTCGTCTCAACTTCCGAACAGTTTCATGTATAATTAATTACATTTTCTCTGCAGTTGACATCGCGATGTCGGACGCAGCTGGACGATATTCGCCGTGGAAAAATTGTAGTGCATGTATTTCCGTTCTCTGAACGTCTTCGCATCGTTTCGTACGATCAGATCAAATCGTCATGGACTGACAGATCATTTTTACGACGAATTAATAAGAACTGAATTATTGGTCACTACACCAACGTGCGGTGAAATGCGTTCCAAAACCATCCAAAAGCTCAACCATCAAGCAAATGAAACCAAGCACAGCTCCTTCACGTAGTCAGAAGTGTGTAAGATGTCGCATCTCGAAGAAAGTTCATGATGTGAGCGTCTTCACGTGCGTGAATTATTTAATTAATAATTCCATTCTGATGAATATATAGTTTTGGCACTATTTGATGCGTTTTCAGATGCGAATCTGCGCAAATGATACTTGCCAAAAGTTCAGCATTCATATAATTAATCGATTTGATGATATTCGCGTCGACAGCTTCAAAATAATTAAAACAAAAAATAGCTGCCTCAACTGCAGAAAACCACAAAGTGAGTCCCGTATGGATGGTCGATTGCGAGAACACCACCGTACGGTCATCTACACTTTCCATTAAAAACAAAAAAACAGGGTTGGAAACGCGTGCGCGCGTTTCTCTTAGTCCAGTTTGGAGGCTCACGCCTGTTGCAGATTTAATTAAATAGCAATTAATTGAAACACATCCACGCGAAGCGCGAATATGACGTAATTCGACCGCTACTCATTGTCAACCATGACAAAACGTCATCCTGGTCGCTACCTGTGTTTTTCCTGCCGAGGTAGCCACGTTATGAGATCGGAAGGAGCTAGCACTCGGGCGTCCAATTATTTTATTAATCAATCAATTAGTGGTGTCTCACCTGTAGTCTCACATGGTGGCTGAGATCTTCATTCGCGTGTCGTCAACCTGGTTCGTTCGTGTTACATATTGGCGAGGTCATCGACTTGAATTTTCCGATTGAGGTGATAAGCAACCGTGTCCCATGGACGAGACCAAGTCTCTGCTGAGGACACGTTGGCGAGTCTGCAGGTGGAGGTGGGACTGAAAATTCAGACGACGTCGGGAGCAGTCAACGAATAGACCTACGTCTTTGTAGGAGAGATTTGACTCAAATGATTTCGTTCCTATAGTTTTCACGCGTGAAACGGCTGTTTCAACGGCATATAGCGAAAATCACGATTGCAACTCGCGTGCTCTTCCAAGACTAGGAAGCTGGAGCGCCAGATGGCGGCGCTCGGGGTCACAGGAAGAGCGTGAGAAGACGCGAGAGGAGCGGGTTCAGTAGACATGGCGAGCGAATACTTTTCGGCGTCACGGGCGGACTGGTGCGCGCTGTGTAAGTGCTTTATCCAGCCTCACGGGAACGCTAAGCGCGCGCACGAAAGAAGTGAGAAGCACAAGAAGAATGTCGAAAGGAAGTTGAAGGATATTAGGCACAAGGAAGCGAATGAGAAGAAAGAAGCAGATAATTTAAAGAAAGAGATGGCTGCTATCGAGGCGAAGGCAGCGGAAGCGTACGCCGCGGATCTGGCCGCTTCTGGGAGGATAGCAGAGGCCGCTGCGGTGTTGCCAAAGCCACTCACAGCCGGAGCACGGTTGAGAGAACAAGAGGCTAACGCAAAGAGTGAATTAGAAACAGCCATCGAGAGAGAACTTCACGCCAAAGAAGAAGCGGAATATCGGGCCACGCAGGCTTTGGGATCTTGGAAGTTTGACGAACGTTCCAAATATTACTGGCATGCAAAATCCTCGTGCTACTTCGACCCAAAGTCGAAGATGTATTTCAATCACGGAAAAAAAGTTTGGTCAAAAAGTGCTCCCGATGGTGCACCCCCGCCACCAACAGTCAGTTTGCAGCCAGAAGCGTCTCAACAGTACGCGCTGGGTCCTTACGGGAGAGGCAGTGTGCAGCCGAAGGCGCCGCCGCCTGCTACATCCGGACCTGCACAACCAGTGCCGACGGCAAAGCAGGCGTTTGCAGCCGCGAAGGCGCTCAACCAAAGTTCTGGACCCAGCGCAAGAACTAGTGTCGCGACTGCACCGGTTGCATCCTCTACCCCGAAAACGACGACGACGAGTATGTTCAATTTGGGGTTCGGTGCAAACCATCCAAAATTTGAAGCTGCCAAGGCGAAAACGCACACTGCAGCAGCGCGAGCGATCGAGGCTACCGGAGGTCGGAAATTTGAAGCTAAGCTTGTAGGAGGTTACGCAACTGGGGGAAGCGGCACTGATGCGAATCGTAAACGTCCAGCGTCGGCGATGACGAAGAAAGTAGACAAGGAAGAGGCGGAAGCACTCAAGAGACGAGAGGCTGCGCGAGCACGAGTCGAGGCGAGAACTAAGAAATCTTTCGGTTTGGGTTAGATACATGTGAATAGAAAAAGTACTAGACTACTATTGCTTCATTGGAAGTCAGCGAAGAGCTCTTTCACACCCGTAAGAAATCCCTTAACTGCGCCCGCCTCCAAGACCATACAGCAACGATGGGGATGAAAGTCGGCGATATCATTTTCATCATTCTGCTTGCCGCGCCAGAAGAAGGCCATCTTCGCGTGTTCAAGCATGATTTCTTCTTCTAAGCGCGGGAAAATCCGTTCTTTCGTGGGCTGCGACTTTTTGCGCTTCTTACCTGCGCTCGGAGGTTCTTCCTCAGCATCCTCTTCAAACAGAGTGCTCACTAAAATATAGTTTTTAAATTTGAACGAATCTCTCGCCTCTGCAGTCTTCTCATCTTTCGTAGCCCAGCCAATTTCGTCGAATACGCCCGAGATTAAAGGTTCTCCAGCGTCCTGGGGGACATTAATGATGCGCTCGTTCACGAGGAGCCCAGTCCCTGCATCCGCTAAAATCTGTTCGAATGCCTTCTTATCCTTCCCTGGAACCTTACCCAAGAGAAACTTTTTGATGTCTTTAACAAACTTTTCTCCCTTGTGACGACCCATACTCACGACCGAGGTTACCCCGAGCACGTTTTCAGCGTCGCCCTCTGTCTTAATAACGGTGCCGACGGATTTTTGGTTGATGAGCAGGTCGCAAAGGTCCGAGCACGCGTACTCACCTCCGTCGCAATATCCCGTCATCAACGCCTTCAAACCGTGAAAATCTTCCTCTTGCAAGTCACAAAAGTCAAAGTTCACCTACAGGTTCGAGCGAATAAAATTCCTCCGTCAGTCTCCACTTGCGCGGCGGCGCTTTTTCACAGCCGTCGCGCGGCGTCACTCGCGTCTCTCTTCTCGATGACATCTTCGTCGGCTCCATCGACGAGCGCACCGCACGCACCATGAGAACGTCTTCATCTCCCTCCTCGCCGTCCAAATCTTCTTCATCCTCATCTTCTTCACCGTCCGAGGCTGTCGGCGCGTACTCTTCCTCGACAATTGCCTTCGGGTTCTCCTTCTTCTTTTCCGTCTTCTTCGTCGTCTTCGCTCGCTTCGGCGGCATGACGCTCGTTCCGGTGGTTAGTTCACGCGCGACTCGTTCCTCACTCGGGTTCGGCCCGCGACGCTCGATCGCGTCCCGCTCTCCCGCGACGGGGGGCGGGAGTTTCCCTCGAGTTTGAGTCTCTCTCCTCTTTGTGTCTTTGCGTTGAGTCACACACCTCCAAAGACCCCCTCGTGCGCCTCGGAAGGAAGTTCCGTTTCGTCGGTCGTCGAGGTGTCGGACCGAGACGTCGGCAGACGCGGACGCGGACGCGGACGCGGACGCGGGTCGTCGGTCGTCGGTCGTCGTCGCGATATTTCGCGCGCGTCTCGTCGAGAGTGCGTCTCGCGAGCGTCGCGCGCGGTCGTCGTCGTCGTCATCGTCGTCGTCGTCATTCGATTCGAACGACCGCCTCGTCGCGACTGTCATCCGTCGTCCGACGTTCGTCGAACGGGCGTCGATTCGCCCGTCCGGTGAGGGCGGAAGGATGGGAGAGAGAGTGCTAAGGGTCATGTCCGACGCGTCGTCCGAGTTGAGTCCGATTCGCACGAAGGGCGAGGCGCTCAGGGAAATCCATCGCGACATTCAGAGTCACCTGTCGCGACTGAGTTTGGACGAGGAGGACGACGTCGAGGAGGGGGATGAGATCGAAAGCGAAGAGCGGGAGTCGGAACGGCGAGCGTCGATCGATGGAGCGGAAGAGATTGAGTTTATCGTGCGAGCGCCTTCGTTCGGGAGCGCCGATGAGGTGACTTCTTCATCTTTTCCGAGAGGAATCGCCGTGGTGCCGATAACCGGCGAGGCGAGCCGCAGAGTTGACCAGTCGCGTTCGTCCGCCACGACGATGTCGAACGCGAGAGCGCAAGCGGATGCGGAGATGGAAATTCGTTTGCGTCGGGCGGAGCTTCGAAAGGTAGATTTGGAGCTGAAACTAGCGAATAGCCACGAGAAGGTTGAACTGGCGCGTCGGGCGTTGAGGGATGCAGAGGAAGTACACACGATGTATGAAATTGAGTTTGAAGACGCCGTGAAAGAATTTGAGGAGCAGCAGAGAGTCGTTTACGAAGAGTTAGAGAGAAGAGAAGAAGAACACAAAGCGGCGCAAATAGCTGCCATGCAGACTGCCGCTATATCGCGTGCTGATCAGTGGCGAAGGGACGCTGATGCTTCTTTCAAGAGAGGCGAGATTGGCGAAGCTGAACAATTGTATTCACACGCCATCGCCGAACTTGAAGTGAGTGGACTAGCCTTAATTCAGCCATCACATCTCTGGCTGAGAGTTAATCGCGCTACGGCTCTTTTCACGCTCGGTCACGTCAGAGAAGCACTTTCCGAGTGCGAACTTGTGCTAAAGGTTGACCCGAGCCACGTTCGCGCTCTCTCTCGAGCAGCTGAATGCTGTTTGCACCTTGACGAATTAGAAAGAGCGCAACGATACATAGAGTTCGCTTCATTATCACCGAATGCCGATTCAAACGATTTGAAGACGGCGTTGACGCAAAAACGAGTTTTAATACGTGCATTGGTTGAGAGGGATAAATTGGCTGGAAACGATGCCTTCAGAAGTGATAATTTCATGGAAGCTATGCGTTTGTATTCATCTGCGTTGGAGAATTTGGATTCTGTAGATCTCCCGGACGTGGTAAGAGTGAGAGTCGGTCTGTTGTCAAACAGAGCGGCCGCATGGATGATGATGGGCGAGGCCCACGAAGGAGCTGAGGACTGCCGCGCTGCGTTGGAGCTTGACGAGCTACATTTTAAAGCTCGGATACGCTTGGGTCGATGTTTGTTACAGCAAGGGTATTTTGAAAAAGCTCTCCACGAGGCTTTTCAGGTGATGAATGAAAGTCTCTCGAATTCTGATCAGAAACTTGATGCGAAGCAAGTCGTCGACGATGCGGCTTTATTGAAGCGGATCATCGAAGATACTGGAGAAAAGCTTTCTCAGATGGAAGGCTCTGCGGTGGAGAACAGAATCATCGAGGATATTATGAAGCAACTGGACGAAGCGTTAATACTCGCGCCACACTGCGCCACAATCAAAATCTTCAAAGCCGAGGCGTTACGACTTACAGGCGACTTGGATGGAGCTGGGAAACAACTCTCGGGCGTCAATGTCGATGACAACATTCGTGGGCTTTGTGTGCAAATAAGGATTGCATTCGATCTCGGAATGATTTCTTTTTGCATGGATACTTTGAAACATCTGAAGTTGTTCATTCCGAAGCTAGATTTGTACGCTCAACGCCAATCTACGGATGTCCTTTTTGAGTCTGAGGATGCACAGGAATACAAAACTGCTCTCGAGCAGGTCCCGAATCCGGTTACGCTGTTCCAGATTTCGAATACAGTGCATCAAATATGCGAATTAAAATATCAAGGCAAGGATAATTTCTGTGACGGCAACTACGCAGAAGCTATTTTGGCGTACACTGAGGCCTTGATTCTTTGCAGGGACTCAAACATGCTTCAGGGGCTATTCCTTTCGAATATTTGCGCCTGTGAGCAAGCCACACAAAATTATATCGACGCTCTCGCTTCAGCCGGGGCAGCTTGTGCGCTGGCTCCCACATATATAAAAGCTCACACGCGCCTAGCCGCAATTTACACTGAGCTTGATATGGTGGTAGACGCGCAGAAAACGTACCAAGCCTTGCTCCACATGGACTTGACGCCGGAAGAACGCATCAACGTCGAATCATACTTGGACCACGTTAGGATTCGAGTTCAGGCCGAAATGCCGATCGATTGGCGGAAGCTGCTCGGCGTCGGAGCGAAATCTCCTAAAGATGCGCTAAAGAAGAAATATCGCCAGCTCGCCCTGAAACATCACCCAGACAAGGCATCGCAAGGTGTCGCCTCTGAGAACCTTGCGAAAGCACGCGCAACAGTATCAAGCAGGCTCTTCAACTTGATAAACGAAGCTCACAATGTCCTGAGCAACGACAACGCCGTGATTAAATGGGAAAATGACCGCGCCAAGGCAAAATATAAGTGCTGTCGTCCTTCCGGATATCCGATGCGCGGACACTCGACGTTTGGGGATACTAACAGGAGAGAGCACTACGCTTCGACGTGGAACCGATGATCGCTAATTCCTGCTACATAGCTAAACAGTAGATCTAAATGTATGTGAAATTAGTACCCACGAATGAAGTCGTTGATGCGCCCGAAATGGACAATCCGAGTTGCACGTTTCCTGCTCCTCGCGCTGGAGATACACATTCTAATTTCGTGGAGCTCGTTGAATCGGTCCACCACTGTGACAAACGCGTAATCGAGGCTTTCCCCACCGCGCCGTAACCATCCCCTCCTCGGCTCTGCACTGATACAGTACCGAATCGACACGTCGTAAAGCCCTCAGGAATCCATTCGTCTACGGTGATGGCGACTGTATTGCCACCTTCTTGCCACCCATCATCAGCGTCGGTTGTACTAATGCCACCTTTTGTGACGACGTAATGTTGCAGCGTCGTCACATTCGGATTGGTTTCTCCTTCTTTAGTCGTGACAGCTACGAGTTGTTCCTCGACATCGTAAAGGGTGGTTGGCACAGTATGACCACATCGTATAAAGGCGGTTGAAACTACCTGTGCGTCGACGGAAGTTGAACCAAACTTACACCTGACATCAGGTCCCGTCGGAAAATGTGTTCCTGACAACGTCACAGTGGTTCCACTCCAAGCAACCCATGGTGACACTTCCGTTATCATTGGAGTTGGATCGATCAAACTCGCGGCTACGTATGGGTCTGTACCGACCGTTTCCTTCACGTCCGCCTGCGAAGTTGAGATGGCAATATATTGAAACGTCAACAGTGTGAGTCCAAGATCCAAAGGCGGAATGCTGACTGGAACGCTGCCGCCAATATGCGCCGGTGCCAGACAGTCGATCTTCCCTGATCCTGTGACAGATGTTCCCGCAACGGGATAAATAGAGCCAAATCTACAACTTGGTACGTTTGCTCCGAAGCCCGGTACCGTGGAATTGTCAACGATCACCACAGTTGTACCGCCTGCCTCTGTCCCGTTCACGGGCGCCAGCGACGATGGAGCTGTTCTTTTCTCGTATCGCACTCGCGTGCCCGCGAAGCCGGAGCAAACGGCAGCAGATATTTCAGTGGCAGAGCACAAACCAATCACAATATCTAACCCACTCTGGGTCGAAGATATAAGTGAGTCTAAATTCGGTACCGGACACTTCAAAATGGTCGCTGAGACGCGCTGGGCTGTGGTCAAGTACACTGATCCTCCAGGCTGGCTGAAAGCACACGAAAAATCATCGTCCGCCGCGCTGTCACCAAGAAGTGATCCATCCGCTGTCACCACGTGAATGTTTTCCTCCGCCTGCACCCAACTTGTGACTGAAAGTAGGAAAACCTCCGCCCCGGGTGTGGTTGTTTGAATCTCAAGATCGAAATACTGACCCGCTGCTTCATCAATGAAAGCCGTGTTATTCGTACCTGTTGAGGAAGGTACCACAGCCATGGTAGCGAATCCAACTCCCGTCTCCGGTGCGCTACACTTGTATTGTCCAGAAGAGTCGGCGGCCAACGTAGATTTCAATTTGTCCCCAGCGCTCGTGACGAAAACGCAAACGACGCCATAAGTGGTTGGAAACGCAGACTCTAGGTACACGGTGAGAGAGCCACCATCTTGAGGCAGATTTGTTGGTACCACCGCCACAACACCAATGTCTGAGACGAATTGAAACTCTATGCTCGATTCCGTATCGATTCCCACGCTCACATTTTGTACCCCGCGCGCGGGAGAACTACAAGCGACGCCGCCCCCGGGAATGTGGATTGCTGACGTCAATATCGTGCCAAACCTACACGTGGGGGTGTAGTAAGACGACGTTGGGATCGTTCCTCCTTCAAGCTTCAACACAGTTCGCGTACCTCCACTGGTACTCCCCACATTCGGAGTGATACTTTCCAAATCACTCGCAATCGGCAGCCAGTTCATGCTCGAAACTCCGGCAGCAGTCTTTGACGCATCTGAAATGACGCTCAGAGCTATATCGTGCGCAGAGGCAGATGATCCAGCAGGCAGCTGATCGTATAAAGGCACTAAACACCTAGCTAAAGCGCTCGAAACGATGTGCGCGCTCAATGCCACTCCATCGTAGAGACACCACGTCGGCCGAAACGGATCCACCAAGTTTTGTCCTGAAAATGTGGCGACAGTGCCAGCTCGCAAAAATCCTGGTACTACGGATGTGACCTGCGGCGGCGAAACAATTAAAAATTGTGACTGCGAAAAAGAGCTACTCTTCGCACTGGCTGCGTGAAAACCATAGCTGAGAGCCGCCAAGGCGACCGATTCAGTCGGGATGGCGGGGAAATCACATCTACTTTGGACTTGATTGCTCACCAATATCGGTGTCGTCTCCGGATTCAAGGCTGCACAAATGCGTGCAGCAGCGGAACCAGAACCAGCCAAGAGATTCAAACCAAAGAAATCAACTAATGTGGACGAATCTGCCGGAGTGCTACGCATTGCGTTGCCAACTGGTGGTACTATGACGTCGATCACCTCTGTCCTCTGAAAACTAAATGACGTGAACCAACCAGACTGTGAGGAATTGGTTGGAAACATTCTCTGCGAGTACATATCTATCACGCTTAGCGACACGGTCCCGTAGGATGTCATCGGCGCTTTACAGACCAAACTCCTATCGTTATGATCCGTTGCCGCGACCCAAATTCCATTGAACCAACAGCCAATGCGCGTCGGTGCGCCGGAAAATGATTCCGCCACCTTACTCAACGGCGTCGAAGTGGACGCTTGAACTTGTACGTCGGAACCGGGTGTCGTCGTGGACACCACCGGCCCATCGATGATGGGAGCTGTTTGGTAATAAACGTTAGCCTCTGTACCACCGACTGGTTGTCCGGACGAAAGACTCAAATCAACCGTTCCTACCAAACCACCAGCCGCTCTGGTTTCGCACATTGCGAGCGCGGATGAAATAAACCTAAAAGATGACGTCACCGTCGTCGAGCTCGTTTCAAACGCGCACTCCATTCCTGGGCGCAAGTGTGTTCCCGAGAGCTGAATCACGTCGCCTCCGCTCTGATACACAAACTCTGGTTGAACGCTGGATACTTTCCAAGGCGTGACGAATTCGAAAGAGTGCTGACCGTTATCGACGATGAGATCGTCCGAACCAGGAACGTATCGCCTTCCAGTCGCCTGAGCCAATCCCACGGCGACGAATCCCGCGTACACGTTCGTCGGCGTCAAACACACAACCTTGGTCGACGTGCTCGCGCTCGAATCCGTATTCGTCACAATCTCCCCGAATCGACACCCCATCGGCGGCAACGCGTTCCCGTACCCGTCCCCATACAGCGACACCGTCGTCGACGCGTACAACAGCCCGCTCTCCGGCCACACCCGCTCCAACGTCAACGTCGTCGCCGTCGAGTCGTACTGCCCGCTCGCCGTCGCCGCGCTCGACGCCGCCCACGCGAGCGCACCCAGCACCGCGCGCGCTCGCCGACTCACCCAACCGATCGCGCGTTCACACCGCACCCCTCGCCGCTCGCGCGCCCCTCCATCCTCCCCTCGCATCTCACGCCGCGACGCGCGCACAGCCGCCGTCGTCGTCGTCATCATCATCAGCAATCAATCACCTCGACCACTCACTCAAACGCCTCTCTCGCCATTCATCCATCCAGTCACCCCGACGTCCATCGTCGTCCGCGTCGCCCTCGCCGTCGACGACGACACGATCGAGCGCGTCTACACGCGCGCGTCCGTCGCGCGTCGCTTCCTCACGCGTCGCCGTCACGCATCCATCCACGTGCACGCGTGCACGCGCGCATCCTCCCCGCGGCC
>Ga0181568_10000073_pt1 | contig 71143 bp, 66 predicted proteins | sample 101ome_20_FD_133758 | JGI IMG/M metagenome (GOLD analysis project Ga0181568, IMG submission 133758) | Coastal salt marsh microbial communities from the Groves Creek Marsh, Skidaway Island, Georgia - 101404AT metaG (megahit assembly) | ecosystem: Environmental > Aquatic > Marine > Intertidal...
CCAGAGAATGTAACCTACGGTAAAGGTTATATACGTTTCATAAAATCAAAAACAGCACCCCTTTTAACAGACAGCCAAGTTAAAGAAGTTACAGAAAAAATCCAAGCAGGTAGGCTAACACCGTCGTTTAAAACGAATAGAGAGCATGTAAATCATGTTCAATCAATCGTAGCCGAAAAGGAAAACATAAAAAGTTGCCCCAAGTGCAGTAGCCCAATGGTCTTACGCGAAGTCAAAAAAGGCCAAAAAATGGGTAATAAATTTTGGGGTTGCTCCAAATTCCCAAAATGCAGGGGTGTCGTAAATGTTACATAACAAGGCACTGCACTTGACAGCCAAAAGCGCCACTTCGCTACGCTTCATTCTACTTTTGGCGGCAAGTGAGCTCGGTCGTTATGAGTAATAACCAGACAAAGGAGTAAAGTTGAATATCATTCGAATATCGCTATTGCTTGTAGTTCTGTCGGTCCCATGGTCAAACGGAGCCGCCGCATCGCCTAATGTAGTTGAATTAAATCTTAATGTAGCAGATAGAATAGAACTTTCTTACATTGAAACTCGTGAAATTAAGAAATGGCGATATGATGAAATTGAAAGGAGTATTAAGCTAGAAATACCTGTGAAGTGTGAGATTATACCTCATAAAGACAAATATACCCTGAAATGGGAATATGGAGTTGCTGAAATTACTGAACTGTATGATTCGGCCAGTGAAACAGTCTCAAAAGAAATACTCTCGCAGATTCAAAACATCGCCTCTAAATTTGGTACTTTGGAAATCGGCACAGATTTAAATGGACTCTTGGTAAGAGTGCATAATCTATCGGATATCCGTAGGACAATAAGCACTCAGTATGAAGCAATAGCAAAAGAGATGAGTGACAATGATGACGCCGAAAAACACCTACTTCTAAAAGCGGTTACTGTGGTAAAGAACTTATCTGATGAGGAGTTAAATCAAGCAATTCTTAAAGATATCCAGCCGTATTTTCAGTTTTATGGCAAGGTATTCGGAAACCGGTCGCTAAACATCAATGAACTAAATGATCCGCACCCTGGGTACAACAAATATAAAGTTAGACTAGTTAGTGAGATAGAAACCAACAATTCCGATAGCGACATTCGTCTGACACGTTATCAAACTGATATCCTGGATGAAAAGGGATCGGAAAGAGAGTTAGAAAAATACGAGCCGGTAGTCACTTGGTTAACAAAAATGGTTTTTGATTCTTCCTCTAATATCATAAAGACATATGAGGATACACGTAATCTAACAAGTCAAAATAAGAGTTTAAGAGGGCAGGTGACAAGAAAGTTGCTGCTAACTCCCAGTGGGCTGGCTAAGTAAAACATCGGGTTATGTATATAATTACTCATAACAATGCGCCCCAGCCGACCGCTAAAAGCGGCGGCTGAGCTTAATCGTTATGTGCGCAAAGGAATCAATGGGGTCAGACTCGATTGATTTAACTACTCCACCACTTAATGCTGTTAGCATTCTCTCAACATTGACAACTATAATCCATTGATATCAAGGGGCCAGCCAGCTTGATCTTTACCCTATTTATTTACAGATTATTTAAAAAGACAAACCAGCATCAATCGACTTGTCCCTTCTCTCAATAAAAAAGGCCGAACAGGGTTTGTTCGGCCTGAATAGTTTAATACGTTCAGTTAAGGTGCTAGCACTGCCCTACCCACCACGTTACCGTCTTCTAATTCGTTAAGAATATCGTTGGCTGTATCCAATGAGTAGGTTTTAGTCGGTAAGGCGGGTACTAAGCCTTTATGTGCTAAATCCATCAGTTCGCCAAACTCGGCTAAGCTACCTACGTAACTGCCCATAATGGTGACGGCTTTAACCGGAATGAGTGGCAGTGCCCACGGTGTTGACCCACCAAACAAACCAACGATGACCATTTTGCCGCCTTTTGCAACGGCATTAAACGCCAAGGAGGCTGTGCTTTCTGCGCCCACTAAATCAATGGTTGCTTGAACGCCCGTACCCCCCACAGCGGCTTGAACCTGAGCCACGGCATCTTCGGCAGCACCATCTATGGCGGCGCTGGCACCGGCTTTAAGGGCGGCTTCGCGTTTGACGGGGTCTAAATCCACCACAACGGGTGGCAAGCCCCCCATTGCTTTAACCAAACCGACGGCCATTAAACCCAAACCGCCTACGCCAATAATAACAACTGGGGACTTGGCCAGAGTGTCCTGCACTTTTTTAAGCGCTGAATAGGTTGTTAAGCCTGAACAGGCTAATGGTGCGGCTATTTCGGGTGCCATATCGCCAATATCAAACAAATATTTTGGATGTGGGATTTTCATTTGGTCGGCATACCCTCCATCGATATGCATTCCGACATAGCGTGGTGCTGAGCAGTAGTTCTCACGCCCATCTTTGCATTGGTGACACTCACCACACCCTTGCCATGGATAAACAACAAAGTGTTTGTTTCGATCGAGCTCCCCTGCCTCGTCACCCGCATCTAAAACCATGCCAACTGGTTCATGCCCCATCACAAGAGGTAGTTTCATACCACGATCTGCAAAACTTAATTTTTGCCCACCGCCCAAGTTATAACAGCCTTCTCGAATATGTAAATCGCTATGGCAAACGCCATTGGCCGTAACACGAAGAAGAACTTCTGTGCCGGTTACGGTTAAATCGGGACGTTCTTCGCCAACAACGGCCTTACCAAATTCATTTAAAGACTGACATTTCATTTTTATTATTCTCCTCGTTTAAATAACACTTTGACTGACAAATTTTACTATCCGATAAGCATCTAATCCTTCGTAACCCCCTTCACTGCCATAGCCTGATTGACGTCGTCCGCCCAAAGGTGAATCGAGGAAAACCACAGGGTACCCATTGATACCAACTTTGCCTGAGTCTAAGTCGCGGCCTAATTTATCAATGGTTTCTTTTGAACCACTAAAAGCATAGGAAGCCAATGCAAAATCTGTATTATTGGCTTTCTCAATCGCTTCATCATATTGCTTAAATTTATTAATAACCGCGATAGGGCCAAAGGGTTCTTCCTGCATAATTCTTGCGGAATCAGGTACATTTGCCAGCACCGTGGCTTCGTAGAAGTTTCCGGCTCTATCCAGTTTTTTACCCCCTGTCACCAAGGTGGCTCCCTTGCTGACGGCATCTTCGACTAAGGCATCTAACTCGCCAATACGGCGTGGGTTTGCTAAGGGGCCCATTTGTGTGTCTTCGTCCAGGCCATTGCCTAAACGCAGTGCGGCGAATTTTTCGCTGAACCCAGAAAGAAATTGATCATAGATGGCCTCTTGAACAAAAAAGCGGGTCGGTGAGATACAGACTTGCCCAGAGTTACGACTTTTAGTGATCACGGATAAATCGATCGCCTTTTCTAAATCTGCATCATCAAAAATCAAGACCGGCGCGTGACCGCCCAATTCCATCACACAGGGTTTAGCCTGATCGCCAGCTAACGCCGCCAATTGTTGACCCACGGGTGTTGATCCGGTGAAGGATATTTTCTTGATCACCGGCGATTCTATGAGCTTTTTACTGATCAATGCTGAATCACCCATCAATATATTTACCACACCCTTTGGCAAACCTGCTTTATCAAGCGCGTCCACCACGGCCATAAAAGAGACCGGGGTTTCTTTGGCCGGTTTAACAATGACAGAACAGCCCACTGCAATGGCTGAAGCCATTTTACGGGTTGCTAAAGAAGCGGGGAAATTCCAGGCAGGAAAAGCTGCAACAGGGCCTATAGGCTCTTTTCGTACGGTTCTATCCACAAACCCTGTTAATTCGGGTAATGTCCGGTCATTATGATCCGCTGCTGCTGTTGAGCACCATTCTAACAGGCTGGCACAGTTTTCTACTTCTGCTTTTGAATCCGCTAACGGCTTGCCGTGTTCCAGGGTCATACAACGCGCGGTATGCTCAGCATTCTCACGAATAATTGCCGCTGCTCGGTGCATAATCTCAATTCGTTCTTCGTAGCTGGTTTTACGCCACCGCTCAAAACCCGCCGCTGCTGATGCCAGCGCTTGATTAATTTGATCTTCGCTCGCGATGGGGTATTTGGCCAGCACTTCATCCGTGGCTGGATTTAACACCTCGCCATAACGGCTAGCTTCAGTAATCCATTGGCCATCAATATATAAAGCGGGTGTGGTGTATGTTGTGTCTTGCATGATGTGTTCTCCTGACTAAATTTAATCTTAAATAACAGTTTAATGGCCGAGGGTTTCCTAATAATCTGGATTCGGCATTGTTATCTTGTCTACTGTAACATTCGCATTTGAAAATGGCTTTATGTTAAGACGCCTCAGGATCACCATGGGTTGGATTCTTATCATTAATCTATCTTGCTTTTTCTTGCCTCATTCTTGATTCGACAGCTCATCTGCGTACTGAAACATATAGTTTTGATAGCCCTTGTTCGCCTCTTCATTTAACACCTTCCTGTAATTTCCAAGGCCCGCTAAATAAAATTGCACCGCGCTTTCTTTACCCGGAATATTGGTGCCAAAAATCCAAGAATCTGCTTTAGAAAACAAGGTTGCATCGGAAATTTCTTGGCAGGTCTTGGTCCAGTTTTGTTCTGCACTGTGTTTTGGTTCAGCCGTTATTTGGCCTTTATCGCGCATGGATCTAATTAAATCTGCAATCCATTCAACTTGAGTTTCTATACTGGGTGGTAAATTCGTGAAGGGGCCATTGGGGCCTAAAATCATGTGCATATTTGGGAAGCCAGCATTCGCTACCCCGATATAACTGGTGGGGGCTTTCTTCCATTTATCTTTAATTTGCAAGCCATCTCGACCGCGTATATCCATTTTGACGTAATTGCCATCCACGGAATCAAACCCTGTTGCATAGACGAGGATATCTAATTCATATTCTCCATCCTCAGTCAAAACACCTTTGGGTGTTATTTCGACAATAGGATGCGCTTTTACATCAACTAATGTCACATTGTCGCGATTAAAGGTGGCATAATAGCCCGAATCACATAAGGGACGTTTTGCATACAGGTCGTAGGGTTTTAGTTTCTCTGCAACCGCCGGATCATCAACGATTTCGTCAATTTTTTTTCGAATAAAAGCACACGCTGCTTCATTTGCACCCGGATCAACCGCAATATCGCAGAATGTTTCAAACATAAAACGGAAACCCCCGCCTTTTTGCCATGCCGCTTCAAACACTTTGTCCGTTTCTTCAACAGGCAAACCCGCCGCTGGGACTGTACTTTCTACAAAACCGAAAGCGACATTGGAATTTTTAATTTGTTTCCAACTAGCATCATAATTCGCTTTAATATCATTAGAAAATTCTTCAGATATTGGGCCATTGCCAATCGGCACGGTATATTGAGGTGAGCGCTGAAAGACAGTTAAATGACCGGCGGTTTTTGCGGCTTCGGTAATAAATTGTGTCCCCGTTGAACCGGTTCCAATAACACCAACACGTTTGCCTGAAAAATCCACGCCTTCATGCGGCCAATTAGCCGTATGGAATTGCTGACCTTGAAAAGTTTCACGGCCCTTAAAATTTGGAACATTCGTTGCCGATAATAAACCTAAGCCGGTAATAAAGTGTTGGGCTGTTACGTTATCTCCCCGATCGGTGGTTATGTGCCAACGATTTGTGTCCTCATTAAAGATAGCGGATGTCACTTTTGTATCAAATTGATAACTTTTTCGAATGTCGTAACGATCTGCAAAATGACTCAGGTATTCTAAAATTTCACGTTGATTTACATAACGATTTTTCCAAGTCCACTCTTGTAGCAGTTCTTTATCAAAAGAATAACTATAAAAAAAACTTTCCGTGTCTGACAAAATACCCGGGTAACGGTTTGCATACCAAGTCCCCCCAATATCACCGCCTTTGTCATAACTTTGCACTTTCATGCCCAAGTCATCACGCAGTTTATGCGTCATATACATGCCACCAAAACCAGCTCCAACGACAATGGCGTCGAAATCTGCAGAATGCATTGAACAACCCGTACCTTGTTGAGTCATTATGTTCTCCGTTAATTTTATTGTTTTAATTTTTTTTATTATAAATTTGCATACCATTCAGAAATTTTCTGAATTTCTGCATCCGCCTCAGGTGCTCTGCCTGCTAAAAATTGAAAAACGTGTTGCATGCCGTCTACGACTGATAAGGTTGAATTTACTCCCATATCAGTGGCTAAAGTGTGTAAACGACGAGAATCATCCAGCAGTGTTTCTACACCGCCTGCCGAAATATACAATGGAGGGAAACCGGTGAAATCCGCATAAAGTGGATTGGCTAATGCGTTTTTAGGATCACCCTGTTCACCTAAAAACATACCCACCATTCCTTCTAGAACAGGTCGTTTAACAAGTGCATCCGTTTCTTCATTGGTCACTAATGTTTCGCCCGTTAATGCCATATCTAACCACGGTGAAAAAGCAATCACACTGCTTGGTAATGGTAAGCCCAATTCACGAAATTGAAGAACCGAGGCAATGGCCAAATTACCGCCTGCCGAATCGCCAATTGTTGTGATATTGTCAGCCTGCACTCCGCGTTTTAGCAGTGCTTTATATACGGAAACTGCATCATCAAGCTGTGCTGGAAATGGATTTTCAGGCGCTAGGCGATAATCAAGCACCAAGGCTGAAACACCCAATGCTTTTGCCATATGCCCCGCTAATTTACGATGGCTGTCCGCCGAACCCACAGCAAAACCACCCCCATGGGTATAAATAAGAACCTTTGAGTCGTCACCCTCAAGTGGCAAGGCCCATAAACCTTTAACCCCTCCCACGATGTCGTTTTTATACGTCACATTCTCAGGTTCCATGGTTGGTTTTGACCATTCATCGAACAGAGCCCGCATGTCCTCAAGACCCATGCCTGGGTTTGCTGTCATGCGGTCCATCCAATTTTGGTAAAGCGCCCTCAAATAGTCTGATTCTATTGATGCCATGTTCCCTTCCTCAGGATATTGTTTTATTTTCGCTTTTACTCGAATTAAGTCATCTAATCTATTGATTTTTTATTGTCTTTAGATGGCTGATTTTTTTAGTAAGATTGTCTCATTATAGAAATACAAAAAATCGGTTTTATAGAACCATTCGAGCTTAATTTAGAACATTCTTGCTGTCTTAATATATAACCTCTTTTAATGTTTTGGGTGACGAAATGTCGCTGGTGTTTTGCCAGTTAATCGACGCATCACGCGTGTTAAATGGCTTTGATCTGAAAAGCCACATTGACATGAAATTTGTTTAATTGGCAACGTTGTTTTTGATAATAACTTTAAAGCACGATCCACTCTTTTTTTCATCACGTAGGCATGTGGCGGACAACCAAAATCATGACTGAATTTACGACTGAAGTGAAATGAACTGATATGCACCAACTCAGCCAGTTCGGCTGTGGTGATATTGGTTTCAAGATGCGTTTCAATAAAATCTTTTATCAAATGTCGTTGATGTATTGAAAACCCTCCAGATGAAGCATCATTAAAAACAATGTTTGAATACCGGCGTAAAATATGAACACAAGCTTGATTTTTTAGTGCATCAATATATAACGGAGCCCCTACCCCTCCCGTTATTAGTTCACGTTCTAACTGGGTCACCAAAACCGGAAGGACTGAGTCTTCTGCCCTGACACAATCCGTTAATTCAATATTGGCAATATCCCGATCAAACACCTCAGTGGCTACCGAAGCAAGGGTGTCTTGAGACAAGTAAAGATGTGATACGTCTATTGGGCTGTCCCATTTCCATTGCGATTGTTGAGCTCGCGTTAGAATTGAAACAACACCGGGTTCAACCTGATGATTCTCCCATGGCCCATCACGCCGACGGCTCATCTTGGAACGTTTCCCCCTGTAAACAACAAACATATAATCTCGCATCGCCGGAATCACAACATCCAGGTCATCATACTGATAACCACGCAGCGACATGCCATCCCATGCCTGTCGGCAACTGTCAAAAGTAATCTTGCCAGGAATCCAATGTTGGATCTTATCCGGTTCTACGAGTGTGTTAATGCCCTCTCCCCTCATTACTTTTTATCGCCCTTAGTGAATAACCGAGCTTAGAAAATAAAACTATGCTCGGGCTACGTTCAAAAATTCATCGGGTACAGGCGCCAGTTTTCGGGTTGTATAATCCATAAACACAATGCCTGTTTTTGCAACTGCAACGGTAGCACCTGACTTTTTATTGCTCACTTTATAAAAAAAGTCGCACCCTTTGGATGAAAAATCGCCCAAGGCGATTTCAACATTAAGCTTATCGCCAAAATAAGCCTCTGAACGATAATTCACTGCAATATCTGCCATGATAATCCCTTTCCCACCAACATCCAGTTCAGACATATTATGTGCTTTGAAAAATTGTGCCCTGGCCTCATGCAGTAGAGAAATGACGCTATCATGCGCCAAATGATCAGCAAAATTTAAATCGGTAACACGGACCGACAATTCATGTTCAAACAGGGTGTTACCGGGGTATTCAATTGAAATTCTTGCCATTGATCTATTGTTAGTTAGTTTAAAGTGATAAATCCAAATGTGTTTTATATTGAAAGAATCCTACCAGCAAATCTTATTTTTTATTAAAAAACTGTTCAAGTGCTTCTTGATGCTCCGGCGCATGATGAAACATGGCTTGATTCGCTGAACAAAGATTAAGGTGGTCTTCATAACCTAAGCTATCGGTTGACCTTAATAAACGTTTAGTGACCACCAAGGTTTCACGTGATTTTTCAGCAATGCTTGTCGCTAACTCCTTGGCTTCGCTCAACAGTCTGTCATGTTCCACAAGCTTTAAAACCAGCCCCATCTCTAAAGCCTCTTGCGCTTTAACCGTTTTGCCTGTGAGGATTAATTCTGCCGCCCGTTGCGCTCCAACGGTTTTACGTAACAACCAACAAGCTCCATCACCCGGAATAACGGCTAAGTTTAAAAACGACGAACAAAAACTCGCCCGTTCAGACGCGATTCTAATGTCACACAGTAGCGCTAAATCAAACCCTGCCCCTGCCGCTGCACCATTGACCGCAGCTATCATGGGAATTTCTATAGAGTAAAGCAGTTTGGATAAGCTATGAATGCCCTTGCGGTAATTATTTTGTAATTGCAAATGATCCCCGGCAAACATTTTCTCTCTGTTCAGCATGTCTTTGACATTACCGCCAGAAGAAAAGCCTTTACCTTCACCGGTCAGAATACACACGTTAACATCGGTGTTCTGTTGAATGGCATTGAAGACCGCTTTGACTTCTTCTAGCAAAACGGGGTCGGTAATCGCATTGCGGGTAGCAGGGTCACTTAAGGTGACCGTTGCAATGTTGTTTTCTATCTCTAGTTTAACCGTTGTATATGTCACGTGTTTATCTATCTTTAAGGTCTTTAATCAATCGTACTTTCGAGAAATAATGCGTAGGTCTCGGGCTTGCTGCAACAGCCTATCTCGGTCTTCGGGGTGAGCAATGCTGATCAGCGCCAAGGCCCTTTCAGTAATACTTTTACCTTTTAAATTAACAATTCCATATTCTGTTACAACATACATGGTGTCTGATCTTGGCGTCGTGACGACCGTCCCTTCTTCCAGGCCCGGTACAATCCTGGAGTGCGGCTGGCCCTCTTTATCTATAAACCTTGAGGAAAGGCACATGAATGATTTTCCTCCTTTAGAGGCAACGGCACCTCGAACAAATTGTAATTGCCCTCCGGTTCCGGAAATTTGTCTATACGCACTGCTTTCTGAAGCAACCTGCCCACTGAGATCAATCTGCAAACAATTATTAATGGAAACCACCTTGTCATTTGCTGCAATTTTGTTTGGTAAGTTTGTTTCATCAACGGGAATGCTGACGCACATTTCATTTTTATGAATGAAGTCATACATTCTTTTTGAGCCAAGCGCGAAGGTGTAAACGATTTCACCTTTGAATGTTTGTTTATACTCGCCGGTGACTTTTCCTTTTTCAACCAAATCAACCATGCCATCTACAAACATTTCTGTATGAATACCCAGGTCTTTTATATCGGAATGCGCTAACGCGGAGCAAACAGCATTTGGCATGCCACCAATACCAATTTGTAAACAGCTTCTATCCTCAATCAAGGGAACAATATAATCAGCCACTTTTCGGTCAATATCACTGATCGGTGCGCTCGGCAGCTCGAACAGAGGCGCATTGTCACCTTGAAAAACCGCATCAACTTCCGTTATGTGTACGCTATTTTGATTGCCATAACAGGTTGGTATGGCATCTGACACTTCGATCACTATTTTCTTTGCAATATCACAACAGGCTCTGGCAAAGGTATTGGAAATGCCAAAATTAAAATAGCCGTGTTGATCCATTTGGCTGGTTCTCAGCACGAGCACATCGCTTTTTAAATATTCTCTATAAATCCCCGGGCCTTCACCAAAGTTAAAAGGAATATAGGACATCATCCCCAGCTCTGACTTTTTTCTGTCATAACCAGAAAAATGCCAATTTTGATATTCGAAATGTGCTTGGTTAGGATCCTTTTCTATCACTTGACGAGCCGCGGTTGATAAGGTTCCTCGAACAATCACATCCCTCAAGCGGTCTTTTTGCGAAGCCAATTCCGTGTCAAAAATCGTTGATTGCGTTAAACCAAAACCGTAATCAACGGTGTCGCCCGATTTTACTAAAGCTACGGCTTCTGACACACTCCTTGTTTTTTCTTTAAGCAATTTTTGTACTGGCATCTTTCTCCTCAATCTTTATTGAACAACCCTCATCCACGTTTTTTATATTTTTAGCGGACGTTTTGCGATCAAGCCCTATGGCTTCATCATTGTGCATTCACCGATCACTACTTTTGTTTCCCCGACACAACACACGGTGTCCAGATTAATGATTTTCTTTTCGACATTAATGCTGGTTATGGTGACGGTGGTTTTAACGGTATCGCCTATTTTTACGGGCGCTTTAAATTTCATGCTTTGGCCTAAATAAATTGTTCCAGGTCCAGGCAGTTTCATCGCTAACGTGGCACTAATAAAACCTGCCGATAACATGCCATGAGCAATTCGACCTTTAAACAGACTGTTTTTTGCATATTCCTCATCGATATGTGCAGGATTAAAATCACCCGTAATACCGGCAAATAAAATAATATCCGCTTCTGTCACTGTTTTACTCATGGAAGCCGATTGGCCCACTTTCATCTCTTCCACACTAAACCCTTCAGACATAATTTCCCTCTATACTTAAGATTAATCAATCATTCTTTTTGAAACTTCTTCCAGCATCACTTCGGTCGCACCGCCACCGATGGCTTGAATTCGTGCATCACGATACATCCGCTCAATCGCACTTTCACGTATATAGCCAAAGCCGCCGTGAAATTGCAAGCAATCATACATCACTTCATTAACAAGCTCGCCACAATACGCTTTAACCATGGAAACCTCTTTAATGCAATCTAAGCCTTGTGCATCAAGCCAAGCAGCATGGTAGACGAGTTGTTTCCCTGCTTCAACTTTTGACGCCAAGGCCGCTAAACGCTGGCGTATCGCTTGTTTATCAAATAGCACACCACCAAACGCTTTTCGTGTAGTGACATAGTCCATCGTCAATTCAAGTGCTTTAGAGGCTTCACCCATGGATTGCGCACCCAAAACCAAGCGTTCGTTTTGAAAATTTCGCATGATTGAATAAAAACCCTTGTTGACTTCACCGAGTATGTTTCTTGCGGGCACACGGCAATTGTCAAAAACCAATTCCGCTGTATCAGAAGATAACCAGCCCATTTTTTTTAGGCTTTTACCCACTGTAAAGCCCGGTGTTCCTTTTTCAACCGCAAAAATTGTAATACCGCGTGATGGTTTGGCTTCGTTATCGGTTTTTGCCGCAACAAAAAACAAATCACCATGAACCCCATTGGTGATAAACATTTTTGAGCCATTTAACAGGTAGTCATCACCGTCTTTCACTGCACGTGTTTTTATTCCCGCAACGTCTGAGCCAACGTCAGGTTCTGTCACAGCCACACCCACAATTTTTTTGCCCGAAATAATATCCGGCATGTATTGGGCCAGCTGTTCTTTATTACCAAAATTATCTAAATGCGGGGATGCCATATCCGTATGCACTAAGACCGTAACAGCAAAACCACCAAAGGTTGATCGCCCAAGCTCCTCAGCCAAAATAACCGATCCCAACGTGTCCATTTCACTGCCGCCATATTCACTGGAATACCGAATACCCAGAAAACCCAACTCCCCCATTTCTTGTAAAATTTCACGCGGAACTTTTCCTGTTTCTTCCCAGTCTTCAGCAACCGGCATGACCTTTTGTTCGACAAAACGCCGAATTTGGTCGCGTAACATGGTGTGTTCTTCATTAAAATAAATTGAATTCATTTGATCTCCCCCAAAAAAATTAAGATTCAGTCCAGCTGGCTTTACGTTTATTTAAGAACGCATCAATGCCTTCTTTGCCTTCTTCTGTTTCCCAGGCATCAGCCAAATTTGCTGCCGTATAAATACGATTGTCAGCCGCTGTGTGTGTGTCCACGTAATCAATCAGTTTTTTGGTGGAGGCAATAGCACCTGGCGCGCACTTTAGAATCATGTTGACTTCTTTTTCTATCGCCTTGTCTAATTCATTGGCACTCACAACATCGGTTAACAAATTTATGTTTTTTGCTTCATCCGCCTTAAAAATTCTGGAATTAAAAAAGTTTCTACGTGCATGCGTTACGCCTATTCGTTTAACAACATAAGGCGAAATCGTCGCCGGTGTTAACCCTAATTTCACTTCTGTTAGACCAAAGGCTGCTGTGTCAACACCAATGCTGATATCACAAACCGAGATCATTCCAACACCACCACCATAGGCTGGCCCTTGGATACGGCCAATTAAAGGCTTACTGAGGCCATTTAAAGCCGCCAGCATATTGGCCAGTTCACCGGTTTCTTCAACACGTTGTGCTCTCGTTTTGGTGATATTACTTTCCATCCATTTTAAATCGCCACCGGCACAAAAAGTTTCGCCTGCGCCGCTTAACACAACCACACGAACACGATTATCCGACTCAATCGTTGCGCAAATATGCTGCATTTCCTGAATCAATTCTGCACTCATCGCATTGTGAACATGGGGGCGATTGAGTGTTACGAATGCGACTCCTCTCTCATCGATATCTAACAGGTTATTTTGATAATTCACTTAATCTCTCTCCTCCTTATAACAGCCATGTAAAAACAGATCGGCCTGTGATTCTGCTATTTCTTCTACGCTGGTACCGCTATCGGCATACCAAATAGTTGCCCAGTTCATACTGCCAAATAAGGCGAGTCTTAAAAGGTGCGTATTAACACCAGAACGAATAACGCCCTCTTTCTCAGCCTGTTCAAATAATTCTCGCCAAAAATTTTCATAAGCATCTCGGTCGGCTTGAGCAAAATCATGAACACTTTTGGGTATTTGCCCATAATTCCGGATGCTCGCCAGGGTGTAATCTGCATGACGTAAAATAGCAATAAGGTGGCCACGAATCGCGGCTTTTAATAAGCTTACAAAATCCGGTTTATGGCCCAATTTATCCACTTCCTCTTCAACAATATCGCGAATAAACTGAATACTCTTATTCAGCACTTCTTGCATCAGCGCTTCTTTTGAATTGAAGTGGTAATACAAACTACCCGCCTGCATATTGATGGAGGCAGCAATATCCTTCAAATACGTACCGTGATACCCATGCCTGCTTAACGTTTTAGCGGCCGCATCTAATATAAGTTGCCGAGTGACTGCGCTTTTTTTTGTTGCCTGAATGAGTGTCATTGCTGTCCTGAAAAAATCTAATCTTGTTTAGATTCTAATTGATGTTAGATTGAGTATAGTGTTATGATCAATTTAAAGCAACTCGAGAATAACTAAAAAACACAGAGGAAAATAAATGCCTTTTAATACACGCATTAATGATGAAGTTGATGAACTTAGGGACGCCGTTCGTAAGTTTGCAGACGGAGAAATTGCGCCGCTGGCTGAATCCGTCGATCAAAAAAATGAATTCCCAAATGAATTGTGGCCCGTCTTCGGAGAAATGGGCCTGCTAGGCATGACCATACCCGAAGAATACGGCGGCACAGGGCTTAATTATTTATCTCACCTTGTGGTCATGGAAGAATTATCAAGAGCTTCTGCTTCTATTGGCCTGTCTTACGGCGCTAACTCCAACCTTTGTTTAAATAATTTATATTTAAACGGTACCGAAGAACAGCGCCATAAATATTTACCAAAACTATGCCGTGGCGAATACATAGGCGCACTGGCTATGTCAGAACCCGGTGCAGGCTCAGATGTCGTGGGCTCGATGAGCTGCAAAGCCGAAAAAAAAGGGGATAAATGGATCGCCAACGGCAATAAAATGTGGATTACCAATGGCCCCGATGCCGATGTCTTGATTGTTTACATGCGCACCGCTGGGCCAGAGGCGGGCTCACGCGGCATGACAGCCTTTATTATTGAAAAAACCATGCCTGGTTTTTCAACGGCGCAAAAACTGGACAAACTCGGTATGCGCGGTTCCAACACCTGCGAATTGGTCTTTGAAAATTGTGAAATTCCTGAAGAAAATGTACTCGGTGATGTCAACGACGGTGTAAAAGTCTTAATGAGCGGCTTGAACACCGAGCGAATGGTTTTATCAGGCGGTCCCATTGGGATTATGCAAGCCACCATGGATATTTGCTTACCTTACGTGCACGAACGGAAGCAATTTGGCAAACCCATTGGTGTTTTCGAACTCATGCAAGGAAAAATGGCCGACATGTATGTTGCCTTGCAATCCACGCGTGCTTTTGCTTACCGTGTTGCAGAACAATACGACAAAGGCAATGATTCGCGTAAAGATGCGGCTGCCCTGTTGCTGTTTGCTTCAGAAAACGCCGTTAAGGTTGCACTTGAAGGTATTCAAACCTTAGGGGGGAATGGCTATATCAATGAATTTGCAACGGGTCGTTTGCTGCGTGATGCCAAACTCTATGACATTGGTGCCGGCACGAATGAAATTCGCCGAATGCTGATCGGCCGTGAATTATTTGACGACACGAAATAACCATGGCAAATCGAAACGTTGTCATCGTCGCCGCCAAAAGAACACCTTTAGGTGGTTTTCAGGGTCAATTTTCATCTTTAACAGCATCTGATCTAGGCAGTGCTGCCATTAAAGCCGCAATAGAAGATGGCCAAGTAAAACCTGAGCAGATTGAAACCGTTCATTTTGGATGCGTTCTACCGGCTGGGCAAGGTCAGGCCCCTGCTCGACAAGCCGCTTTAAAAGCAGGCGTTCCATTATCCTCACCCTGTAATACGATCAATAAAATGTGCGGCTCTGGCATGCAAGCGGTGATGTACGGGTACCAACAAATTCTTGCGGGAGATGCCCGCTGTGTTATTGCCGGCGGTATGGAATCCATGACAAATGCCCCTTACCTTTCCAGCAAATATCGCGCTGGCCTTAAAATGGGCCACGGTGACATGATCGACCACATGTTCCATGACGGTTTACAAGATGTTAAACATGGACAGTTGATGGGTGCATTTGCTGAAATGTGTGCCGAAAAATATAACTTTAGCCGCGAACAACAAGATGACTTTGCTATTAGCTCACTCGAGCGTGCTAACAGCGCCATTAGCTCGGGCGCTTTCGAGGCTGAAATAACACCCGTTATTGTTAAAAGCCGCAAAGGAGAAACCACTTATACCGACGATGAGCAACCCGCCAAAGCAGCCGTTGATAAAATAAGAAAACTGCGCCCCGCTTTTAAAAAAGATGGCACGGTGACCGCAGCAAACGCATCATCCATCTCCGACGGTGCCGCTGCTTTAGTCTTGATGGATTCAACTGAAGCTGAGAAAAAAGGCTTTCAACCGCTGGCTAGAATTACAGCACAAGCTGTACACGCTCAAGACCCCGACTGGTTTAGCACCGCCCCAATTTTTGCCATTCAAAAAGTTTTAAAAAAATGCGAATGGGCTATCGATGACGTTGATTTATTTGAAATAAATGAAGCCTTTGCTGTGGTCACCATGGCCGCTACGAAAGACCTTCATCTTGACCCTGCCAAGGTTAATGTCAATGGAGGCGCTTGTGCCTTAGGTCACCCTATTGGTGCTTCGGGTGCCCGTGTTTTAGTCACTTTAATTCACGCACTAAAAGCCCGCCAACTTTCAAAAGGTGTCGCGTCCCTTTGTATTGGTGGTGGCGAAGCCACTGCAATGGCTATCGAAATTATTTAGACACTTGGTCTTAACAATAAGAAGGTAAAAAAATATGCCCGTTATTAAGTCAAAAATTGAAACTACCTCAGCAGATTTCAACGAAAATAAAGCTCATATGGAATCACTCGTTGAGGAGCTAAACGAACGGATTAATACTGCTGCTCAAGGGGGTGGAGAACGAGCCCGAAAGAAACACTTAGATCGCGATAAAATGTTGCCAAGGGACCGTATTAAAGCCCTACTCGACCCCGGCAGTGCCTTTCTAGAACTGTCTCAGCTGGCAGCTTACGGCATTTATGACGATGTGGCACCGGCTGCTGGCATTATCACCGGTATTGGGCGTGTCCATGGCGGCGAAGTCATGGTCATTGCCAATGATGCAACCGTTAAAGGCGGAACCTATTACCCACTGACCGTCACAAAACACCTGAGAGCGCAAGAAATTGCAGCTGAAAACCGCCTCCCCTGTGTTTATTTAGTCGACTCAGGCGGTGCTTTTTTGCCGCTTCAACACGAAGTTTTTCCAGGCAAAGAACATTTTGGACGTTTCTTTTACAACCAGACACGCATGTCAGCGGCCGGCATTCCACAAATTGCTGTGGTAATGGGCTCTTGCACTGCCGGTGGTGCCTATATTCCTTCATTATGTGATGAGTCTATTATTGTTAGAGAACAAGGAACGATTTTCTTGGGCGGCCCCCCCTTAGTTAAGGCCGCTACCGGCGAAGAAGTTTCATCAGAAGACTTAGGGGGCGCGGAACTACACTGTAAACAATCTGGCGTAACAGATCATATTGCAGAAGATGATTCGCACGCATTGTCTATTGCACGAGACCTTATCGAGCACCTGAATGACACTAAGGAAGTTCATGTAAAAGTCCGTGAATCACGTGAACCGCTGTACCCGACTGACGATATTCTAGGCATTATTCCAAAAGATGCCAAACAACCTTACGATGTGCGTGAAATCATTGCTCGCTTGGTTGATGCCTCTGAATTTCAGGAATTTAAACCCTTGTATGGGCCCACCTTGATCTGTGGATTTGCTCATATTCATGGCTACCCTGTGGGCATTATTGCCAATAACGGCATTTTATTTTCTCCCTCTGCCCTAAAAGGTACTCACTTCATAGAATTATGCAATCAGCGCGGCATTCCACTGCTCTTCTTGCAAAATATTACCGGGTTTATGGTCGGTAAAAAATACGAAGAAGAAGGCATTGCGAAAAACGGCGCAAAAATGGTAACGGCCGTATCGTGCTCAAGCGTACCTAAATTTACAGTACTGATTGGTGGCTCGTATGGCGCGGGTAACTATGGCATGTGTGGCCGTGCCTTTGGCGCTCGCATGTTATGGAGCTGGCCAAATTCACGCATTTCAACCATGGGTGGTGAACAGGCCGCTTCCGTGCTTGCGACCGTTAAACGTGATGCCATTGAAGCTGCTGGGAACACGTGGTCTGCCGAAGAAGAAGCGGCTTTTAGAGAACCTATTCTTGCGCAATACGAAGAGCAAGGTAACCCCTACTTTGCAACTGCTCGTCTTTGGGACGATGGCCTCATCGACCCAAGAGACACCCGACGTATTCTTGGTTTATCGCTGGCTGTTGCAGCAAAAACCCCAACGGAAGATGCCAAATTTGGCGTCTTCAGAATGTAATTGAGGGTAGACAACATGTTTAAAAAAGTACTGATTGCAAACCGTGGTGAAATTGCTTGTCGAGTGATTTCCACATTAAAAAAAATGGGCATAACCAGCGTCGCTGTTTATTCGGATGCAGACCGTCATGCTCGTCACGTTAAATTAGCTGATGAGGCATACCATATTGGTGGTTCACGCCCGGATGAATCATACCTTAAAGCCGATCATTTACTCGTCTTAGCTAAGAAAGTAGGTGTTGATGCCATACACCCTGCTTACGGTTTTTTATCCGAAAACAGCGCGTTTGCTCGCGCTTGCCCTGAAGCAGGTATCACTTTTATTGGCCCGTCAGCAGAGTCGATAGAAAAAATGGGGGCCAAAGATGCCGCAAAGGCCCTAATGGAAAACGCTAATGTGCCTGTTGTGCCAGGTTATCATGGCGAAAATCAAGAACCTGATTACCTCCAAACGCAAGCCGAGAAGGTTGGTTTTCCATTGTTAATTAAAGCTGTTTCTGGTGGCGGTGGCAAAGGGATGCGGGTTGTTAATTCCGCTAATGAATTTGCCGAATCACTCGACTCTGTTAAACGCGAAGCACTCAACGCATTTGCAGATGATCGTGTTTTATTAGAACGCTACATCAGTAAACCCCGTCATATTGAATTTCAAGTGTTTGGTGATTCACATGAAAATTATGTCCATTTACACGAACGTGAATGTTCATTACAACGCCGTCATCAAAAGATTATTGAGGAAACACCCTCCCCGTTCTTAAACGAACAAACACGTCAAGCAATGGGCGTAGCCGCCGTTAACGCAGCACGTGCTATTAATTATTTAGGTGCGGGGACTATCGAATTTATCGTCGGTGAAGATCGTTCTTTCTACTTTATGGAAATGAACACACGCCTGCAAGTAGAACACCCCGTCACTGAAATGGTCACCGGGCAAGATTTGGTCGAGTGGCAAGTGCGCGTTGCCGCAGGTCAAGCATTGCCCTTAAAACAAGAACAAATCACCAGTAGTGGCCATTCGTTTGAAGCACGTGTCTATGCCGAAAACCCAAATAACTTATTTTTGCCATCAACGGGTCAATTACACCATCTACGTTTTCCTAAAAGCAGTCAACATCTGCGCATTGAAACCGGTGTAGAACAAGGCGATACCATCAGTGTGTTTTATGATCCCATGATCGCTAAATTAGTCGTTTGGGGTGAAGACCGTGAAGTAGCACGTGAGCGTTTGTTAAACGCTTTAGGTGACAGTGGCATTATTGGGGTAGAAAACAATATTGCTTTCTTAGAGACCCTAGCAACACACCCCGATTTTATCGGCAATCAAATTGATACTCAGTATATTGACAAAAAACTCGACACGCTTCTGTCCGATAGCGAGGTTGAACTCCCCGAAAAAGTCTTACTGGCCGCAGCGGTAAAAATCTTGCTTGACGGCAAACAAACCGTTGATGATATGGCGGCCCTATCCGCGGATGGCAATTCGCCATGGTTTGATACCACCGGCTGGCGCCCTAATGGGCAAAGTCAACGAAGCTTATTTTTTAATTATAAAGACGTTGATGACGTTGAAATCCAAGTCACTGAAAATGCCAATCATTTCATCTTTCATCTGGATAATGACCTTGATGTCATTGCAGAATCTGAGAGTGATCAGGTTATTCGTTTGCAAATTAATGGCAGTTGGGAACGTTTCATTACCCTAAGGCATGAAGATCTAGTTCTCATTTCTTGGAAAAATCGCTGGTATGCTTTAACTGAAGTCAATCCATTCGAGCCCGATTTATCATCCATTGGCGGCGCTGCAAACATCATTGCTCCGATGCCCGGAAAGCTCTTGAAAGTCCTCGTATCAAACGATGATGCCGTCACCGAAGGACAACCCCTTGCCATTATTGAAGCCATGAAAATGGAACACACGCTAAGCGCCCCATTTGATGGCGAGGTAGACCAAGTCTTTTATTCAGAAGAAGACTTTGTCGACGCTGATGCGACCTTAATTACCTTTAAGGATAAAAATTAATATGTCTCATTCTTATCCAAAGCAGGTCAGAATTGTCGAGGTTTCCCCACGTGATGGTTTGCAAAATATCAAACAAAACGTGTCCACAGACGTTAAAGTTGCCTTAATAAATAAACTTTGTGATGCCGGCATCAACGATATTGAAGTCACCAGTTTTGTCAGCCCCAAATGGGTGCCTCAAATGGCAGACGCAGCAGATGTTCTCAATCAGCTACCCTCTCGTGACGAGACATCCTATATCGTGCTAACACCGAACCTCCGCGGGTTTGACCGCGCCATTGAAAGTGGTGCCAAGGAAGTGGCCATTTTTGCCGCTGCGTCAGAAACATTCAGCCAAAAAAACACCAATTGCAGTATTGCTGAATCACTGCAGCGCTTTGAACCCATCCTGCTCAAAGCTGCTGAGTTAAACATTCCCGTACGCGGTTATACATCCTGTGTCTTAGGTTGCCCTTACGAAGGTGATATTGATGTTTCCGAAGTCGTCCGCGTCAGCAAAGCACTAATAGATATGGGTTGTTACGAAGTTTCCTTAGGTGACACCATCGGCATAGGAACCCCGACTAAAGCACGCGACATGATATCGGCTGTTGTTCATGAAGTGCCAGCAGAGAAGTTATCGCTCCATTTTCATGATACCCGTGGGCAAGCCTTAGCCAATATCTTTGCGTGCCTTGAATATGGCGTACCTAACATCGATTCTTCAGTTGCTGGACTGGGTGGTTGCCCCTATGCAGCAGGGGCATCTGGCAACGTTTCAACCGAAGACGTTGTCTATATGTTACATGGCATGGGCATTGAAACCGGTATCGATCTAGAAAAGCTTGTTGCCGCAGGGCACTACATCACCGCACAAATTGGCGGCCAAAATAACAGTAAAATTGGCGCCGTTTATAAAAATTAAGAGGAGGAAAACATGAGGGGTTTCAATAAAGTTGTCTCCAGCTATCAAGAAGCCATGGCTGGGCTTTCAGACAACATGACCATTATTGCCGGTGGCTTTGGCCTGTGTGGTATTCCAGAAGGGCTGATTAAAGAAATTGAAAACATTGGCGCCAAGGGACTTACCGTCGTCTCTAATAACTGTGGCATTGATGATTTTGGCTTAGGCATCCTTTTGAAGGATAAACAAATCAAAAAAATGGTATCGTCTTATGTTGGTGAAAATGCCGAATTTGAACGCCAATACTTATCGGGTGAACTTGAGGTAGAACTGACACCACAGGGCACATTGGCTGAAAAAATGCGTGCAGGAGGCGCCGGTATCCCCGCTTTTTATACCGCCACCGGTGTTGGTACGCCCGTTGCCGAAGGTAAAGAAGTTAAACAATTTAATGGCCGCGACTATATTTTAGAAGAAAGTGTCACCGGCGATTTTGCTATTGTCAAAGCATGGAAAGCCGACAAAATTGGTAACCTCATCTACCGCGATACCGCGATGAACTTCAATCCAATGGCTGCCACGGCAGGTAAAGTAACGGTCGCCGAGGTTGAAGAAATTGTTGAGGTTGGCGAGCTTGACCCAAACCATATTCACACACCCGGTATTTATGTTAACCGCATTATCCAAGGGTCTTTCGAAAAGCGTATCGAAAAAATCACCCTCGCCAAAAATTAAGGAGCCCCTCATGTCATTAAATCGTGACCAAATAGCCATGCGAGTGGCTCAAGAACTACAAGACGGTTATTACGTTAACCTAGGTATTGGTATTCCAACCTTAGTGGCCAACTATGTACCTAACGATATTGACGTGATGCTGCAATCAGAAAATGGCTTGCTCGGCATTGGCCCCTACCCAACCGAAGATCAAGTGGATGCCGACATGATTAACGCCGGCAAAGAAACCGTGACTGCTGCTGTAGGTGCCTCCATATTTTCATCGGCAGAAAGCTTTGCCATGATTCGTGGTGGGCATGTTGACTTAACCGTACTCGGCGCATTTGAAGTGGATCAAAATGGCAATATCGCCTCTTATATGATCCCAGGGAAACTCGTCAAAGGGATGGGCGGTGCCATGGATTTAGTCGCAGGTGCAGAAAACATTATCGTCACCATGACCCATGCTGATAAACATGGAAACTCCAAACTACTCAACCATTGCAACCTCCCCTTAACCGGGGTCAACTGCGTTAAACGTATTGTTACCGATTTAGCGGTTTTGGACATTAAAGAAGGCGCCTTTCACCTGCTTGAACGTGCTCCGGGCGTGAGCGTTGAAGAAATTCAACAAAAAACGGCAGGCCAACTCATCCTGCCTCAGAATGGCCAAGTACCCGAAATATCTGTTTAACAACCAAATCAAGCCCTCAGAGAACTCTGGCTTTCAACGTTATTAGATACTCATCAGAGGGCTGACTTCGCCAACGGCACGCATTAACTAGCGCTGGCACATACTGGTACGTTGGCATCAGGTTTCTGCGTGCAACTCAATATCCTCAGTCAATAGCTATCCGGTTTTAAATAAATCAAGCTGGTTGCCCGTTGATTCTAGCGCATCACCTTAACGATTTGATCTAACAATTTCTTAAATTGAGGCTAAATACAGAACCCTAGAAGGCATTTTTTATTAAAGCGCATCAAGTAATATTACCCCTGTTTGCTGTGTTAATATCACAATACATGGAAGTACTATCCGCCTATAAAGCCGAACCAAATTGCTTTATCATTTGTGTGAGACTGATGCCCTTTGGGTATATACAATTAATACGTGGACAATGGCTTCCGCTTATTAACACTGTTAGGTCTGCGCCGCTACGCTTCACTACGTTCCGCTGCGCGGCACAGACCTAACGGCAATCAGAGCCAGAACATGGAAAAAGTATTAATACAGTTAAAACGGTTAAAAAGACATTACGAACATTCAGTACGGACGTATGACGATGCTTCTCTACTGGATTTAGCGCATATTCTGCGTATTTGGACTGAATTGAAGACTGCGCTCCCAGAACAATATCCAAATTTTAAAACAAAGAAACCTTTCAAGACTGGAGCTCCGATCAGAAAAGTTCTTAAGCAGGCTGTAAATCAACAATATGTCTTTTCATACTTACCCGGAAATGGCGTTGTCACTTATGCAAGTAACGGGCAGTTAGCTGGAGGGCCAGATATAAATAATGGTAGCGACTTTTCAATGGCTGTGAGGGTGAAACATTCGGGAGAAGCTATTTGGTTAAGCCAGTATTGCTATATCTCTAAATCTCTAGAACAACCCTATATCAAAGCTCTAGAAAACGAGAAGGTTGTTAGGTGTAACTTCGTAGACTGGATGGGGGCAGAAACAGTTAGGGTTCAGTTTATAAATTCAGAAAAAAAATTGGAGCGCCGTTCAATATCGAGAGAGATGCTAGTAAAGCGCGTCGCTAATATTCTAGATGCCTCGCATACGTCACTAAGCACATCAGATGGAAGTGAAAATATGTTTGATGATGCCGTATGGTGGTTAATGAAATTTAACTGTGGTGGTTTGCCTCTACCTTACTTTTTACTGCTAAAAATAGCACAGGATATTATCGACAATTCATCTAAATTACTTGGTATCCCTGAGCATGCCTAACCAGCGGGTCAACTTGACCGTCAAAAGCTACGCTCCTATCGTCGCTACGCTTTCGCCGCCAAGTTACCCTTATCGTTAGACACTAATCATGGATTCGAGTTTGAAGCTATTTTTTAGTGGGGTGGCAATAATTCTTACGTTTGTCGCTTTTGTCCCTTATATCCGTTCTATACTTACCGGTGTTACAAGGCCGCATGTGTTTTCATGGGTTATTTGGGGTACAACCACCATCATAGTTTTCTTTGCTCAACTTGATGCAAAAGGTGGTATTGGTGCTTGGCCAATTGGCGTTTCTGGTGCCATCACCCTATTTATAGCGGTTCTGGCTTTTCTAAAGCGCTCTGACATTTCAATAACACGGGCTGACTGGTTGTTTTTTTCATCAGCACTCGCTTCAATACCGTTTTGGTATTTTACCTCTGATCCTGTTTGGGCTGTTATTGTACTGACGGTGGTAGATCTACTAGGGTTTGGCCCAACTATCCGCAAAGCCTACGATTTTCCATATGATGAAAACATACCATTTTTCTTATTGTTCATGGCAAGGAACGCTTTTGCTTTACTGGCCTTAGAGCACTATTCGGTGGCAACCACTTTATTCCCATTATCGGTTAGCAGTGCCTGTTTATTTTTGCTTCTCATGGTTAGTTATAGACGTAAAGTTGTACGCGTCTAACAAGGCCAAGCAAAGGGCCAACAAGGAAAGATCTTTCCGAAATCAATACGTTGTTCCTCTAATCAACCGTTTTAACTAAATGTATTGGTCGAGCTTTATTTTCTTCGTATACTTTCTTTCTGTTAGGCTATCAGTTTGATTTAGACCACTATATGTAAGTATGTTTAAAGAAGTGTTATATTCAAACGAAGATTCTATTGGCCTGATTGGGGCTCTTAAAATACGCTGTTAGCAATGCATGGGGATTAGTATGGAAGCCGATATATACAATTTCACCTTAAGTGATATCAACAATAATGATTTTTCCTTTGAAGCACTTAAAGGAAAGGTGTTACTGATTGTCAATACTGCCAGTAAATGTGGTTTTACGCCGCAATATGAAGGACTGGAAACGCTTTATAAACAATACAAATCTCAAGGCTTGGAAATTCTTGGCTTTCCCTGTGATCAGTTTTTACATCAAGAGCCTGGCAATGAGGCTGAGATAAAATCATTTTGCAGCACGGAATATGCGGTTAGCTTTCCATTGTTCAGTAAAGTGGCTGTTAATGGAGCTGACACAACGCCTTTATACCGTTACTTAAAAAAGGCTGCACCGGGTGCATTGGGCAGTCAAGCCATTAAATGGAATTTCACTAAGTTTTTAGTGAACCGGCAAGGGGACGTCGTTAAACGTTATCCTTCTATCAGTAAACCAGAAACAATCGCCACCGATATAGAGGCTTTGCTTTCAAGCTAACAATGGCCGTCTTTCTGCGTTGTAAGACAGGTTGTTTCTTAAATCAATGATGGTGGCGTTGTCGGCTTTATAGATCACTGCCAAACAGATCACGGCTATAGATTTTATCTGACACATCAGAAAGTTCTTCATTCAGTCTATTCGCAACAATAACATCGGCTATTTGTTTGAACTGACTTAGATTTTTCATGACGTTAGAGTTGAAAAATGTAGGCTCATTATGAACAGGCTCGTAAATAACCACTTCCACGCCTTTTGCTTTTATGCGTTTCATAACACCTTGAATGGCGGATGTGCGAAAGTTGTCTGAGCCTTCTTTCATCACCAACCGATAAATACCCACGACTTTTGGCTGACGTTTTAATATCTGCGCTGCTATAAAGTCCTTCCGAGTGGTATTGGCATCGACAATGGCTTTGATAAGGTTGTTCGGCACGGCGTTATAATTGGCAAGTAATTGTTGCGTATCTTTTGGTAAGCAATAGCCACCGTAACCAAACGACGGGTTATTGTAATGCGATCCAATACGCGGGTCTAACCCCACCCCTTTGATAACTTGGCTTGTTTGTAGTTCATGTATTTCGCAATAACTGTCTAGTTCGTTAAAGTAAGCAACTCGCATGGCTAAGTAGGTGTTTGAAAATAACTTAACGGCTTCTGCTTCGGTTGAATTGGTATATAAAACGGGGATCTCATGCGTTGGTTTTCTTGCCCCCTCAACCAGTAGGTTAGCAAAACACTCTGCTCTTTCCGATTGTTCGCCCATAATAATTCTGGAGGGATATAGACAATCGTGTAATGCGCTCCCTTCTCTTAAGAATTCGGGGGAGAAAATGATGTTGTTACTTTTTAACCGCTTGGAGAGTTTTTCCGTAAAACCCACCGGCACGGTCGACTTTATAATAATGATGGCCTTGGGGTTGTTGCTGATGACATTGTCGGCCACCATTTCAACAGAGTGCGTATCAAAGGCGTTGGTGTCGGCACAGTAGTCGGTGGGCGTTGCTATCACAACAAAATCAGCCTGCCGGTAATCCTCTTCGGAATTTAATTTAGCCTCAAACGTGAGCTTGTCATCGGCTAAAAATTTTTCAATCTCTTCATCCTCAATAGGTGATTTCTTCTTTTGTAAGGCCTGAATTTTATCGACTGAAATATCCAAAAGAGTGACTGGGTTTTTCTGCGATAGCAACATCGCCATGGAAAGACCAACGTACCCTGCACCAACGACTGTGATTTGCATGATTGATTGCCTTACGGGGCTTATATGGATTTTTCCACCACCTTTTCAGGTTCATACCATTCATCCATTTCGTCATACATATCCCCTTTTAGCAGGTAATAAGGCGATTTATAGTAGATATAAACGTCGTGTATCGGGTCCGTTAAAATTTTAAACGCCCACACTAAACCAGATTGCACACCCATAAGGAAAAACAGGTGGGTTGTTCTAAAAATAATCGCTCCAATACCCACCAGCAACCAAATGTAAGCCATGTTCGTTAAGTACCCTTTCGCATTTAAAGGCATCTCAAAAAAACCAAACATGCTGGCATTGATTAACAAAATAGCGGGCGACAGAATCCAAACAGCCAATAAAATAATTTTTCTATGCAGGTTGTAACCTACTTTTACACTTTCTTTGTATTCATGGGTGGCTCTATTCACTTCATCATAGGTTTTTGGTTCAAAAAAGAAATGACCTGTCTGACGCAACCCCATGGCCAACAACCACCCCACCATAACGCTAATAACCGGATTAATAAAAAGCATGCCATAGCTGGTTAAAAAGCAAACCGCGCTCAATAAATGTAGAAATTGATTGACTCTGTTATGGTGATAAAAACGGTGATCATCCCAACGTTGTTGGCGTAATTCTTGAATAAATGTCATTGTGTTCATTAGCCCTTTAAAATTATGGTGTTAATAGTATGCAACTGCATTATTGCAATCATGTTTCATTCCAATGACATTTTTAACGCAATGCGCTTTTTATCTTCAATTTTTCTTCGAATCTTATTTTTAATGCAAAATATAAGACATCCATTATTCAACTAACCGTAACAATGCTTGCCCCATTGCAATACGCTCGCCCGATTTTATCGTTTCGCACACCTGATACGATGATGGCGCCAGCAAAATAATAGTAGAACCGTGTTGAAAATACCCCATTTGGTCACCTTTTTGGTAAGAGGCCGAACACGCCAATTTATTAGCGCCTTTGTATTGCAAATCAAGGGTTTCATCTAAGCAGTGAAATTTCATACTGGCCACGAGAATGGCAGCAACCGGTACAATCACCAAATCTTGATCTGCTTTTTTTGTTTTAAGTTGAACAACAGCCCGCTCGTTCTTGCAGTACAGTTTTTCAATTCGTTTTATAGCAATTGGGTTCACATTCCAGGTATCCCCGGAAATGTAATTGACTTCATTAACATCACAATCAATGGGGGCATGAAACCGATGGTACATACTTGATTTGAGTCTTAACGTAACATAACAGCCGCCTTCTAAAGGCTTGACCAACTCATGATCGAGCACCAGCTCTTCCAAACTATATGGAAAACCCTTCGCCTGAAACACCCGACCTTGATTAATGGTTCCAAACGCACCGATGATCGCATCACAAGGGCTTGTGACGACTGCAGAGTCTTTTTCAATCGGTCTTAGGCCATCTTTTAACTCGCGAATAAAACAGGCTTGAAGGCTTTTAAATGACGGTTCTTTCGCCTCTGATAGATCTAAATCATCAGCAAAGAGTTTCCAGATTTTAATAGAAAGCCGTGTTAAGTACCGGTTTTCTATTGCGCTGTACTTCCCCATCAACGTTGTTAAAAATCGCCTTGGAATGCGATTCGTTAACAGAAAGTTCAATTTTTCTGACTGCGTAAAAGACTGAATAAGTTTTGACATCTCGATTCAACACCAGACAACGACTAAAAAAGGTTAAACAACCGATTTTAATTCATCGACCTTTTTTTCTTGCAAACCCAGGTTCTCCATAAAACGCATCATGATGGACTCGGCTTGGTAAACGTTACTGCGTTTTTTTGCATTCAAACAAAAGGACGCCCGATTAAAGCCGGGAGAGAAATAAGAAATAATCGCTTCACTCATCTGCTGTTTATCGTCAACAAGAAAACCGTTCAGATTATGTTCGATAATATCTTTAGGCCCTTTACAGTCGTATGCGACCACCGGCATTTGATGTGAGAACGCTTCGAGAACAACATTACCAAAGGTATCAAACCGTGAGGGAAATACTTTTAAATCCAACCCTTTGTACAGTGCTGATAGCCTTTTTTTATCAACCCAGCCTACGAATAACGCGTCAGGCAAACAGGCTTCCAGTTCTTCTTTTGCCGGACCAGACCCGGCAATAACCAGCTTAATAGTTGGAATTTTTTGCTGAACGGTTTTAAAAATATCCGGTAAATCAAAAATTCCTTTTTCCTTACTTAGGCGCCCAGAAAACAGTAAAACGGGTGTGTCATCGTTTGCATCCGGAAACAAGCTGCTTTTTTCTATTTTAGGGATGGTTGGGTCGGGCTCATTGATATGATGCGCTGTCATATGCACCCGATCCGCCTCTAGTTGCATATGATGACCTGTCAGCCAATCTCTGTGTTCGCTATTGAGCACAAAAACACCTTCAAACTGTTTGTAGAAGAACCTCAAAAAGCGCCTTACCCGATCCACTTCGTGATGATTTAAATCGGTTGTTTCTTCTATAAATTCTATCCAGTCGGTGTGCATAAAAAAGTAGCTGGGTACATTGAACATATGCTTTATTAGCAAGGCCACCAATGCCATTGGGCCTTCTGTAGAGCAGACGATTCGATCATAGCCACCCTCATAAAAAATTTTCGCTATTTCTAATACATCGGGCACGCGTAACAGCTGATCACCAAACTGCCCGACACTGATCGTGGTCAGTGGTCTAACAACATGTAAGTGCGACTCTGGTTCCGCATCAGCATGACAAATTAAATAATCAACCGGTAGATCCAGGCGTTGGATTTCTTTTAATTTACCCGAAAGAGAATTTGATACGCCGTTTTTGTCTCTCAAAGTATCTGTTAAATATAAAGCACGCTTTGGATGGGGATGCGCACCAATGTAGGTAGAGAATTGATTTAAGAAACGACGATTTTGATACAAGAGTCGAGTGCTCGCCACCATGGTACCCAGCAAAATAACGCTGACTAAAACCGGAAACGACAACTGATCCATCAGCCCGGCTATGTCGATTTCATTTTGATTTTTTTTGCCTTTCTTATGACTAAACAGTCGCGTTAATTGTAAAGGGACTTCAAACTTACTGGCTATTTCCGCTGTTGAGAAACCCTCCAAGCGATTATCATCAGAAATGATATTTTTCTTCTTAATTCGCTTAACAATCAGTTTGTTTAATTCTTTAAAAAGCTCACTGACAGAATCATTAACAACATGCACGTATTCTTCAGGAGACTGCCCTTTACTAAGGGCTATTCTTTCCAGATGCTCAATGCAAAATTTATAGTCTTTTTTTACTCTCCATTTGACCAGTTTTGACGTTTTCTTCCCTAATAAAGCATCGTGCGTGTAATTAAAAAATGTTTGCGTGTATTTGTGTTTTTTTATTTCTAATAAAAAGTTACTGATCGCTAAACAGGCTAATTTATCCGACACTTCACCTCGGTGAAAAAACAAACGCAATAAACCGGGGTCTTCAATTTTCGTTGCGACCTGTGAAAAATAATCTAACAGGGCGATATTTAACTTTTGATTCTCGGTCACTTGCCCGTAAGGTATAACGCGCCCTTCCCTGAGGGCGTCCAAGGCTAATTCTGATGCTTTTTTATTTTTTAATTTTGTTGCTAAATCAGGCACATGCAGGTACGAACCACATTCCCCTGCAAAGATGCCCATATGATCGTCTGAGCCCCCTGTTAATACTTTTGCTTGATTCGGATCAACGCCAAAGTCGTGCGGGTTCAACTGATGTTTTTTGGCGTAGGCGATCACTTTTTCAGCCGTTAAACTGCGAAGCCACTTTAGTGTTAGAACACTTTGCCATTGATCTCTTTGCCCGTTGAGCACTTCAAATCGTTGAAACAGGACGGCCAACTTTTCGAATAATTCCAGTGTGATCTCATCCTTACGCGTATACAAATATAAAGGATGGGGCAGTATCACCGGAATATTTTGCTCATTAGCGTAACGCAGGAATTGATAAATATCGTTCCTTATTTCATTAAAATGCGCCTCTTGTTCTTGATTAAAACCATAGGCCAGGACATGAACAAAAATACTGTATTCGGGGAAATAACAGGTAAACTCCGCCGCCACTAGGACGTCTTCACCAGCGGCTATTAAGTCCCAACATGAACGCGCATTGTTGTGGTTAGTTATCGTTACCACATCGCAATCATTCTTTTTTAAACATTTAACGAGGTTTTTAGTTTTCAACCACGTTTCAGGCAAACGCAGTAAACGCCCCCATAATTCATCCGGCACATCACTGTTGTGGTCGTGACAATGCAAATCAACTTGAAGACAATTAGCCCGATCAACCAATGCAGTTTGATGATCTTGATAGTGCTTAAACTCGTCTCTTAATTCTTTCCTAAAACCTGATATTTTATTGTCTGATAAGAAATCAATCATAATTGCCTTCCGTTAATGATGTGTTTTTACGGTAAACCAGCGCACTGAGTTTTGGGTATTTCGTTGTTAACATGTCTTTAAGTATTTCTCGTTTAATGGCTTTATTCGTTAACAGGGGTTGTCGACTCCACCAGCCATCTCGCTGCATTTTTTTGGCGGCTTCTATGAAACAATTCATGACTTGTTCAAAATCATCCTTCGTAAAATTAAAACTCATGATAATTCGGCCACTACCGACCCAACTTAACGAAATACCTTCGGCTTTAAGGTAATATTGATACATCCAGTTATATCGACTTGGCTGTGTGTAAAGGACAGTCCAAATAGAGGATAAATGAGCTATTTCGACGGGAACATCAGCCTGTTTAAAACGTTTATTTAATTCGCTCACTCGTGAATCCCAGCACTCATCTAATTGCTGATATTGCTGTTGATAACTATCTTTTTGTATTTCATTCAAAAAAACATTCATGCTGGCGAGAACATAAGGGTGTGAGTTAAATGTTCCACGAGCAAAAGACACGTTCGCAGGCGAGTCATTTTTAAATCGTTTCATCAAAGCATGCGTGCCACACACGACGCCAACCGGAAATCCACCACCCAGCGTTTTTCCGTAGGTGACTAAATCGGCTTGGACATCAAAATATTCCTGGGCCCCTCCATACGCCAGTCTGAAACCTGTAAACACTTCATCAAATATCAACACAATAGAGCGTCTGCTACAGACTTCTCGTACTTTTTTAAGCCACACCGTATAGGCCGTTTTATCAAAATGTGCTGAGCGATCGCTCGCCAACAGCGAGGCATCGCCCGCTGCATCTGCATTTGGGTGCAGGGCTTGTAAAGGATTAATCAATACACAAGCAATATCATGACGCGTATTTAAGACGTGTAAGGTTCTTTCACTCATGTCGCTTAAGGTATACACATCGTTTGTTTTTCGTTGGTTACCAATACCTGGTTGCACACCATCCCACCAACCATGATAGGCCCCACATAAACGCACCAAATGACTTTTGCCCGTATGATAGCGAGCCAGGCGTACTGCTTGCATGACAGCCTCGGTGCCTGACATATGAAAAGACACTTCGTTCAAACCCGATATCTTCTTTAATTGTTCAACGTTATCTTTAATTAAGGGGTGATAAGGGCCCAAAACTGGGCCTAAATCTTTTACTTTTTCATAACCGCGTTGCATGCACTCTTTGTAAAAGTCATAACCGAATACATTAACCCCGTACGATCCCGTCAGATCAATACTCCAGTTACCATCCATATCCTGAACCTGAACGCCTTTTGAAGCTTCAACCATGGCCCCAACTTTAAGGTGTTCTTTTAAATATTTTCGGTACGGAAAAGGCACTCTGTATGCGTTGGTAAAAGCGACATCTGAAATGCTGTTTTCCAACTTATTATAGAAAGCTATCGTTTTCGGGGATTTTTCATTCAGTAACGTAACGAGTTGCTCAAAACCTGCTTGACGTTTTTTAATCAGCTCATCACTGGCCCCATCGCTATTAAAAAAACGTTGTGAGTCGTAATCAAATTGAGGAATTAAGCGCGCAATACGTCGAGACCATTTTGAATGCCCCCTTAAAGAAGGATGTTTAGCTCTTGAAAGTTCTAATCGCCTTTTTACTTTGTGGGCAATAAAAAGAAAGACAACTAACCCAGGCAGCCAAAAAAAGATCAATTCATCCATACCGCATCACATCAAAAAATAATGTGACAAACAATAATCATAAAAAGTGACAGCTAGATTGCATTTTAATGACAAACTGAATAAATCATTAAATTCACAGCTTATTTTTATGAACTAACCCCATCGATAACGGGGTTTATTTCTATTTAGAGCATTCCGTAGTTTTCATGCTTGCTGTTTAACAGCGCATTAATTGAATGATTAGCTTTTAAGAGTGATCGTCCTTGAAATAATTTCTAACATTAGTTAGGTTATAAGGCATGATTCTTAACCCCGACTATTTAAGGAAACACCATGGATTTTAATTTTTCAGAAGAACAGCAGTTATTAAGACAAACCGTTCGGCGGTTTTCTGAAAATGAATTAGCCCCTTTGGTAAGAGAAGCTGACGACAATGAGACCTTCCCAAAAGAATTGTTTCCTAAATGGGGAGACATGGGGTTAATCGCAGCACGCTATCCGGAAGCTGATGGCGGCGGTGGTTTTGATAAAGTGGCCGATTGCATTATTCGTGAAGAAACCAGCCGAGTTTGCCAGGCCTTTGCCTCCTCTTTATCGGCACATAGTCATCTGGGTATTTGGCCTATCTGGCGCATTGGCACCGACGCTCAAAAAGAACAGTACTTTAAACCGGCTTTAGCCGGTCAAAAAGTTTCCTGTTTTGGACTGAGTGAGCCCGACGGCGGTTCCAATATTCGTGCATTAAAAACCTCGGCTAAAAAAGTAGACGGCGGCTACCTTATTAATGGCAGTAAGCTCTATATCACCAATGCACCAATGGCCGATTTTATGTTACTGGCTGCTCGTACCTCAGAGGAGCTCAGCGCTAACAGCATCAGTTTATTTATTGTTGACTTGCCATCAAATAATATTGACATACAAAAACTCGCCAAAGAAAGTATTCGTGCTTCTGAAACCGGTTTAATATTTATCGACAGTTTATTTGTACCTGACGAGGCCTTATTAGGCGGAGAAGAAGGCACTTACCCGATCATTCTTGAATCACTGACGGAAAATCGTGTCGGTGTTTCAGCAAATTGCTTAGGCATGGCAAGGGCGGCTTTTGAAGAAGCAGAACGTTATGCGCATGAGCGCATCATTTCTAATCAACCCATCGGGAAATTTCAATCCATTGGCCACAAATTAGCAAACATGTCAGCTGAAATAGAAGCCGCTAAATGGATGGTCTACTACGGTGCCTGGTTAACTGATAACGATTCTTTAGATAACGCAATGGCGGCTAAAATTAAACTAACAGCCAGCGAAATGGCCGTTAGCGTCAGTGAGGATGCCATTCGAATTTTAGGCGGTGCCGGCATTATGCGTGACTACCCAGTCGGCCGTATACATCGAGACACCCTCCTCTATATCATTGGGGAAGGCACCAGTGAGATTCAACGCAATATCATTGCTCGTTCAATGGGATTTTAAAAACAATGCCCGCACTCAAATCTCTTTTTGAAGCCACTTCGGTAGCTATCGTTGGCGCTTCTGACGATCCACACAAGATTGGTGGCCGCCCCATTGCTTATATGAAACGCCTGAAATACAGGGGACAATTAATACCGATCAACCCTAAAAACGATACTATTCAGGATTTGCCGGCTAAACGGTCTTTATTGGAGCTGGACGCTCCCGTAGATCTCGCCGTCGTGGCCGTACCTGATGCTTTTGTAGAAAAGGTGATTCAAGAAGGGCTTCAGCTGGGTATTAAGAACTTTGTTGTTTTTGCCTCAGGTTATGCTGAAATTAATCAACAAGGCATCGATAAACAAGCCAAATTAAAGGCCCTGTTTGATGGGACAGATGCCCGTTTATTGGGGCCCAACTGTTTAGGGTTTATCAATACAGAAACTCAACTCGTCGCCTCCTTTACGACGGCCATGGAACAACACCCGTTGAAGGTAGGTGGTTTAAGCTTTGCTGGCCATAGTGGCGCGTTGGGTGCTTACTGGCTTGATAAAACCATCCGTGCTGATATTGGGGTGAGCAAATGGGTTTCCAGTGGTAACGAAGCGAACCTCTCCTTAGATGAGATTGTCGCTTACTTGGCCGCAGATTCTCAAACAACCGTCATTTCATTGTATATTGAGGAAATTCGTCACCCCGAGAAATTTGAAAAAGCACTCAAACTGGCCAGAAAAAATAACAAACCGGTGATTGCCTTAAAAGGCGGGAAAACAATCGCTGGAGCGCGCGCAACGGCCGCCCATACCGCATCGTACCCACTCAAGGGCGTTGATTATCAAGCGATTTTCAAACGTACCGGCGTCATAGAAGTACATTCATTAAGTGAGATGATTCATTGCAGCCAATTCTTTTTAGGTGGCCATAAACTGCTTGGAAATAAGGTGGGCATTATTTCGATTTCGGGTGGAGCGGGCGTTATGTTATGCGATCAACTGGAAGAGCATGGCTTAACCATTGAACCTTTTAGCCACCCACTTCATAACGCGATAAAGCCCTTATTATCGGACTTTAGTACGGTACAAAATCCAGTTGATTTAACCGCAGCACTGGTAGCACAGCCCAGCATGCTACGTGATACGACCCGTCAACTCGTCGACTCTAACGAATTTAATGCGGTGGTTATTTTTATGGGTTTGATGGACAGTGTCGCTCAACAACTCACCGACGGTTTGCTTGAGCTTAAAAACAACCCCGCCTGCCCTGTTTTAGTTATTTGGATGGGTGGTCAGGCGGCCTTATTGGCTGATATCGCCAAAAAAGGCATGCTGGTTTTTGAAGAAATTCCCGATCTGGTTACTCTTTTATCGAATGTAAAACCTTAAGTTCTTTTTTTGAAAACAGGGTACTCAACCACGCCCTCTGATAAGTTAATCGTAACGGAAACCGGTTCACCTTCACGTCCATAATTCATCATCGGTTCGGTAACAGAAATATGGGTCTGTTTTTTTGCGGCGGCTAAAATATCGGCCACACAATCAAAGGCTGATAAGCGTTTCAATTGGACGTGGGTCACTGGCATTAATTTCACCTCGCCTTGTTCATACAGAGATAAAATCTCTTTGGGTAATGCCCAACATGATGAGTCGGTTTCTTTATTGTCGTGCGTAATGTGCTGATCTGCTGAAGCGGCTGCTAGAAAAAAGCGCGTATTAAATCGTTTTGGTGCACCTGCCGGCGTTAGCCAGTGGTCATAAAACACCACTTCATCCAAATTGATGGATACTCGATGCTCTCTTAACACATCCTCAAAACTGATCTCGCCTTCGTGAAGTTTATGGCGCAACAGGTCATCTATTTGAAGTCCATTTTGATTTGCCGAGGCTAGAATCCCTGCTTCTTCCAAGGTTTCTCGAATGGCCGCCACTTTATTTGCTTGTAGCAAAGAATCGATCTCTTCTTTGGCAAGGCAAAACTCCGTTTCGCCTAGTTGCTTATCGTGTTCATCCACTGCTCCGCCTGGAAAAACATAAGCACCTGCTGCAAAACCCGATGTTTCAACACGACGCAGCATACACACTTCCATGCCATTATCTGAATCGCGTAACAATATTAAGGCGGCTGCATCTTTGATCATTTTTTATCCTTTTTAAACCTCAACAACTCGCTTTGCCAGCTGATTAAGATCATAATATAACAAGTGTTTGGTAGATTATAGGAGTTTAGATGCGTGATGAAAACGAACAATTAATATTAGAGGCTGTTGATAAATTTTTAATCAAAATAAAACCCTCTGTACGCCAGCTTGAAGCAGATGATGAATACCCTGAAGACATCGTCGAAGAAATGAAGGCAATGGGCTTATTTGGTGCCGTCATTGACCCTGAATATGGTGGTCTTGGGTTGCCCGTTTCTACTTACGCAAAAATTGTGGAACGCGTTGCCTGCGTTTGGATGTCGTTAACCGGTGTGTTTAATTCCCATTTAATTATGGCCATGTCCGTTCAACGCTTTGGCACAACAGAACAAAAAAAGACATGGCTGCCTTTATTTGCATCCGGCGAAATGCGTGGAGCATTGGCACTGACTGAGCCTAATTGCGGCACGGATTTACAAGCCATTAAAACCGTCGCAAAACGTGATGGTGATGATTATGTCATTAACGGCTCTAAAGCATGGATTACCAATAGTCTTCACGGAAGCTGTTTTGCTATGCTGGTAAAAACTGACCCTACGGCCCAGCCATCCCACAAAGGCATGAGTCTTTTTATTGCCCCTAAAGGTGAAGGTTTTGTGATGGGTAGTAAACATAAAAAACTGGGCTATAAAGGAGTCGATACCGCTGAATTCTTTTTAGACGATTATCGACTTCCTGCCGATCATTTAATTGGCCTTGAGGAAGGCCATGGGCTGCAGCATGCCCTCGGTGCCTTAGCGCTGGGTAGAATCAACGTCGCTTCACGTGGTATTGGCGTAGCCTCTGCTGCATTACAAGATTCCATTGAGTATTCACAACAACGAAAAACCTTTGGTAAGCCTATTTGCCAACATCAATCGATACAAATTTATTTGGCTGATATGGCCACACGTGTTGAAGCAGCGCGTTTACTTGTTCAATCTGCTGCTAAAGCATTTGACCGCGGTGAACGGTGCGATATGGAGGCGGGTATGGCGAAATTATTTGCGACTGAAGCGGCTATGGAAAACTCAGCTGAAGCGCTCCGTATTCACGGTGCTTATGGCTATTCAACTGAGTTTAATGTTGAACGTTATTACCGAGATGCGCCCTTACTGGCCATAGGTGAAGGTACGAATGAACTTCAGCGCATCATTATTGCGAAACAACTCATCGAACAGAACCCGCTTTAAATTAGCCAACAAACCTTTACAATAAAATTTTTTGAAGACACACATGACTTATGGACAATCAGTATTTCAAAAGCACCCATAGCTACGTTGCCACCGAAGAACTCAGCATGGCGGTCAACGCGGCTATTACCTTAGAACGCCCTTTATTAATAAAAGGCGAACCTGGGACTGGAAAAACACAACTCGCACTTGAGGTTGCTAAATCTTTAGGTGCGCCCTTAATTGAATGGCACATCAAGTCCACAACAAAAGCTCACCAAGGGCTGTATGAATATGATGCAGTATCACGCTTGCGTGATTCACAATTAGGCGATGACCGCGTGCATGACATCGCCAATTACATCGTTAAAGGTAAAGTATGGGAGGCTTTCGCAGCGGACAAACGCGCTGTTTTATTGATTGATGAAATTGATAAAGCCGACATTGAATTTCCCAATGACTTGTTACAAGAATTAGATCGCATGGAGTTTTTTGTATATGAGACCAAAGAACTGGTTAAGGCTAAAAACAGGCCGTTGGTTATTATCACCAGTAATAACGAAAAAGAGCTGCCCGATGCCTTTTTAAGGCGGTGTTTCTTCCATTACATTCGTTTTCCTGAACTTGAAACCATGCAGCAGATTGTCAACGTCCATTTTCCATCGCTAAAACAAGACCTGCTATCAGAAGCACTTGGAATATTTTTTGAAGTTCGTGAAATAACCGGGCTTAAAAAGAAACCGTCCACCTCTGAATTACTCGATTGGATTAAATTACTCTTATCCGAAGAGTTAGATGCCAGTACCCTGCGTGAAGAAGACAGCAATAATATTTTGCCTAAACTGCACGGCGCCTTATTAAAAAATGAGCAAGATGTTCATCTGTTTGAACGTCTCGCCTTTATCAATAGGCGTAAACAAGGCCAGTAATCGCCCACTATGTTCATCGCGTTCTTTTTAGATTTACGAAAAGCCGGTTTACCGGTCAGTATTACCGAACTGCTTTCTCTACTGAGTGCGCTTGAAAAAAGACTATCCAGCTTTGACATTCAGGCCTTCTATTATTTATCTCGTACTGCCTTAGTTAAAGATGAACGCTACTACGATCGTTTTGATCAGGTATTTTCTGAAACATTCAATGGGCTGGAGTCCGACCATTCACTGGAAGAAATATTCAGCCAGATTCCTGAAGAGTGGTTGCGCAAGCAGGCTGAAAAACTGTTAAGCGAAGAAGAAAAGCAAAAAATCCAATCATTGGGTGGCTGGGAAAAATTAATGGAAACGCTTAAAAAACGGTTAGAAGAACAAAAAGAAGAACACCATGGCGGCAACAAGTGGATAGGCACAGGCGGCACGTCACCCTTTGGTGCATATGGTTACAACCCTGAAGGCGTTCGCATCGGTCAACACGAGTCCCGCCACAGGCGCGCTATAAAAGTATGGGATAAACGAGAGTTTAGAAACCTAGATGATAGCGTAGAACTGAATACACGCAATATAAAAGTCGCTTTACGTAAATTACGAAAATTTGCCCGACAAGGGTCTGAGGAAGAATTAGATTTAGACGATACCATTCGATCAACTGCTTCCAATGCCGGATACTTAGACTTAAAAATGGTGCCAGAACGTCATAATGCCATCAAAGTCTTACTGCTTTTAGATATTGGTGGCTCGATGGATGACCATATTCGAATTTGTGAAGAACTCTTCTCTGCCTCCAAAACCGAGTTTAAACACTTGGAGCATTACTATTTCCACAATTTTACTTACGAATACCTTTGGAAAGATAATCAACGACGTTTTGATGAAGCAACGCCAACAATGGAGATCATCAACCGCTACCCCAGCGACTATAAAATAATTTTTGTCGGTGACGCCAGTATGAGTCCCTATGAAATCACCTACCCCGGTGGCAGTGTGGAACATTGGAATGAAGAAACGGGCGCGGTGTGGATGACACGCTTGCTAACGGCTTTTCCCAGTGCTGTTTGGCTAAACCCAGACCCGGAACACAATTGGGATAGACGACCATCAAATAAAATCACTCGTGAACTCATGGGGAATCGTATGTATTCATTAACATTAGAGGGATTGGAATCTGCAATACAATCTTTATTACGTAAACCTGTCTTGGTGTCACAGTAGCCCTCCTCGACGCACAATCGAGTCAAAAAATAATAAAAATTTGGGAGAGAACTTTGAAAAAATTTGAAAATAAAACCGTCATCATTACCGGTGGGGCCGGTGGCATTGGCCTAGCGGCAGGCAAGATATTCGCCAAACAGGGTGCACATGTTCTACTCATCGATTTAAACGAAAAGGAACTGGTAACAGCCGTTGAAAAAATCAATGATGCTGAAAAAGTCTCATATTACGTTGCAGACGTGACCCAAGAAGATCAAGTCAATAACTACGTCAACGCTGCAATTGAGCGCTATGGTTCGATCGATTGCTTTATCAACAATGCGGGGATTGAAGGTGTTGTTGCCCCGATTATTGACTCCCCTACCGAACAGTTTGACCAGGTGATCGCAGTCAATGTCAGAGGCGTTTGGTTGGGTTTAAAGTACGTCATTCCTAACATGTTGAAAAACGGAGGTGGTCGCATCGTAATGACCTCTTCTTTAGCGGGTATAAAAGGCACCGCAAACATTTCTCCGTATGTCACCAGTAAACACGCTGTTGTTGGCATGATGCGCAGTGTTTCACAAGAATACGCGGCTCAAGGCATTCGTATAAACACTGTTAACCCTGCACCGATTGAAACAAGAATGATGCGTTCACTAGAAACAGGGTTTGCACCTGGTGCGGAAGCTGCCGCTAAAGAACAACTGAATAAAATGATGCCCATGGGGCGCTATGGACAACCCGAAGAAGTGGCCTCATTAATGGCTTTTTTGTGTAGCGATGAAGCCTCATATTGTACCGGTGGTGTCTACTCCGTAGACGGAGGAGCATCAGCACTTTAATAAAGCGATTTACTCATCCGTTTTGTAAACCGGTAACTTCATATCAAACAAGTTATCCACGTGACAATAACTGTGGCCACCTAACCGCCCTATCACATCTAAACCCGCCATATCGACATAACGCCCATCGTAAAGCTCGTCATCAATATGGCAATAAACAACCTCAGCAATCACCAAACCGCACTCTCGTCGAGTGCCTTCATTGACAGGAACTACTTGAATCAAACGACATTCAAGGCTAACTGGCGACTCGGCAACACAAGGTGGGGTAATTATTTCAGAGGGTGACGTTGTTAAACCTGCCACGTCAAACTCATTTACTTCAGTCGGGTATTCAGCAGCCGTTTTATTCATTGCTTCTGCGATATCACGGTTGACTAAATTAACAACAAATTCGCCTGTTTCTTCAATATTGACCAAGCTATCTTTTTCCTTAGGCCCTGCAAATCGAGCAATAGACACGCTAATAGTCGGCGGCACATAACAAACACCATTAAAAAATGAAAAAGGGGCTAAATTCAAAACACCTGATTTCGATTGAGACGAGATAAAAGCAATCGGTCTTGGAACAACAACTGCTTTAAGAATATTAAAAAACCTGTCGTGTGTTTTCGGGTCAATTTTCATTTATCCGCCTCGGTTTGAATTTGAATAGATTCTACCATTCAATCTTACCCTCTCACAAAAAAGGAGCTCAGTTGAGCCCCTTTTTTTGAGTGTTTAAAAAAACAAATTGTTATTTATTGTGCCGATGGAAAATTCGGCGCTCTTTTCTCGCGTACAGAAGCAACACCTTCTTTTGCATCATCACTCAAGAAATTAAGCATTTCCTCGCGCAGTGAGGCTTCAAAAATCGGAGAAGCCATTTTCATCCACCCATTCAATGTGTTCTTGGTACCATTAATCGCAGATTGACTCCCTTTCGCTAATTGATTCGCCACTTTAAAGGCTTCGTCCATCAACGCATTATGAGGGACACACAAGCTGACCATGCCCATTTGCTCTGCTTGTTCACCATTGATAAATTCGGCAGTCATCAGATAGTACTTGGCTTTTGCCATGCCACATAAGAGTGGCCAAATAATGGCCGCATGATCACCAGCAGCGACGCCTAACTTGACGTGCCCATCGGTGAATTTCCCTTTTTCTTTTGAAATTATGCTGATATCTGCCAACATAGCCACGACCAACCCTGCGCCAACAGCAACACCGTTGATAGCTGAAATAATAGGTTTTTCAAAACTCAAAATATTGTAAACAAGATCCGCCGCTTCTTGGCGCACCCCTTCAATCGCTTTCGGGTTACCCACCATGCCGCTCACCCAATCAAGATCACCACCTGCTGAAAAGGCACGGTCACCAGCGCCTGTTACAACAACATTTTTAACCGTCTCATCCTCTTGGATAACAGCCCAAATTTTCGTTAACTCCCAGTGTAAGCGTGCGTTAGTTGCATTCATCACATCGGGTCGATTGATGGTCATTAGCAGAACACCGTTATCTTTACGATCAAATAATAAATGCTGAAAATCTTTATAATTCATTTTGTTACCTCCTCTTTTTAAAGTTATTTTTATATATCTAATTCTTTTTTCATTGCTTCGCGCATCGCAAATTTTTGAATCTTGCCAGTTACCGTCATCGGGTATTCATCAACAAATTTGATATAGCGCGGTACTTTGTAATGAGAAATGTGCTCTTTACAGTGTGCTTTTAGTTCATCTTCCGTTAATTGCTCATTGGCTTTTAATTTCACCCAAGCACAAATTTCTTCACCCATTTTTTCATCGGGAACGCCAATCACTTGCGCATCTTCAATTTTTTCATGTTGATATAAAAAATCCTCAATTTCTTTCGGGTAAATATTTTCTCCGCCACGAATCAGCATATCTTTGGATCGTCCCACGACAGTGACGTAACCGTTTTCATCCATCGTGGCCAGGTCGCCGGTGTGCATCCAGCCTGCAGAATCAATTGATTCTGCGGTTTTAGCCTCATCATCCCAATAGCCGAGCATGACACTGTACCCTCTTGCACAGTACTCTCCTATCTCACCCCGCTCAACAATACGGTTGTTTTTATCGACTATTTTGCCCTCAACATGCGGATGACTGATACCAACTGTGGATACCCTGAGGTCAAATGAATCATCCATTAATGATTGATTAGAAACGGGGCTTAACTCCGTCATGCCATAGGCAACTGTCATCTGATGCATGTTCATTTCATTGATCACTTGCTTCATCACTTCGATCGGACAAGGCGAACCGGCCATCACTCCGGTGCGAAGCGAACTGAGGTCGTAGCGTGTAAAGTCTTCCACGCCTAACATCGCAATGAACATCGTCGGTACGCCGTACAATGTTGTACACTGCTCATCCTCTACCGTTTTCAATACCGATTTGGGTTCAAACGCTTCACCTGGCATGACAGCTGTTGCACCAGCCACGGCACACATCAAGGTACCAATGACCATACCAAAACAGTGGTACATCGGGACTGGTATGCACACGGTGTCTTTTTCTGTAATGCCCATCGTGTGCGATGTCATTAAAGCGTTGTTAACGATGCCATGATGACTTAATGTGGCCCCTTTGGGCGAACCGGTTGTTCCGCTGGTAAACTGGATATTAATCGCATCATCAAATTGCAATTGCTGACTTAAAGATTCCATCATGGTTCTAGACTTTTCTGTCCCCATGCTCATCACATCAGCATAGTTATACATACCAGCAGTTTTTTCCTCACCTAAACGAATGATCGTGCGCAGTGAAGGCAATGTTGTTGAGGTGAGTTTCCCAGCGTCACATGTTGAAATTTCAGGCGCCAGTTTAAGTAAAATATCAATGTAGTTACTGGTCTTAAAATCTGGCGATGTTACAAGCGCTACACAACCTGATTTATTTAATGCATATTCCAGTTCACTGCTCCTATAAGCTGGATTGATATTAACTAAAATCAATCCGGCTTTTGCGGTAGCAAACTGCACAACCGCCCATTCCGCTTTATTTTGTGACCATATCCCAATCCGCTCACCTGGCTTTAGCCCTAATTCAATGAGGCCCGCTGCAAAAGCATCTACCTGTTCTTTATACTCTTGGTAACTCCAACGTATATCTTGATGACGGCTAATTAAGGCCGTTTTATCTGGAAATCGATTCGCTGTTTCATCAAACACATTGCCAATGGTTTTACCCACCAGCGGTACATCACTAACGCCATAGTCATAGCTGAGCATGTGTCCTCCTCAATTAAGTTATTGTTTTTAAACTGGGTCCCATGAAAAAACATCCGGCGAACGTTCTAAAGGATAGAAGCTGCTTTTTAATGCCGGTATTGCATGTTCAGAGATGGTTTGCGGTGTCCACCCTTCTGAACGGTGTGTTGAGCGCAACGGCCTTGATTGCCCCATTAGGAAAATTTCATTATTGCGTACAGCAAAAATTTGACCCGATACGTCACTTGCAGCATCACTTGCCAAGTAAACCGCCATTGAGGCAATTTTGTCGGGTGTCATTTCTTTCAATTTATCAACACGAGCTTGTTGCTCAGGTGTATTGGTCGGTATAGCTCCAATCATACGGCTCCAAGCAAAAGGTGAAATACAGTTAGAACGCACGTTATAACGCTGCATATCCAGAGCAACACTTTTAGACAGCGCGGCAATACCGGCTTTGGCCGCCGAATAGTTTGCCTGACCAAAATTTCCGATTAAACCGGACGTTGAGGTCATAAACACAAAGCTACCGCTTTCCTGTTGTTTGAAGTGTTTAGCAGCAAAATGTGCTGTGTTAAAACTACCGTTTAAGTGAACATTAATAACAGCATTCCACTCCTCAGGCGACATTTTATGAAAAATTCGGTCGCGTAATATGCCGGCATTATTAACAACGGTGTCAATCCGACCAAAGTGGTCTATCGCAGCCTCAACCATCGCCTCAGCCCCTTCAAGACTCGCAACATTATCCCCGTTTATAACCGCTTCACCACCGGCAGCACGAATCGTTGAAACGACTTCTTCTGCTGGGCTTTCATCCGTTTCCTCGCCACCTACGCCGGCACCCAGATCATTAACAACGACTTTCGCGCCCTCTTCAGCCATCATAATGGCCATCGCACGGCCAATACCGCGGCCCGCACCGGTCACCAGTACTACTTTGTCTTTCATCATCATTCTATTGTCTCCAAATCTTACATTTAATTTAACGCCCGTTGAATACACCTTGACGCTTCTCAAAAATCGCTTCCATTGCCTCTGTGTGGTCGTCTGTCCGGTGCGAGACCGCTTGCATAACAGCCGCCATCTGCAAGTGGGTCGGCAAATCTGTACGTTGCCCTTCACGTATTAATTGCTTCGTCATACGGACTGAAACAGGGGGGTTAACGGCAATACGTTTCGCCAACGCGAGTGCTTCGTCCATCAGCTGATCATCAGCAACAACCCTTGAAACAAGACCAAACGATAAGGCCTCTTCAGCACTAATCGGGTCACCAGTAAAAGCCATTTCTGAGGCTTTTGCCAACCCAATCGCACGAGGTAGCAACCAAGAACCCCCATCTCCTGGAATGATCCCTAATTTGACGAAACTTTCAGCAAAACGAGCACTTTGAGCGGCAATTCTTATGTCACACATACACGTTAAATCACATCCGGCACCAATAGCCGGCCCATTGACCGCCGCAATGATAGGAACGTCTAATGCCTCGAAAGCAAGCGGAATACGTTGTATGCCTTCGCGGTACCAGGCCGCTAGTTCATGTGGTGTTTTATTCGAATCGGTCATTTCTTGACGAATTTTTTTAACATTACCACCCGAAGAAAACGCTGGCCCATTTCCCGTTAAAATAACGACTCGAATTTGACTGTCTTTTTGTGCTTGTTCGGCTAAAGACACCAAATCATCTATCATTTTGCCATCTGAAATAGCATTTCTCGTATCAAGCCGGTTCATTCGCCAAATGGCAATACCGTCTTTTACCTCACTTATTACATCTGTTGTCACTGATTTATCCTCTGCTTTTAACCTGTTTGTGTCGTTAGCCAACTCCACAAATTGTCTGTTTGCAAACCGAAGCAATATCTACCCAATTTAGTGGACCACTGTGCTTCATTGCCGTATTCATCACGCCAAGCCCATAATCGGCGTGTACTCAACTGAAGTGGGTACTCTTGGGTAAATCCAATAGCAGCGTGTACCGCATGAGCTGTTTTAGTAGCATACCCGGCAGATTCCCCTGTCGTGATTTTTGCACTGGCTATCAATTCCCATTCCTGCTCCGTCCCTAAATGTTCAATGGCTGCATCCACGGCGCACATAGAGGCACTGGTCATTTCAGCCAAAACGGCCATCTGTTGTTGAACTGCTTGAAATTTACCAATTTGACGGCCAAATTGCGTACGCTCATTGGCAAATTCGACGGTCATTTCCAACACGCGTTGTAAGGCACCCGCCATTTGTGCCGCACGACCGAGCGCCAGCCAAGACTCAATTTGGTCAAGCGAAATATTTTTTAATACTTGAGTATTCGCCAGTTTATTCACCTCAATAAACACATTATCACGTGGCTCACCTGCCATATTTTGGTCTGCGGTGATTTCAGCATCTTGGCAAGAAATAACCGCTGTATTGACTCCATTATCTGCTGGAAAAATCAGTAATAATGAGTTCGCATGCCGTGCCCAGGGAACACCGGCTAATGTTATCTCTAAGGCATCATCTATTGCATTAGGCAATATAACCGGTATTAATAATTCCTCATGATTCTTGATACCGACTTGAGCTGCCAGAAAAGTCCCCAATAGTGATTCAACCACTGGTAGAGGGACTGCGTGATAGCCTGCCAACCTCATTAACACACAGCCCCCTTCAAGCCCAAGACCCGAGCCGCCTTCTTCTTCAGGTAAAAGTGTCGTTAACCAGCCATCCGCTTGAAAAGCAGACCAAATTTTATCTACAAACTGACCACTTTCCATCAGTTTGTGTCCTTTACTCGTTGAAAAACCCTCAAACAAACGCGTCGCCGATTCTTCAATTAACTGTACTATTTCATTCATCGTAGACCCAGACCTCTTGCTATGATGCCACGTAGAATTTCACGTGTGCCGCCTCGCAAGGAAAATGACGGCGCTTTTAATATCGAATCTGATAACAATCTAGCAACCCCATCGTTAGCCGTTAAACGTGGCTCAGTTGCTAAAATCAACCGCATTGCTTCAGGTAAATCCTGTTCAAATGATGTCCCTAAATCTTTAACCACAGACGCTTCATTGACGGGCAATTTACCTTCTTGCAATTGATTTGCAACAGACAATGACATTTGTCGAAGCACCATCAACCGGGCAACAAATTGTCCAATAACAGGCTCAGCTTGTTGTGTTATATTTGCTTCACGAAGTGTTTTAATCGCCGCCTCAAGCAATTGGTAACTACTTAAAAACCGTTCAGGGCCACTGCGTTCAAACGCTAACTCAGCAACAACCTGACTCCAACCTTCATTGACCTGGCCAACAAGCCGGTTATCTGGAACAAAAACATTATCAAAAAAAATCTCATTAAAATGGGCTTCACCCGCGAGCGTAACGATTGGACGCACTGTAATGCCCTTGTGATTCAGGCTGATAATTAATTGACTCATGCCCGCATGGCGATCTTCAGAAGGGGGAGCCGTTCGGCAGAGTGTAATCATTTGATGGCAAACATGTGCCCAGCTTGTCCAAATCTTTGAACCATTAACAAGCCAACCGCCTTCAACCTTTTCTGCTCGTGTTTTAATGGATGCTAGATCAGAGCCGCTGTTAGGCTCACTCATGCCAATTGCAAAAAAACACTCACCACGGATTATTTTGGGTAAGAAATGTTGTCGTTGCTCTTCTGTGCCAAAGCGTAATAAAAGAGGCCCACTTTGGCGATCAGCAACCCAGTGAGCACCCACTGGGGCACCTGCTGCGAGTAATTCTTCAATAACAACATAACGCTCAAGGTAGCTACGCCCACCCCCGCCATATTTGGTGGGCCATGTCATACCTAACCAACCTTTAGCCGCTAATGCACGACTTAATTCCGGATCACAAATAGACCATGAATCAATAATATTTGACACATTAAACGCGCCATACTGTTTAAGAAAAGCACGAACTTCATTTCTTAAAACAGCTTCTTTTTCGCCTGTTAAAACAGGGCTAAAATTCAATTTTTTCACAGACTTTAAAAGCCCCCTTAGTTAAACAGCCGTGTAACCACCATCTACAACCATTTCCGAGCCGTTCATGAAAGAAGAATCGTCGCTGGCTAAATGCAAAATGGCATAAGACACTTCTTTTGGTTGCGCCGGCCTATCGAGAATGGTTGAACCTAAAATGGCTTGACGTGTCTCTTCATCAGCATGCAATAAATCCTTTGTCATCGGTGTATCAATCACCCCTGGATGCACAGAATTCACCCGAATATTGTATTGAGCATAGTCAACAGCTGTCGCTTTAGTAAACAATCTTACTGCACCTTTTGTTGCTTGATAAGCCGCAGAAACCGGCGCGCCAACGAGCCCATAAATTGAAGAAATATTAATAATAGAGCCCCCGCCTGCTTTTTTCATCGCCGGTAAAACGGCTTTAGTACCGAAAAAAACACCTTTAACGTTTATATCAAAGGTGCGGTCCCACTCTTCGGTTGTCGTTTCTTCCAATTGTTTAATAATTAAAATGCCCGCGTTATTTACAAGCACATCTATTTGACCATGTGAAGCAACAACTTTATCTACAACGGATACCCATTCGGCTTCTTGGGTTACATTCAATGAATGAAATTCGGCTTTACCGCCGTTAGCAAGAATACCGTCAACAGTTGCTTTACCTTCAGCTTCGTTCATATCGGTCACAATAACTGTTGCCCCTTCAGCTGCCAGCAATTCACAATGTGTACGTCCCATACCCATCGCACCCCCTGTGACTAACGCGATTTTTCCATTTACTCTGCCCATAATCTTCTCCTCTTATTTTTTTATCGTTTTTTATTTAATATGATTTAGGCATCCCTAACACGTGTTGGCCGATGTAGCTTAAAATCATATTTGTTGAAATTGGCGCAATTAAATACAATCTCGCCTCACGCCATTTTCTTTCAATGTCATATTCCTTCGCAAAAGCAAATCCACCATGCGTTTGCATACAGGCTTCCCCGGCGTTCCAAGCAGCCTCTGCACACAGCATTTTTGCCATATTTGCTTCGGCACCACAAGGTTCACCCGCCTCAAACAGTGCAGCCGCTTTTCTAGCCATCAATTCAGCCGCTTCGATTTCTGCGTACGCTCTTGCTATTGGAAATTGGACCCCTTGGTTTTTACCAATGGGGCCACCGAAAATTTTTCGCTCACTGGCGTAGGCTTTAGCGCGTTCAATAAAGAAGCGTGCATCCCCAATACTTTCACCGGCAATGATGACTCGTTCGGCATTCATTCCACTCATCACATAGCGGAAACCTTTGCCTTCTTCACCTATCAATGAGTCAGCAGGGATTTCCATATTATCGAAGAAGACTTCCGTCGTATTGTGATTAATCATGGCATCAATCGCACGAATTTCCATACCATTACCTACAACGTCGCGCATATCAACCAGAAAAATAGACATGCCATCGGTAGGCTTTGATACTTCCTCTAGGGGGGTTGTTCTAGCCAATAACAACATCAAGTCAGATTGAAAAGCACGACTGGTCCAGACTTTTTGACCATTGACAATATATTTATCCCCTTGCTTAACGGCTCTGGTGCGCAGTTTAGTCGTATCGGAACCTGACGTTGGCTCGGTTACGCCAAAGGCTTGGAGCCTCAATTCACCCGTCGCGATTTTGGGCAAATATTTTTGTTTTTGTTCTTCACTGCCATGCCGTAATACCGCACCCATGATATACATTTGCGCATGACACGCGGACGCCGATCCACCCGAGGCATGAATCGTTTCCATAATGACGGCCGCCGCCCGTAACGGCAAACCGACACCACCGTACTCTTCAGGAATTAGAGCGGATAAAAAACCAGACTCTGTTAATGCATTAACAAAGGCTTCAGGGTACGCACTTTCAGCATCCAATTTACGCCAATACTCACCAGGAAAGTCTGCACAAATTTTACTAACAGCATCACGAATATCAGCGTAGTCATTACCCAGCGGAATGGAAATTTCCTTCATTTATCTTTTCTCCGTTAATCTTTATATCTATCGTTATCGGCACCTAAAGCAGGCGCTTCGTTTTGTAGCGGTGGCCGCTGCCCATTAAACTTAATGGGTAAGCCAACAAGTTTCATTGCATTTTCAACAGATTCTTGAACGATGCCCAGTGATTGAGTTTGGGGATCATTAAGCACCTCATCAACCAATTGGATCGGTGAATTGGGTATTCCCACGTCGTCTAATTTTTTTTGCCAATGTGAACGAGGTTCTTTTATTAAAATTTCTGTCATTCGTCGATTCAGCTCAACCTTATTTTCAAATCGCTTAGGGTTCGTCTCAAAATGAGGCTCATTCGCCCACGCGGGATGGCCTAAGACGCCTTTAAGCAGATCAAATAGTTTGTTATTCGGTGCCGCTACGACGAGGTAACCATCCGAACATTCATACGCTTGATAAGGTGAAATGCCCTGCACACCCGACCCTTGTGGAGTTGGCAGATTCCCTGTCGCATGATAACCCGCCATGTGATAAGTCATCCAACTTAAGGCTGTTTCATATAAGGCGGTATCCACAATGCACCCTTTTCCCGTTTTCTGGCGACTGAATAAAGCGGCAATAATGGCGATAGAGCACCACATGCCGGTACCCATATCAATAGCAGACGTACCAATTCTGACAGGAGGACGGCCCTCTTCACCATTTAAACTCATTAACCCACTGTACGCTTGCATCAATGGATCATAGCCAGGTTTCTCAGCCATTGGACCTGTTTCGCCGAACGCCCAAATATTACAGTAAATAAGTTTTGGGTTTTCGTTACACATTTCCTTGGCACCAAGGCCCAGGCTTGACACTTTACCCGGACGCATATTTTGTAGCACCACATCGGCCTTGCTAACTAATTCATTTCTTAGCCATGCCTTGTCCTTAGGGTCCTTTAAATCGACGGTCACCGATTTTTTATCTCTATTCAAAGCCTGGAACATGGCGGAGGTTCCATTCCAAAATGGAGGCCCCCAATGACGGCAGTCATCCCCTCTGCCTTCTGGCTCGACTTTAATCACTTCTGCGCCCATAGCCGCTAATATCCATGTGCCAAATGGAGCCGCGACACTGGTACCTATTTCATAGACACGAATACCACTCAAAGGTAATTCCGCTTTAATGTTTTCTGGCATCTTTATTCCTAATCATTACTAATGACCTGCATTGATATGGCTGACAAAAAAGACGAGGCATTAAGCCTCGTTAAATAAGGAGCACAACTTTCTACCTAACAGTTGTTATAATATAATACTTTTTTCAACACGGTAAATCAACACATTCTAACTGCCTCATCTCAGTCTTTAAACTGATGACTAGTACAGATAATAAACCCCTAGAAATCAAACTTCCTCTGCGGGTTAAATCGGCTCAATGTCTAAATATTTAGACTCAGGAGGAGCCGTCAATAAGGCGCCCAGTTTTTCTAAATCACCTCGCTCCCCACGCCATGCCACATAACTTTCATGATCGGCACGTGTGTCCCACTGTTCAAGCAGCACTATATTATTTGGGTTGTCGCTATTATGCGTCACTACAATACTTTGACACCCCTTAAAAGTTCGTGTATCCGGTAAAATCGATGCTAGGATCGACAGCAGTTCTTCACGAGACTCAGTACTGACTTTTAAATCCAAGATAACATTTATTGACATACTCACCCTCTTTTTTAAAATTTATTAATAATTTATACTCGGTAAACAGCCCCTTCACTTTTCCCAATTAATAATAATAGCAATCAGAAAAGAGCGCTAGGTTTTGATAACCGCCTCGTCTCTTATGACTCCCCTATTCTCACCAATCACAAGAGAGGTTGCACTTAAAAAAGTACTTTTTCATGATAACAATCACCTCTGGCATAACCTGCTCAACAATGCCTACAGTCAGGGTAAAGATCATTGAATGCCGGGTAAGTCGATCTTATTTATTATTTATTATTGCTTACAAGCAAAACGCCTTATTTTTTCCTGAATAAGCCTTTTACTTACATATTCACATCGACGATTGGACGAAAGCTCATTGAACTGCTTTAATCTTCTCAAGATAATTCTAATAATAAGTGTTCCCATGATGATAAAAAGAATACCTCTCATCCTTTTTTTCCTAGTCAACACGACCGCCATTGCCGACACATCGCATGCGTATGCAAATGCAGTGCTTGATGCACTTCAAAAAAAAGGAATTTTAAACGCTCAGGAAGTCGCAGACATTAAAAAGCAAGCCTTGGTGGCTGAAGAAAAAGCGATGCAGACGGCCACAAAACCAAAACAAACCATACTCACCAAAACAACAAAAAATATAACGGCAGTCAAACAACAAGTTAATAGAGCCAGCCCCAACATAAAGATATGGGGAAAGTTGCAACCGCGTTATACATTCGTACCCTCAAAAAATGGTCTCGAGGGGACGAATAGTTTCACTTTGAGACGTGCACGTTTAGGCTTTAATGGTTTTTTAGCGGATAACTTTGCTTATCGCTTTCAATACGAAGCGGCTAATGAAGCTCCTGGGCTTCCGAATGCGCAAAGAATATTAGATGCCTGGGTCAGTTTTAAACACTTTGATGAGTCTATTGGCAGCCTTACCGTAGGCCAACAATTTGTACCCGGTTATACGCGCCGCCCACACAAAACCGCCAGTGTGGAGCGCAAATTCAGCGAGGTGTTATCACCCGGTGCGGTTGGTAGAGCTCGAGGAATATCCATCAGAAAGGGTGATATGGGATTACCTGAAACCAATTCTAAAGGCTATTTTGGTAATCGATTACATTACGCCGTTGGTTTGTTTAATAGCCCTGATCTTTCTTTAAACAATGATAACAATGACCTGATGTTTTCTTCGGCCTTTTCTATTCGCCCTACAGGCCACTCACCTAGCGATGACGAATACCAGTTCAAAGATAGACCACTTGCCTATAGCTTAGGAGCCGCCTACAGTTTTTCAAAAGACTCAGGTACTCTGGATACAAAGTTCCAACCCAATGGCATTCGCTTGGACAATGAATGGCTCAGTTTTTTTGCCGATGTGCAAGCCCACCATTGGTGGGGTTGGGCTTCTTGGGCACAGTTCAACTCGGATGCAAAAGGTGGCATAGCACTTAATGCTCAAGGCAATAACACCAACTCATTAAGCTCAAGTGCTTTTACCTTAGGGCTTAGTCGGTCTTACTTGTTGAACTCTGAAAATATGGGCTGGGCATGGGCTGTACAATACCAGCATGTCAATAATGAGCACCCATCACGAACGATGTTCTTTCGACCTCTAACCGGCACATCAGCAGATGAACTGGCCCGTGGAATGAATCAAGGAAGTGTTTACCAAACCATGTTCACTTGGCAATTTGATAAAGACGTCAGGCTCATCAATGAATTTTCTTATTATGAACCCACGGATGGCGGCTTTAGTTACCCCGCTTTTATTAGCCAACTACAAGTGGCTTTTTAATGGTTCAAGAACACTATATTCGGGCCGCAAATCGACGTCTTCGTACCCAGCTTTATGGAGAAATACAACCGGGTAAAACCACGCTGGTCTTTCTTCATGGGGCCATAGACGGCATTGACATGTGGCGTGATTTTCCACAACAAGTACATGAACAAACAAATCTCCCCGTCATCGTTTATGAACGCTGGGGGCACGGAAAGTCGGAGCCACTGACAGCATTTCGTCAGGGTGATACCCGACCAGAAGAAGCCAACGAACCCCTTAACGACCTATTCCAACATTATGACTTGAAAAAAGTGGCTCTCATTGGACATAGTTATGGAGGAATTATCTCACTTATTGCCGCAAGCTATCATGCTAAAACGATTCAAGGCGTGGTCTCTATCGTTCCACAAATGGTAATACACCCACTGTGCGTCAATGGCGTAAACGACGCTAAAAATGCTTATGAAAATGGCAATCTCCGTGAAAAGCTCTACAAATTTCATGGCGAAGGCACTGATATCTTATTTTATGACTGGGTCCATCGTGTTCATGATGAAGCATATCAAAAACAGGATTGCTCATCTTTTTTAAGTCAAATTACATGCCCCGTTTTGCAAATCTACGGTAAAGATGATGTATTTGGCTATTTACCCAACCTTGAGCTTTCAAAAACCCACATTTCAGCCGACTTGTCTATCATAGAAATACCCAACGCCGGCCACTATGTCCATTTAGAAGCAACAAAAAATGTGATCAATGAAATAAAGGCATTTTGCTTAACCATCTAATTTGATCTGTGTAGCGTTTCCTTACCCAAAGATGATGCTGCTATCATCACCCTGACGCCTTCTGAGCTTCGCAATCTGCCAGAAAATGCCAAACGAGTGACAAACCCTTTATGCCAGGCAATAAGCAATATAAGTTTTCATGTGTTCGAGTCCCTTCATTAAATAACCTGAGTTTAAAACAGCGGTTTCTTGGAAAGACCGCTTCTAGCCAAGGAAAACAAGATTCGATCAAATAAGTCAGAGCGAGAAAATAAACATAAAAAAAGCCCTTGAACATCAAGGGCTTAAATTATTTAAAATGGCGGAGAGACAGGGATTCGAACCCTGGAAGGGTTTGACCCCTTGCCGGTTTTCAAGACCGGTGCATTCAACCGCTCTGCCATCTCTCCAGGTTAATAAGCGATTATATCCAAAGACACGCAAAAAATGCTTTAGAGGCGCGCATATTACTTAACTCTGAACTTTTTTTCCAGCGTAAATGTTAAAAGACTTGAAGTATTTTTTTGAAGACGTAAGATTGAACTTTATTTTCTCGTGCCAGTCATATGGCCGAGTATTTTGTTAATTACAAATGAGGTGTTCTAGTGAACCAATTTAATCAATCCATTTCTCGTAGCGAAGAAAGCATTCTTGCGACCAACAAGGTATTGAAAAATACCTATATGCTCCTTGCAATGACACTAATTTTCAGTGCTGGAACTGCTGGCTTATCCATGAGTTTAAACCTTCCACATCCCGGAATAATTATTACACTTGTGGGTTATATTGGCTTGCTGTGGCTGACGTCCACGTTCAGAAACAGTGGATTAGGTATTGTCTGTGTGTTTGCCTTAACCGGTTTTATGGGCATGACACTGGGCCCTATTCTTAATATGTACCTACAAGCTTACTCAAATGGTCATGAGTTAATCATGACATCGCTTGGTGGAACGGGCGTTATCTTCCTAGGACTATCAGGCTATGCATTAACTACCAAAAAAGATTTTAGCTTTATTTCCGGCTTTTTAATGGTCGGCATTTTAGTGGCTTTTCTGGCCGGCATTGGCGCAATGATCTTTAGCATTCCTGCCTTATCACTTGGTGTATCAGCCATGTTTATTATGTTAATGTCTGGCATGATTCTTTATCAAACAAGTGAAATTATTCACGGTGGTGAAACAAACTATGTCATGGCGACTGTTTCACTGTACATCAGCTTGTTCAACTTATTCACGAGTCTACTGCATATTCTTGGTGCGGTGAATGGTCGTGATTAATTGAAAGTTTTAGCTCCAAAAAAAAGCCCCGAGTTTGGGGCTTTTTTTATGCCGCCTATTTATTACAACGATATTGAAGTGAGTTTTCCCATATAAGGCTGTAACGCATCGGGAACCTTGATAGAACCATCTGCTTGTTGGTAATTCTCCATAACGGCTATTAAGGTACGCCCTACGGCTAAACCTGAACCATTAATTGTATGAACCAATTCTGGTTTTCCTGTTTCCGGGTTGCGCCACCGCGCTTTTAAACGGCGAGCCTGAAAGTCCCTAAAGTTGCTGCATGATGAAATTTCACGGTAGGTATTTTGTCCGGGTAGCCAGACTTCAAGGTCATACGTTTTGGATGATGAAAAACCGGTATCGCCAGAGCAAAGTAGCATTAAACGATACGGTAAATTTAACGCTTGCAGGATACTTTCTGCATGATGTGTCAACGCTTCATGCGCCTGTTCAGAGTCTGACGCTTTTACAATTTGCACCAATTCAACTTTTTCAAATTGGTGCTGACGAATCATCCCTCTAACATCCCTACCGTAAGCGCCCGCTTCACTTCTAAAACATGGCGTATGTGCCACATATTTAAGCGGCATGTCATCGGCAGCAATAATTTCATCACGAACTAAATTGGTGACCGGCACTTCTGCTGTTGGAATTAAATAGTAAGGTGAATCATTCGCCATTTTGAATAAATCTTCTTCAAACTTTGGTAATTGCCCTGTACCCAACAAACTGTCTTTATTCACTAAATAGGGGACATACGTTTCTTGATAACCATGCTGATCGGTGTGCATATCCAACATAAATTGTGTCAGTGCGCGTTGCAATCTAGCCAAAGGCCCAGTCAATGTAACAAATCGAGATCCGGCAATTTTTGCCCCCAATTCAAAATTTATGCCTGCAAGCGATTGCCCTAAATCGACGTGGTCTTTTACATCGAAATCATAGTCGGGAATATTCCCCCAAGTACGAAGCTCTATATTGTCGTCTTCATCTTTTCCATCAGGGACTTCTTCAGCCAACACATTGGGTAAGGACATTTGAATATCATGTAATTCAGACAAAATACCTTGTAATTCGACTTCTGCGGCCTTCAAATCATCGCCTAGTTGCGAGACGCTATCTAACAATGGCTGAATATCCTCGCCTTTTGCCTTAGCGATGCCAATAGATTTAGAACGCTTATTTCGCTCGTTTTGCAAATTCTGCGTCCTGATTTGAATCTCTTTACGCTGTGTTTCAAGCTGATTAAAAATATCAAGATCAAGGTCTGCACCATGCTTTTGCATGGCTTTTTTAACATCGTCTGGGTTGTTTCTTAAAAGCTGGGGATCAAGCATGTAGCTTTCCTATCTTTTGTTAATGTTGTTCAGCTAACCAACTGATGGCTTGGCTGATGTTAAAATGTTCTTTCAGGTATTTAACGGCCTGAAGCACTTTGGTTGATTCATCAAAAAACTCAACCATGATGGGTAAATCAAAGGATAAGTCAATTAAGGATGCGTCATGCAGCTGACCGGACGAACCATACCCTTCAATTCCTCTAAAAACCGTAGCACCTGCAATAGCTTCATTATCATGCAAATATTTTATAATCTCGTTTAATTGGTGATCCGCTTCCGTTAGATAAATACGAGCAACTCTCACTGCATCTTTTCTCATAATTGCCTCATAATTTGCAAACCTATCCAAGCGGCCAGCACGCATAAAATAACACTTGCAAATACATTGGCCATGGCCTTCAGTAGATCGCCTTGTTCTATTAAGTTGACTGTTTCAAGTGAAAAGGTTGAAAACGTAGTAAAAGCACCTAAAAAGCCAACAAGTAAAATCGCCCTGACCTCAGAGGAAACCGATAAGCGTTGCAAAAACAGTTCGTATAATAATCCCATCAACAACGAGCCCAATACATTAACCACTATGGTGCCATAGGGGAAACCGCGACCCAGCCAACTATAAATACCGGTTGAGACAATAAAGCGCATCACCGCACCAATTGATCCGCCCGCAGCAATTGCAAGAAGTTGAGTCATCAAATTAAATTAACGCTGATTGATTAAAGCCTGCATTTTACTGACATTTGGCGATTCAATCACCCCTTTTTCCGTCACTATCACCGTTATTAGGTCGGCTGGGGTAACATCAAAGACCGGATTTAACGCACTGACTTCAGTTTGATTGTAACATTTCGGCAAAATTTCCTCTGCCGAACGGGATTCAATAATAACGTCCTCACCTGACTGTGCATTAAAATTAATCGTCGTTGTAGGAGCCACGGTCATTAACTTGACGCCATGGTATTTCGCCAGTACTGCCAACGAGTAAGTACCCACTTTATTAACAATATCGCCGTTCAAACACACACTATCCGCTCCAACAATAATCCAGTCAATCTCCCCTTTTTTCATCAGCGTTGCTGCTGCGCTATCAGCGAGCAAAGTGACTGGGATTTTTTCTTTATGAAACTCCCAAAGTGTTAGCCGCGATCCTTGATTCCATGGACGTGTTTCACCCGCATAAATATTGTCAATAACGCCTTGTTGAAAACCGGTTCGAATAACCCCTAGAGCCGTTCCGTATCCGCCTGTAGCCAAGGCCCCTGCATTACAATGTGTTAATACACGACTTCCTTGCTTCAAATAATGCGCGCCTAATTTACTCATGCTTTTATTGGCCGCAATGTCTTCATTAAACCAGCCATTTGCCCAGGCCAAGAGGTTATTTGTTGGATCAGGCACCTGCTTGGCTGCCTCAAGTGCATTAAACAGATTAATCGCTGTTGGGCGTGAAGAAGCCAGCAAATCCAAGCGCTGTTGAAAAGCTTCTTCAAAACCTGGGGTTGAGTCCATTGAGGCTTCTTTCGCCGCTAACACAGCCCCGTAAGCTGCGGCAATCCCAATGGCTGGCGCACCACGTACAACCATATCTTTTATTGCTGTACACAACGCTTGCGTGCTGCTTATATGTAGATATACTTCTTGGTCAGGTAATTTGCGCTGATCCAGTAAGCGCAGCCCATCATCTCGCCATAATACTGGGCGAATGGAATCAAATATCAACGTGTTTGGATCGATCATTATATGCAAGTCAGCCTTCAAATTAATGCCCGTTGGATTATAACCGTTACGCCGGATGATCGTGTACTGGAGCACCATGCCATCATTATTCAGGAGGATACGATCATCGATATTTTGCCTCAGGATCAAAGCAGTCAGTACACACCAACTGAATTATTAACCTTTAATCACCACGCAGTGGTTCCGGGTTTCATCAATGCTCATACCCATGCTGCAATGAGTCTACTAAAAGGCATTGCCGATGATTTACCCCTTGAGCAATGGCTAAACGAACATATCTGGCCTGCAGAAAGTGCTTTAGTTGAAGAACCCTTTGTCAGAGATGGCTCAGAACTCGCTATTGCAGAAATGATACGAGGTGGCACTACCTGTTTTAATGATATGTATTTCTTCATTGACCAAACAGCGGCTGCCGCATCGCACATTGGCATCCGAGCCAGCATAGGCATACCGGTGATTGATTTTCCGACTCGCTGGGCCATAGACCTCAATGAATACATTACCAAAGGGCTTGCTGTGCATGAACGCTTCCATAGCGACGAACTGTTGACCTTTACCTTTGCGCCGCACGCACCCTATACCGTTAGCGATGAATCGCTTAAAACACTTCAACCGATCATGGATGAATTGGGCCTAGCGATGCATATGCACCTCCATGAAACAGAAAATGAAGTACAACAATCCCTTCAAACACATGGTATGAGCCCAATAGAACGATTAAATAATCTGGCGCTATTAAGCCCAGATTTCATGGCTGTACACATGACGTCCTTAAGTGACACCGATATTCAATTACTCGCAAAGTATCAAACGCATGTTATACATTGCCCCGAATCAAACCTGAAACTGGCCAGTGGGATTTGCCCTACTACGGCGTTAATAGCTAACCAGATTAATGTTGCAATAGGCACCGATGGTTCGGCCAGCAACAACGATCTTGATATGTTGGGTGAAGCACGAACAGCAGCACTAATCGCTAAGGGCTCTACTCTACAAGCAGACTCGTTACCGGCTAAACAAGCCCTTCGCATGGCCACCATCAATGGAGCAAAAGCACTGGGATTAGATAAAAAAATCGGCTCACTGGAAGTGGGCAAACAAGCCGATATGTTTGCAATAAACCTCGATAGCATTGAAACCCAGCCCGTTTACGACGTGATTTCAACACTCATTTATTCTGCCAGTCGGTCACAAATTTCTGATGTTTGGGTCGCTGGAAAACGACTCATGCAGGACCATAAATTAATCACGATAGATGAATCAGCATTAATCGAAAAAATAAAGCGGTGGCAAGGAAAAATCAACCCGTTTCATCACCATCCTACTAAAGCGGTGTAAAATACTCGAATGACGCAGATTCAAGACAATGTAAACCCAAGCGAAGTTAAAAAATTCAGCACGATGGCCTCACAATGGTGGGATCCTGAGGGCGATTTTAAAACACTTCACCAAATCAACCCCCTTCGTCTTAACTTGGTGAATAAAACCGTTTCATTATCTGGCAAAGATGTCTTGGATGTCGGTTGTGGCGGCGGTATTTTATCTGAATCCATGGCCCTTAAAGGTGCCAATGTCACGGGGATTGACTTAGGTAAAGAGCTATTAGAGGTGGCTGATCTACATGGCTTAGATAAGGGTGTATCAGTTAACTACCAACACATCAGCGTAGAAAATTTAGCAGACAAAAAGCCAGGCCAGTTTGACTGCGTCACTTGCATGGAATTGTTAGAACATGTACCTGATCCTGTTTCTGTTATTAATGCTTGCTCTGCGCTTGTTAAACCGGATGGGTATGTCTTTTTATCAACCTTAAATAGAAACCCCAAATCGTATTTATTATCTATTATCGGTGCTGAGTATATTTTAGGCATGCTACCTAAGGGAACCCATGATTACAGCTCGTTTATTAAACCTTCAGAATTGGCCCTGTGGGCGCGCCAAGCTGGGCTAGTGCTACAAGAGAGCCGAGGCATCGAATACAACCCTTTCACTCAGTCTTTTTCCATGACGAACGATATTAGTGTGAATTACATTAGTATTTTTAAAAAAACCAACCTCTGATATAGATTAATGTCTGTAGCGATACCTAGCTGGCAAATTGATGGTGTGTTATTTGACCTGGATGGAACGTTAGTTGATACCGCACCCGACTTAGCCGCCGCTTTAAATGCGGCTTTACGGCACCATCAACAATCAGAATTAGCCTATCAAGTCATAAGACCTATCGTTTCAAATGGCGCTAATGCGCTGATAAAACTGGGGTTTGGCTCGCAACTCTCTCCGGCAGAGCATGAAAAAATAACGCAATTCTTTCTTGCTCATTATCAGCAAAACATCGCTAATAAATCAGCTCTTTTTCAAGGACTGGATCGAGCCTTAGAACACTTGGACAATCAGCAAATTCCTTGGGGTATCGTCACTAATAAACCGGAATTTTTAACAACCCCGTTGCTAAAAGCGTTAGGGCTTTATGATAGAGCTGCTTGTATCGTTTGTGGTGATCAGGTCAGCCATCCAAAACCTCATCCAGAGCCTATTCTCTTAGCCTGTAAAAAATTGGACATTTCACCCAATAATGCGATTTATCTTGGTGATGCCGAACGCGATATTCGTGCTGGAAGGTTGGCCGGTTTAAAAACCATTGCTTGTGCATTCGGTTATATTCCAGATACCGATAACATTAACGATTGGCAAGCCGATAAACTGCTGGAAAAACCAACCGAGCTGTTAGACTCTCTACAATTACTCACCTGAATCACGTTTATTATGATTGAATCAAAGGATTTTTTTCTCATTCTTGGTGGTGCTATCGTTGGCTTCCTCGTCTGCTATGCCATCATGCTGCGAATCCATCTAACGCTCAAAAAAAACCTGATCGCCCATGAGACACGTCAAGCCCTTGAAAAAGAATTAGAAGAAAAATCAAAGGCTGATGAAGGTGCAATGATGCAAAATTTTCGTGATAGTTTTTCTGCGCTATCCAGCCAGGCCTTGCGGGAGAATAACGAAGAATTTTTAAAGCTCGCAAGAGAGAATTTCAGCAAGCAACAAAACACAGCGGAATCACGCTTAAACGAAAAAGAAAAAAGCTTTGACGAGATGGTCAAGCCGATTAAAGACATTCTTAAGCAAACAGAAGAGCAGCTTAAAAAACTAGAAGCCGATAGACAACGAACTTACGGCTCAATCAGTCAGTACTTACAAAACATGACTGAAACCCAGCACCAATTACAAAGTGAAACAAGAAATCTGGTACAAGCACTAAGACGTCCTGAAGTCCGGGGTCAATGGGGTGAGCTCACACTTAAGCGTTTAGCTGAGTTAGCGGGCCTGGTTGAACACTGCGACTTTTATGAGCAAGAAAGTTTGAGTGCTGCTGAAAGCACCATGCGCCCAGATATGGTTATTCGTATGCCCGATCAACGCGATATTGTTGTCGACGCCAAAACACCACTTGATGCCTACTTATCGGCTACGGAACAAAGGAATGAGGCTGAGCGTAAAAACCATCTCACCAGGCATGCCAGGCAAGTTAGAAATCGGGTTAAAGAACTATCGAAAAAAGCCTACTGGTCACAATTTAAAAACACGCCCGACTTTGTCGTTCTATTTATACCCGGTGACCAATTTCTAAGTGCTGCGTTAGAACAAGATCAATCACTGCTAGAGGATGCCCTTGCTCAACATGTTATTTTAGCGACACCTACCAGCTTGGTTGCCCTTTTAAGAGCCATAGCCTTTGGTTGGCGCCAACAAGCCAGTACAGAAAATGCTGAGACCATTCGAAAACTGGGCGAAGAAATGTACTCCCGATTAACAACATTCGTAGAACATATCAGTAAAATAGGCGCCTCATTAGACAAAAGCGTCGAGCATTATAATAAAGCCATTGGCTCATTAGAGCGCCAGGTTTTTCCCAATGCGCGTAAATTTAAAAGCTTAGGCATTGAAACACGAAAATCAATGCCCGAGATAGAACCGATAGATAAATCAACCCGTAAACCCACCTCCTTAGTCAATTCAAAAGATGAATAAACCTGTTCCCATCGTTCCAGTAGACACCCATGCAAACCAATTAAAAGATCATGTTTACCTGATAACAGGTGCAACAGGTGGATTAGGCCGTGAAACGGCTATTGCTCTAGCAAAATTGGGCGCTTCCGTTATTTTAACGGGCCGAAATGAGAAAAAGTTAGAGGCACTTTATGATGAAATTTGCCTGGCCGGCTATCCAACGCCTGCGCTCATTCCTTTTGATTTGGCGCAAACTGACGAGGATATATACCAGCAATTAATTCAATCAATATATAATGAATTCAAAAGATTAGATGGTTTAGTTCATGCCGCTTGTGAAATGGGAATCGTGGGGCCTATCGGCAGTCAAGATGCAGCCGTTTGGCAAAAAGTCATACAAACCAATGTAAATTCAGCCGCAATATTAAGCAAAGTTTGCCTGCCTCTTTTACATCAAGCTCAACATGCGTCCATCAGTTTTGTGTCCGACTCCTCTGCTCGTCAGAGTCATGCCTATTGGGGCGCTTATGGAGTTTCCAAGGTCGCTATCGAATCTTTTGCAAAGACCCTCGCAGATGAACTCGATTCAAGTCATGTAGTAAGCAATGTGTTTATTCCCGGCCCCTGTATTTTACCCATCAGAAAAAAAACACACCCGGGTGAAGAAGACAGCTCATTGAGTACCACAGACTGGGTCGCTAAAAACTTGGTAGACGTTATTTTGTCTAAAAAATCTGGGGTATTTGTGACGCCTTCAACTGCTTAAGCCACAATCTCTTTTAAAATGGAGACAAAATCTGAAACCTCTTGCAGAGTATTTTGCTGACCTAAACTCACCCGAATCGCACTCAGTGCAAGTTTATCTGGCACACACATCGCTTTCAGCACGGGGCTGGGCGCTTTGCTCTGGCTTGAACAGGCTGAACCACTCGACACAGCAACCCCCCTTTGATCCAACTGCATTAACAACATTTCACCATCGACGCTATCGAGGAGAATTTGACTGGTATTGGGTAACCGTTCAGCCTCAGAAGACACGATAGTCAAGCCGCTAATATTACTGATACCCTGTTCCAAACTTTTCTGAAGTCCCAACAGGTGTTTGCTTCGCTCTTCAAGTAATTCAGAGGCCAATTGCGCTGCCTGCCCAAAACCAACAATAGAGGCAACGTTTTCGGTGCCTGGTCGTATCTGATTTTCTTGCCCCCCACCATAGAACAATGGTTCTAAAGGTGTTTTTTTATCATGAATAATGGCACCCACACCTTTTGGCCCATAAATTTTATGGCCCGATACAGACATCAAATTAACATTCAACGAATTAAACTCAACAGCCATTTTACCGATGGATTGAACCGCATCCGTGTGAAATATCACCCCCTTCTCTTGGGCCAAACTCGCTAATGGCGCAATATCCTGAATAACACCCGTCTCGTTATTAGCGTGCATGACACTGATAAAACCCGTTTCCGCCCTCAGCGAGTTTTTTAAAACCTCTTCATTTAACCCGCCCTCCTTATTGACCGGCAGCTCATCAATAATGAAACCTGAAGACGATAATTGACGAATGGGTTCTGATACCGATGGATGTTCTGTCGCACCGAATAAAATATGGTGTTTTTTTGAACTGCTCGCAGAAGCAATACAAAGATTGTTTGCTTCTGTCCCACCACTTGTAAACACCACTTGGTCAGGGTTCACCTTAACAAGGTCAGCGACCTGTTGCCGCGCTTGCTCCACGGCTGTTTTAACCACGCGTCCATGCCGATGTAAACTGGATGGATTACCATGGAAAGTGGTCAAAAAAGGCTGCATCGCCTCCACAACGGCGGTGTCAATTGGCGTGGTTGCATTGTTATCGAAATAAATCATTAGAATATTACTGTTAGCAAACGAACCCTAATCGCCTTTAGCCATATTTTCTCGACACGTGTTGCCGGTCCCATCATCAATGGGCTGACTTTTCATTTCTTCAACAGACATTTCATCCATGCCACCACCTAATGATTTAATTTCATGGCACATACGTTCCATTTCTTTATCCATAGAATGGATATGTTCCAGCATTCTGTTAATCGCCACAGCCACAGGATCTGGCATCTCTTGAGATGCTCCATAAGCATCAAAACCAATTTTCTTTGCCATGGCCTCTTGTTCAGGACTGGGTTTTGTTGTTTCCGTATTCGCTACACGACCCGGTATACCAATAACGGTTGTCTCTTCCGGCACCGTCCGAATAACAACGGCATTTGAACCAATTCTAGCGTTATCGCCGATGACAATAGGCCCGAGTACTTTAGCGCCAGCGCCCACCACAACTCCATTCCCCAACGTGGGATGACGTTTACCTTTCTGCCAGCTCGTTCCCCCTAAAGTCACGCCATGGTACAGCGTGCAATCATCACCGATGATAGCGGTTTCTCCAACCACCACGCCCATGCCATGATCGATAAAAAAACGTTTCCCAATAACAGCGCCTGGATGTATTTCAATGCCCGTTAACCAACGCGAAAAATAAGCTAAAAACCTTGAAATAAACTTTAGGTTGGCATTCCATAACCAATGATTCAGCCGATGCAGCAAAATAGCATGAAACCCCGGATAAGTTGTGATGATTTCAAATTTATTCCGAGCCGCAGGATCGCGGTCAAAAACGATATTAATATCTTCTTTTAATTGATTAAACATAGTTTTATTCTTTAAATCGTTGATCTATTCTAACGCGTGCACTTTTTCAAAAGCGTTTTTTTATACACACACTAAATCTTTTTAATCCCTTCTAGCTTATTATGAATGGCGGTTAAAACCCCACGTAAAATATTAACCTCTGTTCTATTGAGTTCTGCACGATAAAAAATACGCCGTATTCGTTGCTGAAGCCTTTTCGTTTTATACAACTGCAAAAAGTCTGTTTTTTCAAGTGTGTTTAAAAGGTGCTCAAAGAAACCCTCAAATTCTTGACTCGTTGCCGGCCTGTCTTCAGCTTTTGGTGACTGAATGACTTGATCACCAATCACCGCTGAATAGATTTCATAACACAACACCTGTACAGCAGATGCAACATTTAACGAACTGAACGCTGGGTTCGTTGGAATATGTAATAAATGATGACATAACTCCAGCTCTTCATTGGTTAATCCAGAATTTTCACGACCAAAAACCATCGCCACGTTTGCTGTTTTAGCTGCTGAGATAATAAGCTCAGATCCTTTCTTAGGTCCAACTTCTGACCAGCCCAAATGACGAATTCTTGCGCTCGCTCCAAGCACCAACTCACAAGGTTCCAAGGCTTCTTGCAGACTGTTGTATACCTGTGCGTTTACCAAGATATCATCAGCACCTGATGCCCTTGAAGTCGCTTCGGAACTGGGAAATATTTTTGGTTTTACCAAAGCTAAATTGGACAACCCCATATTTTTCATTGCGCGCGCCGTCGCTCCAATATTTCCTGGGTGAGAGGTTTCAACTAAAACAATCCTAATATTTGACAGTATTTTGTTATTTTCATCGACTTTCAAAAGACATACTCCGGCTGTATCTGTTATCCTTGCGCCACTCCAAAAGTTAGGTTTCATCATGCACCCAATGTTAAATATTGCTATTAGAGCAGCACGGCAAGCAGGCGATATTATAATACGTTCAGCTGATTCTATTGATACTCTTAAGATAACTATTAAGAATCAAAACGATTATGCGACTGAAATTGATAAGCGTGCTGAAGAAGAAATTATTCATACTTTACTCAGCGCTTATCCAGATCATGGTGTTTTAGCTGAAGAATCCGGTTCTTTAAATGAAGACGCTGAGTACATATGGGTTATTGACCCATTGGATGGGACCACAAATTATATGCATGGCTTTCCTCACTACGCCGTTTCCATCGCCTTAAAAAAAGGCGATAGCATTGAACAAGCGGTTGTTTACGATCCAGTTCGTCAGGATTTATTCACTGCAACGCGTGGAAAAGGTGCCATGTTAAATAACCGCCGAATACGTGTTGGACGGCAACGAAAAATCCAAGGTTCATTTCTGGGTACAGGCTTCCCGTTTAAAAATGACAAAGATATTGAACCCTATTTAGATATTTTCCGTGATATCTTCTCAATCACTTCTGGTGTGAGACGTGCCGGCGCAGCATCGCTTGACTTAGCATATGTCGCCGCTGGAAAACTGGATGGCTTTTTTGAAATCGGCCTTAAGCCTTGGGATTTTACTGCTGGTGTATTACTTATCCAAGAAGCTGGTGGTGTTGTGACAGATTTTTCAAATGATCATGGCTTCCACAAAACGGGCAATATTGTTTGCGGGAACCCTAAAATTCAACAGGCCTTATTAGATAAAATTACGCCCCACGCCGATAAAGTCATCTCCAGTTAAGAATAAATTTACAAAAAAAGCCGCTTAATACAAGCGGCTTTTTTATATATGACCTAATCGTTATCGGCTATGGAATTTTGTCTAGCTCTTCTTGATCAACTTTAACAACCAGTAAATCTGCTTTTGTAATACCCAGCGCAAGTGTCACCGGGCTGGCAACGTAAATGGATGAATAAGTCCCTATCAACACGCCAACAATAAGCGCTAAAGCAAAGTCGTGAATGATTTCACCACCAAAAAAGAATAAAGCCATCAGGACCAATAAGGTGGTCATTGACGTCATTATGGTACGGCCCAAGGTCTGATTTAGAGAGATATTCATTACCTCAACTGGTGAGCCTTTTCGAATGGTTCTAAAGTTTTCTCTCACTCGGTCGAACACAACAATCGTGTCATTTAATGAATACCCAATAACTGCCAAAATAGCCGCCAATACGGTTAAATCGAATTCAAATTGAAAAACCGAAAAGAAGCCTAAGGTAATAATGACATCATGCGCTAACGCCGCCACTGACCCTATAGCAAAACGGTATTCGAAACGAACAGCCACATAAATAAGAATGCAAATCAGTGCATATAACAACGCTAAACCGCCGTCTTCTTGCAATTCCTCACCGACTTGAGGCCCAACAAATTCAGCACGTCTCAACTCACCTTTCTGCGAAAACTTCTCATTCACTACCGACATCACTTTGTTGCTTAAAGCGGCGCTGTTTAACGCCTCATCAGGTAATAAGCGAATCAACACCTCTTTTGAAGAACCAAAATGTTGTACAACAGCCCCCTCAAAACCAGCCTGTGATAACAAACCCCTTAAATCATTTAATTCAACCGGTTGTGCAAAACTCACCTCAACTAAGGTACCGCCGGTAAAATCAATCCCTTTTTTAAGTCCTACAGTGGCCAAAGAGGCAATAGAGACACCAATGAGCACAATAGAAAAGGCAAGCGCTAGTTTGCGTTTACTAAGAAAATCAATCTTAATTGTATTTTGCTGACTCATCTTTTAAATCCTTAGTTTTTCTATTTGCTGACCACCGTACGTCGCATTAACCAATGCGCGCGTACCAATAATGGCTGTAAACATGGACGTTAAAATACCAATGCTTAACGTAATGGCAAACCCTTTAATAGGACCCGTTCCAAATCCGAACAATATAATGGCTGCAATTAAGGTCGTAATATTGGCATCGGCGATGGTTGAGAAAGCTTTCTCATAACCCGCCTGAATACTGGCCTGAGGCGAATTACCGTTTTTCAGCTCCTCTTTAATTCGCTCAAAAATCAATACATTCGCATCGACCGCCATACCCACTGTCAGCACGATTCCAGCAATCCCTGGCAGCGTCAACGTGGCTTGTAATAGCGATAAAGCAGCCACAATGAACACTAAATTGGCTGCTAAAGCTATATCGGCAAACAAGCCAAATGTTTTGTAATACATGACCATAAAGACCAGGACCAGCGCAAAACCGATCATCACTGAGTTAAAGCCTTTATCAATATTATCCTGCCCTAAACTCGGGCCGACAGTCCGTTCTTCGACAATATCGATGGGAGCCGCCAGTGCGCCAGCACGAAGTAACAAGGCCAAGTCACGTGCTTCGGCAGAGTTATCCAAGCCCGTTGTTTGAAAACGGTTACTAAAATGGCCGCGAATTGTCGCCACGTTAATCACTTCTTCGACAACTGTTTTATAGCGTACAGGCTGCCCGTCTACCATTTTTGTTTCAGTTCTATTTTCAATGAACACCACCGCCATTGGCTTACCAATATTATCACGGGTTGTCTTGCTCATTTTCTTACCACCCGGTCCATCTAACGAGACAGAAACCATCGGAGAACCCGTATCATTTTCTATCCCTGATGAAGCATCAATAATTTCATTACCCGTCACAATCACCTGTTTTTTCAACAGAATTTGCCCGCCATCTCGCCTGTTATAGAGTTTCGACCCAATCGGCACTCGACCCGATGATGCAGAATGTTGAGTATCGACCAGATGATATTCCAAGGTGGCCGTCGCTCCTAAAATCTCTTTAGCGCGCGCAGTGTCTTGCACACCGGGCAACTCAACGACAATGCGATGATCACCTTGCCGTTGAATCACGGGTTCCGCTACACCTAATTCATTAACCCGGTTTTTAAGGGTAATAATGTTTTGTTTAACCGCATAATCCCTGACTTTTTTAAGCTCATCGTCCGTCATTGTTGCTATTAATGTCGGTGTTGTTGAACCTTCTTCCGCTTCCGGTTTAAACTCCCACTCACGGAATTGAGATGACAATTGATTTATTGCCGAATCAAAAATGGACTGATTCCTGAATTTAATACGAATAGCCTGCGTATCGGCCATCACGTTTAAATAACGTAGCTTGTTTTCGCGAAGAAACTGACGAAAGCTCGTTGCACTTCGGTCTATGGCTTGTTTTTTAGCCGCCTTTACATCAACCTCTAATAAAAAATGAACACCACCGCGTAGATCAAGGCCTAAGTACATGGGCGCTGCATTTAAAGAACGTAACCATTGAGGCGTTGCAGGGGCTAAATTTAGCGCAACAACATACCGGTTCCCCAGGGTTGACTTAATCATATCAACAGCCTTTAACTGCGCCTCGGTTTGATTAAAACGCAATAAAATCTGACTGTCAGTCAATTCGCTGTTCAAAAGTGCAATATCATTCTCTTCTAGCTGGTTTTTTACTTCGTTCAGTAAAGCGGTATTAATAACGGCACCGCGTAGTGGTGAAATTTGAACAGAAGGATCTTCACCATATAAATTCGGCAAAGCATAGATAACGGCAATAACCAGTGTTATTGCAATCGTTAGATTTTTCCAGACAGGAAAATGATTGATCATGACAACAACTCGCGTAGTGGTTTATTTTTTGGTTTTTACCGCAGATGCATAGGTCCCTTTGGGCATCACTGATGAAATCGATGTTTTCATCACCTGTACAGACATATTTGGTGCAATCTCTAATGTTATAAAACTATCTCCAACCTCTGTAATTTTACCCAATACACCGCCATTGGTAACAATTTCATCCCCTTTTTTTGAACTTTCTACTAACTCTTTGTGCTGTTTGTTACGCTTTTGTTGAGGACGAATCAGAAGAAAATAAAAAATAATAATCAGCGCAATGGGAAAAAGTAAGCCTTCAAACCCCGGTGCAGCTGCTTCCTGAGCAGTTGTGGCGGCGCTTGCCACTTCGTCAGCGGCAACGGCATTAGATATCAAAAAGTCCAACATATTTTTCTCCTGTCATGTAATAAGTTTAATCAAACATTATGCCACAGCATCGGGTTTTTTACCCTGCTGCGCGTAAAAATCCTCTACAAATTCAGCTAAACAACCTTCTTCAATGGCTACGCGTAGCCCCCGCATCAAATCTTGGTAATAATGCAAATTATGGATCGTATTAAGACGTGACCCTAAAATCTCTTTGCATTTATCAAGATGACGCAAGTACGAACGCGTATAGTTTTTACAGGTGTAGCACTCACACGCCTCATCAATTGGCCGCGTGTCATACTGGTATTTCTCATTTCTGATTTTTACCAAGCCTTTGCGAGTAAACAGATAACCATTTCTTGCATTGCGTGTTGGCATCACACAGTCAAACATATCAATGCCCTTTAAGACGGCCTCTACGATATCTTCTGGCTTACCCACACCCATTAAATAACGCGGTTTGTCATCAGGCATTTTTGGCACAATATGCTCCAGCACACGCTCTCTATCTTCTTTCGGTTCTCCAACCGAGAGACCACCCACCGCAAATCCATCAAAGCCAATGTCTTTAAGCCCCTTCAGCGACTCATCTCGTAACTGTTCATACATGCCCCCTTGAATAATGCCAAATAAGGCAGATGGATTATCACCATGCGCTGCTTTACTTCTTTTTGCCCAGCGTAACGATAACTCCATGGAGGTACGTGCTTCTTTTTCCGTCGCTGGGAAAGGCGTACATTCATCAAAAATCATGACAATATCCGAGCCTAACTGCCTTTGAACTTGCATTGACTCTTCAGGCCCCATGAAAACTTTGCGTCCATCAACAGGCGAACGAAAATGTACGCCCTTCTCCGTGATTTTTCGCATTTCATCAAGACTAAAGACCTGAAAACCGCCAGAATCGGTCAGAATCGGTTTTTGCCAATTCATAAAATCATGTAGATCGCCATGCGCCTCAATCACCTCCACACCGGGTCGCAGCATTAAATGGAAGGTATTGCCCAGTACGATCTGCGCCCCTGTCTCCAATAATTCTTCAGGTGCCATCGCCTTAACCGTTCCGTAAGTACCTACTGGCATAAAGGCAGGTGTCTCTATGGTTCCTCTATCAAAAGTTAAACGGGCACGACGTGCTTTTGCATCAGTCTTTAATAAATCAAATTTCATATTCTAACTCTTATCCGGCATATGGCTTAAAAACATGGCATCACCATAACTAAAAAAACGGTATTTTTGGCGAATAGCGTGTTGGTAGGCAGCCCTCATCCTTTCATAACCTGAAAAAGCACTCACCAGCATGAGTAACGTGGATTCTGGCAAATGGAAATTAGTGACCATCGCATCAATCACATTAAAGGCATAACCAGGGGTAATGAATAAATCGGTCTCTCCTTTGAATGGCTTAAGCTGACCGTCCCTGGCTGCCGACTCTAATGACCGCATCGCAGTTGTTCCGACAGCGATCACACGGCCACCCTGCTTCTTTGTCAACTCAATGGCCTTAATTGTTTTTTCATCGACCGTTAACCATTCTTTATGCATAATATGGTCAGCAAGATTTTCTTCGCGTACCGGCTGAAATGTTCCACTGCCTACGTGTAAGGTGACATAAGCAAAATCAACACCCAACGACTTAATTTCATCTAAAATAGCCTGATCAAAATGCAGGCCAGCGGTTGGAGCGGCAACAGCCCCAGGTTCACGACCAAAAACAGTTTGGTAACGCTCAACATCTAACGACTCATCTTCCCGGTCGATATAAGGGGG
>Ga0181568_10000078_pt1 | contig 70531 bp, 53 predicted proteins | sample 101ome_20_FD_133758 | JGI IMG/M metagenome (GOLD analysis project Ga0181568, IMG submission 133758) | Coastal salt marsh microbial communities from the Groves Creek Marsh, Skidaway Island, Georgia - 101404AT metaG (megahit assembly) | ecosystem: Environmental > Aquatic > Marine > Intertidal...
CCGAGTTCGAAATCGATCAAATTGCACTCTTCAGCGATGTCCCAGTGGGGTTTTTTGTGGTGCTCAAGGGTGGATGCATCGCCTGATCGGAAGGTTTCCACATTGTCATCCGCATTGCGACCGGCCACGACTTTTTCATGCGGTGCATTTGGGATGTGGCACAAGGCTTCTTGAATCTTGGCCTCGAGCTCCTGCATCTGCTCCTTGAGCTCGTTTGACTGGGTTTTGAATGCGGTTGTTTTGGCTTTGATGGCCTCGGCTTCTTGTTTCTTTCCTTCGCGCATCAAACCGCCAATCTCTCGGCTGAGCAGATTGCTTTGTGCCAATGCATCGTCCAGCGCTGCTTGGGTTTTTCGTCGATCGGCATCCCAATCTAGGATGTGATCAATGGCTTCGCGGGCATCAAAATGGCGTTTGCTCAGGGCTTCAATGATGCGCTCTTTGTCGTCACGGATGGATTGGATGGTAAGCATGGATGCAATTCTCTGCCGGATTCAAGTTGGTAAAAATAAAGAACTCCCGTACCCTCAAAAGGGCCGGGAGTCACAAAATTTCAAGTATTCAGGCGTTTAAAACCTGCAGTAATTTCTATTTACGCGTCGCCCATTGGAACAACGGAAACGTACGATCGGTTGTTGGCTTTTTTGCGGAATTCCACAATGCCATCGGTCAAAGCAAAGAGTGTATGGTCTTTGCCCATTCCTACATTTTCTCCTGGGTGATGTTGCGTGCCGCGTTGACGAACAATGATGTTTCCAGCGATGCAACCTTGGCCGCCAAAGATCTTGACGCCCAGCCGTTTGGACTCTGATTCCCGTCCGTTCTTGGAGCTACCTACACCTTTTTTATGTGCCATTGCTTCTCGGTTTTATCAGTTTTTTTTGCTGCGGGCTTTTTCGCTGCGGGCTTTTTCGCTGCAGGCTTCTTTGCTGCGGGCTTTTTCGCTGCAGCTTTCTTTGCTGCGGGCTTTTCTGCGGCTACAGCGTCGTCGGACTTCGCTGCGGCTTTCTTCGCTCCGCTTGCTTTGATCGCAGTGATTTTGATTTCCGTCAATGAAGCACGGAAACCATTCAACTTTTGATACCCTTTCCGGCGCTTCTTCTTGAAGACCAGAACTTTGTCGCCTTTGAGGTGGCGTTCAACCTGAGCTGACACTTCCGCGCCGCTTATCGCCGGGGCGCCAACTTGAACGTCTTTCCCATTGTCGATGAGCATGACTCGGTCGAATTTGACCTTCTTGCCTTCCTCAGCGTCCAATCGGTTGACGAACACCTGTTGGTCTTTTTCTACCTTGTACTGGTGCCCTGCGATCTCTACGATTGCATACATGATTGAATGATTTATTCCCAAAAGAGGGGGGGCAAAGGTACGGTATTCCTTTTAACTTTTCAACACCTCTGATGAACGGCTTTTTTGTCGGGCATTGGTTACCCAAACCCCAATCAGAATGCAAGTGCCAGCGAGGAGATGCTGGATGGTCAATATTTCACCATCCCACCAACCCCAAGCTGCCGCAAAAATGGGGATGATGTAAGTTACTGAAGCTGCGACCACGGCATTGGTCCAAGCGATGAGCTGATTGAAAAGAACCAACGCCCCCGCCGTTCCTAAGGCCGCGAGCACCGTTATGGCCGCCAACCCCCGAAGTCCATCTGGATGCTGAACTATGAGCGATGGAAGTTCTCCAATGGCGAAAAAGATCCCAGCGGGAATGGCCACCAATCCCAATGAGCAAGCCGCGATGACTGGAGAGGGAATCCCCTGCAGTTTTTCCCGTGTGATGTTAACGCTGATTCCATAGCAGATGGTAGCCAAAACGAGCATCAAAGCGGGGCCGATTGTGCCGCTTAAATCCAAGTCCAACGGACCGCTTTCATTCCCTGCTTGCGCCCCAATGAGCCAAACCGTACCAATTAAACCTATTAGGATTCCAACGATTTGCCTTTTGTGTAGGATGACTCCAAAAAGCGCCACTCCAATCAGTAGGGTCCAGAGTGGGCTCAGCGCATTCAGCATGCCCGCCATGGCGCTTGGCAAGTTGACTTGCGCTGTCGCAAAGAGCATGGCAGGGATGAAGCTCCCAATGATTCCTACGCCTGCAATCCATTTCCAATGGTCACGCGGCACCTTTCGAAAATGACGCAACGAAATGGGGAGCAGTGTTCCCCCTGCGATGGCGATGCGCATGGCCGCGAGTTGAACGGGCGGAAACAAAGGCGAGCCGTCCCGTGCGAACAAGCCCAACTTCATCAATATGAAACTGCTGCCCCACACAAACCCCAGGAGCAAAAGGATGAAAGCTGGAATCCAAGGAGAGGATGGCGGTGCAGGTTGATTTGACATGTGCTCAAAATTGCGCGCAAAAATACGCCTGATTTAAAATAAGTTGGAATTCATCAGATGTGTTCAGCAGTATATTTGTTCCATGAATATTTCACTTTACCAGCGGAGTGCAGGAAGTTTCCTAGGTGCTTTCGCAGTCTTGATGATGCTCGTTGGTGCTCAGGGATGTTCATCCGAGTGTTCCTACGAGGTAACCGAGGAGTTTGAGCCAGGGTCGACCGAAACTTCCACGGCAAAGCTGGAGATTTCTGGCATGATGTGCGCGCACGCTTGTGGTGGGAAAATCAAGAAAGAACTGCTTGAGATGCCTGGAGTGGCAAATGCTGCGATCCAATTTGAATCCGGGCGGGAATTGAATGCCGCCCAAGTTGAGTTTGATCCGAAACTGGTTTCTCCAGATGAATTGGCTGCTAAAGTCGCTGCCATTGCGGATGGAAAACTGTACAGCGTGGCAAGCGTTCAAATCACGCACTTTGCAAAAGAAGCAGCTCGTCCATAACCGCCTTCAACTTTTGCGGCGCCTGACGCGTTTGGCCCTTTCCATGACTTTTTTGGTGGTTTTGGCAGGCAGCGTTGTCCGAATGACGGGTTCAGGAATGGGCTGTCCAGATTGGCCCAAGTGTTTTGGCCTTTTGATTCCACCTACTGATGCGAGCCAAGTGACGTGGACTGCGGGTGAAAAATACTTACCAGGTAGGATGCTAGTGGCCCAAGACACCCTTTGGGTTGCCCAAAAGGAAATAACGGCCTCGAGTTTTCAAAGCGAGCGTCTAGCTGGAGACTGGATTCCGTATGACAGACATGATTATGCGGTGTTCAATCCCGTGCATACTTGGGTGGAATTCATCAATCGACTGCTTGGAGCGCTTACTGGAATTCCGGCATTGCTGTTGTTTGGATTGACAGCATGGCGTGGAATTCGCACGCGCCACTGGCGGCCGTTTGTCTGGGCTTTGGTGCATTTGTTTTGGCTTGGCGTGGTTGCTTGGCTTGGGAAAAAAGTGGTCGATGGCAACCTCATACCTTTTTCGATAACCATCCACATGTTGGGTGCGGTGGCCATTTTGGTGAGCTTGCTGGGTTTGATGCGATCACTCGCGAATCCTGTGGAGATAGAACAAAAATCCTGGGCGGGAACCGTTCGCAAGACGTGGTTGTGGATAGCGGCGCTTGTTGCGTTGTTGCAACTTGTGCTTGGAACGCAAGTCCGTGAGCAAATTGATCTGCTCAACCACGCGGGATTGATGCGAACGGATTGGCTGGATGCTCTGCCGGCATGGTGGAAATGGCATCGGTCCGGTTCTTGGCTCGTGGTGTTGACGCAATTTGCCTGGATGGGCACACTGTGCCCATGGAAGGCAGGTTGGAAAAATCCGGCCGTCCTCTCTTTCGGGTTGATTGCAGCGCAAATGATTTCGGGCATATCATTTGTGTGGCTTGGAATGCCAGCTGTATTGCAGCCGTTGCATGTACTGCTTGCCATTGGCTTGGTCGTGACCAACGTGTGGACGTTGATGCATGTGAGCACATGAGTCGGCTGTGATTGGTCAGGTGAAAAATTTGTCGAAAGGGATGAAAAGAAAAAGCCTCCACCGATGGTGAAGGCTTTAAATTCATATCCACGGGTTAAAGATCAACCGCTGCACATTTCACAGTCCGAGCCGTTTTCGATGGAGCAGGCCATGGCGGCCTGTTCGGCGTCTGTCATTTCCTGGATAGACTTGCGCGGCGCTTCGGCCTGAGGCGCTGTCTTGTATTTCTTGTCGACCGTAAACTTGATGGCATCTGTCGCTGCTTTGGTGCGCAGGTAGTACATCCCAGTCTTCAATCCTTTCTTCCAAGCGTAGAAATGCATCGAAGTCAATTTCGCCGTATTGACATTCTCCATGAAAACATTCAAGGATTGCGATTGGCAGATGTACGCACCACGGTCCGCGGACATGTCGATGAGCGCACGCTGAGGAATTTCCCAAGCGGTGCGGTACAACGCCTTCAAGTTGTCCGGGATTTCGTTGATGTTTTGAATCGAGCCGTTCGCGCTGATGATGCGGTTTTTCATGTCCTCGTCCCACAAGCCTAGTTTGGTTAGATCACGCAGCAAGTGCTTGTTTACGATGATGAATTCACCGGATAGCACGCGACGGGTATAGATGTTGGAAGTGTAAGGCTCGAAGCACTCGTTGTTTCCAAGAATCTGCGCAGTAGATGCGGTCGGCATCGGTGCCAACAGCAACGAGTTGCGCATTCCGTGTTCCTTGATTTCTTCTTTCAGCACATCCCATTCCCAACGGTCCGTAGGCGTTACATCCCACATATCAAATTGCAAGCGGCCTTCAGATGCCGGTGAACCTTTGAATGATTCATAAGCCCCTTCCTCTTTCGCCAAATCTTTCGACGCTGTGCATGCTGCGTAGTAGATGGTTTCAAAAATCTCACGGTTTAGGGCGCGTGCTTCATCGGAGTCGAACGGGTGGCGCATCAGGATGAAAACGTCGGCCAACCCCTGCACCCCAAGTCCAATAGGACGGTGCCGCATGTTGGAATTCCGAGCCTCGGGAATGGGGTAGTAATTCCGGTCAATGATGCGGTTCAAGTTGCGGGTAACCTGGTAGGTGACTTCGAAGAGCTTATCGTGATCGAAAGCCCCGTCGTTGACGTATTTCGGGAGGGCCAATGACGCGAGGTTGCAAACCGCCACTTCATCGGGAGCCGTGTACTCGATGATCTCCGTGCACAGATTCGATGAACGGATGGTTCCGAGATTTTGTTGGTTGCTCTTGCCATTGGCGGCGTCTTTGTAGAGCATGTAAGGCGTCCCAGTTTCGATTTGCGATTCAAGAATCTTGAACCACAAATCTTGTGCTTTGATGGTCTTTCGGCCTTTTCCTTCCGCTTCGTATGTTGTGTAGAGCTTTTCAAAGGCTGCGCCGTGGCTATCCGCAAGTCCAGGGCATTCATTCGGGCACATGAGTGTCCAATCGCCATTTTCTTCCACACGCTTCATGAATAAGTCGGGAATCCACATCGCATAGAACAAATCGCGTGCGCGCTGCTCCTCTTTGCCGTGGTTCTTTTTCAGGTCTAAGAAGTCGTGAATGTCGGCATGCCAAGGTTCGATGTAGATGGCGAAAGATCCCTTACGCTTTCCACCTCCCTGGTCAACGTAGCGTGCGGTATCATTAAATACGCGGAGCATGGGAACAATGCCGTTCGAAGTGCCGTTGGTGCCTTTTATGTAGGAGCCTGTAGCACGGATGTCGTGAATGGACAAACCGATTCCTCCAGCGTTTTGCGAAATCTTCGCGCACTGCTTCAAGGTGTCATAGATGCCGCTGATGCTATCCTCTTTTGTCGTGAGCAAGAAGCAACTTGACATTTGGGGCTTCGGGGTTCCGGAATTGAACAAGGTCGGAGTCGCATGTGTGAACCAACCTTCACTCAGTCCGTTGTACGTATTCACTACCGCCTCCATATCGTCTTTGTGAATCCCCACAGAGACGCGCATGAGCATGTGCTGTGGGCGCTCAACAATTTGCCCTTCAATTTTGAGGAGGTAACTCCGCTCGAGGGTCTTAAATCCGAAGTAGTCGTAATTGAAGTCCCGATCGTAAATGATTTGGGAATCGAGGAATTCAGCGTTCTCTCGGATGATTTCAATAACGTCCCCCGCAATCAAAGAGGCATTTTCCCCGGTAATGGGATCCACATAATTATGCAAATCTTCCATGGTCTCTGCGAAGGATTTCTTCGTGGCCTTGTGAAGGTTGCTGACGGCAATTCGGCTGGCGAGACTGGCGTAGTCTGGATGTGTTACGGCGTTGGTAGCTGCCACTTCAGCAGCTAAGTTGTCCAATTCCGTAGTGGTCACGCCATCGTAGACGCCTTCAATGACGCGCATGGCGACCTTGACCGCATCAACAGAATCGTGCAATTCATAGCACAGCTTTTTAATGCGCGCTGTGATTTTGTCAAATTGAACGGGTTCTGTACGACCGTCGCGTTTTACTACATGCATGGTGAATCGATTGTAGGTGAGAGAAAGGAGGTGGTAAAAGTGAAGTTACAAGTGCATCTGAATCGGATGATGGACTTTAAAAGTCGGCATCCAAACTGAAGGATTTTCCACCTTCTTCAGATTTTGTCAACACCCCTGCCTTTTGATATTCACCTACTCGCTTTTCGAAGAAATTGGTCTTTCCTTGAAGCGATATCATGTCCATGAAGTCAAATGGGTTGGATACGTTGTATTCCTTATCAGTGCCCAATTCCACCAACAAGCGATCGGCCACAAACTCGATGTACTGGGACATCAAATCAGCGTTCATACCGATTAAGCGCACGGGAAGGGACTCGCAAATGAATTCTTTTTCAATGTTCACCGCGTCGATGATGATCTTGCGGAGGGTTTTGACAGGCAGTTTGTTGACGATGTGATCGTTGTAGAGCAAACAAGCGAAATCACAGTGCATGCCTTCATCACGAGAAATCAATTCATTCGAGAAGCTCAGTCCTGGCATCAAGCCACGCTTCTTCAACCAGAAAATCGAGCAAAAGCTTCCGCTAAAGAAGATGCCTTCAACCGCTGCAAAAGCGACAATGCGCTCGGCAAAGCTTCCGTTTTCGATCCAGTTCAATGCCCATTCCGCCTTCTTCTTAACGCAGTCCATCGTTTCAATGGCGTTGAAAAGCTTATCCTTTTCAGCATCGTCCTTGATGTACGTGTCGATGAGCAATGAATAGGTTTCCGAGTGAATGTTCTCCATCATGATTTGGAAACCGTAGAAAAATTTAGCTTCAGTGTATTGCACTTCCGCAACAAAGTTTTCTGCGAGGTTCTCGTTTACAATGCCATCAGATGCAGCGAAGAAAGCCAAAACGTGCTTGATGAAATAACGCTCATCATCGTTCAATTTTTCATTCCAATCCACGATGTCGGCCGCAAGGTCAATTTCCTCAGCCGTCCAAAAGCTCGCTTCTGACTTTTTGTAGAAACTCCAAATGTCATTGTGTTGGATCGGGAACAAGACAAATCGATTCGGATTGTCTTCTAAAATGGGTTCCGTAACCACGGTGTTCTGTGGCAACACCTCTTCGATGGACGTTTGGACTTCAGAAGTCTCTACATTGTTTTTTGTCAGCTCGCTCATGGTCGCGTTAACGTATTATAGCCAAATAGGCGGAATTAAACATTTCAATCGATCATTGACCCTTCATTTCTGCAGCTTAATTTTTGCCGGTTTCGGCTCAATTAGGGGGTCAAAATCCCTCCCTCGAAGGATGCTCGGGTTTGCGCAGACTTGCGTCTTAGCGACTGGTTTCGAGCATTTTCCGAAGCCTTTTTGATGACTCCACCTTTGGAGTCTTGATCAAAAGCTGCATGAATAAAGGCCGATAAAAGCACCGTTGTGAACGGAGGCCACGACCATTGACGAGTCAAAGAAAACCCAATCTGAGTGAGAACACCAAAACAAAAGAATTCACAAATGGGAGGAGTTTTTAACACTCCAAATGTGCGCTCAGGAGGAACCTTGCGGCCTGCCTGAGATAGCTGTTTTTTTTAGTTCATTGGGGATAAAAAAAGTTGATTGCGGCGTTGTTTTTTTGGCTCTCTTTTGTAAGAAGGAAGGGGGCAATTCTTTTGAACCATTGATAGTCCTGAGGTTTACTTGCTTCGTTGTAAAAAATTAGCCGCATCCGACTCGGTTCCCTTCGTATTTTTGACGCATGCTAAAAGCGCTTTTGAAAAAATTGGTCGGGGACAAGGCCGAAGGGGATATGAAGGAAATCCGACCAATCGTGGAAGCCGTCCACGGTTTTGAAGAAGAACTAAAATCGCTATCGGATTTGGGGCTTCGGGAACGCAGTGCAGTCTTGAAAAAACGCATATCCGATCACGTAGCGGCCCTGGAGGCTGAACAAGAAGATTTGCTTCGAAAGGCGGGTTTGATGGGTGAGGAAGATCTTGAAAAGAAAGAATCCTTATTTGAAACGGTCGACGCACTAACTACACAGATAGATGCTGAGCTAGAAGAGGTGCTCGAGGCGATCATGCCAGAGGCTTTTGCTGTAGTAAAAGAGACTTCGCGCCGCTTGGCTGAGCATGGCATGTTGCGGGTTCCTGCGTCGGATTGGGATCGGGACATCGCGGCGAAACGCGGCGGTGTGGTGATTGAAGGAGAGGAGGCGGTTTGGCAGAACAAATGGTTGGCTGCTGGTTCGGAGGTAGAGTGGAACATGGTGCATTACGATGTGCAATTGGTTGGCGGCACCGCTTTGCATCGAGGTAAGGTGGCTGAAATGCAAACGGGTGAGGGCAAGACTTTGGTGGCGACGTTGCCGGTATTTTTAAATGCGTTGACGGGTAAAGGGGTCCACTTGGTTACCGTCAACGACTACCTCGCACGCCGCGACTCTGAATGGATGGCGCCGTTATTTGAATTCCATGGCTTACGCGTGGATTGCATTGACAAACACCAACCCAATAGCGAGTCACGTCGCGAAGCTTATCGCGCGGCCATTACATACGGTACGAACAACGAATTTGGTTTCGACTACCTCCGCGACAATATGGCCCAGCGTCCCGAACAATTGGTACAGCGCAAGCACCATTATGCCATTGTCGACGAGGTGGATTCGGTACTCATTGACGAAGCGAGAACGCCGCTCATCATCAGCGGCCCCACACCCAAGGGCGATCAGCAAGAATTTGTTGAGCTCAAGCCCAAAGTGGTCCAACTCGTGACCGTTCAACAAAAAGCGGCGCAGCAGTTTCTCTCCGATGCGAAGCGATTGCTGCAGAATGAAGGCGCGACGAAAGATGAATTAGCCGAGGGGGGATTGGCACTTTTCCGCGCTTACCGCGCGTTGCCGAAGTCTAAGCCACTCATCAAATTCTTGAGTACAGAGGGGATGAAACAGCAGCTGTTGAAAACGGAGGCCATCTACCTTCAGGACAACAAGCGAGAAATGCCGAAAGCGGACGCGGAGCTGTATTTCGTCATTGATGAAAAGCAGAACCAAGTTGAATTGACCGAGAAGGGCATCGAATTTTTGACGGCCAACATGGAGGATGAGCAATTCTTTACCATGCCCGATCTGGCTACTGAATTGGTTTCCATTGATAACGGCGAAGGGGATGAGGAAGCCAAACTCGAAGCGAAGAGCAAGCTGATGGCCGATTACGGTGTCAAAAGCGCTCGCGTACACACCATGAACCAACTCCTGAAATCCTATGCTCTCTTCGAAAAGGATGTGGATTATGTGGTCATGGACAACAAGGTGAAAATTGTGGATGAGCAAACTGGACGGATCATGGATGGCCGTCGGTATTCGGATGGATTGCACCAAGCGATTGAAGCCAAAGAGAACGTCAAGGTGGAAGCGGCGACTCAAACGTACGCGACGGTCACCTTGCAGAACTACTTCCGCATGTACCACAAACTCGCGGGTATGACGGGAACCGCGGAAACAGAAGCGGGCGAATTGTGGGACATCTACAAACTCGACGTGATGGTGATTCCGACGAATCGTCCGATTGCGCGGGATGACCGGGAAGATTTGGTTTACAAAACCAAACGCGAGAAGTACAATGCCATCATCGATGATGTCGTCGCCCTGCGGGAAGCCGGACGGCCTGTGCTCGTCGGCACAACCACGGTGGAGGTGAGCGAACTGCTTTCGCGCATGTTGGACATTCGCCAAATCAAGCACCAGGTATTGAACGCGAAGTTGCACCAGCGCGAAGCGGAAATCGTGACGGAGGCTGGAAAGCCAGGAACAGTCACCATTGCTACCAACATGGCGGGTCGCGGAACCGACATCAAGCTTACGGACGAAGTGAAAGCAGCTGGGGGCTTGGCCATCATCGGAACGGAGCGTCATGACAGCCGTCGTGTAGACCGCCAATTGCGCGGTCGAGCCGGTCGACAAGGCGACCCTGGGTCATCCCAATTTTACGTGTCACTGGAAGACGATTTGATGCGCTTGTTCTCGTCGGATCGGGTTTCCAAGATGATGGACCGGTTGGGCCATGTAGAAGGCGATGTCATTCAGCATTCGATGATCACCAAGTCCATCGAACGCGCTCAGAAAAAAGTCGAAGAAAACAACTTCGGCATTCGAAAGCGTTTGCTCGAATACGATGATGTCATGAATGCCCAGCGCGAGGTCATTTACAAGCGCCGTCGCCACGCACTTCACGGGGATCGCATTCGCACGGACATTGCCAATATGTTCTTCGAATTGGTGGAAAGCGCTGTGCTCGCCTTTCATCCCGAAAAGCAATTTGAGTCATTCCGTTTGACCTTGTTGCGGGACTTTGGCATTGAGCCTACAGTTGATGCCGATGGATTTGCGACCACCAACCCAGAGAGTCTGGCTTTTGCCACTTACCAAGAGGCCGAGCGGGTCTACCGTTCAAAGCTGAAAGAATTGGCCGAACGCGCTCACCCGGTGATCCAACGTGTCCACGACGACCCGGCCAACGATTACAAGCAGATTTTGGTTCCTTTCTCGGATGGACGCAAAACCATGCAAGTCGCCACGGACATTGAGCGCAGCGTCGCTTCAAATGGAGTGAGCGTCATGGAAAGCTTGGAAAAAGCAGTTGTTTTGGCCATCATCGACCAATACTGGAAGGAGCATTTGCGAAACATGGATGACCTGCGTTCGAACGTGCAGCTCGCACGTTTTGAGCAGAAGGATCCACTGCTGATCTACAAATTTGAATCCTACGAGCTGTTCAAGGCGATGGTCCAAAAAATGAACGGTGAAGTTGCGGCATTTTTGATGCGGTGCACCATCCCAACAGGCCCAGACCAGCAGCAAGTGAAGCAAGCACCGCAAGCGCGACCTGCCATGCCGAACAAAATCAGCCTGTCCAAGGAGAACATTCAAAACATCCAACAACAGCAGGCCGCCAACCAAGCTCGCCAAGCTGTTCCCGCGGGGGTCCGACCTGGCCAACAGGGAGCTCCAGGGATGCCTCCACCACCGCGTAAAGTCGAACCCGTACGCACGGAGAAAAAGGTGCTTCCCAATGATCCGTGTCCTTGCGGTTCCAGCAAGAAATTCAAGAAGTGCCACGGCGCTGGCTGATGCAGAAGTTGAATTGGCGTGTAGAGGTCCCTTCCACGGACCAGTTGCGCAAGGCGTTGGAGCGATTGACACCTGAGACATCTCCGCGTTGGGGAAAAACGAACAGTTCGGAAATGCTTTTCCACGTGGCGGGATTCGGAGCACTTTACTTCGGGGAACACCGAATTGATATCTGACGCGCGTCTTGGGCTATTGGCTCGGACCGCTGTTTTTGCGTTCACTTACCCGAAAAACCCCCATTGGGGAAACGCCCAAAAACGTCAAGACACTGCCGAGTATTGATGTGCGGAAGCTATTGCCTACAGCGGGTTGGGTGGAGTTGCAGCGGTCGGTGTTTAAGCTGCTGGATCGCCTGGATGCATTGGATTCACAAACGATTGAACATCCCATTTACGGCAAAGTGCATACGGAGGATTTTTCCGCTTTGATTCGCCATCATACGGCGCATCATTTTCACCAGTTTGGATTGATTTAAAATAGGGTAGGCGTTTGCTCCGAACCACGCGAATTGTTTTCACAGGCATTTTGGGCGGGCATCACGTAATGTTCAACGTGCGCCTTCTCAAGGTGATCTCCAAAATTTCGGCACGTTTGCGGTGTGTGTATGCTGTCGGGCTCATGAACCAACAGATGAAATTCGGATATCCCTTGGCCTTCAGCGTGTTCAATCCAACGCGCCCAATTTTCCAATCGCGCATTATCTATTGCGTGACCCTCATATCCGCCAAATCGCACCAAAACATGGGGTGCAGTTATTTGCATGTGCAAAGCATCGCGCCGTCCCGCTGTATCACTGATTACAGTTCCCACTCCCAATGCTGCCAAGCGCTCCCAATGTGGTTGCTTTCCCACAAACCAATCCGGATGCCGAAACTCAATGGAAATCGCGAGTTCACATGGCCATTGCTGCAGGTAAGCCCAGAGGGCATCGGCGTGTTTTGGCGCAAAGTGAGGGGGTAATTGAATGAATGCCGGCCCGCGTTTTGGCCCCAAAGCGAGCAGCCCATCAATGAAATCATCGGTGGGACCTTCGCATTGGTTGAACCGCCGAAAGTGGGAAATGATTTGAGGGAATTTGGCACAAAAACGAAAGGAATTTGGCACGGCATCGGCCCATTCCCTCATTTTTTGAGCCGGATATATGCGATAATGCGTTGCATTGAATTCTATCGTTCCAAATTGCTTTCCATAGGCCTCCGGAAACAGCCGGCGTGGGGTTTTCTTCGGATAGGTAGATCCCACCCATTGGGGGATATTCCATGTCGTACCCCCAGCAAAAACACGGCATGACTGTTCGACTCTTTCCCCAAAAAACTGAGATTCTGGCAAAGCAAAATGCCCTACATTCAAGTGGTTAATCTGGGGGAGTTTTCCGAATTGCATTCGGTTGCAAAGCTAGAATCTCCGACGAAGAAGAGCGTGCCTGCTGCATTTAATTTTTGCGCTACTTGGCATCTGATGAGGTGGATTGTGAATACCCTGGCTCCCCCACATTGCGTCGGATGCGGCCACTGGTTGGTGGATGCAACAGATTGGCCGGGCACCTGCGATGTGTGCAGTGCCGCTTGGCCGGATTTACGCGGCAGTGCGGGCTCGCTTTTGTTCCGAGAACGGTGTGCCGCTCCTTTCGGTGCGACGGGATTTCGATTGCGTTCGGAGCGATACTTGAGGGCGCAGATTCACGATATGAAATACGGAGGCAATCGGTTTCTCGCGGCTCGTTGGGGAAAGTGGTTGGGGGATTCGCACCCATGTCCGGCTTTCTTAACGGCAAAGGAAACGGCCTTGATTCCTGTGCCCATGCATTGGAAAAAGCGGATGCGCCGCGGGTATAATCAAGCGTTTTGGATTGCTTGGGGAGTTTCGATGGCTTGGAATCTGCCAGTGCGACCGGATTTATTGCGCAGAACTCACCATGAATCGAGTTTGACCCGATTGTCCAGAAGCGACCGGTCAAATCGTTCGCAGGCCTTGTATGTTTCGAAACGACAAAGCGAAGTGAAGGCCGCTGTCGTCGTGGATGACGTGTTGACGACGGGGTCTACCATGTTGGCGTGTGGGGTGGCCTTGGAACGCAAAGGCATTCGGTGGGACGGCGCCATGACTTTGGCTTTGGCATGAAGGAACACCTTGGTTTGTAGGGTATCTTTGGGGCATGGCTGAGACGGTGCAATTCAATCCAGGGTCTTCGCGGGCGGAGCGTTACGCTGATTTGGGGAAACAATGGGCTGCATTGGTTCAAGGAGAGTCCAATCGGGTAGCGAATTTGGCCAACATCTCGGCCGTCCTGTTTGAGGCATTCAACTGGCATTGGGTGGGATTTTACCTCGTAGATTCCCGGCGGGATGAACTCGTATTGGGGCCGTTCCAAGGTCCACTGGCCTGTACACGACTGCATCACGGAAAGGGGGTATGCGCTGCGGCATGGGATTCTGGCTCCCCACAAATTGTGCCCGATGTGCATGCGTTTCCAGGTCACGTAGCCTGCAGTTCATTAACCCAATCTGAATTGGTCTTGCCGATTCGGTCAGGGAATCACATCGTGGGGGTATTGGATATCGACTCTGCAAAATCAGCCGATTTTGATGAATCGGATGTGCAAGGTCTTGCCTTGCTCATCGATTGCCTTTCTTCCAATTGGTCTTCATGGGAATGAGCAGGACGCGCCTCTTGGAATTTTGCGTCGTGGTCGGCGTAATAATCTTGGCGGGATGCGCTCAGGTTTCTGCTCCAACAGGAGGGCCTCGTGACGAGACTCCACCCGAGGTCCTGCATTTCAACCCACCCAATGAATCCGTTCGACTTCGGCCCACGGATTTGGTCATCGAATTTGACGAGTTCTTGGCCTTGAAGAATCCCAATCAACAACTCATTGTCTCGCCTCCCATTTCCTCACAGCCTGAATGGCGGCTCCGTGGAAAATCCGTTCACTTGAATATGGATTCGGGTGCCTTCGCAGCGAATCGCACCTACGTTTTTTCATTCGGTAGCGCAGTGGTCGATCTGCACGAATCCAATCCCGCTAGTGATTTAAAGTGGGCCTTCTCAACAGGGGATGCCTTGGACACTTTAAAAGTGCATGGCCGTGTTCGAGACCGGATGACCCGGAAAGGGGTGCCGAGTCTCCGCTTGATGTTATTCGAGACGCCTGTCAAATGGGATTCAATCTGGGCTGGAAAACGCCCGGATGCGGTGGGGATTACCGACGAAAAAGGTGAGTTTTCGATTCGATACTTGTCGGACAAACAATTTGTCGGGGTGGCTTTGGATGATGCTAATGGGGATTACAAGTGGTCGCCAGGGGAGTATTTGGCGCTCGACACAACCTCTTTCTGGGCAGGTGAAACGGCTTTGGAATGGCTTGGAGATGTCACTGAAACTTTTGAGATACCTGCGAGCGTTGCATCGTGCCGAATGGATACGACAGGGCTCCTCCGGATTTTGGCAGAACTGGACGAAGACCAAATGGAGAATTGGCTTCTATTGGATACCAGTGGGACAGCATTCACTCCCAGTTGGGAACGTGATCGGGACAGTGTCTTTATTTGGTCGAATCCTGGTTCTATCAATCCAGAATCCTCCCGTGTCGTGTGGATATTGCCGAACCATGCAGACACCACCCGAATTCGCACAGGCCGCTCGACGGAAGGGTCTTTATGGACAAGCAAACGTTCTCCAAAAGGGACCCTTAAAGCTGCCAAAGAGAGGAATTGGACGTTTTTTCGGGATGTGACGATTTTGGATTCCGCGAAAATCAGCTTGTTCGCAGATTCTTTATTCGTTCAAGACTTTCAAGTGCTTTCTGCTCGAGAGACAGGAATGAGCCGCCAAATTCAACTCGTACACGAGGAGCAAGATGAGGTCAAGTACCGCTTGGAGTGCTTGCCAGGTGCTTTGGGAAGTAGGGGCGGATTGGTTTTGGAAGACACCTTGATTTGGACTTGGCGAACCCATCCGGCATCCCATTTCGGGGACTTGGAAGTGAAGCTGGTGGACTTACCAGGCCCGGGTTGGCTGCGAATTGGAGGCAAACGATTGCGCATTGAAGCAGACACAACCCTCCAGTTTATGCGTTTGGAGCCTGGGAAAGTTGAACTTGGATTTGAGTACGATCAAAATGGGGATGAAATTTGGCAATCTGTCAACGCAAAGGCGTTGCAAGCTGCTGAGCCGTATTTTTACCCCGCAAATCAGCCCGTGATACGGTCCAACTGGGCCATCGAATGGGATTGGAGTTTAGTTGTCGAATGAGGAAGTTACCGTTGCAAAGCCGATGGGGTTCGTTCTTGGGGACGTTCATAATGTTCATGTTGAACATTTCGATGCTACGTGCCCAAACCCCATACATCGCCACCTCGCAAAATTATTTTTGCGCGGGTTCAACGGACGGTGTTTCGATGTACTGTAATGTGTTGGCATTTGACCCCAATACGAATGTCGCGGATTGGACTTTTGCGTGGACCCCAGCTGGATTGGTCAGTGATCCGACTAGCCAATCGGTGACGGTTCTTCCTGATGAGACCACGACCTATTCTGCTGTAATGACTGCTCCTGACGGCACGGTCTACAATGACGACATCACCATCACGGTTTATCCCGAGTTTCAGGTGCTCACGGATGCACAAGTCGCAGCATGTTCCACCACGGGGTTGAATCTCGAAGCTGAAGTGGACGTGGCAAACCCGATGGATTGGTCTTGGCAACCGGCAACAGGGTTAAACAATCCGAATAGCGCATCACCGCAAATTTTGGAAGAGGTGAATATGGTGTATACCGTTACCGCAACCATTTCGGGTCTAGGGGGAGCTTCGTGTTCATCGAGCGCCGAGGTTGAGGTGGTGTCTATTTTCCCCGATTTGGAATTGGGTCCTGACGTGATTGCCTGCAGCGAAGCGACGGTATTGATTGATCCCGGTTTACCGGTGAACTATACGTACGAATGGACCACTGCAGGGGAGGTTTTGCCCGTGTTGGAGGTCACCAATTCGGGAACTTTTGGCGTCACCATCACCTCACCAGAAGGGTGCGTCAATTCCGATGCCATTACCGTCACCTTTACAGACGGTCCGCTTGTTTCTTTGCCTGACTCGTTGACCGGTTGTGCGGATGCTGGAGTTCTGCTGAATGCGACACCTTCTGACGTGACGACCGGCCCTTTTACCTACCAATGGTCGAACGGTTCCAATGCGGCTGACGCGACGTTTTTTGAATCCTCTTTGGCGCAGGTGGTGGTTACGGATGCAGGGGGATGCAGCACAACGGCAGCTACTTGGTTGGAAATTTTGCCGAGCCCGTCATTCGCGTTTCCTGAAGATACCGCCCTGTGTTTCGAGGATTTTCCAGAGGCGATCTATAAACTCGCCGTTCCTGCGGGGTATGCCGGATATCAATGGATGAACGGCTCGACGGATAACCAACTTTTCATCGACGGTCCCGGGTCATACAGCGTGGTAGTGACCAATGAAATTGGTTGCACCACAGAACGATATGTAACGGTGGTGGATTTTTGCTCAGAGCCTTTGCTTTTTGTTCCCTCCGCCTTCACTCCAGACGGAGATGGATTGAACGAGGTGTTGCGCATCGAAGGAAGGAATCTCGTGCAATTGGATTTCCAGTTGTTCAACCGATGGGGAAACCTGGTATGGCAAGCTGACTCCATTGGAGATTACTGGCATGGTCAAGGTCCGAATCGAACCCATTACGTCCAAGACGAATTGTACTTGTGGAAGGCGAAGTACCGCCATTATACAGATCCCGACGGACAGCTTAGTCCGTGGTATCAAGCGAGCGGATCGGTTAGGATTATCCGGTAGCCACCAGCGACGCAGTTGCTTCAGGAATTGATTTCCAGAAAGCGTTTTACCCCAGTCAAGGTGCCAAAAACAACCAACGTGTCGGTGTCTTGGATGACCATGTCGGCTTTCGGTACACCGATGATGTGCTCCTGATCAGGCTCCCCCTCTTTTTCAGCAGAGAATTTTCGGCGAATGGTAATCAGCCGGAGTTCATATCGGTTCGTCAGGTCAATGCTTCCCAGCGTGCGCCCGATGCAATTCTGCGGGGCATGAATTTCCGCGATTTCATAATCGTCGGGTAACTCGAGGAATCCACCGATATTGGGGTGTATAAGGCGTTCCGATACAATGCTCGCAACCTCGCTTTCGGGAGTTAAAATTTCTTGAATTCCAAGGCTGGATAGGATGCGTTGTTGGTGTTCTCCGTTGGAGCGAACAATGACACGAGGCACTCCGAGGTCGAGCAAATTGAGGGATGTCAATACCGTTGCTTCGAAATTTTCGCCAATGGCAACGATGGCGGCATCCATTTCGTGCACATTCTGCGATTGCAGTGACCGAATGTCGGTGGCATCCAAGGTTACAGCTAATGCGACATCATCTTTGATGCTTTCGGAGCGGTTGGGGCTGGTGTCAAATGTGATGACTTCGGCACCTTTCGACGCAAGGGACAAGGCGATTTGCTTTCCGTAGCGGCCAATGCCGAAAACGGCAAAACGAGAGGATTTTGGCATGATTTAATTCCGTCTAATTCGCTTGATTCGTAGCCTTGTGCAAGACGCCAACGAATCGTGCGATGTCTTCAAAGGTATTGTACATCGGAACAGGAGCCATCCGAATGACGTTGGGTTCACGCCAATCAACGACTACCCCGCCTTCCGTCAGTTGATTGAAAAGCTGCTTACCGAATCCATGTGCAACCAAAGACAGCTGACATCCACGTCTCTTCGGGTCGGAAGGAGTGATGATTTCGAGATCCAAGTTGTTTTCGGCTTGTACGGCAAGGATTCCTTTTTCGAGGTACGCCGTCAAGCGCAGACTCTTCTCACGCAGCTTTTGGATGTCCGAGGAGAGAAATTGATTCAGGGAGATGGCGTGAATGGCCATATTGAATACCGGTGCATTCGACATTTGCCATGCTTCGGCTGTCCCCATGCTCACGAACTCGGGTTCCATGAGAAAGCGGCGTTCCGCATTGTGACCCCACCATCCTTCGAATCGCGGAATTTCCCCATCCCTTGTGTGCTTCTCGTGCACGAAAATTCCCGCTACGGCACCAGGGCCTGAATTCAAGTATTTGTACGAACACCAGCATGCAAAATCGACCTTCCAATCATGCAGTCTCATAGGGACATTGCCCACGGCGTGCGCCAGATCGAAGCCGCACAAAGCTCCTGCCGCATGCGCCGCACGCGTGATGCGTTCCATATCCAACCACTGCCCTGTGAAGTACTGGACGCCGCCCATCATGACCAGGGCTACTTCTTCTCCATGGACTTGAAGCGCCGATTCGATGTCGCCCTCATCGATGATGGATGTACCCGGTTTTGGCTTGATTTCAATCAAATCCTCCTCTGGCCGGCCGCCGTGAAATCGAATTTGGCTCGCGAGTGCATATTGGTCGGAGGGAAAAGCCTTGGCTTCACAAATGATTTTGCGCCGACGTCCTGTCGGTCGGTAAAAACTGACCAAGAGTAAATGAAGGTTGACGGTCAAAGCATTCATCGCCACCACCTCATTCGGCAGGGCTCCGACCAAATGGCTCAATCCATCCGCAAATCGTTCGTGGTAACTGACCCAAGGATGTTTCGCTCGAAAATGCCCCTCAACGCCGTGCTCGGCCCAATCATCGAGCTCAGTCTGCAATGCTTCCTGTGCTTTTTTGGGCTGCAGGCCGAGGGAGTTGCCCGTAAAATACAGGACGTCCTCTCCACCGAGCTTGGGGATATGGAATTCCTCGCGACGGCTGGCTACAGCATCTTTGGCATCGAGTTCCCTCGCATGTTCAGACGTAAAGGGGGCCAATGACGAAGTTGAATGATCCATTGGAGTCCAAAGGTCGCGGGATTTGATTCAAAATCAGGTGTTGAATGTCAAAAATGCCAACACACCTTGCAGGATAAGGCAACCGTCCAGCCACAAACTGCAAACCCATTCATTCGAATTGCGCATGGAAAGCAAGATTCCGATAAGTGCGAATCCGCTTGCCGTCACTCGGCCCAACCCCGGATCGATTGAAAGAAAAAGTAGAGCGCTGATGACCACAAGACTCAGGGCCAACAGCCCCGAATACCGCAGGCCGACAACCTGTGGCATCGTTTTCAAAGCGCTGGAATCGATGCTCACATCGCGCACATCAAAGGGCAGAGTGATGCCTGCGATGAAGGCGGTTTGGGCGGCAAGGTTGAGCCAGCGAGCGGAATCCACGGGTGCCTCGACCCAATCCAATGGCATCCATCCGGTTGACACGCCCCAAACCAAGGCTATGGCTGGCCATTTAGCCCTTGGGATATCACGCCATCCGTGCCCACCGGTGAAGGGGTTGGAAGCATAGCCCCACGTCAAAATGAAAATTCCGCCGACGAGGATGAGGTTTTCATTCATCCAACCCCACCAAAACACCATTTCTGGGTAGGCAAATGCACACGCTGCTGCCAGCGCCGCCAACCAACTTAATACCAATGGCCATCGCCATGTTTTGAGAAACAGCCTGCGCTCTGCTGGAATGCGATCGGGATGCCGATGCAATTTGACCAAGCGTTGGACCGTGTAGGCCAGTCCGGTAAAGGCCGTGAGCAAAGCGATGCCTTGCCCTGCTGCTGTCCAAACCACCAAAGTAGGCTCCATCATCAGCATGCTGGCGGCCGCAGCGCTGCCCGCTCCGAGCGCAATCCAAATGTGCGTATACGCCAATGACTTGATCATCCTCCCAATTCGCTTTTTCAAAGGTCGAATAATTCAGTGAAACCTGACTTCCAGGACCGGGATTGGGTGCTTTGTGCGCATTGGTATTTTTCTCTGATAAAAACCCGCAAATCGCAACCTAAATTTGCACCCTCACTGAACGCTTATGCACGCAGCCAAATTTACCTCCCGTCACATTGGTCCGCGCGAAGAAGACCAAAAAGCGATGTTGCGCACGATTGGTGTTGCATCAATGGAAGACCTTGTTGCTCAGACAGTTCCTGGTAAAATCCGCCAACGGGAACGCATGAACTTGACCCCGGCGCTTTCGGAAAGTCAATACCTCGAACACATCGATGAAATCGCTTCGAAAAACACCCTGTTTCGGAACTACATCGGTATGGGTTACTACCCCACGGAAGTGCCGAGTGTGATCCGACGCAATGTGTTGGAGAACCCCGGCTGGTATACCGCATACACGCCCTATCAGGCAGAAATTGCACAAGGTAGATTGGAAGCCCTGCTGAATTTCCAGACGATGGTGTGTGATTTGACAGGGATGGAGTTGGCCAACGCTTCACTGTTGGATGAGTCCACGGCTGCAGCAGAAGCCATGGCCATGGTGTTTGCCGCGCGTCCACGTGCCATGGCGAAAGCCGGGGCCAATCGGTTTCTTGTCGATGAGGCGATTTACCCGCAAACGATGGATTTGTTGCGCACCCGTGCCAAGTATTTGGGGGTTGAGCTGGAATTGGTTTCGAGAAAGTCTTTAGTTGCAGAGGCGTTGGATGGGGTTTTTGGAGTGTTTTTTCAATACCCTGACGGCGATGGAGTGGTAGAGGATTTGACGGCCGTGATTGCACAAGCTGCTCAAAAAGAAATTCAGGTCGTCGTTGCGGCGGATTTGATGGCTTTGGCGTTGCTTAAAAATCCAGGAAGCATGGGGGCTGATGTTGTGGTCGGTACGACCCAGCGGTTCGGAGTTCCCATGGGCTATGGCGGTCCGCACGCGGCATTTTTTGCTGCCAAGGAATCCTACAAACGTCATTTTCCAGGACGGATCATTGGGGTTTCAAAAGACCGAATGGGCAGCCCTGCGCTGCGCATGGCTCTGCAAACCCGAGAGCAACACATTCGCCGGGACAAAGCCACGTCAAATATTTGCACCGCACAGTCTTTGCTCGCAGTCATGGCGTCCATGTACGGGGTTTATCACGGCCCGCAGGGACTCCGTGAAATTGCGGAAAACATTCACAGCGCGGCGCGCAGTTTGGACGCCGCTCTGAAGGGAACGGAACTTTACGATCAAGTCAACAGCTGCTACTTCGATACCCTGAAAATTCGGGTGAATGGAGGTTCCGACGAAATGACGGCCCTTCGCGCACGAGCGGAAGCCATGCGCATCAATTTGCGCTATTTCGAAGACGGGCTGCATGTGGGTGTGGCGCTGAACGAACGAGTTTCGCAGAACGAACTGGTGGATTTGTGCACCGTGTTTGGGGTGAGCATGGTTTCGGGACTGTCGACAGACCGCGCATTCCTCGGCGAATTGTGGCGTGATGTGGATTACCTGAATCACCCGGTATTCAACCGATACCGATCGGAAACCGAAATGATGCGCTACATCAAGCACCTTGAGAATCGGGATTTATCGTTGGTGCACAGCATGATTCCATTGGGTTCCTGCACCATGAAATTGAACGCAGCTACGGAATTGATCCCAATCACGTGGGCTGCTTTCGCAGAGTTGCATCCCTTTTGTCCTGAAGAACAGGCCACAGGTACGCGCGAGATGTTGAAGGAATTGGAGAAGGATTTGGCGACCATCACCGGATTTGCCGGGGTGTCCTTGCAGCCGAATTCTGGAGCACAAGGTGAATTTGCGGGGTTGATGGTGATTCGCGCTTACCACGAATCTCGTGGGGAGAGCCATCGTGACGTGTGCCTCATTCCATCCTCAGCTCACGGGACCAACCCAGCGTCGGCGGTCATGGCCGGTATGCGCGTGGTGGTGGTGGGTTGCGATGATGAAGGCAACATCGACATGGCGGATTTGCAAGAAAAGGCGCAACTCCATGCCGATGAATTGGGGGCGTTGATGATCACTTACCCCTCTACGCACGGGGTTTACGAGGAGGGTATTCTGGAAGTCACGCGGTTGATTCACGCGTTTGGCGGTCAGGTTTACATGGACGGCGCCAACATGAACGCGCAGGTAGGGCTGACCAGCCCGGGCTTGATTGGCGCGGACGTTTGCCATTTGAATTTGCACAAGACCTTTGCCATCCCGCACGGAGGTGGCGGACCAGGAGTTGGACCCATCGGCGTTGCTGAACACTTGGTTCCCTTTTTACCGGGCCACACGGTGGTGCCAACTGGGGGAAACCAAGCCATTCATGCCATCAGTGGAGCACCTTTCGGAAGCGCTTTGATTTGCCAAATTCCCTATGCGTACATCAAAATGTTGGGCGAGGAAGGCTTGACACGCTCAACGGAGGTGGCCATCCTCAATGCCAACTACTTGCGAGTCAAATTGGAAGATGCGTACTCCATCTTGTACAAGGGGTCCAAAGGCACGGTTGCGCATGAGATGATTTTGGATTGTCGTTCATTCAAAGCCACTGCAGGCGTTGAAGTCATGGACATTGCCAAACGCTTGATTGATTTCGGTTTCCACGCTCCAACGGTGTCTTGGCCGGTTGCTGGAACGCTGATGGTTGAGCCTACGGAATCCGAGTCTCTGGAAGAACTGGATCGATTTGTTCATGCCATGTTGGCGATTCGCGATGAAATCCGGGCGATTGAAAATGGGGATGTGGACCGTGAAGACAATGTAGTCAAGATGGCTCCGCACACAGCACGTGAAGTGGCTTCTTCGGAATGGAATCATCCTTATTCGCGCGAAGCCGCGGCGTACCCATCCACCGAGATGGAAGTGCGCAAATTTTGGAGTCCTGTGGCCCGAGTAGACAACGCTTACGGCGATCGCAACCTTGTCTGCAGCTGCCCGCCACTTTCTGCATTTGAGGAACTATTGGGGTGATTTTTTGAAGTCAATACCCGTCACCTATATTTGCCTAAATCCTAAACACCAAACTGCTTGAGAATGAAGCACTTTTACACTGCAGCTTTTGCTGTACTTCTATCTACAGCCGTCACTGCACAAGGCGTATTGCCTTACGCAGCTTCAAAGACGGCTCAATCGCGCCGCGTAAAGGCGGAAAACACCCCTGCACAAGTTGAACGCGATGTCATTTGGTCGCATGATTGCAATGTCGACGATTGCGCAACATGGGTGTTCGGAAACGGTTCTGATATCGCAGGTTCTCCTTGGGAGGGCATCGATTTGAACTTTGAGTGCAGCACGGATGGCCCTGCAGGTCCATACAACCAATGGGCAGGAGGCACCGGCGATTTTACAGCTGCAAGTGCCATGAACTCTACCACAAGCGACAACGGATTGTTGATTGTGGATTCAGACCTCTTCGGAGCTGATGCGAATTACAGCGCTGCATGGATTGAGAACAGCTGGGTTCAAACAGCCGATCCCATTGACTGCAGCACACTCGAGTTCGTTAGTATTTCTTTCGAAACCCGCTACCGCTGCTGGGATAACGGTTCTTCTGACGACAGTGAGAAGTGCTTGATTGAAATCTCACGCGATGGGGTCAACTGGCCAGACATTACCACGTTCGCGGAAATTGATGGAACTGTAGACTACGGAGATGGCGAATTGATTGCGAGCCGTTGGGAAGTGTTCCCAGGCTATGAAACTGGCAGCGAGTCGGACAACCCTTCCTTGGTGGAGTTCGATATCAGTTCAGCTGCAGGTGGTCAAGACCAAGTGTGGGTCCGATTCCGTTGGAGCGGAACATGGGGATACAGCTGGGAAATCGATGACATCCAGGTTTACGAAACACCCGCAAACGACATCCGAATCGATAACTACCTGAGCTACACGGACTACTTCACCACGGGCATTTGGGAAGCAGGGGTTTTTGCAGAAGGCCAATTGACGTCTTTGGACGCGGCTGCTAAGGTGTACAACGTCGGTTACCTCGATCAAGAGGAAACGTCATTGACCTTGAACGTGAACGGAACGGATGCAGGCATGTCTGACCCCATCACCTTGGGTTACCAAGCGCAGGACACCTTGCGTGTGAACTTCGACATGGCGGCTGTCGGTTCGTACGACTTGACGTATACCGTCGGTGCGATGAACGAAGACGAAAACCCAGCAAACAATACGGCAACTCAATCGTTCGAAGTGAGCTCGTTGCACTACGGCCGGGATAACGGTACCATGACCGGTGTTTTCCCGGGCGAAGGCACAGATGACTTCATCGCGTTGAATCCATATGACATTTTTGAGGATGTCACGGTATATGCAATCGATGTGGCGATCGTTTCGGGTTCTGAAAATGGCACACCCGTCGTGGCACACTTGTTCGATGGCTTCGATGATAACTACCTCGTGGAACAATACGGCGGTTTGATTGGCAGCACGGCAGAACTCGATTTGGCAGCGGACTACTCTAACGATGGTTCAGAAGCTCCTGGCGACATTGTCTGGTACACGCTTGTCTTGGAAGATCCATACACTGCACCGGGCGGAACGGTCCTGGCTGCTGGATTTGAGCACTACGGCGGATCAAGTGTTCAAATTTGGGAGTCGCAGTTTGCTTACGATCAAACGTGCTTCGTTTACGGTCCATTCGGCAGCGGCAGCGCTTATGATTGGTACTACACGAACGAAACGCCAATGGTTCGTTTGAACTTGGACCCTAACGCCACCAACACGGTTTCTGTGAAGGAGGTGAACACTGAAGACTTCCAGTTGTACCCATTGGCACCAAACCCAGCGGCTGAAAACACCCGTTTGCAGTACCGTTTGGACCGCGCAGCGGATGTGTCATTGGAGGTATATGACATGACCGGAAAGCTTGTTCAGCAGATCAACCGTGGAACGCAAGGTGTTGGCTACCACAGCATCACCTTGGACGTGAGCGCATTCAACGCGGGTGTGTACACGACCACCTTGGTTGTAAATGGCGCTCGTGCAACTGAGCGATTGTTGGTAGACTAATACGTGAAAATCATACCCGATTTTATCGGGAATAGGAGGGGAATTCCGCATGGGGTTCCCCTCTTTTCGTTTTTGTTCAGGGATTTCAACCGCGATGGTGTAATTTCAGCCGTTGAAAATCTGATTCACACAACATGAAGCACTTTACTATTCTTTTAGTTGCGTTTTTGGGCCTTACACTCTCTGCTCAGGCGCAGCGCATCACGGATGTCCACACATTCGCACAAGTTCCTACGGAGCTGACCGACGCAGAGGCGCAAGCGATGCGCGGATCAGGCGAGTCTGCTCTCGAAGTGGCGCAGCGAGGCGGCGGCACGATTTTGTTCTACGAAGACTTTGCCAATGGTTTCGAAGGAAATAATGGCATCGGCGCTTGGACTGCGGAAGACACCGGTGAGGGCATGATTTGGCAGGCCGTAGACGTTGCAGGCAACGGTTACTATGCGGACGGAACGGCTTCAGGCGTTCAGCCTCCAGCAGGCGAATTTTCTACGAACATTGGTTCCATGAACTCTACTACAGCTGATAACGGTTGGATGGTGTTCGATTGCGACTACTTCAATACCCCCATTTCAGAGGGATACGAGAACACAGAAGGTTGGATAACCTCTCCGACCATGGACCTTTCTGAAGTAGGTTCTGTAGTCATTACATGGGAGCAATACTTCCGTTACTGCTGCTATCCATACGCACCTATTTACTTGCAGGTGTCGAACGATGGCGGTGCAACATGGACCACGTTTGACGCGCACGGTTCGTTCATCGAATCGGCGAACACTGCCTCTGCTAATGTTTTGACTACGTCTGTTGATATTTCATGTGCAGCGGCATACAGCGCGGAAGTACAAGTTCGTTTCTCATACTTGCAAGCGCCTGAAACGGGTGATGCATATAGCCACTACTACTGGGGCATCGATGACGTGACCATTTCTGAAAACCCAGTGGCAAATGATTTGGCAACGGTTCAATTGACCAACGGTGATGTTTGGAATGTCTTCGAATACCGGGTCACCCCGTTGGAGCAGGCAATTCCTGAAGCAGACGGCGGATTGCTCGCCGGGGTTTTGTACCGAAACAACGGTAACGCCGACCAGGATGAAACGGTAGTGACTGTCAAGGTTTACGACGAAGGCGGAACGGAGTTGAGCTCAACGACCGCGGAATTGGGTACGGTAAACAGCTTCGCGAATGCGGCAAATTGCCCAGCGAATTCTCAGGATACGGTCTACGTTGCAACGGGTTGGACTCCAACTGCGACGGGCAATTACGTGTTGGAAGCGACCATTGCCTCAGCAAATGAAGATGATAATCTAGATGACAACACCATCAGCAAGGTAATCGTGTACACCGATGACGAGTACGGTCACGATGACGAAGGTGCATTGGATGTGGAGTTCACGCCACGTGATTCAGACATTGAAGGCCTGTTCAACCCTTGTGGGTACGGTAATTACTACCACATGCACAATGCTGGCTCTATGGCTTATGGTGTAACCGTTCGTTTCGGACCGAGCTGCGGCGGGGGAGACCTTGAATTTGAAACGCGTTTGTATACGTACGACGGTGCGGTTGGTTTGACCGATTCTCCATTCGAGACGACGTACTGGACGTATGATGACGCTTGGACGCCATCCAGTGCAGAAACCAGTGATTTCGTTTACTTGCCTTTCGAAGACCCCATTGAATTGACCAATGAAGACTTCTATTTCGTTGGCGTTATCAATGAATTCGAGAGCGAGGCACAATTGACTGTGTTGGGTAACGCAGACAGCGATACCGATAACTCAACTGGCGATTACAACTTGACAGGAGCGGGCGACTACGTGTGGTTTACTTCACAAACAGCAACCCCTGCCATTCGTTTGATTTTGTCCGAGCGCGTGGGGATCGATGAGATTGCCAACCACAACGGCATCGAATTGCACCAAAACGTTCCAAACCCTGCGAACGGCACGACCATGATCCGCTTTGAGCTGTTGCAGGCTCGCAATGTAACGGTTGAAATGCGCGATTTGCAAGGTCGATTGATCCAAGCTGTAGAGCGCGGACAATTGCCAGCGGGTACACACCAAGTTGATTTGAACGTTGCAGACCTCCAAGGAGGCATCTACACTTACACATTGGTTGCCGACGGCATGCGTTTGACCAAGAAGATGATGGTCAAATAACCCAACAGCATTTGTTTTTAAAAGGGCGGTTTTCGGACCGCCCTTTTTCATGTGCGAAGGTTTCTCGACCCCGCTTCCAGATGTACCTTCGTGCCATGTCCTTGAAATCGCTTGTCGGCAGGTGGTTGGCGCGTCGTACCGTTCGGGTCGAAGCGCACAAAGCAGCGCACCCGTATGCGTTGCAGGTCAAATGGTTCAACCGCTTGGTCGAGCACGGAGCGACAACGGCTTTTGGCCGCGATCACGGCTTGCATTCGGGCATGACGCTTCAAGCTTTTCGTGAGGCTGTTCCCGTTCGAGACTACGAAAAGCTCAAGCCGTATGTGGATCGCGCTGTCGCAGGAGAATCGGACGTCTTGTGGCCCGGTCAACCGATGTATTTCTGCAAAACGAGCGGAACCACGAGCGGAGCGAAGTTCATCCCATTGACAAAAGATTCGATGCCCAATCACATCGGTTCGGCACGAAATGCCTTGTTGCATTTCCTCGCTCACTCTGGACGGGCTGAATTTCTCGACGGCAAGATGATCTTCCTCCAGGGTTCACCGGAGTTGTTGGAGACTGCCGGCGGGATTCCCATGGGCCGACTCAGTGGAATTGTCGCCCATCATGTGCCAAATTACCTGCAGGCGAATCGACTGCCTTCCTACGAGACCAATTGCTTGGAACCGTGGGAGGCTAAAATTGATGCAATTGTTGAGGAAACTCGGGTTGCCGACATGCGTCTGATCAGTGGAATTCCATCGTGGGTTCAGAATTACTTTGAACGGCTGCTTGAAGTTACCGGGGCGGCCAACGTGCGCGAAGTGTTTCCCAACCTCGAGCTTTTCGTCTACGGGGGGGTGGCGTTTGAACCGTATCGCGAACGCTTCAAGGCCCTTATTGGCGGCGACCTTCCCACTGTTGAACTCTTCCCGGCATCCGAGGGATTCTTTGCCTACCAAGATCAGTTGAACGAACCGGGCTTGCGCCTCGTTGTGGATGAGGGAATTTTCTATGAATTCATTCCAGCGGATGCGTATTTCGATGACAATCCTCCTCGATTGACCTTAGAGGAGGTAGAATTGGGGGTCCAATACGCACTCGTCGTCACGACCAATGCAGGCCTATGGGCTTACGACATCGGGGATACCGTTAAGTTCATCTCCAAAGCGCCGTACCGCTTACTCGTCACCGGAAGGATCAAGCATTTTACCAGCGCTTTCGGTGAGCACGTGATTGCAGAGGAAGTGGAGGGGGCGATCCACGATGCCATGGAGGAGTGCGGCGGATCGGTTGCGGAGTTTCATGTCGCACCCCAGGTGAATCCTGTTGAAGGGTTGCCGTACCACGAATGGCTCATCGAGTTTGCGGAATCACCATCGAATCTGAATGAATTTGCGCGTGTGGCCAATGCCGGGGTTATTCGGCGGAACCCGTACTACCGAGACTTGATCAAGGGATCCATTTTACAGCCGGCTCAATTGACCGTGGTCTCCTACGGTACGTTCCAACGGGCGATGGCATCTTTAGGTAAATTAGGAGGGCAAAACAAACCGCCAAGGCTGTCGAATAGCCGCGAATTTGCGGAAACATTGGAAAAAGAAAACGCGTGAAAATTCTAGCACTCATCGGCGGAAGTGGATCGGGAAAGTCCACAGTTCTCAATGGATTGCAAGCGCATTTTGGGGATCGCGTGGCCGTGCTTTCTTTGGACAATTATTACCGTCCGAAATCCGAATTGCCGGTCGACGAAAACGGCGAAACGAATTTTGATTTGCCGGAGGTCATCAACCACCTCGATATGATCCGCGACATTGATCAGTTGCGTCGGGGCCAACCCATCACGCTCGAGACCTATACCTATAATCGGGATGTGATGCAAAGTGAAAAGGTCGAAATCGCTCCGGCAGAGTGGCTTGTGGTGGAAGGGTTGTTTGCGATGGCCTATCCAGAGATGGAAGATCGCGTGGATGTGCTGGGTTACATCGATGCGCCTGAAGCTGTGCGATTGCAGCGTCGAATTGAACGAGACGGCAGCGAACGAGGTTATTCCGAGGAAGAGGTGCGTTACCAATGGAAGAACCATGTGAGACCCGCGGATATTGCGTTCATTGAACCCTGGAAGCAAAAGGCGGATGTGGTCGTCGATAACGCCAATCACTGGGAAGCTGGATTGCGCGCCTTGATTGAAAAAATGGAAGCTTAAGAGATGATGAAAAAAGCCTTTACCCTCCCGACGTGCAAAACGTGCGTGCGCATTTTTGAAGACCTGCAACCCGCTGAAAACGGTTGTGAAGTCGTGGACATCAAAAGCTCGGGCATTGCTGCGGAAGATTTGGACCGAATGAAAGTTCTCGCGGGCTCATACGAAGCCCTTTTTTCCCGGCGCGCCATGAAATTCCGATCCATGGGGCTTGCCGATCAAACATTGAGCGAGGCGGATTATCGGCGCTTGATTTTGGAAGAATACACGTTTTTGAAGCGTCCGGTATTCCTTTTCGAGGATGCCGTTTGTGTGGGCTCAGCGAAGGCATCCGTGGAGGCGGCCCGCACGGCGATGAAGGGCTAATCCCTGATTGAATGGCAAAAATCCTCGCCCATCTGGCGCTGTTGGTGGTCGCCCTCACGTACGGGGGCAATTACCTCGTGGCCAAGGGATTGATGCCAGACTTGATTGGTCCGAGCGGCTTCATCGTGCTGCGCGTGATCGGCGGTGGTGGATTGTTTTGGCTGGTGCGGTGGGCCATGCGCGCAAGGGCTCCTTGGGAACGCATTGAACGCGGTGATTTTTGGCGACTGGCGGTATGCGGAGCGACGGGCGTTGCGGCCAACCAATTGCTCTTCTTCAATGGCCTGAGCATCACGAGTCCTGTCAACGCCTCCATCATTATGACGGTAAATCCCGTGTTGGTATTGCTGATTTCCGCAGCCTTGCTCGGCACACCGATCACCGCACGGAAAATGGCGGGAATTGCCGTGGGGGGAGTAGGGGCGATTGCACTGCTTATCCTGGGCGCACAACAAACAAACATCCACGCTTCGTGGCAAGGTGATTTGATGATTCTCATCAATGCCACGAGCTATGGATTTTACCTAGTGCTGGTCAAGCCGCTCATGGCCAAGTATAAACCCCTTACGGTCATTGCTTGGGTGTTCTTGTTCGGCGCACTGTGGGTGGTGCCGATCGGATTAAGGCAAGCCTTGGCCATTGATTGGTCGGCATTTGAATCGGTGCATTGGAAAGGATTGGCCTATGTCGTGCTTGCGACCACCTTCATGGTGTATTTGCTCAATATTTTCGCCTTGCGCCATGTTCAGCCCACGGTGGTCAGCATTTACATCTACCTCCAACCGCTGCTCGCAACCGGCTTTTCGTGGTGGTTGAGTCGTCGCGGCGGGGTGGATTACATCACAGACCTCGGCTGGTGGACGGCATTGTGTGCAGCGGCGATTTTCTTAGGCGTTGCTTTGGTGAGTTGGCCGAGTGCAAAGACAAAAGCGAGTTTGCAAGCAAAGTAGGTGCATCTCCATGGTGGAGTTTGTATTTTCACCTCATGCCAATATCCAAACCCTTCAATTTGACGGCCTGGATCGAAGAAAACCGGGACCTGCTCAAACCCCCAGTTGGGAACAAAAACCTGTATGTAGATAGCGGTGATTACATCGTCATGATCGTTGCGGGGCCGAACGCCCGCAAGGATTACCACTACAATGAGACTGAAGAACTTTTCTATCAACTCGAAGGCCACATTACCGTGCGCATTCAAGAAGACGGAAAACCGGTCGACATGAAGTTGGGCCCAGGAGACATGTACTTGCACCCCGCCAAAGTTCCACACAGCCCGATGCGTGAAGAAGGCTCGTTGGGATTGGTCATCGAATGCAAGCGCGCGGATACAGATGCCCAGGACGGATTGCTTTGGTTCTGTGATGCATGCAATCACCCGCTTCATGAAACGTATTTCAAGCTCGAAAACATCGAAAAGGATTTCCTTCCACGATTCCGGGAATTTTACGGCAGTGAGGAAATGCGCACATGCAAATCCTGTGGCGAGGTGATGGCTACAGATCCGCGCTTTGTTGACTGACGTTCAGTAAATTGCAGTGAGCAACCTTTTTGAAGCAACGCGTGTCTTAAGGCAACAAACCCGCTTCATCTCATGAAACCCATTTCATTGACCTTGGCTGCGCTGGCTTTTTCGCTCATTTCATGGGCTCAAGAGTGCACAAACATTGAGTTTTTCGTCCTGAATCAAGCTGGCGAGAATTGGCCAGTACTCGAAGTTGATTACCTGATCTCGAATGCAAATGGCATGCCGACGGCCAACGGCACTTGGGAAGTCACGGCCAACGGCACCACCGCTAGTCTTTGCCTTTCCGTGGGATGTTACACCCTGTCTATTTCAGGCGATGGAGTCTCAGGAGAGTCCATAGGATTGGAATTGTTCCAGTCAGACTTTGTGCAAATCCTGGAGTTGAACCCCAGCGAGGAAGAAGGGGTGTGGATTACGAGCTTTTGCGTTGAGCAAGGCCAAATGTTCAATTGTCCTGATGCCATTGACTATGCAGCAGGCGAGGGCTGCAATTGGGCATTTGAAATCGGCAGCTTTCAGGAGGGCGAGCAAGTCCATTGGAATTTTGGCGACGGCAGCGAGACGGTGGTCGGCGGACATTTCATCGAGCATGTCTTCGAAAATTCGGGCACTTACGAGATCACGGCGTTCTTCACGTCCTTCGATTGTCCCATGGGGGTGGAATTGGCGACGACCATTGCAGTGGAAGGTTGCGGCGGTGGAACGGGCGAATGCGAGGTGGACATGAATGTGGAAACAGAAGATGGGATGTGGTACACGTTCAGCATTCCTGAAGCCTACGCCAATGCCAACATCCAATGGTACATCGACGACCAACCCATCGAAGGCGCTAATGGACTGGTCTTTGAGGCGGGATTCGATTTTAACCCGTACTGGTCGGTCTGTGTTTCCGTCATCACGGATGCTTGTCCTGAGGGAGCAGAGGCCTGTTATAGCAACATGGAATCGGATTGTCCAGAAGGGATCTTTGTGGATTCAGACGGCTGCCATTATGTATTCTCGATTGGCAATACGGACAATGCCGAGATTCAGTGGTCGGTGGATGGGGTCATGATTGAATGGACCAATTTTGCATTTGATTGGTTCTTTGAAACCGGAGGCTGGCATGTCGTCCAGGCGGTGTATTATTCAGGGACGTGCCCGGGTGAAACCTACGTGGTTGAGATCAATACGGAAGGATGTGGAGGAGAGGGATGTGATTTGGAGTTGGTTTGGAATGAATTGGAATGCGATCATTTTTTCATTGAGGCATTGAATCAACCCGAAGGCGCGACGCTTTACTGGACATTGGATGGCGAGCCATACGATTACGGTTATGCGGAAATGGTGTTCACGTTTGAGGAGGACGGATGCCATGTTTTCGGGGTAGGATACGAAACCCCCGAATGCCCAGAAGGGGCGTTTGCTGAAGTTGAGATTTGCTCAGATTGCACGGGGGGGATGGATTGCGATGTTTCCATCGTTTACGAAGAATTGGCCGGAGGCATCTACCTATTCTCTGCGGTCACCGGGTCAGGGGAATTGTTCGGAGGCGATTTGCATTGGTGGACGGGCGGAAACAATGTCGGTTCCGGCAATCCGTTTGCTTGGACATGGGATGTTGAAGAGCCGATGGGCGTGGGCATGTGCATTGATTACGGAAGTTGGCAAGATTGCCCGGGCGGAGAAACTTGCGTGGAATTGGAAACGCCTGGGATGGAATGTGAGGAAATCACGCTGGTGCTCGACGGGGAATGGACTACGAGCGCAGAATGGGCCTTTGAGCTGGGGTTTGAAGCGTTCATCGACGGGATTGAAATTGCCGGATGGTCCTTCGAAGGGGCTTGGTCAGCGGACGGTGCGATTTCCGATACGCTGACCTTGTGTGTTCCACCCGCATGCTTCGATGTGTTTTGGGGTTGGGACGCAGCGACGGTTGACGTAGAGGCGCTGCTGGTTTCGGTGCTTTTGGCAGGAGGGGATCCTGTGACGTTGTTTGACTGGTTTGAGCCGTTTAACGACAGCGGATTTGGACTGCTGCCTGATTGTTCGGAATCCGTGGAAGTGCCTGCACCTGCGTTCACTTCTTGGAACGTTTGGCCGAATCCTGCAAACCAAGAAATCCAATGGACCTCGGATTTGGCGAATGGGGCTTCTCTTGTTGTGCATTCGCTGGATGGTCGACAAATTTGGTTTGATTCCAATGCCGCTGCATCGGGGCGGATCGCCACGTCGCATTGGCCAGCAGGCTGGTATGTTGTTTCTTGGATTGATCGTAACACAGCGCCTGTTCATCAAAAACTACTGGTGATTCACTGAGCAAGGGTTTTCGTCGGTAAGACGTTGGAAAATCCAGCCTTGACACGGGAGAATCCCTTGCCTTCCGTGCGCGGTCCTGCCTTAACTTCGTGCTTGTAAATCCTGACGGTTTACGCGCATGACAATGACGTATCAAAAACTCAATAATTGGACCGGTTGGGCGGTTTGGCTGGTAGCAACCGTAGTATATCTCTCAACAATTGAGCCAACTGCCAGTTTCTGGGATTGCGGTGAATTCATCGCATCGGCTTACAAATTGGAAGTGGGGCACCCACCAGGGGCACCTTTTTTCATGCTACTTGCTCGTTTCTTGATGATTTTCAGTACGCCTGAAACAGCGGCTGTTTTTGCAAATGCGTTGTCTGCGCTGAGCAGTTCGTTTACCATTCTATTCCTGTTTTGGACCATTACGCACTTGGCGAAGAAGTTTGTTTCGGACGATGAAGGGGCTTTGACGACAGGTGGTACTTGGGCAGTTTTGGGTGCTGGAGCCGTAGGTGCATTGGCCTATACCTTCAGCGATAGCTTCTGGTTCTCGGCGGTTGAAGGTGAAGTATATGCGCTATCGTCTCTTTTCACAGCCGCGGTTTTTTGGGCCATCTTGAAATGGGAAACCGTGGCTGATGAACCTGGCCACCTCCGCTGGATTTTGGTGATTGCTTATTTGATGGGGCTTTCCATTGGGGTCCACCTACTCAACCTCTTGGCCATTCCAGCAATTGCATTGGTCTATTACTTCAAGAAGTACACCTTCTCTTGGAAGGGCTTGGCGATTACAACGGTCGTTGCTGGTGCGATTTTGGGTTTTGTGCAGGAAGGATTGATCAAGGGGGTTGTCAACTTGGCTGGCCGTTTTGAATTGTTTTTCGTCAATGACATGGGGCTGGGATTCAACTCGGGAGTGTTGGTCTACGCCTTGCTCCTCATCGCTTTCTTGACTGCAGCGATTTGGTTCACCCAACAAAAAGGTTGGTGGGCAGCGAATACGTTTGTGCTCGGCATGACCATGGTGTTGATTGGTTATTCCACCTTTGCGGTCATTGTCATTCGATCAGCTGCAAATCCCCCAATGGATGAGAACAACCCAGAGGACCTGTTTTCTCTGTTGTCCTACCTGAACCGTGAGCAATATGGAGATCGGCCTTTGGCCACGGGGCAGTATTGGGGCAGCCCAGTAGATCAACGGAATTCTTATTCGGATGGCAACCCAAGGTATGTAAAGAGTTACAGCATCATTGAAGACAAAGGACGGGACGTCCGAGTGAAGTCATTCCGTACGGAAGGGGCGGCGCGGACTTGGATGGAAGAGAATGGGTCCGCTCGAACTCGAGTACAAGAAGAGTACGTTGACAGCGGTGAAAAAAGAGGGTCGGTGGCCAATTATGACGAACGATTCACCATGGTCTTTCCGCGGATGTATTCTGGGCAAGGGAATCACATTGAGGCTTACAAAAGCTGGAGTAATTACAAAGGATACAATGAATCCATTGGCTTCACGAGTCCGATGACAAGTGAGCTGATGAGTCGTCAAGGGTTTGAAGACCACATTCAGGAAGCCTATCTCGGCGGAAGCCTATCCGAAGAGGATTTGCGTCGGGCGATGAATGCCTTGTTTCGTTCGTACAACCGTCGGTTCGAAGATAATTTTGAAGTGGCTTCTGCGAACGAAATCATGGTGCGGGACCCCCAAAGCGGAAATATGTTGCGTGCGCCTTTTGATGCTGCGGGCATGGTCGAGACGTTGGCCCAATACCTCGTGGATGACTTGGAAACGGGATTGACGCGAGGCAAAGGCTATGTTACTCAGTTGGAGAGCCAACGCAAACAATTGGAAGCACAGATCCGGAGGGCAACCCGGCAAGCGAACAGTACGGGCTCAGCTGAAGATATCAGGGCGGTTCGTCAGTTTCAAGGGATGCTCGATCGCGTTGAGGCGGATCTCAAACCAACCATGGGGGAAAACCTTCGGTTTTTTATGGATTACCAAATGGGGTGGATGTACTTCCGCTACTTTCTATGGAATTTCGCTGGCCGCCAGGACGATTTCCAAGGGCATGGAGATTTCCTGAATGGGAATTGGTTAAGTGGGATTTCATCCATCGATGCGGAACGATTGGGAAATCAAGAAAACCTGACCACTGTGCAATTGGCAAACAAGGGTTTCAACCGGTTCTATTACCTGCCCTTGTTGCTGGGATTGATTGGGCTGCTTTTCCAAGCGTACCGCGACCCCAAACAATTTCTCGTGGTGCTGGCGTTGTTCGTGTTGACCGGATTAGCCATAGTGGTCTACCTCAATCAATATCCGTTCCAGCCGCGTGAACGGGATTATGCCTACGTTGGATCTTTTTACGCTTTCGCGATTTGGATTGGATTGGGCGTGGCTGCTTTGTTCGAATTCTCGAGATCCGTGGAAAGAAAATTGATGTTGCAAGTGCTTGGTGCTACGGCTGCTGCCGGCGCTGTGTTGTATGGCATGGAAACGGCCTCTGGAGGGAATCATGCCATGAGCTACTCCATTTTATTCTTGGCATTGGCGTTGGGCCTATTGATGGGGTTGGCCATGTTGTTCCAAGTGCTTTCCATGAAGGAAACAGTTCGCGCTCAGGCGATGGTGCTGTTGACCTTATTGGTCCCAGTTTTGATGGCGAATGAGGGTTGGGACGATCACAGTCGCGCACGGCGTCGTACAGGGGTTGATTTTGCAAAAAATTACTTGGATTCACTCGAGCCGAATGCCATCCTCTTCACCAACGGTGATAACGATACATTCCCGTTGTGGTACGTTCAGGAAGTCGAGGGCTACCGAACGGACGTTAGAATCTGCAACCTCAGCCTATTGAACACGGATTGGTACATCGATCAAATGAAACGCCAGGCCTACGACAGCCCTCCGCTACCCATTGCCATGGACGAGGAAAGTTACCGTCAGGGAACACGAGATTTGGTGGTGCTCGATAATCCGAGAGACCCTAGCAATCCTTATATGGATTTGGGCCAAGCGCTGAGAATTGCTTTGGACGATGCGAGCATGAGGGAGTTTGGAGGTGGGAAAAAGTATGCGGTAATGCCAACGAATAGCTTCCGAATCGAAGCAGATAGCGCCAAACTCGTCCAGCACGGCGTGCTCAATGAGGAAGAAATGGCCCAACGCGTCCCAGCCATTGAGTTCACCCTATCAGGATCCAATGGTTCACCCAAAGGCTACATTTTAAAAAACCAATTGGCTGTTTTGGACATGATCTACAACAACCAATGGGAACGTCCGATTTACTTCGCAGTAACCACAGGGCCGGACAGCTACTTGGGGCTGCAGCAGTTTTTCCGTTTGGAAGGGTTGGCTTACCGATTGGTACCAATCCAGTACCCGCCTAATCCCAATCCGAATGCGTACGGTGGAGTTGCCTCGGACACCATGTACGATAATGTCGTTAACAAATGGTCGTGGGGAGGAATGGACAATACCGAAGACGGCATTTACATGGACGAGAACAACCGTCGCATGGTGACCAACTTCCGTTTGCAGATGGCGATCTTGGCAGAAGACCTATTGGCCAACGATGACCCCGAAAGGTCATTGGACATCTGTGAATTGGTCCTCGCGAAAATGCCCGAGAAAAATGTGCCGCTCAGCCGTGTGTTGATGACGGTTCAAGGCTCGCTGATGGAGATGGCTGCACAGGAAGGAATTCCGGGCGTACAGTACTATGATTTGCCAGAGGATCGCCGAGCTCGTGCGCGTGAATTGGCTGCAGAGTTGACCCGTCAATTGTTCCAGATTCAAGCAGAAGATTTGACTTATTACTATTCGTTGGATCCGCGGCGTTTCAGCGCCGTTTCGAAGGAGCGCCGAATTGCAAAGCAAGTGGCGGATGTCATGATTCAGACGGCCAATTTGTACATGCCTGAAGATTCGCTGGGCAGCGAATTGACGAGGGAGATGGAAGAATTGGAGTCCATGATTGCGGAACAGCAAATCCGCCTCACCAATTTGGGGTCATTCAATTTTTGAGGTTGAGTAAGCAGCGGATTGCCATTTTTGCCAGCGGTGCGGGGACCAATGCAGCAGCGTTGGTCAGTCACTTTGCCGATTCGTCTATCGCGGATATTGTGTGGGTGGGATGCAACCGACCAGCAGGACAGGCTGGAATTTACGATCGATTGGGCAAGATGGGGGTGGCGGTGTGTGCGTTCGATCGGCGTGCTTTCTTGGATGGGGAGGTGCTGCATTCCCTTGAAGCCTTGAATGTGAACTGGGTAGTCTTGGCCGGCTTTCTTTGGCGAATTCCCGAAGAAATGATTGCGGCATTCCCAAATCGCATGATCAATGTCCACCCGGCATTGCTGCCTGATTTTGGAGGGCAAGGCATGTACGGACATCATGTTCATCAGGCAGTGAGCGCATCAGGCAGCACAGAAACTGGAATAACGGTTCATAACGTTACCGCTGAATACGATGAAGGCGCCCCCATTTTTCAAGCGCGATGTGCTATTGAAGCTGGTGAAGCTCCTGATCTTATCGCACAGAAGGTCCAGGAACTAGAACACCGATACCTTCCGTCCGTAGTCGAGCAGCTCATTGAAAATTCACCTTACGCACCCTCTTCATGAATCAGGTGACCATATACACAGACGGAGGCGCGAGCGGGAACCCTGGACCAGGGGGATACGGCGCTTTGTTGATGTCCGGAGCGCATAGAAAGGAATTGAGCGCGGGTTTTCGCTTGACGACCAATAACCGAATGGAATTGTTGGCGGTCATCGTCGCGCTCGAAGCATTGAAACGGCCTGGGATGGATGTGGAAATTTATTCAGACTCCAAATACGTCGTCGATGCCGTGGAGAAAGGATGGCTGATCAACTGGGAAAAGAAAAACTACAAGGACAAAAAGAATCCAGACCTATGGAAGCGCTTCTTGTTGATCTATCGTAAACACCGGGTGCGGTTTCATTGGGTGAAGGGGCATGCGGGAAATCCGAACAATGAGCGCGTGGATCATCTCGCGGTCCAAGCATACCAAACCGGCGAACTGGGCGTGGATGCGGGGTATGAGTCCTTAAACAGCTGAGGAATGCAGCTGTGGTGGGCAGCGGTTCGGCTCCTCAAACGTATCTTTGCGGCTCAAACGCAATACCGATTGAACCATGCGAACGGATTTGTACCAAGGACATGATTACTACCTGTTGGATGATTTGTTGACGGAAGAGCACAAATTGATCCGTGAAACAGCGCGTGAGTGGGTGAAGAAGGAAGTCAGTCCCATCATTGAGGATGCGGCCGAGAAGTGCGAATTCCCAAGGCATTTGCTCCCAGGATTGGGAGAAATCGGAGCGTTCGGCCCATACATCCCGGAAGAATACGGAGGACCAGGGCTGGACCAAATTAGCTACGGCATCTTGATGCAAGAGCTCGAGCGATGTGACAGCGGATTGCGTTCGACGGCGTCCGTTCAAAGCAGCTTGGTCATGTATCCCATTTGGCGTTACGGATCAGAAGAGCAAAAGCAGAAATACTTACCCAAGCTCGCCACTGGAGAGATGATGGGATGCTTCGGATTGACCGAACCGGATCACGGCTCCAATCCCGGCGGCATGACCACCAACTTCAAACAGGACGGTGATGATGTCATCCTCAATGGCGCAAAAATGTGGATTTCCAACGCTCCTTTTGCCGACATCGCTGTGGTTTGGGCGAAAAATGAGGCGGGCCGCATTCAAGGTATTGTGGTGGAGCGAGGGATGGAGGGATTCAGCACCCCGACCATGCACGGCAAGTGGAGTTTGCGCGCTTCTGATACCGGAGAATTGATTTTCGATAACGTGCGCGTACCCAAGGCGAACATCCTCCCTGGACGTGATGGACTTGGCGCGCCGCTGAGTTGTCTGGACTCTGCGCGTTATGGCATCGCGTGGGGCGCCATCGGCGCGGCGTTGGATTGCTACGACACGGCATTGCGTTATTCGAAGGAGCGCATGCAGTTTGACCGCCCCATTGGTCAATTCCAATTGCAGCAGAAAAAACTCGCCGAAATGATCACGGAAATCACGAAAGCGCAGTTGTTGACCTTCCGTTTAGGCCAATTGCGCGATGCAGGTAAAGCCACGTCGGCTCAGATTTCCATGGCCAAGCGCAACAACGTGGATATGGCGCTCACCGTCGCCCGCGATGCCCGACAAATGTTGGGTGGTATGGGAATCACCGGTGAATACCCGATCATGCGCCACATGATGAACTTGGAATCGGTAGTGACCTACGAAGGAACCCACGACATCCACTTGCTCATCACCGGTTTGGATGTGACGGGCTTGAATGCCTTCGTCTAATCTTTTCTTGACTGGAGTTCGAAGTCATCGCCGTCCTTGAGGACTGGAAATTTCTCGCGGTACTGAGCCAATCGAAGTCGCTCACAACGCCCAAGTGTCCAACCTTCTTGATGGTCTGGCGCGCTTGCTAGTGCATTTCCGAAAGGGTCAAACAGCGCCGTGCCTCCGTCATGTGCGATGCCATTCCCATCCTCACCTGCGCGATTTACGCCGACCACGTACGCTTGGTTCTCAATGGCACGGGCAGGCAACAAAGCCGACCAAGCCGACCGCCGCACCGCTGGCCAGTTCGCCACGTAAACAGCCAAATCGTAAGGCTGCGCTGCGCGGTTTCGGCTGAACACCGGGAACCGCAAATCATAGCAGGTCTGCAGGAGAATGCGCCACCCTTTCCAGACCACTTCTACACGTGTGGTGCCGGGGCGGTAATGCGCATCTTCTCCAGCAAATGTGAACGCGTGCCGCTTATCATACCAATGCATTGACCCATCTGGGTAAACGAAAAAGCACCGATTGACCGCAGCATTTTCATCCACCAGCACACACGCCAAACTGCCCACGACAGCAGCGTTTGAAGTTTTTGCCCAACGATGCATGGCCTGAATGGGCTCAGGGCACGAATTCGTCGATTGCTCCCAATTGGATGATAACGTTGCACCGCATGCTTCAGGCCGCATGGTAAATCCGGTAGCCCACATTTCCGGAAGAACGATGAGGTCGACCTGTTGGCCCAGCTGAGCTATGTGCCCATCGATGCGGACCATGTTTTCGGCTGGGTTTTCCCAAGCCAAATCCATCTGCAGCAAACCGATGTTGAGGTCCATGGAATCCGTCATGATTCGGAAATGTTCAATAAGCGCTCGATGCCTCGATCCAAGGTCTCATCATGCTTTGCAAAGCAAATGCGCACGGAGCGATTCGCAGCTTTTTCTTGCTCGTGAGGAAGGAAGGGCGAAAGGGGAATCAAAGCCAACCCTTCTGGCTGTTGGCACCATGCAGCCGTGACCGCTCGGTCCTGTCGATCATCAAAATCACCATAGTCCAGGATCTGGAAATATCCGCCCTCCGCCGGCTTCAGGTTCCAGCGACTGCCTTCGAGGCCACGCACCAATCGGTTCCGTTTTGTTTCATAAAAATGAGCAAGGGTCGCCATGTGCTCGTTGCCTTCTTCCGACGCGAGAAATTCAGCAATGCCAGCCTGGAGTGGAGCGCCCGTGGAGAAAACATCGTATTGATGCACTTTTCTGATTTCACGAGAAATGGTTTCCGCTGCGGCTACGTAACCGATTTTCCAGCCCGTGCAATGAAGGACCTTGCCGAATGAAGCCGCTACAATAGACCGGCTGTGAAGGCGTGGCTCATGTCCGATGCTCAAAGCCTCCTTGCCGTTGTAATGCATTGGCCCATACACTTCGTCGCTGAGTACGAATGCATTCGAGTCTTGTACCAAATCTGCGAGGCCCGCCAACTCCTGACGATTCCATGTGGCTCCGGTGGGGTTGTTGGGAATGTTGACGATCAGCATCCGAATTTGCGGGGTCCAAGCCCGAGACATCGCTTCCAGATTCAGGTGGAAGTCTTCCGAATTCAACGGCACGGCAATGACAGAGCCGCCGGCCAAAGCGATTGCAGGTTCGTACAAATCGTAGCACGGCGTCAGCACCATGACCTCGTCGCCGGGCCGAACGAGTGCTTGAATTGCTGCAAAAATCAATGACGAGGCGCCTGCGCCCACGGTGATTTCATCGCCGGGGTGAAATACAGCACCTGTGCGCGTCTCAAGGTCGGCCGCAATCCAGTCCCGCAGTGCGATATTGCCTGCCATCGGAGCGTATTGGTTGTGTCCCGAAGCCATCGCGCGTGCGACGGCGGCTTGGAGGGAGTGAGGCGGCTGGAAATCCGGGAAGCCCTGACTCATGTTGAGCGCGTTGAATTGCTGGGCCATGGCACTCATTTCCGTAAAAATGGTTGTACCCACGTGGGGCAATTTCGAATGAACTTGCAGATCCAACATGGGATGCAAGGTAGGGGTTAGCGGGTGATGGCGAGTTTGGTGACACCCGCTGAATTTCCAGTAGGATCGGTGGCAAACAACATATAGACGCCGTATGGAACGGGATTGTTGTTGAAATCGCGCGTGTCCCAAACGGCGCGGCCGCCTTCAGATTCAAGGACGGCCACGGTACGCCCCGATAAGGTGGTGACGTGCACCGTCGATTCATACGCCAACCCTTCAAGGGTGACCCACCCTTCAAAATCCGCTCGCACTGGATTGGGATATACCCGCAAGGCATCGATCTCGGCAACGAAATTGCTCGCATCGCTTCGCCAACCCATCAAGCCGCGTTGGGTTCCGATGAGCACTTCACCGTTGCGGTGGTTGATGGCGATGTCGGTGATTTGGTTGCTAAGGAGGGGACTGTTGCTCGCCGTGAAATGAGCGATTTGGTCGATTCCATCCGGGCTCAAGAGGTAAGCGCCGGAATTCTGCGTGCCCAACCACTTGCGGTTGCCACCGTCGATGCATATGGTCTCAATAACCTCGGTTTCGAGCAGGAGTTGGTAGTTGCCATCCTGTTGGATGAGCACCTGGGATGCAATGGGGTTTTCGTACGGATCGTCGAATGCCGCGCTTGGGAGGTAAATGATGCACGGCCCAGCCGAAGTGCCGATCCAAATTTCTCCGTCCAAGTCTTCCTCAATGGAGTGGATGTCGTCCGAAGGCAAGCCGCCTTTGGATTCGTCACTCGTCAGAATTCTCCAATCGTCGTCTTGGGTATCGCCAGGCGTGTTGTTCGTATCGTACACGAGCAGTCCTTGACCTCGGGGCATGATGCACCAAATGTAGCCGTTCCGTGCGGCCAAGACCTCTCCGAACCAACCGTCATTGCCGAGCGCATTTCCCAACGCCATGGCTTGGAAGGTGCCGTCAGCCAAGCGAACGTGCAAGGGATTTGAAGCATGGGCATTGGTAATCCACAGGTTGCCTTTGGTATCAAAATCAACACCGCCAACACCGAGCCGAGGAGAGCCTCCAAAATTTCCAAGCTCCAGCGAGCTGTTGGCCTCGTTGTAGATCTCAACCAACTCGCCATTCAGTACTTCAATGAGCCCCTCTTCCCAAGAGCCAAAAAATACGTGATACGGATTCAGTGGATCCACCGACACGGTCATCGGATCGTTGATGCCGTTCAGGTCGTTTTCGCCTGGGCTGTTTGGAATCCAATTCCAGCGCGTACCGCTCATGCCATAAAACCCGTGCTTATGGTACATGCTGGTCCAGGTCTCGTCGATGCCCCCCGATGCAATCCAAATTTGGTCATTCCATGCATCCACGTCTCGCACCAGCGCAACGGGTGGCCCCTCCGGACTCCAATGTGCGTCGTTTTCTGCGCCGGTGATGTCCAACTTGAGCAGGCCTTGCTCAAAGTTGGCGATGAAGATGTCTTGGAAGTTCAATGAGGCGACGTTTCCGGCGACGTCCACACGGTGACGGAATGCCATGTCTCGCACGCGCAGAGGCACCCCATCGGCGGCGTAATCCAATTGAACTTGTTCCCAATTGGCATTGAAAATCCTGATGGACTGGTGGTCGGCGATGGCAACACGCCAGTCTTCTGGTGAAGTTGAAAGTGCATCAGCTTCCACATCCAAGACTTGAACACTTTCCGAAGCCGCAAAGGGTTGCCACATGCCTCCCTGCCGCAACCAAAGTTCATCAGGGGCACTCGCATTTCCGGTCTTGAGATGGACCAAGATTTCGTCGTTCGGGGCAAAAATGACATGGGCGTATTCAGCAACTTCGAGCGGAAGGTCTTCCCACCTGGACCACGCATCGGAGGAGCTTAAAAAGGGATGGTCAATGGGCGCTTCAAAAATGCCTGCGTCCGTCCAAACCACAAACTGTCCAGCTTGGGTTGTCAATCCGACGCAGCGCCTTCGATTTTGTTGGCCTTCTAAGTACCACGTATCCCGGATGTCCAATTCGCGTAGGTGCACCACAACCACGCCAAATGCAGTGGCCGCATACAGCAAGTCGGCATTGACCTCAGGATTCCACATCAAAGACAAGATCGATTTGTCCCCGATCAAGCTGCTTTGCTGAATGTCATTGAGTGTATACAACCAATCTCCAGTGTTAGAGAAAAAATCCAGTGTTCCGTTTGCATGGCCAACAACCAGAATTTCACCCGTTTTGTCCCATGCCATGGCCGTTGGTTGGCTTCCGCTCAAGCCCTGTACCGTGGATATGCGGCGTACGGTTTGGTTTTGCTCATCGACCAAGAAAATTGCGTGCTCCGTTCGCACCGCCCAAAAACCCGTATCCAATGGTCCCCCGCAATGCACCAGTTCTTCGGCCTGATGATAGGGCAAGTAGTCGGTCCAGGTGCCTATTGGCCGGTCATCTTGAATGTCGCCCGTTTCGATTTGGCTTTGTCCGGTTAATTCACCCAATGCGACCATCATCAGCAGGACGGCGCTGAATATCATTCGGGTGAGGTGGTAATTGCAATCCATCGGTGTGCTAGGGATACGGGACAAAGGTCGGAATATTGTGGAGGGTCATGAATAATTTTTCCATCGGAACGCATCGGCGCCTTCGGTTTCCAATTGATCCAAAGCAGATGCGTCGGCGAGACCGTAAACCAATCCTCGCGGCCCTCGTTCCCACTGTATGATGCCCCAAACGACAAGCAAACACAGCAGATCCTCGGCTTCTTCAAACGAAAGGCGGCTGATTCGGACGACTTGTCGAAACGCCAATTGCCTCCCTTCGCGCCAAGCTCGAAATAATTTCCCAATGAATTGATCGTACCGAAATTCCGAGCGATCCATGCGCATCTCGTACTGCCAGACTTTCACCTGGACAGGACTCGCTTTGTGGATGCGGTCATCACGTCGGAGATAAGCGCGCCATTGTCCGGATTCGTCTTCACAAAAATGGGGGCGACCTGCGGAACGCGGGATTTGGACCTCCAAAACCGATCTGCCTTCTGCTTTCCAAACCTGCACTTCGAAGGCGATGGGCGGTTTGCAATGCGATTGGCATGCTAAGTCCACCATGTGGTACTCTTCTTCTGCGTTCACTCCGGTGATGGATCCGTTGTCTTTGACTCCGATGAGGAGGCGACCTCCGTCAGAGTTCGCAAAGGCCACAACGGTCCGAGCGATTTTCTGCGCATCGTCGATGCGCATTTTGAAATCTTGGGTTTGATGCTCCCCTTCCTCAATCATTTGCTGCACGTAGGACATGGTCAACGAAGTTAATACCACAACACGATTTTCTTCGTTGAAGTTCGGACGGAATCCCCTATCTTTGCGGCGACTATTACAGCGAAAGAAACAGAAGAGGGGTGCTCACCCCTCTTTTTTTTCCTCGTTTTTTATTCGAACCATCGCTATGATCAGTGCATCGCATATCCAAGCCTTGACGGAAGACTTCCTTAGTGGAGGGTCGGGGTTCCTTGTCGACATTCGTGTCAGTGAGGGGAATGCGATTTCCATTCTGCTCGATGACGATGAGGGCACGAGCATTGAAAAGTGCATCGCCCTCAGCCGTTACCTCGAATCGGAATTGGACCGCGACGCGGAAGATTTTTCACTGGATGTGAGCTCGCCTGGCCTCGACCAGCCGCTGAAATTGCATCGGCAATACGTAAAGAATTTGGGTCGCGATGTGCAACTCAAAGTTACCGGTGCCGGGAAGGTGGAGGGAAAACTCGTGCAGGCGACGGAATCGGAGGTGACCATCATGATTCGCGAAAAGCGCCGAATTGAAGGGCGCAAGGCGAAAGAATGGGTAGAAGAAGAATTGACTTACCCTTTGATAGATTTGGATTGGACGAAAGTTCAGATTTCATTCAAAGGCAACGGATAAAGACCAAACAATAACCGAGAGCAGCAAATAACTGAACCATGACACAGCTGAATTTGGTGGATTCTTTTAAGGAATTCAAGGAATTTAAAAACATCGACCGCGAGGTGATGATGGGCATTTTGGAAGACGTCTTCCGCGCCATGATTTTGAAGAAATACGGGGATGACTCGAATTTCGATATCATCATCAACCCCGATAAGGGTGACTTGGAAATTTGGCGAAACCGGACCATCGTTGCCGACGCTGAGTTGGAAGACGAAAACCAGGAAATCGCGTTGTCGGAGGCGTTGAAAATCGAGGACGACTTCGAGGAAGGAGAGGAAGTTTCAGAGGAGATCAAATTGGAATCCTTCGGTCGCCGAAACGTATTGTCGTTGCGTCAAAACCTCGCCGGTCGCATCATGGACCTGGAGAAGGACGCGATTTACCAGAAATACAAGGAACGCGTGGGTGAGGTGGTTTCCGCTGAAGTATATCAGATTTGGAAGCGTGAGATTTTGCTGGTAGACGATGAAGACAATGAAGTCGTGATGCCGCGTGAAAATCAAATTCCAGGTGACTTTTTCAAGAAGGGAGACACCATCCGTGCGGTGGTTTCAGCGGTTGAAATGAAGAACAACAATCCCCGCATCGTCTTGTCACGTACAGCGCCTGAATTCCTCGAGCGCCTATTCGAACAGGAGGTGCCCGAAATTTTCGACGGTTTGATCACCATCAAACGCGTCGTTCGTGCTCCTGGCGAGCGTGCGAAGGTGGCCGTTGAGTCCTATGACGAGCGGGTCGACCCAGTCGGCGCATGTGTGGGAATGAAAGGGTCAAGAATCCACAGCATTGTTCGCGAGTTGAAAAACGAAAACATTGACGTCATCAACTTCACCGAGAATGAACAGCTTTTGGTGACACGTGCCTTGAGCCCAGCGAAAATCTCTTCCATTGAATTGAACGAAGAAACGCGGGAAGCCAAAGTGTTCCTCAAGCCCGACCAAGTGAGCTTGGCCATCGGTAAAGGCGGAAACAACATCAAACTTGCCGGTTTGCTGACCAATTACGAAATCGACGTTTACCGAGAGGAAGACGATGCAGCGGATGACGTTGAATTGACCGAATTCTCTGATGAAATCGATTCTTGGATCTTGGACGAATTCGTGAAAATCGGCCTCGAAACAGCGCGTTCGGTGCTGAACTGCGACGAAGAATTCTTGGTAAACCGAACGGATCTCGAACTTGAGACGATTCGCGAAGTGATGAAAATCTTGAAAGACGAATTGTCTTAATTCCTTCTAGAATCTCACTTTCCCCTTTAAATTCGCATCTCTAACGCCCAAAATCGCCAATGGCTGACGCTAGCAAACCCGTACGACTCAATAAAATTGCCCGTGAATTCAATCTGGGCATTCAAACCATCGTGGACTATTTGGCAAGTAAAGGCATGGAGGTCGATGCGAAGCCGAATACCAAAATCGACGCGGAGGCGTACGCACTGATTCGAGCGAATTTCGCAGACGAAAAGGCGGCGAAGGAAAAAGCAGTGAGCTCGGCGAACCGATCGGCTGTGGACCGTGAGAGCGTGACGTTAGCTTCAGCGCGCAAATCCTCTGCTCCGAAAGAAGAGGCGGAGGTCGAGATTGATTTGTCTGTTTTCCAAAAGAGCCAACAGCAGCCTGTAGTTGAACGCATTGAGCCGGAAAAGCCTGCAGAACAGCAGGTTGTAGAACCAGCTGTTACGCCCGCTGAAGAGCCTGTTGCAAAAGCAGAAAAGAAAGAGAAGGCGCCATCGGATGCGGAAGGGGAATCGAAATCAGAGAGCCCCGTGAAGGTGCTTGGCAAGCTGGATTTGGATACCGTCGAGAAAAAGCGCAAGCCGAAAACAAAAGAGGAGAAGGAAGCCGCCAAAGCGGATTTGGCGAAAAAATCAGCGGCGATTGCCAAGAAAGAGGCTGAGGCTCAAGCGGCAGCAAAGGCACAAGCAAAGGCTGAAGCGGCGGCGAAAAAAGCGGCGGCGAAGGCTGAAGAGGTGAAGCCGATCGAAAAGCACGAAACCAAGATTGAAAAGCTTTCCGGTCCGACGGTTGTGGGCAAAATCGAATTGCCTGTCGAAAAGAAGCGCACGCCAGTCTCAAAAACAGACGACAGCAAGAGAAAGCGGAAACGCATCACCAAAGTCGATGTGGAGAAGACCGCCCGAACTTCGGGTGGCCGTGGAGATAATCGAGGAGCACGCACGCGTCGCAACGATGTGAAAAAGGAAGTCAGCCAAGCTGATATCCAAAAAGAAATTAAAGAGACGCTCGCACGGTTGAGCGGCGGTAAGAAGTCGAATGCGGCCAAAATGCGTCGAGCCAAGCGAAGTGCTGTGGCGGAACGTCAAGAACAAGAATTGCAGCGTCAACAGGAAGAAGCCATGACGCTTCAGTTGACCGAATTCGTGACGGTCGCAGAGCTGGCGAATATGATGAACGCAAACGTCAACGAAGTTATTTCGGCTTGCATGACTTTGGGCATTATGGTTTCGATCAACCAGCGTTTGGATTCGGAGACGATTACCATCATTTCCGAGGAGTTTGGCTATGAAGCCAATTTTGTCAGTGCTGAGGTACAGGAGGCCATCGACATTGAAGAAGATTCAGAGGATGATTTGACTCCCCGTCCGCCGATTGTGACTGTCATGGGCCACGTTGACCATGGGAAGACTTCGCTTTTGGATTTCATCCGAAACGCGAATGTGATTGCGGGGGAGGCCGGAGGCATCACACAACACATCGGTGCATACCATGTGACCTTGCCGCAAGGAGGCCAAATGACGTTTTTGGATACGCCAGGTCACGAAGCCTTTACAGCGATGCGTGCTCGTGGTGCGCAAGTCACGGACATTGCAATCATCGTGGTTGCAGCGGATGATGCGGTCATGCCCCAAACCAAAGAAGCGATCAACCACGCTCAGGCGGCAGGGATCCCAATGGTCATTGCCATCAACAAGATGGACCGACCGGAAGCAAATGCTGACAAGATCCGTCAGGAGCTTTCGGAAATGAATGTACTGGTAGAGGAGTGGGGAGGGAAGTTCCAAAGTCAAGAAATCTCTGCCAAAAACGGCACGAACATTGAGGAATTGCTCGAGAAAGTGCTGCTTGAAGCGGAAATGTTGGACTTGCAAGCGAACCCAGAAAAACGTGCCATCGGCACAGTGGTTGAAAGTTCATTGGACAAAGGCCGCGGTTATGTCACCAACTTGCTTGTGGAAGGAGGAACGCTTCGAATTGGAGATGCTGTATTGGCGGGCCAGTTTTCCGGAAAAGTGAAGGCGATGTTCAATGAACGCGGAACCCGTGTGGACGCAGCAGGGCCTTCTGTTCCGGTATCGATTCTGGGTTTTGACGGAGCGCCGAACGCTGGGGATAAATTCCACGTGTTTGAGGATGAACGAGAAGCACGAAACATTGCGGTGAAACGCCAGCAGCTTCAGCGTGAGCAAGGTGTCCGATCTCAGCGTTCAGTCACACTGGAAGAGTTGGGTCGTCGAATTGCAGTCGGAGAATTCAAGGAATTGAATCTCATTGTCAAAGGTGATGTGGACGGTTCAATTGAAGCATTGAGCGATTCCCTCCAGAAGCTGTCAACGGAAAAAGTTCAGGTCAACATCATCCACAAGGCTGTGGGTCAAGTTTCCGAGTCGGACATCCTGCTGGCGTCAGCATCATCGGCCATCATCATTGGTTTCCAGGTTCGCCCGAGTGGCGCGGCCCGCAGATTGGCAGAGAAAGAAGGGGTCCAAATCAAGCTGTACTCGGTCATCTACAAGGCCATCGAGGAGATGAAGGATGCGATGGAAGGCCTGCTGTCGGCCAAGATCGAAGAGAACATCGTGGGCTCTGCCGAAATCCGTGAAACTTTCAAGATTTCGAAGGTCGGTACGATTGCCGGATGCTTCGTCATCGACGGCAACATCAAACGCAACAATAAGGTCCGCGTCATCCGAGAAGGGGTGGTGGTATACACGGGAACCCTTGGCTCGCTCAAGCGATTCAAGGACGATGTAAAAGAAGTGGCAAAGGGCTTCGAATGCGGCTTGAACATTGACCGATTCAATGACATTAAAGTGGGTGACGTGGTTGAAGCCTACGAAGAGGTAGAAGTGAAACAGACGCTCGAGGACTGATTCGTTTCGGTTGTTTCTGACGCTAAATTGCTCTTATTGGACCCTTCAATCCATTGATTTACAATGGAGGAAGGTTTATTTCCATGGGAATTACAATGGAAAGTGGAAACGCATCTGACCACAAGTCCTGCGCTTGTCGTGCCTCCCATTTGGTGCGAAAATCACCGATGGTGACCCGATAATTGGGTGGCATTGCGGAAAGATATGCAGGGGAATCCGCGTTGAGTTTCCGCGCTTTGGCGCGTACTTCACGAGCCGCTTGTAGTGAACCCGAGAAAATTTGAATGCGATAACCTTGCACAGGATGAGCCTCACGATGCCAAGCGGAATCCAAAGCCAAAACGCGCGGATCACATTGAATATTTAGCGCTCCTTCAGGCCTGGGCAATGAAGCTACATTATCTGGCAATACAGCATTTGAATCTTCCGCCTTTATCATTGAATCGCTCGAATCAATGGCCGCTGGAGCCGCGATGTAATCCTCTTGATTCTCATCCATTTGCTCCTTTTGGACTTCCGTCTGGCTAGTGCCTTGAAAAATGGATTTCCACCATGGTGTACCATCTTGGCTCAATGCATGGTCGGTGACAAATACGGATCCGATGAGCAACAGCATCGAGAGCGAAATCTTGCTGCAAACCTTCCTAAAAATCCGTGTCGCATGCATGGAGGCGAATTTAGGGGTCACAGCTGCTCGGTTTGAAGGCCTTTGTAAGAAAAAAGTAAAAAATTCGACCGGCTTCATTTTCAATGGATTGAACACATTATCAATCAGATACGAATCAAGAATGATTCTGAATAACAATGAAGGGGGGAATTGGCTCAATCCGCCCGTAATTATTGGACATTGATGCTTAATTTTGCGCGCGAAAAGCGTGATTTTCCTCGTAATGCGAAAAGCAAGATTCATGAAAGCTTACTCGGGTTTCAAGGCCTCGAAAAACATCCTAGCCATTTGCCTCATGGCGTTTTCCGTTCAGGCAGCTGCGGGCATATGGGACGAAGGCGATATTGAGGCGGGCCAAGCATTGTTCAATGCGAACTGTGCTTCATGCCACAAAGTGACCAACGAAGTGTTGGCCGCTCCAGGACTGGCAGGAATTGCCGACCGCTGGGGAGCCAGTGATGAACTGTTGGTGAAGTGGATCCAAAATCCACAAGCAGCTGCAGAAAGTGGTGACAGTTACATCAAGTCGTTGGTTGACCGATACGTTCCAACCTACGGATGGATGACTGCACAAGCGGTTTCTCCAGATGATATCAAGAACATCATGGCGTATGTCCAGAACCCACCTGACGCAGCACCTGTTGCAGATTCGGGCTCTGATTGCGTGACTGTCGATGAATTGCCAATCGAGGAGGCATCAAATGACAGCGGTGTTTGGTTCTTGCTCCTCCTGGTCATGTTCTTGATTATCGCAATGGCAGCAGCTGGGGTGAATCGGTCATTGACCAATGCCAGCCGCGAAAAGGATGGCGAAGATTTGTTGCAGGATTTGCCATACGGCGAACGGGCAAAGGCGTGGATGTGGGATAACCGTGTAGCGGTATCGTTGATTGGCGTGTTCTTCGTTGCTTACGGAGCCGTTTTGGGTTACCAAGGCTTGATGCGTGTAGGTGTGGTTGAAGGGTATAAGCCCAATCAGCCCATCAAATTCATCCACAGTGTCCACGTTTGTGAAAACGAAGTGGACTGCAAGTACTGCCACCACAGCGCATATGAGTCAAAGCACGCGGGCATTCCATCGACCAACGTCTGCATGAACTGCCACAAAGCGGTGAAGAAGGGACGTCGTTACGGAGAAACTGAAATCTCCAAGATTTACGATGCCATCGGCTTCGATCCCACATCGGGAACGTATGTGGATGGCGAAGGAAACGCGGGATACACGTCGCCACAAGATTCTTACGATGGCGAACCGATTCGATGGAACAAGGTGCACAATTTGCCTGACCACGTTTACTTCAGCCACCAACAACACGTGGTCGTTGGTGGGTTGCAATGCCAAAACTGTCACGGTGATGTGGAAACCTACACCGTCGGTCGGGTCGCCAATGTTGAAGACATCAACAAGCTTGGAGACAAGTACCCCGGGTTGATTGAATTGTCAAAACCGACCCTTACCATGGGTTGGTGCATCGAGTGCCACAACAAAGCCGAGATTGACTTGGCAAGCAGTGGATACTACGAAGACATTCATCTCCGCCTGAAGGATCACCTTCGCGGAAATGAAGAGCTTCGCAAGTACATGGAAGACGACAAGATTACCGTAAAGGAACTCGGCGGATGGGAATGCGCCAAGTGCCATTATTAAGAAGAACGAAATCGCGAACCCCTTATCGCAATAGCCTCATGGCAAATACAAAGCGTTATTGGTCCGGACTGGACGAGCTTCACGAAACGGAAGCATTCAAGACGATTCAGGAACAAGAATTCCCTGGAGCGCAGTCGGTCGATGAATTTTTGACTGACGAACGATTGGAGTCCACACACACCGGACGCCGGGATTTTCTCAAATTCATGGGTTTCAGTTTGACCGCAGCGACGCTTGCGGCGTGTGAAACACCGGTTGTAAAGAGCATCCCCTACACCAATAAACCATCGGAGGTCACTCCAGGCGTTGCCAACCATTACGCCAGTACCTATTACGATGGTCAAGATTTTGTGAACGTGTTGGTCAAGACCCGAGAGGGCCGACCCATATTCATTAAGTCGAATTCACAAACCGGCGTGGGACGTGTAAACGCCCGCGTGAATGCCTCCGTGCTCTCATTGTACGATGGTGCGCGACTGACTGGGCCGATGATCGGCGGGTCTGCTAGCGACTGGGCAACGGTGGATCAGCAGGTGAGTGCGGCTATGCAAGGGGCAGGTCGCAAGGTCCTGTTGACCAACACTGTATTGAGCCCATCCTTGAAGCGTGCCATTGCGGCATCGGGAATGGAACACGTTCAGTACGACGCCATCGACTACAGCGCATTTGTCCAGGCTTCTGAAGCGGACTTTGGAATGAAGGCTTTCCCTTCATTCAAATTCGAAGAGGCTTCAGCCGTGGTGACCATCGGTGCTGATTTCTTGGGAACGTTCGGCGACTCTGTTTACTACGCCGAGAATTGGGCGAAGAATCGAAATCCTGAGGCGGGTAAAATGTCGCGTCTGCATGCGTTTGAAACAAACATGAGCCTGACCGGGTCAAATGCGGATTACCGCGCGATGGTAAAGCCGTCCGAGCACGGCAAGGTGGCAACCGCTTTGTTGAAAGCGGTGACAGGCCAAGGTCAAGCAGGGACCCTTTCTGAAGGGGTTCAAGCAGCAGTGGCCCGAGCGGCAGCGGATTTGAAGCAAGCTGGAGCCAATGGACTGGTTCTCGCGGCTTCCAATGACGTTGATGTCCAGCGGGTCGTGAATGCGATCAATAACGCTTTGGGCGCAGTTGGCACTACGGTCAAATACGAGAACGTGAGGCTGTTCCAAGGGAGCACCGCTGCAATTACGGCGTTGACAGCGGATATGAAAGCCGGCAACGTTGAGACATTGGTGATTGCCGATTGCAACCCGGCATACGACGCACCGAATGCAGCGGGATTTACAGCGGCATTGGCTCAGGTGAAAACGACGGTGAGTACCGCGATGTTTGCCGATGAAACAGCCTCAAATTGCAACATCATCGCACCCACTCACCATTGGTTGGAGTCTTGGGGCGATCTCCAAATCGAAGCTTCGCGCATTGACTTGGTGCAGCCAACGATTTCTCCATTGCACGCGACCCGAGGCTGGGGCGAAAGCTTACTGGCTTGGAGTGGCAATGCGACAGATTGGTATACTTACGTGCGCCAAACACATGCTGCGGGTTACACCGCTGATGCGATGTACACCGACTCAGATTGGAACAAAGCGGTGCACAATGGTTTCATCGGTTTAGATGCTGCGGAGGCGCCTGCTTCAGCTTATCAAGGAAATGGAACGGCAGATGCAGTGACTCGATTGAACAGCCGCACAGGAGGAGCATTCGAACTGGCACTTTACCAAAAAACGACGATGGGGGCTGGCCAACATACAGCCAACCCTATGTTGCAAGAGACGCCGGATCCGTTGACTAAAGTGACTTGGGACAATTACGTGACCATGTCACATGAGGATGTGGATTCCATGGGATTGAATGGATTCATCGGTCAAGAAAAGCCTGCAAGCACGGTGAATGTGACGGTAGGTGGAACCACGATGGAATTGCCGGTGTTCCCGATGCCGGGTCAAGCACCTGGAACCATCGGCATCGCCTTAGGCTATGGCCGCGGTGCCAATGGCGAAAACATCGGAAAAGCGGCGTTCCAAACGGGTGAGAACGGCTCATTCTTGACCAATGCCGAAGGCAATTTGGTTCCAGTTGGACAGAATGCATATCCCTGGGTGAACACGACAAATGGTGCAAGTGATTACCATCAGTATGATGTGAGTGTTGCCGCGACGGGTAACACGTATGCATTGGCCTGCACGCAGATCCAGAACACCTTCATGGGCCGCGACAGCATCGTGAAGGAAACGAATTTCGCCAGCTTCTTTGCGGAGCGTGGTGCTGCGAAAGGCGAGGCTTCGTGGAACAAGGTCGTTAAGTTGGCCGTTCACGAGGATGTCAATAACGATGGTACCATCAACGCACAAGATGCGAAGCCTACCGAGGCGTTTGATTTGTGGCATGAGCATGCGGTAGAGAATGTTGGACACCGTTGGGGCATGACGATTGACCTGACCACGTGCACAGGCTGCAGTGCGTGTGTTACCGCTTGTCACATTGAAAACAATGTGCCGGTAGTGGGAAAGGACGAGGTGCGCCGCCACCGCGATATGCACTGGATGCGCATCGACCGATTCTTTGCGTCTGACTACAGCTTGGAGCGGGGCGAAGAAGAAGGTGTAGGGGTGATTTCATCTTATCGCAAGATGGAAGATGCTTCAGCGAACCCACAGACGGTGCACATGCCAATGATGTGTCAGCACTGCAACCACGCCCCTTGCGAGACGGTTTGTCCGGTTGCTGCGACGACGCACTCAAATGAAGGCTTGAACCAAATGACGTACAACCGTTGCATCGGTACGCGTTACTGCGCAAACAACTGCCCGTACAAGGTTCGCCGCTTCAATTGGTTCAACTATCCCGGATATAAGAAGTTCGCCAACTTCAACCCCGCTCAAGATAGCTTGATGCGGATGGTGTTGAACCCTGACGTCACGGTTCGGAGCCGTGGGGTCATGGAGAAGTGCAGCATGTGCGTGCAGCGCTTGCAGGCTGGAAAGCTCGAGGCCAAAAAGGCTGGAGCACCACTTGAGGACGGAAGCGTCGTTACGGCGTGCGCAGAGGCTTGCCCAACGCACGCGATCACATTCGGTGATTTGAACGACACCAACTCAGCTGCGCGAGCGACTTCAGAAACCAACCGCGCATACCATGCGTTGGAGGAAATCGGCGTCAAGCCAAACATCTTCTACATGACGAAGGTGCGAAACGTAGAACCAACCCAAGCCTGATAGGACCATGCAAAAAGAAGCTGCCATTCGGGAACCCCTGATTTTAGGGGACAAGTCTTACAAAGACATCACCGACGATGTGGTCGGCCCTATCCAAGGAGCCGCGCCCATTGGCTGGAAAATCATGATCACCATTTCGAGCATCATCGCCGTGTACGGCGTTGGTAGCATCTTGTACCTCTTGGGTACGGGAATCGGCGTTTGGGGATTGAATAAAACCGTGGGATGGGCCTGGGACATCACCAACTTCGTTTGGTGGGTAGGTATCGGTCACGCGGGAACGCTGATCTCAGCGGTATTGCTGCTGTTCCGTCAGAAGTGGAGAATGGCGATTAACCGCTCGGCGGAGGCCATGACCATTTTTGCGGTCATCATGGCGGCTATTTTCCCGGGCATCCACATGGGACGAATCTGGGTGAGCTACTGGGTGCTTCCGTTGCCAAACCAATTCGGCTCGTTGTGGGTCAACTTCAACAGCCCGCTGTTGTGGGACGTATTTGCGATCTCTACTTACTTCTCTGTTTCCTTGGTTTTCTGGTACATTGGATTGATTCCAGACTTTGCAACCATTCGGGACCGAATGACCAAGCCCTTCGCAAAAAAGGTGTATGGAATCCTGAGCTTTGGTTGGAGTGGCCGTGCCAAGCATTGGAACCGTTTTGAGGAGGTATCGTTGGTATTGGCAGGTATTGCTACACCGCTGGTATTCTCCGTGCACTCCATCGTATCGATGGACTTCGCTACATCGGTAGTTCCAGGTTGGCACACCACCATCTTCCCGCCTTACTTCGTATCGGGGGCGGTATTCTCTGGTTTTGCGATGGTGCAAACCTTATTGCTCATCATGCGCAAAGGCATGAACCTCGAGAATTACATCCACGTCAAGCACGTGGAGTACATGAACATCGTCATCATTGTAACCGGATCGATTGTTGGGGTTGCGTACCTGACGGAGCTGTTCATCTCCTGGTATTCAGGTGTGGAGTATGAAAGCTACGCGTTCATCAACCGTTTTAGCGGTCCGTACAGCTGGTCTTACTGGATGATGATGACGTGCAACGTGATCAGTCCGCAGTTGTTTTGGTTCAAGAAGATTCGCCGCAGCCTGATTGCTACGTTCATCTTGTCGATTGTCGTGAACATCGGCATGTGGTTTGAACGCTACGTGATCATTGTGACATCGATTCACCGTGACTACGATCCATCAAGTTGGGGGGAGTTCCACCCGACCAGCGTTGACGTTGGGATCTTCATTGGAACACTCGGAATTTTCTTCACCCTCTTCTTGGCATTCGCGCGGTTCTTCCCAGTTTTGGCCCTGAACGAGTTGAAGACAATTTTGAAGTCGAGCGGCGAGAATTTCAAGAAAAAGCAAGCTAACCACTGACCCTTACAGCCATGAATAAGGTATTCCATGTAATGTATGATGATGACGACACGCTGAAGGACGCGGCGTCGGCATTGGTAGCAAAAGGCATCCGGGTCAAGGAGGTGTTCTCCCCATTCCCGGTGCACGGGATTGATCCGATCATTGGAGTGAAGCGCACCCGATTGGGCATTGCTGCTTTTATGTACGCGACCACGGGTACGACATTGGCACTGCTCGGGATGTGGTACTTCATGATTTCAGATTGGCCGATGAACATCGGCGGTAAGCCCAGTTTCTCTTTAATCGAGAATTTGCCAGCCTTCATTCCGGTGACGTTCGAATTTTCGGTTCTGTGCGGTGCCCACGGCATGGCCATTACGTATTTATTACGCAATGGAACGCTGCCAGGCATGCCAGCTTCAAATCCGGATCCCCGCACGACGGATGATAAATTCGTCATGGAGATCACCACGGAACAGAATACCATGTCTGCTGAAGAATTGGAAGCAGCCATCAAAGGAACACCGTTGTTCGAGTTGAGCATCAAAGACTATAAATGATGAATATTCGGTATAGCATTGTTTTATCAGCGGTAGTGACAATCCTTGTTGCTACAACGGGTTGTGTAAACGATCCCGACAGCCCAGGCTTGGAATACATGCCCGACATGTACCGGTCGCCTGCGGTTGAAGCCTATGTGGATTACGGCCAGGATCCGTACCAAGTTGGAGAGGAAGTTGCTTCTGCTCAGCGCATGGTCCAATCGGCGCGTAAACCGGTAGCCGGTACCATCCCGTTCAACCCCGATGCCATGGATTTTGTGATGCCTTACCCTTACCCCAATACAGTGGAGGGTTATGAGGCCGCGGGGGCGAGTTTGATGTCGCCTTTGGCATCCGTTGGACAAGCCGAAATTGAGGCAGGACAGGAGATCTACACCTTGATGTGCACGCAGTGCCATGGAGAGGAGGGCAAGGGCGATGGAGCCTTGAGCAGAAATGGACACATTCAAGGGATCCCGAGTTACAGCGATAAACTGAAGGATTTGCCAGAAGGAAAGATGTACCACACCTTGACCTACGGTAAGGGCCTCATGGGCTCTCATGCTTCTCAGTTGTCTCAAAAGGACCGTTGGCTTGTCATTGAATACATCAAAGTATTGCAGCAAGGAGGTGAAATGCCTGAGTTTGACGAGAACGGCAATGTGGTGAAATCGGCGTCTGCTGAAGCAGGAGATGCCATGGCTATGAATAATTGATCATGGAATTCAAATTCGAAGGACGTACGAAATTGATCACCCAAGTCCTGATGGGCATTGGGTTGATTGCACTCATCGGCGGTTTTTTGACCGATGGTACTGATCACCACCAACGCTGGTGGGCAAACCTGCTCATCAACGGCTTTTTCTGGTTCTCCATATCGCTGGCGGCGTTGTTTTTCTATGCGTTGAACTATGCTGTAGAGGCCTCTTGGTCCGCACTGATCAAACGCTTGTTTGAGGCGATGTGGCATTTCTTGCCCATCGGAGGAGGTGTAATCATCGTGGTGTTGGCGGCAGGGCATTTTTTCCATGCTCACCATCTTTACCATTGGATGGACTCCAGCTTGTACCACGAATACATGGTCGTCGAAGGAGACCATGCGACGTTTGTCGACGAGGCGGTAGAAGGTGCGGTTGCCAATCCCAACTACGACCACATCATCGCTGGCAAGGAGCCTTACTTCGCAACGTGGTTCTTTTGGTTGCGTACCATCGGTTACTTGGCGACTTTCTTGATTTTTGCCCGGCTGTTCCGCCAATGGTCACTGCTCGAGGATGAGAAACCGAGTTTGGATTTGCACTACAAGCAGTTTCGCCGCAGTGCTTTATTCCTCGTATTTTTTGCGGTATTCAGCTCCATGCTCGCGTGGGACTGGATCATGTCGATTGATGTTCACTGGTTCTCCACACTCTTCGGATGGTACCTGTTCTCTGGAATGTGGGTGAGCTTCATGATCATGCTCAACTTGGGGTTGATCTGGTTGCGCGGCAAAGGTTATTACCAAGAAGTGTCGTCCAGCCACATGCATGATATTTCGAAGTGGATGTTTGCCATTTCCATGTTGTGGAGCTATTTGTGGGTGAGCCAATTCTTGTTGATTTGGTATGCCAACATCCCAGAGGAAGTGACGTATTACACACAACGTTTCTTCTCTGATTATCAGGTTCCATTCATGTTGACCTTTGCGATCAACTTCGCCGTGCCGTTCTACACGTTGCTGCCACGGGATACCAAACGCAACGCGTCATATATCATTCCTGTGGGGTTGCTCATCTTCATTGGGCATTTTGCGGATGTTTATCTGCTTGTCATACCCGGCACGATGTTCGACCACAATGAATTCGGTATTTTTGAAGTGGCGTTGTTTTTAGGTTTCCTTGGGCTCTACTTGAACCGCACATTGAATGCGCTGAGTAAAGCGCCGTTGATTCCTAAGAATCACCCAATGTTGCAAGAATCGAAAGAACTCCACTATTGATTGCAAGAACTTTTAAGTGATGAAATTGCTCATTCTCCTTGTTGTTGTTCTCGGATTGGTTGCTGCTGTGCAACTGTCCAAAGTTTACCAGCTTTCCATCTCTTTACGTGGAAAGCGGGAAGAGGACATTTCTGAAGCGGATAACCGTTTGAACGGTGGCGCTTGGTTGGCCTTTATGGTGGTTTTCTATGCGTCTTTCATCTGGTTGTTGGTCCGCTACGGCTCCTACGGAACACCACCTGCTTCTGAGCATGGTGTAGCGGTGGATCAGTTGATGAACTTCAACATGGCGATCATCTTCGTGGTGTTCTTCATCGTGAATACGTTCTTGTTCTGGTTTGCAGCGAAGTATTACCATCGAGCCGATCGCAAGGCGCGATTCTTTGCCCATGATAACCGACTCGAGTTGGTTTGGACGGTCATACCATCCATCGTATTGGCCGTGATCATCGCATATGGATTGAAGACCTGGAATGAAATGACGGGAGAGGCCAGTGAAGACGCATTGCGCGTGGAGTTGTACTCAAAGCAATTTGACTGGACAGCGCGGTACCCTGGAAACGATGGCGAGTTTGGATTGGCCAATTACAACTTGATCACACCGATGAATGCCTTGGGCATCGTTACGGCCGATGGCATTGAAGAGGCCCTCGAAGAAATCGAAGTAAAGATTGCCAAACTCGAGCAGGAAATTGCTTTTGAGAAAGGTCATTTGCTAGCGGAGCGAGCTGAATTGGAGGAGCAACTGGCAGGAGATGACCACCACGGACATGCGAGTCATGAAGGACACGATGACCATGCTGGCCACGACGACGATCACGGGCACGATCACGGTGCATTGAATGCGGTGCTGGAAGCTCGAATTCACGAGATTGACGGCATGCTGGCTTCGGATAAGGTGATCATTTTGACGGACGCAGCATACGAAGCGAAGGAAGACAAGCTGTACCGCTTGCAACGACACCGCCAGCGAATCCAAGAAATCCGTGAATTCAATTTCGATGGGGAATTGAGCGCATGGGAAGCGGGTATGGATGACCAAATCGTGAAAGGAGAGTTCCACTTGCCTGTTGGCCGTGAGGTTGAATTTGTTTTCCGATCGCGCGACGTCATTCACTCTGCATACATGCCGGCATTCCGGGCTCAGATGAATACGGTTCCTGGAGTTCCCACGCGATTCAAAATGACTCCGACCATTACCACGGATTCCATGCGAACTGCACTGAATGATCCGGATTTTGACTATGTACTGCTTTGCAATAAGGTTTGCGGCGCCGCACACTTCAACATGCAAATGAAAGTGGTGGTTGAAACCGAGGAGCAATACGAAGCTTGGTTGTCAGAGCAAAGTGAATTCCTGGTAAAGGAAGGGGAAGACGACGCGGAGATGGAACAAGCATCAGCACAGAAAGAAACTAAGAACGTAACTGCATCATTGTAATTATGGGAGCACACGCACATCATCACGAAGAGAGCTTTATTTCAAAGTACGTCTTCTCGCACGATCACAAGATGATCTCCAAGCAATTCTTGGTGACAGCAATTGTGATGGGTATTGTCGCCGTATTGCTGTCGGTGTTCTTCCGATTGCAGTTGGGTTGGCCCGGAGAGAGCTTCGCTATCCTCGAAACGTTCCTGGGCAAATGGGCTCCGGGTGGAGTTCTTGATCGCAATGCCTACTTGGCGTTGGTGACGATTCACGGAACCATCATGGTGTTTTTCGTACTGACAGGGGGATTGTCAGGCACCTTCTCAAACTTGCTCATTCCATTGCAAATTGGTGCGCGTGACATGGCTTCGGGCTTCTTGAACATGCTCAGCTATTGGTTCTTCTTCTTCTCGAGCGTCATCATGATTTTGTCCTTGTTCGTTGAAGGAGGGGCCGCGTCAGGTGGATGGACGGTGTATCCGCCGCTCAGCGCCTTGCCACAAGCTATGCCAGGCAGTGGAATGGGAATGACCCTTTGGTTGATTTCAATGGTGTTGTTCGTGGTCAGTTCGCTATTGGGCGGGTTGAACTACGTGGTGACGGTAATCAACCTGCGTACGAAGGGCATGTCGATGACCCGTTTGCCATTGACCATTTGGGCATTCATGGTGACCGCAATATTGGGAGTCTTGAGCTTTCCTGTATTGGTGTCAGCCGTGGTATTGCTGTTGATGGATCGAACGATGGGCACGGCATTCTACTTGTCAGATATCTTTATCGGCGGTGAGGCATTGGACGTGACGGGAGGTTCGCCCATTTTGTATCAGCACTTATTCTGGTTCTTGGGTCACCCCGAGGTATACATTGTACTGTTGCCAGCTTTGGGTCTGAGCTCTGAAATCATCGCTACCAATGCCCGAAAGCCAATTTTCGGATACAAGGCGATGGTTGGGTCCATCCTGGGCATCGGTTTCTTGAGCTTCATCGTTTGGGGTCACCACATGTTTGTCACGGGAATGAATCCGTTCATCGGATCGGTGTTTGTTTTCACAACACTCCTCATTGCTATTCCTTCCGCTGTAAAAGCATTTAACTACATCACCACGCTGTGGCAGGGCAATATCCGGTTCACGCCTGCTATGCTGTTCAGTGTTGGATTGGTGAGTACGTTCGTCACCGGTGGATTGACCGGCATCATATTGGCCGACTCTGCATTGGACGTCAACGTGCACGACACCTACTTCGTTGTGGCGCACTTCCACATCGTGATGGGGATGTCTGCGATTTTTGGCATGCTGGGTGGTATTTACCACTGGTTCCCGAAGATGTTCGGTCGCATGATGAATACCAAGTTGGGTTTTGCACACTTCTGGGTGACGTTGATTTCCGGTTACGGAGTTTTCTTCCCCATGCACTTTGTGGGCATTGCGGGCGCTCCGCGTCGTTACTATGAGTACAGCAACTTTGACTTCCTGGATTCGGTCATGGATTTGCAACCGGTCATTTCTACGTTTGCGATTATCGGAGCGGTGGGTCAATTGTTCTTCTTGTTCAACTTCTTCTATAGCATCTTCTACGGCCAGAAAGCGGTTCAAAACCCCTGGAAGTCGAATACACTGGAGTGGACCACACCTGTGGCTCACATTCATGGAAACTGGGAAGGCTCACTGCCAGAGGTTCATCGTTGGGCATATGATTATTCCAATCCAGCGCACGAAGACGATTTCGTTCCCCAAACCACGCCGGCATTGGCGGGGGAGGAGATTCACTAAACGAAAGGAAAAGAAATTGAAAGCCCTGCCGATTGTCGGCGGGGCTTTTTTATGCTTTCCCGAATTAAATTGCAGGCATGATGGAGGACTTTGATTTGCGGAATGAGGCGGCGCAGCCGTCTGACGGGGAACTGGACCGGGTGTTGCGTCCTGCGCGATTTGATGATTTCACGGGACAGCGCGCAGCACTGGAGAACCTTGGGGTGTTTGTACAAGCTGCGTCAAACCGTGGGGAAGCCCTCGATCATACTTTGTTGCACGGCCCGCCTGGTCTTGGGAAAACGACCCTCGCGAACATTATCGCGAATGAACTGGGTGTGTCCATCCGAACCACTTCCGGTCCAGTCCTGGACAAACCGGGTGACCTTGCTGGGTTGCTTACCAACCTCGAGGCAAACGACGTGCTTTTCATCGATGAAATTCACCGCCTCTCGCCGGTGGTGGAGGAGTACCTGTACAGCGCGATGGAGGACTACCGCATCGATTTGGTGATTGATGCGGGCCCCAATGCGCGAACGGTCCAAATTGAACTGAATCCATTCACCTTGGTCGGCGCCACGACGCGTTCCGGTTTGTTGACGGCGCCATTGCGTGCCCGGTTTGGCATCAACTTGCGGTTGCAGTATTACGATGCCAAAACCCTCACCGACATTGTCGAGCGTAGCGCCGGAATCCTTGAAATACCCATCGAACCCGCAGCGGCTTACGAAATCGCTTCCCGTTCCCGGGGCACACCGCGTATCGCGAATGCCTTGCTTCGCAGAGTTCGCGACTTCGCCGAGATCAAAGGAGACGGCACCATCAATCCGGACATCACTGAGTTTGCTTTGGATGCACTTAATGTTGACCGTAAGGGCCTCGATGAAATGGACAACCGCATCTTATTAGCGCTCATTGACAAGTTCAATGGCGGACCGGTAGGGGCGTCTACCATCGCCACAGCCATTGGCGAAAATCCAGGAACATTGGAGGAGGTGTATGAACCTTATCTCATCCAAGAAGGATTGCTCATTCGCACCCCGCGCGGCCGACAAGCTACACCTGCAGCTTATGCCCACCTCGGCAAGAAACCGCAAGGCTCTTCGGGGACGCTGTTCAACGATTGAAATGTCGAGGACGCTGCATTTGGCATACACCCGGAAGCATGGGCTGATTGAGCAGGCAAAGTCATTGGGTTTTTCCGCCGTGGGCGTGGCCAAAGCCGCTTTCTTAGAGGAGGAGGCTCCGCGATTGGAGGAGTGGCTCAAAAGAGGCTATGCGGGAGAGATGCATTACCTCGAACGAAACGCCGACAAGCGACTCGATCCGCGATTGCTTGTACCAGGGGCCAAAAGTGTTGTTTCGCTTTTGTTTAACTACCACGCTCCTGAGGAGCTGTCAAATGAAAATGCACCGCGCATAGCGAGCTATGCGCAGGGTCAAGACTACCATTATGTGCTCAAATGGAAGCTCAAGGAGCTGATGAAATGGGCGCAATCAGAATGGGGAGAAGTGAACGGCCGGGTATTTGTGGATTCTGCGCCGGTGCATGAACGGGCATGGGCTGCACGGAGCGGCTTAGGTTGGGTCGGAAAGAATAGCCTCCTGCTCAATCAACAGATGGGGAGCTTTTTCTTCATCGCGGAGTTGATCATCGACGTGGACTTGGAACCGGACGCTCCGTTGAAGGATCATTGCGGAACCTGCACCCGCTGCATTGATGCGTGCCCGACAGGAGCCATCATCCAAGCGGGTGTGGTTGATGGGTCCAAATGCATCAGTTACTATACCATCGAATTGCGCGGGGCGATTCCGGAACCTGTACACCAACACTTGGCACCATGGGTTTTTGGGTGTGACGTTTGTCAAGACGTTTGTCCTTGGAATCGCCACGCCACGCCGCATACGGAACCGGAATTCGAACCGCATCCTGATCGACGCGAATGGACGCAGAAGGATTGGTTAGAGATGACCGAAGAGGTGTTCCATGATGTGTTCAGGGGGACGGCCATCAAACGCACGGGTTATGAGGGCTTAAAACGCAACGTCCAGGCAGCCTTTAAGCAAAGCAATTAAACCGCGTATTGTCGGAAGGTGAGTTCGATGATTTCTGCGTGAACGTGGGCGAATTTCTCCAAGCACCATGCCTGGAGTTTTCTCAGGTCTTCTCCTTTCAACTGCCGCACAGATTTGCCTAATTCTCGGGCAAATAGTTTGCGGTTTGTGCTCACGCGGAGCAATACTTTTTTGCACAATTCCAACATGTTTCGACTCATTTTCGAATCGGTCGATCTTGATTCATTCTAATATCGATCAACCGTATCCAATAACGGCACAAAACCCGTTATCGTATCTTTGCAAAACGTTAAATTTTGACCCTCCGCGCTGGAGGCTCTGTGACTTGTAATCGCATGAAGCAAAAACTGCGCAATTTGGTCGATCGTAAGGTGCTTTTGGAGCGCATGCACACGGATGAGCAAGAACGGACTACCGTTTCATTCTACCGGTATGCGCACATCCTGAATCCGACCTTCTTTCGAGACTATTTGTTCCTGAATTGGGAAGCTTTGGGCGTCCGCGGACGCACGTACGTGGCCCACGAAGGCATCAACGCTCAAATCTCCGTGCCTGCGGCTCAATTCGAGGCATTCAAAAAACACCTGTATAGCATTTCGTTCCTTGACGGCATTCGGCTCAATGTGACGGTGGATGAAGGGAAATCCTTCTTCAAACTTGCCGTGAAGGTGCGAGACAAAATCGTAGCGGACGGATTGAACGACTCGGAATTTGATGTTTGCAAGAGCGGGGTTCACCTCGATGCGGTGTCATTCAATGAGATCACATCAAAGGAGAATACGATTTTGATTGATATGCGAAACCACTACGAGAGTGAGGTGGGGCATTTCAAGGGTGCAATCACTCCGGACGCGGATACCTTTCGCGATGAGATTGAGATGGTGGAAGGCATGCTTGAAGGCAAGAACGACCGGAACATTGTGATGTATTGTACCGGGGGTATTCGGTGCGAGAAGGCTTCGGCGTGGTTGAAGCACAAAGGATTCCCCAACGTGCATCAACTGGAAGGGGGCATCATCGAATACACTCGACAAGTGCGCGCCCAAGGACTCGAAAATCGGTTTATCGGCAAAAATTTCGTGTTTGATGAACGGCTGGCGGAGCGAATTTCAGACGACGTGATTTCGGAGTGCCACCAGTGCGGGGCGTCATGCGACGACCACACCAATTGCAGTAACGTAGGGTGTAATTTGCTGTTTATCCAGTGTCCTGAATGCGCATCGAAGTACGAGGGAACCTGCGGAACGCGCTGCCAAGAAATCATCCACCTACCTGAAGAGAAACAACGTGCGCTCCGGAAAGGCAAGAAAGACAGCGCCCGCATTTTCAACAAAGGCAGGCTGCGCGGGGCGGAAAACGATTAAGGTGTGTATTCGACGGCGCCGTCGAGGATGTAATTCATCTGGTACACATCGTCTGCGTTTAGCCTGAATTTTCCAGCGAATGTGAGCCGTTCGTCGGTTTGGTAAACCCGCGGGGATTTCCCCGTAAATCGCAAATCAATTACGGATTCAGGACCGGCGCCGCCACAGAAGAAACAGTTGGCAAACGGGTAGCGACTCAAGACATAGAAATCTTCATCCAAATCCACCGGAATCATGTAACCGGTGATGTGGACTTCCTTTCCCTGCAGGGCATTGACGGTGTTACCGAACGTGGGCTTCCAGTAGTATGCATCCAACTCTTCGACGTAAACATCCTTGAATTCGACATCTTCGAGCATTCGCCAGGTGAGCTCTTCGTAGGACGCCGCCTCGGTTGCCCCCGCTTCTTCAAGTCGAAGTTCAGGAGTCAAAGAGGCTGCTTTTACCGCCGAAACGGTCCGCTCTCCGGCCAGTGTTGGATGGCAATATGAGCTCAAATCCAGCATGCTCACCGTAAGCAATCCTAGGAAACCAAAGCCCCACAAGGAGCGTCGTTGTAAGCGAGTCGGTTCGGATTTTCGGAGCTTCATGCAGATTCGGATAACGTGCGAGAGGTGTCTAATTTCATGGCAGAGATGCCTGGGATGGCAGCCGCAACGAGCCCGACAAAGATAGCCATTCCCGCCAGGACCCATTCATTTGGCAAAACAGCCAGGCTGTTCCAGTCGTAACGGAACTTGTCTTCGATCAATTGCGCAAGGGCGATCAGCCCCAACCGACTGATAATTAAACCTAACGCCGCTCCGCCAACACTCAGCAAGCCCCCTTCCAGCAACAGTAACCAAAACAGCCCGCCACGCGAACCGCCCATCGTCCGCATTAAAGCCAATTCATAGCGTCGAGCGAGGAGGTTGTCGTAGACTGAAATGAAAATGCTGGCGAAACTGATGCACATGATCAAGAGGGCGATGGCCCGCAACGTACCCATGCCGATGCCAAAATTTTGGGTGAGGCGGTTGATTTCGATGGAAGGCAGCGCCACCTGCATGTTCGTTTCTCGGATCGTGTTTGGGATGGTCAGAACCGCCAGCGGGTTTCGTTTTTTGAGCAAAACCGCTGTGATTTCGCGGTCTTCGAGCGCCACTTCCTCTCCATGTCCTTCGTGCACGCCCCAAATCGTTTCGATGTTACAAAGGAGCAATTGGTCCAAAACCGAACCAGACTCTTCGAGCACCCCGACCACATAAAACGTCTTGTCTGTGTGAACGTCCGTCTCATCTTGGAGGCCGTGTGCGCTGAAAAACTCGTCACCGACTTGGAGGCCAGTGGTTTCGGCGACCCGAGCTCCCACCACCACTTCAAAGGCGTTTTCGAAGGGCTTCCCTTTTGCCCATTCAGCCCCGTAATGCGCCGTGTAGTCCGGTGTGCTCCCGACGATGCGAAATCCGCGGTAATTGTCACCGTATGCCAAGGGAATTCCTGAAGCGATGTACGGATGATTCATGACCTTCTCGGCATCGGCGAGCCGGATGTTTCCGGTGGGGGCGTCAACATGATAGACGTTGGCCAAGATGAGTTGCAATGGGCTGCCTTTCGCCCCCAGCACCAAATCGATGTCGCGGATGTTGCGATCGAATGTGTCCGTGAGTTGTTTTTCGGTCAGCATCAGCAGACTCACCAGCCCCACGCCAAAAGCCAGCAACACCAAACTCAACGCCGTTTGCAGCTTTTTCAATCCGAGATTCCGCCAAGCGATGTACAACCAATTCATGCGGTGCGGATGGCTAAGGGATTCAACTCAACGCGCCGGGCATAGCGGTCTTTCAATCGCTGATCGTGCGTGACGATGACCAGCGTGGCTCCTGCTTCTGCCGCTTGGGCTTCCAGCAATGAAATCACCGCTTCGGTACTTTCATCGTCCAATGCACTTGTGGGCTCGTCTGCCAAAACGATGGCTGGTCGATGAATGAGGGCGCGTGCAATGCCGACTCGCTGCTGCTCTCCAATGCTCAGGTTACGTGGGCGTTCTGTCGCCTTGTGTCCAATGCCGAGCTGATCGAGCAGCGCGCGACCCGCGGCTGCATCGAATTTCTCTCCCGCTAAAAATGCAGGCATGGCCAAATTCTCCAAGACAGTCAGACTCTGGATGAAATGAGATTTTTGAAAAACGATGCCGAAGTTGCGTCCGCGAAATTGATCGAGTTCACGCTCATTCAGTTGTCGGAGGATCTGTCCGTTGATTTCGATTTCTCCGGCTGCTGGCTGCAGCATTCCGCATAGCAAATGCAGCAAGGTCGTTTTTCCCGATCCAGATTGCCCGAGCAATAGCAGTTGATCGCGCTCCGCACAGTGAACGTCGGGAAACGTCATGCGCGGCGCTTCGCTGTTGTAATGAAATTCGACGCTTCGGCAATGGATCATGGAATGTCGAATTTACGAAGGGAGCCGAGACCTGAGTTCATTGGTTTACTTTTGAATCGTGAATTTTCGTCAACGGTTTTTGCGCTACGGAATTGGGGTATTCATCGGTGTCATCCTTAGCGCCCTGTTTTTCAGCGGCCGAAGTTGCAACGATTGGCTGCCTGGAAAGCGCATCAAAGCACGCCTTCAGATGGAAGGATTCCAAGTCGACGGCCCCCTGCAGTGTTTGTTGGATTGCGAAGGCGTTACGCAAGCAAACTCCAATCAGTTGATGCAATGGTTGCTTGACGCGGAGATCAATTGGTCCGAAAGTTCGGGAAGAGAAGAGCGTCCGTGCTACATCTTCGACATGGCAACCAATTGCCCGTTTGCGAAGGTTTCGGCTTGTTTTTCAGAGCACTCTGCTTCCGTGGGAATGGCGGTTTTACGTCAGGACAGTGACGTCAATTGTCCGTGCGACGGCGTTATGGTTGAATGACGCTGAGTTTGCCGCGGATAGGCGCGGGATGCGCCGCCGTCCAAGCTTCGATGACATAAGTGCCGGCGGTCATGCCGGCCGTATTCCAAGTATACGGGGATTGCACGGCAGACAATTCAACATCGTGAACCAGCCGACCACTCGCTTCGGTGATGCGCAATCGCGTCAAATACGCCGTACTTCCCACATCCAAAACGACATCGCTTCCAGCCAGAATTGGATTTGGTGTGAAGCGCAGGACTTCAGCTAAATCGCCACCGCCTTGTTGGTCGGCCGGGTCGTAAACCAATTTGTATACGTTCAGCCTTGTGCACAAGTACAACTCTCCTTCATTGTTCTCGCTGAATGCGAAGCGCGTTTCATCCCACGGCACAAACCCATCCGGAACTTGGATGTCCAACGGTGCATCCACCCATGAGCCATCCGCTTGTTCTGTGAGCGACCAAAATTTCACATCGTAAAAGCCGCAGGCATCCGTGAAGATGTAGCTTCCATAAAGTGTGGGGATTTCAGTTCCACGGTAGCGGTAGCCACCGATGACGGAGCACCAACCGTTTTCGTGGGGGTAAGAGAAAATGGGGAGCTCGAGGTTGCCATCGGGATCGCAATCGACCACCGGTTCGTAGCACATGGGACCCTCCATCAGGCGCCAACCGAAATTCAATCCGCCTTCGGAATCGGCCGCCTCCATGCTCACTTCTTCCCAATCCACTTCACCGACGTCGCCGATGAATTTGTCTCCGGTGAGCCGGTCGAAGCTCCAGCGCCATGGATTGCGAAAACCGTATGCCCAAATTTCATCCAAGGCCTCGTCGTTGCCTACGAATGGATTCGATGCAGGGACGGTGTACGGGGCGAGCCCGTGGACCTCGATGCGCAGCAATTTACCGAGCAAAGTCTGCAGGTTTTGACCGTTCCCAATGGGGCCATGATCATCTCCGCCGCTACCACCTCCGGTTTCTCCAGTTCCCGTTCCGCCGCCGTCGCCAGTGCTGATATATAGGTGCCCATCCAGCGGACTGAAGTGCAGCTGGCCGCCATTGTGGCCACGTGCGGGTTGGACCAATTCCAACACTTCGAACCAATTGTCGGGATCGGCTTGGGTCCGATCGGAATTGGTGCCGAAGCAGAGGAGGCGTTCGTCGATGAACGTACCGGTGCCGTCGGGCCGGTAGCCGTTGTAAATGACATAAAAAAGCCCGTTCTCTTCGAAATTCGGATCGAGGATGAGGTCGTTGAGTCCTTGTTCACTCATGATGCCGTAGTCCACGATGTCCAAGCCGGTTGCACCGAGGTCCAAAAAAGGTTCATCACGTACCACACCATTGGCTTCGTCATACCACATAACCAATCCGCTGTGGCAAATAATCAGGAGATTGGATTCACCGTCCGCATGGGATGCTGGCCTCACGGAAACGGGCCATTCGGCTTCAATCAACCGATCGCCAACGATCGCTTCAGGCGCAGTTTGCCCC
>Ga0181568_10000085_pt1 | contig 68368 bp, 71 predicted proteins | sample 101ome_20_FD_133758 | JGI IMG/M metagenome (GOLD analysis project Ga0181568, IMG submission 133758) | Coastal salt marsh microbial communities from the Groves Creek Marsh, Skidaway Island, Georgia - 101404AT metaG (megahit assembly) | ecosystem: Environmental > Aquatic > Marine > Intertidal...
ACAAGTTCTTCCTATAGAGTCGTAGTAGACCACTACGTTGATAGGCTGGATGTGGAAGCGCGGTAACGCGTGTAGCTGACCAGTACTAATAACTCAATTGGCTTGATTTACACACTGAAAAAAGATTTCTAGTTGCAAAAATTAATAAAAATAATAATTTATTTTTGTGAAAACTGTCATCCCAACTTCTTTAACCGTATAATTAATTAAACAAATAAAGTATGAAAAAAAGATTACTTGTTACAGGCGGTGCTGGATTTATAGGAAGCCACATGGTTGATCTTTTATTATCTAAAGGTTATTTTGTTCGAGTAGTAGATGACTTATCTAGCGGCTATTTACAAAACATAAAACACCACAAAAAAAATAAAAGATTTCAATTTATTAAATTAAATCTATTTAAATTAAAAAATAATTCTTTTTTAAAAAATATTGATACCGTTTTTCATTTTGCGGGTAAATCGAGTGTTGTGCCATCATTTAAAAACCCTCAAACATATTATGATAATAATTTTATTCTAACTGTGAAATTGCTTAAATTGTGCAAGGATTATAATGTTAAAAAATTCATTTATGCTGCTTCCGCATCTTGCTATGGAAATTCTAAATTAAAGTCTATAAAAGAAGATTCGTCAATTTCACTAAATAGTCCTTATGCCTCTAGTAAATATTTTGGAGAACAAGCAGTATTACATTGGAATAAAGTCTACAAGTTGCAAAGCACAAGTCTAAGACTATTCAATGTTTACGGAAATAGAAGCAGTGATAGTAACGGATATAGCTCTGTAATTAGCACTTTTTTAAGACAAAAACTCAAAAAAAAACCTTTAACAATCATTGGATCCGGGACTCAAACAAGAGACTTTATTCATGTTAGTGATGTTGCTGAGGCATTCTACTCTTCTTTTAAAAATAAATCGTCAGGAAATATTTTTAATGTTGGTTCAGGGAAGAGTATTACAATTCTTAAATTATCAAAATATATAAGTAATAAAATTGTACATATAAGTGAAAGACCCGGTCAGGTACTAAAATCCAAAGCAAATATATTTAAAATAAGAAGATTATTGAAATGGCAACCTAAAATCAATATTAATGATGGAATTAAAGAATTAATTAAAATAGACTTAAAAAATGAACGACACAACTAAAGATAAATATTATAATAAGTTTTTAAATAATGGTTTTGTAATAATAAAAATATTTTCAAAATCAGACATAGATTTTTTTAAAAAAAAAATTACATCTAAAATAAATTCTTCTTTAGGTTTTAAAAAAAAATTTGATTACAAAGATATTCTTAATTTTCACTTATTATTTAATAAAAATGAAAAAGAAAAAATATTGATATCAAAAAATAGACGTATCCCAATTAATTTATATTTAAAAAATAAAGTAATAAAAAATAAATTTCTAAATTTAATTTTAAATAAACTATGGGGGCACAAAGAAAAAGATATATATTGGGTGGGTAATCCAGAAAAAAAAGAATTCAAAAAAAATTTCATTGGTTTTAGAGTTGTAAGACCTAAAAAAAATAAAGATGCTGCTAAATATCATATTGATGCTTATAGCCGAAACGATAAGTCATTCGTCTCTATTTGGGTACCAATACAGGGATTTTCTAATTTGTATTCAATGGGATTATTAAATGGTAGTCATAAAATTTTTCACAAAAAAGAATTTTTCAATACAAACAAAAAAGTAATTTCAAAAATTTTTAAAAAAAAATATATTTCAAAATTTAGACCAATCAAACCAAATCTTAAACCTGGTGAATGTGTTTTATTTCACTCAAATTTAATTCATGGCGGGGGCATCAATACAGGTCAGAATTCTAGAGTTAGTGTAGAATTTAGGATTTTTAATAAAAAATTTTTTAATAAAAATACTACTTTTAATTGGGTTTATTAGTTTATTTTGTGAAAAATATATTAAGTATTTATTCTAATCCTAAGAAAGATCTAATTACTGCGGGAGATTATTATAGACTTATTTCCTACCTACCAAAATTAGGATATAAAAAAATTTTCTGGTTTACAGATAAAAAAAATCACAAATACTTAAAATTGAGCGACAGGATTGATAGGTTTTTTTTATATAACTAAAAAAATTCAAGAAATAATTTATTAAAATCTTCATTAATAATTGACCTTTTTAATAAAAAAAAAAAATATCCAAATACACTTCTTTTAAACAATATATTAGATACCAATATTAACATTAAACAAAATACCGTTAATTTATTTGATAAATTAGATGATTATTTTAACATTAAATTAAAAAATAAAATATTTTCAAACAAATCAAAAAAAAACAATTCCAAAAATTATATCTTTTTTAACTGGATTGTGCCAAAAAAATGGGAGATAAAAAGTTATCCATTTAGAGATTGGATTGAAATAGAAAAGAAGATTAATTCTGAAAATAAAAATCTTACTGTTATTTGGCAAAAAAAATCTGATACCATGGCAGAATATTTGAAAAAAATTAAAGAAAGTAAAATTATTTTAACAATTAATGGTTTCGGGTGTCATGCCGCAATGCTGCTCAATAAGCCGCAGATTATTCTTACGGGCCCAACTTTTTTCGACGAAATGAAATTGTATAAAAAAACTATTATGATCAAGCCAGCGAATTATTGTGAAATAAGACCTTGCAATTTACCTAATGGTATAGCATTTTGCGGATGTATGGGTTTTATCAATCATGAGTTAGTATATAAAAAAATTTTGTATTTACTATCTAAACTACGTAAATGATAAAAAAAATTAAAGAAACAATTCAACTAGGAGACCAAGTTCTTAAAAATAGAATAGTAAGTTCGCCTGTAAGTATTAATATGGCTAATGATTTTGGTCAGGTTACTCCTAACATAATTAGTTTTTTTTCTAATTTAGCTCAAAATAATATAGCAATGGTTTGTGTGGGAGCGCTTGGTGTCAATGAGGAAGGTAGGGACTCTATTAATTGTCTTGGTATTGGAGAGCAACGGCATCTAAGAGGATTGAATGAATTAACTGAATCCATAAAAAAATCTGGTGCCAAAGCTTGTGGACAATTGTTACATGTCGGCGCTCAAGGAAACACAAAATTATCTGGGGCTAGAGTAGTTGGCCCATCAAAATATATTGTTCCTGATATTGGAATAGAGGCAGAAGTATTATCTTTAGATGAAATAAAAAAAATAGAAGATGATTATGTAAAAGCAGTTTTACAAGCTGATGATGCTGGTTTTGATTTTATAGAAATTCATCTGGCACATGGATATTTGCTCCATCAATTTTTATCGGAGCATACCAATAAGAGAAAAGATATCTATGGAGGTAGCGAAGAAAACAGAATTCGAATAGTTAGCAATATTCTAGAAAAAGTTTATAAAAAAAGAACTATTAAAAAACTTGCAGCTAGAGTAACTGGCGAAGATTTTACCGAAAAAGGATTAAATATAAAAAAAATTGCTAAATTGATAAATTTTTTAGATAAAAATAATTTTTGTTATTATTCTGTAACAGCTGGAATTTATGAAACAGCAAAGCAAAAATATACAAACATGAAAAGAGGCACATATTGGGAATATTCCCAACAACTTAAAAAAATTACTCAAACACCAGTTATAGCTCAAGGTAATATAACATCTTTGGAAGAAGGGGAAAAAATTTTATCTGAGGGTAAAGGAGACATGATTTCTATGGCTCAAGCGCTGATAGCTGATCCGGAATTAGTGTCTAAATCTTTTTCAGGAAAAAGCGATGAAGTTTTTAATTGTTTAGCTCATATGAAAGTCGGATCTTGTCATAGATGCAGATACGTAAAACAAAAAGACCATTCTTTTGATTGTGTTACTCCCTCTGCCTGGCGTCCTGTTGAAGAAAACTCATCTAACAAAAGATTTGATGAAAGAAAAAAAGATTTAGAGTTCTGGAAACTCACTGTCGAAAAGCTAAAAAAATTAGAAACTTTAAAGTAAAAAAACTACTTAATTAAATTTGAAAGTTGATTTAGAATAATTCTTTTATCCAAAAACTTTTCATTTGCAATTATATTTACCATGAAATAACCAGCAATTGTTCCAATTAATAATATTAGATCTTTATCAATTTTAAAATGACCAAGCAGGGAAGTTATTGCGTAGACAGCGTCTCCACTTCCAATCTTATCAATAGACTGTGTAGTAAAGGCATCAATATGTGAATATGTAGAATTTCTTTTATCGTAATAATTCATTCCATTTTTACCCCGAGTTATGATTAGATTTAAACAATTAAATTCTTCACAAAATTTTTTCATCAATTGCTCTCGATTCGTGTCACTTCTCATTTCATAAAACAATTCTTTTTGGTTTATTATTACCCAGTTTGGATTTTTATATTTTGATAATCCTTTTTGCTTAAAACTTCCGGAATTTAACTGGCTCATTAAATTATATTTGTTCTTAGCTTTGATTGAAATATAATTAGCTATTTTATCGTTTATTAATCCGTGATTGTAATCAGCAACCATTAATAAATCATTTTTTGGCATTAAATTTTTTAGTTCTCTAAAAACTTTGTTGCACTGTTTTTTATCTAAAAAATTTTCATCAATGTCATACAACCCTAAAATTTTTTTCTTATCAATATTTTCAATTAATCTTCTTTTTAGAATTGTTTTATAATTGTCAAATTTAATGCTTTTTAAAATAACATTATGCTTAAGATTTTTTTTTATCAACTTTTCAAAGCTAGAATTTCTTCCAAGACCACACAGTATAGTGACACTTTTACAAAAATCGCTAATATGGTTTGCAATAGCTAATGCACCACCTATAAACGTTTCTTTTGATAAAGACTTATAATTAAGTATTGCCTCTTTGCCAGATTTTCCAATAGCTTCGCAGTAATTATATTCATCTATAATTGCTTCACCAATTATAAGGATTTTTTTATTTTTAATTTTATCTATTTCATTTTCGATTTTTTTAAAATCTACATATTTCTTTTTAACTTTCTCTATCACTTTAATAATATCATTTTCGTAGTTTGAGAATTTTAGGTTTGCGATACTTGAAGAAGAAAAAATTTTACCTGAGGTTGTATAAAACTTTCCACCCACCTTTTTTACAGCATTTATCTCATTTATAATTTCACCAGTTTTATCTAATTTAGTGTTTTTATAGTCAGGTCCTTTTGAATAAATACTTGGTCTCAAAATTTTTATAATGTTTATAGCTGTTGTATTTGAGTTACAAACTACATAATCAACACATTTGAGAGAGGCTATCACTTGCATTCTTTCTGTATTTGAAAAAATTGGCTTTCGAGGATACTTCTTTATAAATTTTTCATCAGTTAAAGAAACTATAAGCACATCACCTTGGCTTTTTGACTCTTCAAAATAATTTATGTGACCCAAGTGAAGAATATCAAATACTCCATGACATAAAACAATCTTTTTACCTTCTTTCCTAAGAGTTTTACCTAGTGAAGCAATTTCATTAAATTTTATAATATTAGTTTTCATAATTTTTATTGTTCATTTATTGAACAAAATATATAATTATTAAAAAAAAACAATTTAATTATGATAGATGATCTAGAAACAAAAGGAAAATTGAGGTTTATTCTTGATAAAAACTTTGTATTTACCCATAAAAGTATAAGCCAACAAATTAAAGAGGCTATTAGAGGCGGACCTAAATTACTATTTAAAAAAATTGTTAAGTTATTAGATCTAATTTTCTTTAACTTATATGTTATAATTACTTTTCTAATCATAACTCCTTTTATAATTTTAATTAGCCCAATAGTTATAGTAAGAATTGGATTGTTAGAAAGTAATGCTCTTGGACATTTTTCTAGATGTGTTGAAATATATTTGGCAGAAGAAAAATTAGGATTTCATAAAATTTCAAAACCTACAATTGATTTATGGTTTTTACAAAAAAATATTTCTAATAAATTTTTATTTAAAAAATGGAAAGGCTATTTTTTAATATTACCAAGAATTTTATTATTTCCTTTATACTTAATTTATAGCAAAATAAAATTTTTATATAAATTTACAACACCTATGCGATACGGGGGGGTTAAATTTAATCCTAGGACAAAACATTTCAATATGCACAATGATATTTACAATGCTTTAAATTCTGTAAAACCTTTAATCACATTTTCTAATTCTGAAAAAAGATTTTGTGAAAATCAACTTGCTATACTTGGAATTCACCCTGAAAAAAAAATAATTACTTTACATGTTAGAGATGACAAGTATTGGAAAGATAAAAAAAATCCTCAAAGTGCAGATATAAATACCTATATAAAAACAATTAAATATTTAATTGATAATGGATTTCAAGTTGTAAGAATGGGAAAAGGACCTACAAATCAAATAAATTTCACTGGTAAATATTTCATTGACTATTCTAATTCAAAATTGAGGTCAGATATTCTTGACATTTATTTAATTTATAAATCTTATTTGCATGTTGGGACTCAAAGTGGTTTTAATGTTCTTCCTAGTTTATTTAGAAAACCTTACATTCAAACAAATGTTTATCTAGATATAGCTGCAGAATACGGAAATGAAGACTATTTATTTATTCCAAAAAAAATTAAAGAAGTTAATAGAAATAAATTTATTAATCTAAAATATATAAAAAAAAATTATTCACATTTGAAATTGTTATCTGAAACAATTTATGAAAATCCCAATCTTGAAATTATTGATAATACTGAAAATGAAATACTCGCTGTTGTTAAAGAGAAAACCAGCAAACTAAATGGAACCTGGAAAGAAGAGATGAATTTAAAATTCATGCAAGAGATCTATAAAAAAATTAACACATCGTTATTTGAAGATATTCGACTTAAAGGAAATATAGGTCATGATTTCTTATTAAATAATCCTTATTTAATAGACCAAGAATGATAAGCTTTAAACTAGGATTGTAAATTTTCACCTAAATATAGAAATATAAAAAATAAGAAGCTCAATATATAGAGATAAAATCTTATTTACTGTTCATTATTTGAACGATATAAGTCGTTCAAATTATGAACAAATGAAAAAATCTAAAGAACAATTAAATGAAGAAATGTATTTCATTTTAAAAGAAATACAAAAAAAGGAGAAAATTTCACAAAGGGATTTAGCCACCCGTTTAGAAGTGAGTTTAGGTAAACTAAATTATTGTATAAAATCATTAAAGGACAAAGGTTTAATCAAAATAAATAATTTTGGTAAAAATCCCAACAAACTTAATTATATTTACATACTTACACCTAAAGGAATTTTGGAAAAAACTAAACTCACAATTAATTTTATGAAGAGAAAAATGCAAGAGTATGAAGAATTAAAGAAAGATTTAAAAAATTAACATGTGGATAGTGTGTAATATAAAAGATACGAATCCTAAATTTTTTTTAACAAATTTAAAAAAAATTAGTGAGTTTAATAAACTTGAATTTTACTCTCCCAAAATACTTTGCAATAAAGCTTTTAAAGGGAAGATATTAAAAGAAAAAAAATATATTCTAGGTAAATATATTTTTTGCAAAAGTTCACTTTTTCAAGACATAAATTTTATCAAAAGAATAGAATTCACAAAAGGATTGAAATCAATCTTGAAAGGATTTGTTTACAGTCAAAAAGAGATTATAAAATTTATAAACTTTTGTAAAAAATACGAGGACGTTGATGGTTGTTTGGAACATGCTTTTTTTCAAAATTTAGGAAAAAAAAATCTAAAATTTATTAATGGACCATTCAAGAACTTTATTGTTGAAAAACTAGCATTAGAAAACAACAAAACTAGATTTAATATAGGGAATTTTAGCATATCTTGTTCTAACAGATCAAAATATGCAATAGTTTCTGATTAAAATTTAAATGAAGATTAATGCATCAAGCAATTACAAAGTGGTAGTTTGCTAAGTGCGGAGCAATGATTATTTTAATCTTGATTGACAAAATAAAAAAAAAAAACTAACTATAAACATGCCATCAAATCTAGATTTTTATAAATTTGCATCATTTATTCGGTGTTCTCAAGAAAAAATCATTCAACAATATCATCCGGAAGATTTGATGAGATGTCCAATTCATTTTTGTCTTGGTCAAGAAATGATGCCTACAATTTTATATTTTCTTCTAGAAAACAAAGACTATCTCTTATCACATCATCGTTCACATGGATATTATTTATCAAAAAAATCACCATTAGATAAAATGATTTACGAATTTTATGGAAGAGCCAGTGGTTCTGGATCTGGATTAACTGGGTCTCAAGAACTATCTTTTCCAAAACAAAGATTTTACTCTGGAACAATTTTATCAGGAATGTTTAGTATTGCGTTAGGAACCGCCTTTGCACAAAAAAAAACAAAAAGAAATTCGGACATAACTGTAACAGTTATAGGAGATGGCGGGATGGAAGAAGGTATTTGCTTTGAAACCTTGAATATAGCTTCACTAATGAATTTGCCAATATTATTTATATGTGAAAATAACAATCTGTCAGTACATACTAAAATTAATGAACGAACAAATTCTTTTAATTATAGTAACAAGGTAAAGTCATTTGGTATTAAAACATTTAATTTATCTGATATAGATATATCCATTGCATATAAAAAAGTAAAAAAAGTGTTTAATTATGTAAGAAAAACAAATAAGCCAGCATTTATTGAGGTAAACACAATGAGAATTTGTTCTCACGTTGGGCCTGAAAGCGACGACATTGAGTATGCATATAGGGCAGAACTATTAAACAAATGGAAGAACAGAGATTTTTATAAAAAATTAGAAATTTCTTTAAATAATAAAAAGGTAAAATTAATAAAAAATCAATATTACAAAAAAATTGATAAAATTTTAAGCAAAGCTAAGAAAGAAAAATTTTTAAAATTTCAAAAAAGTTGTGAATTTAATTTTATAAAAACATTTTCAAAACAAGTTAAATCATTTGTTCAAAATAAAAATAAATTTAATCCTGGTCAATTGGAAACAAAAATAAAAGCATATTAGGCAAGTTATGAAAAATAAATTACTGAACTTTGGTGAGGCTATTAAAGAAGCAACAATTCAATCAATGCGCCTAGACAATAAAATTAATGTTTTTGGGCTGGGTGTTGGAAAAACTACTAATATAAATAATACAACATCAGATTTGGTTCAAGAATTTGGGAAAGATAGAGTGTTTGATACTCCTTGCTCTGAGTCTGCGGTTACGGCTATGGGCACTGGAATGGCAATAGCTGGTCTTAGGCCTTTACTTATACATCAAAGGTTTGATTTTATGATTTACTCTTTGGATCAAATTGTTAATTGGATTTCACTTTGGAGTTATAAATCAGCTGGCAAGTCTAATCTGCCTTTTACTATTAGAGCAATTGTTGGAAAAGGTTGGGGTCAAGGACCTCAACATGGGAAGAGTCTGCATTCATGGTTTAGTAATTTGCCTGGATTGTCAGTTCTATATCCCTCATCCCCCTTCGAGGCAAAAGGACTTTTGATGTCTTCTTTGTTTGCAAATTTCCCAACTATTATATTTGAAAGTAGATCATTGTGGTCTATGAAGGAGCAAGTTCCCTCAAAACCTTACTTTATTGATCCTACCAAAGCATTTATTAGAAAGAATGGAAAAGATTTAACAATCGTAAGTTTTGGACCTTCAGTCCATCTAGCCCTTAACGTATCAGAAAAGTTAAAAAAAAATAAAATCAATGCTGAAGTTTTAGACCTAAGATCTCTTAATCCAATTGATACTAAAACTATCATCAATTCAGTTAAAAAAACTAGATCATTAGCTGTAATTGAACATGGCTGGAAAAATTGTGGCATAGCATCTGAAATTATTTCTTTATGCAGTGAAAAAATTAAATTAAAGAATAAACCTTTGCGTTTTTGTTGGCCAGATTCTCATATTCCTACATCGTACAAATTGGAAAAACAATTTTACTTTGATGATAATTTAATCATCAAACATATTCAGAATAGTCTAAAATAAAAATTGAAATTAATTTCCTCACTAATTTTAATTAAAAATAATAAAGTATTGATGCAATTAAGAGATAATAAAAAAAACATAACCCATCCAAATAAATGGGTCTTTCCCGGCGGACATTTAAGAAAAAAAGAAACAAAGGTAAATGCAGCAAAAAGAGAATTTTTTGAGGAAACTAATTATAAATGTAAAAAAGTCGAATATTTAATGGAAATTAATTTGTCTATGCTTGATAAAAATAAATTAAAGATATTCTATTTTCTATCAAAATATAAAAAAGGCCAAAAAATTATTTGTAAAGAAGGACAAGATTTAAAGTTTTTTTCAATCAGGCAAGCATTAAAATTAAGGACCCCGAAATATTTGTCTGGTGTTTTATTTATGCTTAAAAGTTTAGTTGATCATAAATTATAAAAAAATTTCTTACTAACACTAAAATGATTAAAAATTTAAAAATTTTTACAAACAAATCCATACTTTGGCTAAGTTTGGCTTATTTTATCTTAGGTTTTTTTTCATCTTTTGTAGAATTAGCTGGAATTGGAGTAATACCAATTTTAGTTGGGGTTTTAATGGATAAAACATTTATTTTAAATTGGCTTCCTGCTTGGTTTCCATTTAGGAATTTAATTTCAAATTTAGATATTAGTGAGTTATTTTACATATTGATTATATTGATAATATCAATTTTTGTTTTTAAGAATATATATTTAATCTTCTTAGGAATTTTAAAAAAATTTATTCAAATTAAAATTGATCTTTTGAATAGCAAGACTTTTTTTAGTGCATACTTAAATACCGAATATTTATTCCATTTAAATAAAAATCCATCTTTAATTCAAAGAAATCTTCAAAATCTTATTCCCAGTATTTCAAATTATTTTTTTAATCTATATGATTTAATTATAGATATTTTTACAACAATATTAATATTTTCTTTAATAGTATTTACATCAAAAAATGTAGACGCAACATTGCTTGTGGGATTATTTATTATTGGAGCGTTAACTTACTTTTTAATCAGAAAAAAATTAGAGGCTAGAGGCATACAATCTTCAAACTTAACTGCAAAAAAAATTCAAACAGTTGATGAAACTTTAGGGGCAATAAAAGAGGCAAAAATTTCAAATAGTGAAAATTTTATTTTAAAAAATTTTTTAGTTTTAATTAAAAATTTAGAAAAAAGCAGAATTTTAATTTATATTTTTGGCTTAATACCTAGAGCGCTACTAGAGATTACTGCAATAAGCGGCATGATGTATTACATTTATTTTCTAGTGAACTCTGGTGAAGATATTAGCACTATTATACCAACATTAACATTGTATTCGTTAGCCATAATTAGATTGGTGCCAATATTTACAAAAATTATAGTTGCATTAGGAAATTTAAAAAATCAAGTTCCAGCTTTAAATATAATGAAAGAGGAATTAAATGAACTACAGAGCTTTTCCGAGAAACGACCATTAAAAAATAATTATAAAGATGATTTTTCTGTAATAGAAATAAATAATCTTAGTTTTTCTTATAATAAAAAAAATAATGATACCAAAATATTAAAAAATATTAATTTTGAAATAAAAAACAAATCAAAAATTGGTATCACCGGACCATCTGGTAGTGGCAAAAGCACCTTGATAGAGAGTGTTCTGGGAATTTTAAAAAAAGATGCAGGTCAAATATTTGTAGACGGTGAAGATATAATTAATCAAAAATTATATCAGATTTTAAAGTTTAGTTACGTTCCACAAAACCCATACATGTTGGATGATACAATTTTAAAAAATATCGCAATAAACATAGATGAGAATATGATTGATATAGAACAAGTAAAAAAAATTTTAAAAATAGTTAACTTAACTAATTTTATTAGCGAATTAAAAGAAGGTCTAAATACAAAAATTGGAAGCTTGGGAAAAAAAATTTCTGGCGGGCAAAGACAAAGATTGGCTATTGCAAGAGCACTATACAGCAATCCAAAAATTTTAATTTTGGATGAAGCAACAAATGCATTAGATATTCATAATGAAGAAATGGTGGTTAAAAATATTCTCACAAATTATAAAAATATAACATTTATTATGATTACACACAGAATCTCATTAATAAAAAATTTTAATGAAATATTTGTTTTAAAAAAAGATTTATTAACACATGAAACTTTTGACAATTTAAACGTCTTGGGAGCCAAATTTATTTGAATGTGTTTAAATTAAGATGTAAGGAACTACTATAAAATGAATCATACAAAAAGTTTTTTTACCGGAGCGAAAGAAGTTATAGATAAACTTCAATTAAAAGAAATTTCACAATTAGCATTTATTTTAAAAAAAATAAGAAAAAAAAAAGGTAGATTGTTTTTTGTTGGAGTTGGTGGCAGCGCAGGTAATTGCACCCATGCTGTAAATGATTTCAGAAAACTTTGTGGAATTGAAAGTTATAGCATTACTGATAATGCTTCAGAGTTAACAGCCCGAATTAACGATGAAGGATGGGATACTTCGTTTTCTGAATGGTTAAAAGTTTCTAATTTAAATAAAAAAGATGCAATTTTTGTGATGTCGGTTGGTGGTGGAAATATAAAAAAAAAAGTGAGCATTAATATTGTAAATGCAATAAAATATGCAAAGAGGAAAAAATCTTTGATTCTGGGTATTGTTGGTAGAGATGGAGGATTTACTAAATCTCATGGAGATTGCGTAGTAACAATTCCAGTAATTAACAGCAAATTAGTTACTCCTTATACTGAGGGATTCCATGCTGTAATATGGCATTGTTTAGTTTCAAATCCAATTTTACAAATTAAAAAAACAAAATGGTAATAACAAAAAATTATTTTCAAGTTTTTCTTCTTAGTATCCAAGAATTATTTTTTAAAATGCGAATTAGTATTTTTCAAGGACTAGTAAGAATTTTTTCAAAATATCTTTTTACAAATTCTAATTTTTTTAAAAAGTTAAACTTTTCACTTAAGGAAATTGAAGAAAATGGATTTGTAAAATTAGATAATTATTATTCACAAATTGAAATTAACTTTATCAACAACATTTCTAAGATTGCAACTACCGAGTTAATTAATAATAATTTTGATAAAAATTTTTTAGATACAGAAAAAAAATCTGGCAGTATAAAAATTAAAAATTTATCTAAACAATATAAAGAAATTCAAAAATTTTCTTACGATTTCTTTTTACTTTTTTTATCCTTCATTTTTAATTTTAGGGTAACAAAACCTGTTGAAATTCTAAATTATTCACATGATGGAAACGGTAATGATATTCCAGTCGAAGGTAAATGTGTCGAGAATATTGCCGGCACACCACACAGAGATATTAAAAATGGAAAAAAACATTATTTAAAGGCTGTAATACTTTTAAAAGACGTAAATAAATCAAATGGCCCAACAAAACTTATCCCTAATACTAATTCTTTAATTAAATTTGGAAACAAAGAAGATTTTAATTCAGAAGAAGATTTTTTTGGTAAATTAGTAAAAAAAAATGGTATCAGGAGTTTCGAGGGTAAATGCGGAGACTTGATAATTTTTGATTCCACCAATATACATTGGGCATCTAAATTTGATAAAGGAGAAAGAAAACTAATATGGCTGTATTTCTAAAAAATTATGAAAAAACTATCTGAATTAAATATAAAAATTTTTGCTGATGGCGCAGACCTAAATGATATAAAAGAATTAGACAAAAATTCTTTTGTAAAAGGTTTTACCACTAATCCTTCTTTAATGAAGAAATCAGGAGTTTCAGATTATAAAAAATTTGCAAAGGAGTTATTAGGTATCATAAAAAATAAGTCTATATCTTTTGAGGTGTTTGCTGATGATCTTGTAGGCATGGAAGAGCAAGCGATTGAAATTTCTTCTTGGGGAAAAAATGCTTGCGTAAAAATTCCAATTTCAAATACAAAAGGAGAGGAGACAAATATATTAATTAATGAACTAAGTAAAAGAAAAATTATGTGTAATATTACGGCGATTTTTACAAAGAAACAAATTATAAACCTACTCTCCAAAATAGAGGATAAAAACAGTAAATTAATCTTATCAGTTTTTGCAGGACGGATAGCAGATACTGGAGTTGATCCCAAAATAATAATGAAAGACATAGTAAAAATCACAAAAGATTTTTCAAACATTGAAATTTTGTGGGCGAGTCCTAGAGAAGTTTATAATTTATTTGAGGCAGAAGAATGTGGTTGTCATATTATCACTATGCAGCCAGATTTAATTAAAAAACTTAGTTTAATAAACAAAGATTTAGATCAATACTCTATCGAAACTGTCAAAACCTTTTATAACGATGCTGTTAAAGCTGGGTATAAAATCAATTAAATTAGAAATCTAAAATTATGTCAAAAATTTTTATTACAGGTGGAGCAGGATATGTTGGCAGTAGATTAGTTCCTCAACTAATAGAAGAGGGTCATGAAGTAATTGTATATGACACTTTTTATTTCGGAGATGAATTTTTTACGAATATTAAAGATAATTTAAAACTTATTAAAGGTGATATCAGAGATACAAAAAAATTAAAGGAATCTATCCAAAATTCTGAGGTGTTTTTGAATTTAGCTTGCATATCTAATGATGCGAGTTTCGAGTTGGATGAAAATCTTTCCACAAGTGTTAATCTTCACGCTTTTGAACCTATGGTTGTAGCTGCAAAAGAAGCAGGCATAAAAAGATTCATTTATGCATCTACTAGTTCAGTTTATGGTGTTTCAAAAGAAAAAAATGTCCGAGAAGATCACAAACTTGTTCCTTTAACTCTCTATAATAAATACAAAGGTATGTGTGAACCAATTTTGATTAAACATACAGATTCAAAATTCAACTCAGTGATATTTAGACCTGCAACTGTTTGTGGTTATGCGCCTCGACAAAGGTTTGACCTATCAGTAAATATTTTGACAAATCTTGCAATAAATAAAGAAGAGATCACAGTGTTTGGTGGAGATCAACTTAGACCCAATTTACACATTCAAGATTATTGTGATGTTGTAAAACTTTTTATCAAAACCGATCTAAAAAAAATAAATGGTGAAATATTTAATGTTGGTTATCAAAACATGTCAATTAAAGAAATATCTTTTTTAGTAAAGAAGGTTGTGGAAGAAGAGTTTATTGAAAAAAAAGGAAAAATTAAAATTTTATTTCAAAAAAGTGATGATCTAAGATCATATCATATTAATTCTGAAAAAATTGAAAAAATATTAAACTTTAAACCTAAAAGAAGCATTGAATACGCTATAAGAGAGTTATGTGATAAGTTCAAAAATAATAAATTTAAAGATTCCACAACAAATGATTTATATTTTAATGTTAAAAGATTAAAGAAACTTCAAATCAAGTAAAATGAAAAACAAAACAGCAGTTGTTACTGGTGGTGCAGGATTTATTGGAAGCCATATGGTTGACCTTCTTTTAAGAAAAGGATTTAAGGTCATAGCAATCGATAATCTTAAAGGCGGTCATTTACAAAATATAAAACATAATTTAAAAAATAAAAAATTTAAATTTATTAAAAAAGATATTTTAAAAATAAAAATTAATGAAAAAATTTTTAAAAGATGTGACTATGTTTTTCATTTTGCTGGTATCGGTGATATAGTTCCTTCAATTGAAAGACCGCTGTCTTATATAGATACAAATGTAATTGGTACATTAAAAATTTTACAAGCTGTAAGATCTACAAAAATTAAAAAATTCGTTTATGCAGCATCATCATCATGTTATGGTCTTGCTAAGGTTCCAACAGGTGAAAAAAACAATATAAAACCAATGTATCCTTACGCTTTAAGCAAATATTTAGGAGAAGTTTTAGCTCTACACTGGAAACAGATTTATAATATCCCTGTAAATTCTATTAGAATATTTAATGCTTATGGTCCTAGAGTCAGAACAACTGGTGCTTACGGAGCTGTATTTGGAGTTTTTTTTAAACAAAAACTTGAAAATAAACCATTTACTGTAGTAGGTAATGGCAATCAAAAAAGAGACTTTGTGTTTGTCACTGATTTATGTGAGGCTTTCTATAGAGCAGCTTTAACCAAGTTAAACGGGCAAATATTTAATGTGGGTTCTAATAATCCACAAAGTATAAATAAATTAATTAATATAATTGGTGGAAAAAAAATTTTTATAAAAAAAAGACCAGGTGAACCCAACGTAACTTGGTCAAGCAATAAAAAGATTAAAAAAATTTTGAAATGGAAACCTAAAGTACAATTTGAAACCGGGGTAAAAATTATGATGAAAGACATAAAAAAATGGAAAAAGGCTCCTTTGTGGAATGAAAAAAAAATAAACACAGCAACTAAAACTTGGTTTAAATATCTTGGAAAATAAATGGATAAAAAATTTTTAAAAAAATATCAAAATAAGATTTTGAACTTAAATAGTTTAATTAAAATTATTAACAAAAAGAAAAAAGATAACAAAAAAATAATTATGTGCCACGGTGTGTTTGATGTTGTACACCCTGGTCATGTTAGACATTTAGTTTACGCTAAGTCTAAAGCTGATATTTTATTAGTTAGTATAACCGCTGATCAACATATAAAAAAAGGAGTATACAGACCTCATGTTCCTCAAAATATTAGGGCATTAAATCTTGCTGCATTTGAAATGGTAGACTATGTCCTTATTGATACTAATGAAAAACCATTGAAAAATTTAATAAAAATTAAACCAGATTTTTATGCGAAGGGTTTTGAGTACACTTCTTCAGGACTACCCAAAGCTACTCAAGATGAACAAAAAGTAATTAATAAATACGGAGGTAAACTTATATTTACTCCAGGAGATATTGTTTACTCTTCTTCAAAAATATTAAATACAAAATTACCGAATTTACAATCCGAAAAACTAGTAAATTTAATGAGAGAAAATAATATTGATTTTAACTTCTTAAAAAATATTTTAAAAAAATTTAAGAATTATAAAATACAAGTTTTAGGTGATACAATAATTGACACTTATACAAAAACCGATTTTATTGGTGGACAAACTAAAAGTCCAACTTTTAGTGTATTATACAGAGATCACAAAAATTATGTTGGTGGTGCCGGAATTGTTGCCAAACATTTAAGGGCTGCTGGCGCTAAAGTAAAGTTTATCACAGTTTTAGGTAATGATAAACTTAAAGATTTTGCAATCAAAAACTTAAAAAAAGACGGAATTAAGACAAGAGCTTATATTGATCCAACTAGACCAACAACAAATAAAAATACAATTATCTCAAAAAATTACAGACTTCTTAAAGTCGATAGGCTTGACAATTTACCTGTTTCTCAAAATATATTAAATCAAATTTGTAAAGATTTAAAAAATAGCAAAAACCAATTTAATGCAGTTATTTTTAGTGATTTTCGTCATGGTATCTTTAATAGTTTAAGCATCAAACCTCTTTGTAATTCGATTCCTAAACTACAATTTAAAATCGCAGATAGTCAAGTTGCGAGTAGGTGGGGAAATATTATTGATTTTAAAAATTTTAATTTAATTACTCCCAATGAAAGAGAAGGAAGATTTGCAACTGCAGATCAAGACTCTACAGTGGGGTTACTAGCCTCAAAAATTCAACAAAAAGCCAAATGCAAGAATTTGATTTTAAAGCTGGGTGAACGTGGAATTTTTTGTTCAACAAATAAGAATGTAAAAAATAAATATTTTTCGATAGATACTTTTGTTGATAGCAAACGATTAATAGACCCCGTTGGAAGTGGAGATGCATTATTAGCCTATTCTTCATTAACTCTTTTAGAGACAAATTCATTAGTAGCAGCTGGTATTATTGGCTCAGTTGCAGCCGCTTGTGAATGTGAATTAGATGGCAATATTCCTATCGAAAGTAAATTTGTGATTGAAAAACTTAATGCAATCGAAAAACAAATATCTTATCAAACTGAATAGTTTAATTTATTTATATTTAATATGAAAGTTGTAGTTGTTGGGATTGGCGTTCAAGGAAAGAAAAGAATAAAAAGTATTGGTAAAAATTTAGTAGCTACTGTTGACCCAAATAATTCTGCTGATTATAATTCTATTCAAGAAGTTCCACTTAGCATATACGACACTGCGATAGTGTGTGTACCAGACCTATTAAAATATAATGTTTTAAAATATCTGATTAAAAATAAAAAAAATATTATGGTTGAAAAACCGTTATTTTACAAAAATAAAAATCTTTTAATAAAATTGTCAAAACTTTTAAAAAAAAACCAGACGATATTATACACAGCCTATAATCATAGATTTGAACCAAATATTGCAAGAGTTAAAGAAATATTAAAAAAAAAAAAGATTGGAAAAATTTATATGTGCAGACTTTTTTATGGTAACGGCACATCCATGCTGGTAAAAAAAAGTTTGTGGAAAGATAAAAATTCTGGGGTCATTCAAGATTTGTTGTCCCACTTGATTGATATAATTTACTTTTGGTTTGGATCTAAAAAACTAGCGCTCAAATTAATTAAAAAAAATTCTTTTGAAAATAAATCACCAGATCATGTTTTAGTAAATGGTAAACACAACTCAATATTTCTTGAATTAGAAGCCAGCTACTGCATGTGGAAAAATCATTTTACTTGTGATATTATAGGCCAAAGAGGATCTATTCATATCAGTTCATTATCTAAGTGGGATAAAACAAAGTTAATTATCAGAAAAAGGAAATTTCCATCAGGGTATCCCTCAGAAAAAATAATTTCAGAAAAAATCAAAGATCCTACTTGGAATCAAGAATTTCAATATTTTAAAAAACTAATAAAAAATAATATAAAAACAGATTTATCCAAAGATATTATGATTAACAACCACTTAAATAACATTATACGTAGCAATTAAATAAGTATTTATGGAGTTAGCTTTTATAGGAAATAATCACTTAAGTATCATAAGTGCCCTGGCAACTGCATGCAAAGGATTTAAAGTAAAAATATTTTTTCAAAATACTAAAATGAAAAATAATTTGAGCTTTTTGTCCGATATTCATGAGCCAAATCTTTTAAGAACTTATCATAAAAATAAAGACAAAATAAGGTTTTCTAGTGATTTTACTGAACTAAAGAAATGTAAGTTAGTTTTTTTTGCAATTGACACATTAACAGATCAAAAAGGTAATACAGATTTAAAAAATTTAAAAAAAGAATTAAAGCAAGTTGTTTTAAACATGAAAAAAAATTCTTCTTTGATAAATTTATCTCAAGTGCCTCCAGGATTTACAAGAAAAATTAATTGGAGTAAAAAAAATTTATATTATCAAGTAGAAACACTTGTCTTTGGTAATGCAATAGAACGAGCAATAAATCCTGAGAGATTGATAATTGGATCATCCGACTCCAAGATTCATGATAAAAATTATTATATTTTTTTAAAAAAATTTAAATGTCCAATAATTATAAATAATTATGAAACGGCAGAATTAACTAAAATTTCAATAAACATGTTCTTGGTATCAAGTATTACACTTAGCAACTCAATCTCTGACCTTTGCTTTAAATTTAAAGCGAGTTGGGAGAGCATATCAAACTCATTAAGATTAGATAAAAGAATAGGTAAGCATGCATATCTTAAACCTAATTTAAGTTTGGGGGGAACAAATTTAATTAGAGATATAAATGTTTTTAAAAAAATATCAAAACCAGTAAATAAAAAAATATTTAAATATTTCAAAATGTTTGAAACCTTAAATAAAGAAAGAAAAAAAATTTTATCAAAACTAATTTTAAAAAATTATAAAAATACAAAAAAAACTACAATTTGTATTCTAGGATTGAGTTATAAGACTAATACTAATTCCTTAGTCAACTCACCAGCTATACAATTAATAAAAGACTTTAATAACGCAAAATTTAATATTCATGACCCAATTATCACAAAACTTAAAGTTACCCATAAAAATTTAAAGTTCTCAAAAAGCCCAATGGAAGCTATAAAACACTCTGATATTTTGGTTATATGCACTCCTTGGGAGTTTTACAAAAAATTACCTTTTAAAAAAATAGTTTCTTTATTACGTGGTAATGTGATTATTGATCCATTTAGTGCTTTAAATTTTCAAAAAACAATTAAAAAAGTGAAATACATAACTTTAACAAAATAATTATAATATAAATGAGAGTTGTAATAATAGGCGGAGGTTTTATTGGTAAACAAGTTTTTAAGAACTTGAATAATTCAAATAAAGTAAAAAAATGTGTTTTAATACCAAGAAAAGTAATTGATTTAACAAAGCAAAAATCTATTAATCAATTAAAATTGAAATTAAAACCAAAAGACATTATTTTTTTTACTGCCGCAAAAGCACCCGTAAAAAATAACTACATGCTTCTTCAGAATATTAAAATTGCTACTAATTTTTGTGAGGCTGTGAAAGATATTAAAAATTTAACTTTTTATTACCTTAGTTCTGATGCTGTTTATAAAGATAGCAAAAAACTTTTAACCGAAGATTCGATAACTCAACCAGACTCGTTACATGGTATTATGCATCTTTCTAGAGAAATAATATTTAGGAATTGCTTTAAAAAAAATTTATCATTTCTACGACCAACATTGGTTTATGGATTAAACGAACCACATAATGGTTATGGGCCTAATAGTTTTTTTAGAAAAGCAATAAGAAATCAGTCAATAAGATTATTTGGAAAAGGTGAAGAATTACGAGACCATATATCAATTAATGATGTTTCAAAAATAATTGCATTAATTATTATAAAAAAAAAAATAGGAGTTTTCAACATAGTAACTGGAAAAAGAATTTCTTTTTATGATATTGCAAAAAGCATAATTAAAATTACTTCAAGTAAATCAAAAATTGAATTTGTAAAAAGACAAGGACCGATACCACACAACGGTTTTAGAATTTTTAATAACACTAAATTAATGTCAATTATAAAAAAATATAAATTTCACAGTCTAAAAAATACTTTCTTAAATAATTAGCGCATGATTAATTTAAAGAAATATCCCAAACCACACTGGAAATGGCCACCTAATTCAAAAGGAAAAATTAAAGCTATCAATCAATATTATTTTAACCAAGAAAAAAAAAATAAAAATGGTTACCCTAAAATAGTTGAGATTTTTGAAAAAAATTTTGCAAAATATCATAAGACAAAATATGCATTAACATTTAACTCAGGAACCTCGTCCTTGCAGGCTGCTTTATATGCGGTGGGTGTAAAAAAAAATGATGAAGTAATTGTTCCATCCATGACACATTTTGCAACCGCAACACCTGTTTTTGCATTGAATGCTATTCCTATATTAGCAGATTGTGAATTAGATACTGGCAATATCAGTCCAAAAGATATTGAGAAAAAAATTACAAAAAAAACTAAGGCAATTATGGTAACCCATTTATGTGGTCATCCTTGTGAGATGGATAGTATCTGTAAAATAGCAAAGAATCATAAAATTGCTTTAATAGAGGACTGTTCACACGCTCATGGATCCACTTATAAAAGAAAAAAAGTAGGAACTTTTGGTGATATAGGCTGTTTCAGTTTAGATAATAATAAAATACTTGCAGGTGGAGAAGGTGGTATCTTAATAACTAACAAAAAAGTTTTGTTTGAAAAATCTCTATTGACTAGTGACATAGCAGCAAGATTATTAAGTGAAATAACTTATGAGGATTTATCTTATTTTAAGGAGACTGGATTAGGGTATAAACATAGAATACATCCAGTATCGGCAGCTATTGCAAATTATGAATTAAAAAATTTAAAAAAATATATTTTAAAAAGAAAAAATACGCTAAATTATTTTTCCAAAAAACTAGATAGAATTGAAGGAATAAAACCACCAGTTACTAGAAAAAATTGTGATAGAGGTGCTTTCTTTGGTTATAGAGCATTTATAAGTGATAAAGTTTTAAAAAAAATAAAAATTAATAATTTAATACAAATTTTTAACAAAGAGGGTCTAGAAGTTAGACTTGCAGGCAATAGACCCTTACATAGGCTACCACTTTTTAGTAACAAAAATTATGGTCCTAAGTTTTTAAGCAAAGATTATAAAAAATATAAAAATTTTTCAATTAACCAGTTTAAAAATAGTGAAAGATTTTATAGCACTACAATTTCATTTCCAACATTTACATTTGAAAGTAAAAATTTAATAGACACCTACGTTAAAGTAATTGAAATGATAATTAAAAGATATTATTAAAGATTATGACAAAAAATTTTTTAGAATATAAAAAAAATGGTTTTACAATAATTAAATTATTCAACAAAAAAGATATAATTTTATTGAGAAAAAAAATTTCTAATGATTTTAATTCAAAAATTAAAAAGTTAAAACCTAAATTAAAAAATAAAAATATTAATATTCAAAATTATCATAAATTAAAAAGCATAAAACCTATTTTGCATAAATCACTTTCGAGAGGCAAAGATAGATATATTAAATTAAATAAAAAATTAATAAAAAAAATACTTAATAATTCTCAATTAAAAAATTTATTAAAAAATGCTTGGGGACATAACAAAGGCTCTATAAAATTTATTTATTCCTCAAGAAAATCTATGAGAAAAAATTTAGTAGGATATAGATTTGCAAGACCATATAAAAAATATAAAAGAGATGTGGGCGGTGTACATTTAGATCTACATTATGGTGGACAATTTAATAGTAATCATAAAGCTTTAATCACTATTTGGATTCCTATTTATGGTTTTTCAAAAAAATATACACTTGCTCTTTATCCCAAATCTCATAAAAATTACCATTCATTCAAAAAAGTATCTCTTCAGAATAAGTACACTTCTCCAGTATTTGAAAAAAATTATGAAAAAAATTATCCTTGGTTCAGGCCAAACTTAAAATTAGGCGAGTCTATTATTTTTCATCCAAATTTATTACATGGAGGAAGTTTTAATAGAGGGAGTTCTACAAGAGTAAGTTTAGACTTAAGAATTTTTAATAATTATCTTTAAAATTCTAATGATCGATTTTACAATTTTTGATGTTGGCTCGGCTGGTAAATTTGAATATGAGAAATTAGATAAAATTTGTAAATACTTAAATATTCATTCTTTTGATTTAGAAAAAAAAAGAGAAAAAAATGAATTTAAAAGTTTTCATCATAATTATAACTTAGTATCTTCATCTTCAAAAAAAAGTAATTTTTATTTGACTAAAAATCCAGCAGCCAGTTCATTGAAAAAACCTAATAATAAAATAATTTCCAGATGGAGATCAGATCAATCTTTTAAAATAAAAAAAAAAATTAAAGATATTAAAACAATAACTTTGGATAAATACATCAAAAATAACAAAATTAAGCAAATTGATTTTTTACATATTACTGCTCAAGCTAGCGATTTAGATATAATAAAAGGTATTAAAAATAATCTAAAAAAAGTATCTATTATACAGTGCCAAGTAGAATTTGTGAAAAATTATACAAATCAAAATTTGTTTGATGACACAATAATGTTTTTAAGAAAACAAAATTTTAGATTTATAAAATTTATTGAGAAAGGTGAATGGAATGATAAATATATTTTCGCGAAAGCAATATTTATCAATGAAGATTATAATAATAGTTTTATAAATTCAAAAAAAATTATTTTTCTAAAATTAATTGGTTTCGATGAGGAAGCTAATTGGCTTTGCAAAGATATAGTCCATAACAAAAATTTGATACCTAAATTTAATAATTTTTATAAGAAAAAAAATTTGATTTTTAAAATAAGAAAATTAATAAAGTCTTTTTTACTTCAATATGTTAATCTTATCTAATATTATTGGAAAAATAGTACTGTTTAGCAAACAAAAATTTTTTTCTCTTTGTTATTTTTTAGGCATACAAACAGATCAAATAGTTCTTCTGGAATTAAAATCTTTGCAAAAAAAACTTTATAATTTTTTATTTTCTTCAAATGCAAAAGTTATCAAAATAGAAAAAATTTTTGAAAAAATTTCAAATTTATGTCAATCTGCATTTAAAAAAAATACATTCACCAACGAACTTCTTTTACATTACTCTGACTGCGCGTTCATTTTAGGAAAAAAGAAAATCTGGGAAAATATGCGATTAAAATATTTATGCAATGAAGAAAAGATTTCCAATAACTACCAGAGCCTTAAAAAATTAAACTACAGAATATTAGAGCCTTTACATTTATGCGTAACTTTAGGTGAAAATTTGCACTTAGACACATTAATAAAAGGGATGAAGCTTGGTATTTTTAAGAACCAAAAGATTGTTCTGCCAATTAATAATTATTGTAGAAAAAGAATTGTTAATAAGGCAATGATTTCTTATTGGTCTAAATATATTGAGGTTATAGACGACCATAAAGAAGCAACTAAAATATTAAATCACTTTAAAAATTTAAAAATAAGTATTAAAGAAGGTTTTATTGGTAGAAAAAATTTTATTTTCCCGCACTCTGCAGCTAGTTATATACAGTCAATATGGCAAAAAAAACAGTACGAACCTCTAATTAAAATCAGACGAGAACATCAAGAAGCAGGAAAAATTAATTTAAAAAAACTAGGAGTTGCAGAAAATGATTGGTATGTTGTTTTACATATAAGAAATAATTTTAAAAAAGATAATTTAAGCTCTTATAATCCAAGTGTTAATTCTTTTAATAAAGGAATTAAATCGATCATACGAAGAGGCGGAAAAGTCATAGTTTTTGGAGACAAAAAACTCAATCCTATTAAAATAAATGGTGTGATAAATTATCCTCAAACAATCTACAAATCTGATTGGATGGATTTATTTTTACTTTCTAATGCAAAATTTATTCTTGGAACTTCATCAGGACCAAGTGTGGTTGCATATATTCTTGGTACCCCAGTTGCTATGACAAATTATGCTAGTACTATTTCTAATTATCTAAGCTCTAATGATTTGTTTATACCTAAGCATTTTTACAATTTATCTACCAATGAAAAAGTTAACTTTAGAGATACAATGTCTTATCCCTTAGGTATCGGCAGTAATGAGTGTTGGTTTAAAAATTTACATAATATAAAAACTGAATTTAATTCAGAAGATGAGATAAATAATTTAAGCAATGAAATGATGGATAAGATATTTAATAAAAAAAATGAAATTAACCTTGAAGAAAATATTTTACAGGATAAATTTAAAAAATTAACACTAAATGTTGGTACAGTGCTTGGTGTAAATAATTTTCCAATTCAATCAAAAATAAGTTATTCATTTTTAAAAGAAAATTTACAACTGCTAAATTAATAATGAATACAGTATTTGTCATTGGAGGTAATAGTGTAATAGGAAAGTCAATAATTAATAATTTAAAAAAAAAGGGAATTGATTATATATATTCTTCCCGAGATAAAACTAAAAAAAAAAATCAAATTTACCTTGATCTTAATAAATTTAAAAAATTAGAATTCAAACCTAAAAAAATTTTTTTTTTAGCAGGTTCAAATTCAAAGTATTTAAAAAATATGAGTAAAAAAAATTTCTTTAATTTAATTAAAAACACAAAAAAATATCTTAAATATTTTAATAGTCTAAATGCAAAAATTATTTTTATATCTTCCGAAGCCGTATTTGAAAAATGTTATAATAAAAAAAATGATATTAAATCTAAAACGTATCCTTTAACAAGATATGCCATTCAAAAAGATATTTTAGAAAAAACAATAAAAAATTTTAGAAGCAAGCATGCAATAATTAGAATTTCCAAAATTGTTACTTATAAATCTCAACTATTTAAAAATTTTTACAATAAAATATTAAAAAATAAAAAAATTTTAGTTTTCAAGGATTACTATCTTTTTCCATTAAATTTAGAATTTGTAACAAATTTTATGGTAAATTATGAACACAAAGGTATAATACATTTATCCGGTTTAAAAAAAATATCTTATTACAATTTTTTTTTAAAGATTATAAAAAAACTTAATAAACCAAGAGAATTATTGATTTCAGCAAGCATTAAAGATAATAAATATAAAAAAATGAATCTTGTTTCTAACAAGTCTTTCGATGGACTTGATATCACGCAAACTAAAAAATATTATAAAATTAAATTTCCTAAATTGCAAAATATTATATACGATTATTTAAATAAATTATAATTATGAGAAATAAATTTGCTGATACAATCTATAAATTAAGTAAAAAAAATAAAAAAATTTGTGTATTAGTTGCAGATATTTCACCTGCAGGATCAATACAAAAGTTTAGAAATGAATTCCCTGAACGATTTATAAATACTGGAGTTGCTGAGCAAACAATGATAGGAATTTCAGCTGGGCTTGCTCTTAAAGGTTATAGACCATTTTGTTATACTATATCTACTTTTACCCTTTATCGTCCTTTTGAATTTATTAGAGTAGACCTTTGCTACCAAAAGCTTCCAGTTACAATAATTGGAATGGGAGCTGGTACGATTTATTCAACTTTAGGAAGCACCCATCAAACTATCGAGGACATCTCAATAGCCACTTCACTACCGAATATGACTGTAATAGCACCTTGCGATCCAGATGAAATGAAACAAACAGTGGCTTGGTGCGCAAAACAAAATAAGGGTCCTGTTTATATTAGATTAGGCAAAGCAGGAGAACCGAATCTTACTTACAGAAGTCTTGATAAATTCTCTGTCGGTAAAATTAGGTACTTAAGAAAAGGAGTGAAAAAACTTGCTCTAATAGGCTACGGTATAATAATGAAAAAGATTACTGAATTAGAGCAAATTTTGATTTCAAAATATAAAATAAAACCATCTGTAATTTGTAATCATACTTTAAAGCCACTTGATGTTAAGGGATTATCAAAAATTTTAAAAAAATATGAAAACTTGGCAATAATAGAGGATCATGTTCCTCAAGGCGGTTTAAATTCCAAAATCAGAGAACTAGCTAATATACAAAAGTCAAAATGTAATTTGATAAGCTTTACTCTTAAGGATCAATTTATAAAGTGTTACGGATCGCAAGAGGATTTATTAAAAAAACACTCCTTAGATAATCAAAGTATTATAAAAACTATTCTTAAACAGATCAAAAAATGATGTCTCAATCTAAATACCTTTATGGATCTTATTCACAGATTAACAGTAAATTAATTAACAAATTGAAAAAACTCACTGATAAGTCAAAAAGTAAAAAATATCGATATTGTTTGCATCAAAATGAAAGAGATAAAACTCAAGAAATGATAATTTGTACCAAAGGATTTGTATATACGAGACCTCATAAGCACCCAGGTTCTAAAAGCGAGTCTTATCATATTATTCAAGGAAATATGGATATATATCTATTTAATAATAAAGGAATAATTATTAAAAAAATTAATCTTAGTTGTGAAAAGTATAAAAAAATAGACTCTTCATTTATGTATAGAGTATCAAAACCAATTTATCATATGATGGTTCCAAATTCTAAATGGGTAATATGGCATGAAGTTACTACAGGTCCATTCGTTAAAAATTCAAAAAAGTTTTTAATTTCTGCTCCTTTTTCTCCTAATTATGATAGTTCAAAAGAAGAAATTAAAATCTTTTTTAAAAAACACCTAAATAGAAAGTTAGTTTTATAAATATGAGACTAGAAATTTTTAATTTAAAAGAGAAATTTAGAGAGGAAAAATATTTTTTACTATCAAAAATTAAAAAAATTTTAGCGAAAGGGAATCTTGTTTTAACTCCAGAATTAGAAAATTTTGAAAAGAAATTTGCAAAATATGTTGGTAAAAAATTCTGTTTAGGATTAAATTCAGGCACTGATGCATTACTTATGGCTCTATGGAGTCTAGGAATTAAGAAAGGTGATGAAGTTATAACATCTTCAATATCTTTTATAGCTACAGTTAACTCTATAATTCATGTTGGTGCAAAGCCTGTTTTAGTCGATGTTAAAAATGATTTAAATTTAAATGAAGATTTGATTGAAAATAAAATAACAAAAAAAACTAAGGCAATTATTCCAGTTCATTGGACTGGAAGAATTTGTAATATGGATAAATTATCATTTATTTCAAAAAAATATAATATACCTATCATTGAAGACGCGGCACAGGCAGCTGGATCTTACTATAAAAATAAGCATGGTGGAAGTTTTGGACTCATCTCATGTTTTTCTGCTCATCCATTAAAAAATTTAAATGCTTTGGGTGATGGTGGTCTTATACTTACTGATAATTTGAAAATTTATAAGAAAATAAAAAAATATCGTAACCATGGGCTTATAAATAGAGATGAAAGCGAATTCGTAGGTGTAAATTCAAGATTAGATACAATTAATGCGGAAGTTCTTTCTTTCAGATTAGATAAAATAAAGTCAATAGTTAAATTAAGAAGTAATAATGTAAAATACTTACGAAGTTTAATTAAATCTAATGAAATAAAAATCATAGATGAAAAAAAAAACCAAATAGATTCAAATGTGATGTTCATCGTATTATGTAAAAATAGAGATAAACTTCAAAAATATTTAGCTAAGCATGGAGTTCAATCACTTATTTATTATAAATACCCACTTCATTTTCACAAAACTATGAAAAAATTTGGATATCGAAGAGGACAATACCCTGTCTCTGAAAATCTTTGTAAGCAAGTTTTAGCTCTCCCAATCCATGAGCATTTATCTAAGAAGCAATTAAATTTTATGGCTGAAAGAATAAATAAATTTTATGAAAAAAAAAATTAAGGTTCCATTTAATTATTTGCAGTACCAGTTTAAAAATAAACAAAAATATTTTAAGGAATGGAAAAAATTAATAAATTCAACAGAATTTACATTAGGAAGTTATGTTGAAAGATTTGAGAAGAATTTTGCTAGATACTTAAGAGTTAAACATTGTATATCTACAAATAATGGAACTGATGCTTTAATTTTATGCATAAAAAGCTTAGGTATAAAAGATGGTGATGAAATCATAACAGTGTCTAACTCATTTTATGCAACCGCTGGAGCAATTATTGCTTGCGGAGCAAAACCAGTATTTGTCGATTGTGATGAAAGATATCAAATTAAAATTGACGAAATTGAAAAAAAAATTAACAAAAAAACAAAAGCTATAATTCCTGTACATTGGGGAGGTGCTTCTCCCAATATGTTTAAAATAAAGTCGATTGCAAAAAAACATAATATAAAAATTATAGAAGACGCTTGTATGGGTATTGGAGGTCAATTAATCAAAAAAAAACCAGGTACATTTGGAGATGTTAATGCTTTTAGTATGCATCCCCTAAAATCACTTAATGTAATGGGAGACGGAGGAATGGTTGTAACAAATAATAGTAAAATTGCAAAATGGTTGAAAATTTACAGAAACCACGGCATGACAAGTAGAGATCATATTAAATTTTGGGGAGTTAATAATCGACTTCAGCCGTTACAAGCAATAGTAGCTGATATTGAACTTAAAAAATTAAACAGTATTATTTATAAAAGGAGTAAAAATGCTTATTATCTTGATAAAAGATTAAAAGTTTTAGATGAATTTATTCAAATTCCTTCAAGACCAAAAAACTATCAAGAAACATTTGCCTTATATATGATATTAGTAAAAAAAAGAGATAAACTTAAAAAGTATTTATTAAGTCATGGAATTGAAACTAAAGTTCATTATCCAATACCGCTACACTTACAGAAAGCTAGCAAATATTTAAAATATAAAATTAATTCATTACCAATTTCTGAATATCAATCAAGACATCTTTTAACATTGCCAGTTCATCAATACTTAAGCAAAAAACAACTAAATTATATGGTAAATAAAATCTTTAATTTTTATAAATATGCCAGAGTTTAATCTCTTACAAACTTATCCAAAAGCTAATAGAAATATTGCTTCAAGAAAGAAATTTAAGACAAAAAAAATTATCTCTTTATCAAGACAATACGGAAAACATTATTTTGATGGAGCAAGAAAATATGGTTATGGCGGATATTACTATGACGGCAGATGGAAAAAAGTAGCTAAAGCAATAATAAAAAAATATAAATTAAAAAAAGGAGATCGTGTTCTAGATATTGGTTGTGCCAAAGGTTTCTTGGTTAAAGACTTAGTTGATCGTGGAATAGATGCCTATGGGATTGATATTTCTAGATATGCCTTATTAAATTGTCATGAAGATGTAGTTGGAAGATTGCAATTGGGAAATGCAAAAAAACTACCATTCCCTGATAAAAGTTTCGATTTTACGATATCAATTAATACTATACACAATTTAAGCCCAAAAGATTGCATTTTGGCATTAAAAGAAATGAAAAGATTATCTGGATCAAAGTCTTTTGTTCAAGTTGACTCTTATAGAAACAAAAATGAAAAAAAATTATTTCTTAATTGGGTCTTAACTGCTTTCACGCATTTTTATCCAAATGGATGGAAAAAAATATTTAAAAAAGCAAATTATAAAGGTGATTATTATTGGACGATAGTTTAAATGAAGAACTTTGATTTAAATAAAGCAAAAGATCGATGTAAAAATCATAGAAGATTGTTGCTTCATATGTCTCAAAAGGTTAACGCAATTCATATTGGAGGTGCTTTCTCCTCTATAGAAATTGTTGATGTGATTTACAATAATTTGATCACTAATAAAAATGATAAATTTATTATGTCTAAAGGGCACGGTTATCTTGCTCAATGTGCTGTTCTGAGAGAGTTAAATATTTTAAAACAAAAAGATATCGATGAATATTGTACTCCAAAAGGTATCTTAGGCGCACATCCAGATTATGGAGTTCCAGGTATTGAAGCATCTACTGGATCACTAGGTCATGGTTTAGGTATAGCAACTGGTATTGCTCTTGCAAATACAATAGAACAAAATAATAATAAAACTTTTGTTTTAATGAGTGACGGTGAATTGCAAGAAGGTTCTACCTGGGAAAATATTATGATGGCAGCAAATTTAAATTTAAAAAATCTAATCGGAATTATTGATCACAATGGTTCACAATCTTTTGGTGTGACAAAAGAAACTCATCCAAAGTTTTATCCAATAGTTGAAAAAATTTTGAGTTTTGGGTGGGAGTGTAAAAGTATAAATGGACATAATCAAAATGAAATTTTGAAAGCATTTCTTCATCGTTCTGAAAATTCACCCCTCATGATTGTTTGTAATACGATAAAAGGTAAAGGTGTATCATTTATGGAGAACAAACCTATATGGCATTATCGTTCACCAAATAAGGAAGAGTATATTCAAGCTCTTAAAGAGATTGATATAGCTTAAAAACTTAATGAAGGTAGGTTTATTAGGTTTTGGTAGATGGGGTCAAACACTATCTAGAGTTTTGAAATTTAACACTGATGTTCAATTAACAAGCATTTATTCAAGAACGCAAAAAAAAGCAATTAAAAAATATATTAAAATGAACAACTTTTTTACAGATTGGAAACTACTTGTAAAAAAAAAAAATTTTGATGTTTTGATTGTAGCTTTACCTCCACATGTTAATTTTAAAATATTTGACTTTATAAAAAGAAAAAAAATTCCTGTTTTATTTGAAAAACCTATTTCAACAAATCTAAATGAAATTCAAAAAATGTTGAATTTTGCAAAGAAAGCAAAGAATTGTAAGTTTTTTGTGAATTATTTAGATTTATATAATTTGAGATTTCAACAACTGTTAAAAAAACTAAATAAAGTTAATAAAATTGAAGCCAAAATCACAAGTTATGCCGAGCCTAAAAATTATTTATCGTCTTTATGGGAATACTCACCTCACTTTATAGCTGGATTAATCAAGGCAACAGGTGATACCAAACCAGCAATAATTTCAGTAAAAAAAAAAATATATAATAAGAATAAAGAAATATTTATTATAGATTTAAAATTTAAGAAAAACAAAAAAGTTTTAGATGTCACTTTGAAAGCTGGCTGGTTTATTAAAAAGCAAAGGTTAATTATTTTAAAAAATGATAAAAGAAGAATTTTTTTATATAATGGAAATATAATTACTAGACATAAAGATATTAAAAATAACAATATTTATAATCCTTTATATAATTCATTGAAAAGTTTTATCGTAAAATCTCAGGATAAAAAAAAATATATTGAAGATTTACAACTATCTTACCATGTAACTAAATTGATTAAAAAAATTGAAAATTTCAAAAGCCTAAACAAAACAAATTAAAGATGATTAAATCAACTTTTAAAAAATTTCCACCACGATTAGCTTTTGGAAAAAATGAGATCAGCAAAATTAAAGAAGTATTTAACTATTATAAAAAAAGAAAATACGATCCACCTTATAAAGGATTTTTTGAACAGAAGTTCAACTTAATGTTTTCTAAATTTCAAGGTGGCGGTTATAGTTGTAGAGTTGCTACTGGTACACTGTCTTACCTTGTTGCTTTACAGTCGCTCAAATTAAAAAAAGGTTCAGAAATTTTAATGTCAGGAATCAATGATGCCGGTACTCTAAATTGTGTAATTTTTTTAGGTTTTAAACCTGTTTTAGTAGATGTAACAAAAAATTCATTTGATATTGATTTGAATGATTTACGTTTAAAAATAAACAAAAAAACTAAAGCAGCAATTATTGCTCATATAGCAGGTGGTGCAATTAAAAATATTAGAGAAACATGTGCTATTTTAAAACAAAAAAAGATTAAAATTATAGAGGATTGTGCCCAAGCCACAGGTGCAAAAATTCACGGAAAAAATGTGGGAAATTTTGGGGACATAGCATGTTTTTCTACTATGTATAGGAAAAATCTTATTTCAGGAGGAAGTGGAGGTATTTTATTTACAAAAAACAAATCACTGTATCAAAAAATCTTAGCTTATTCAGACAGAGGTAAACCAGTTTGGAAAAAAAACTATGATGTTAGAAATCCTGGAATGCATCTTTTTCCAGCATTAAACTTAAATTCTGATGAGATTTCATCAGCAGTTGCAATATCTTCATTGTCAAGATTAAAATCAACAATTCATAAAAGGTATAAAATTTATTTAAAGATTAAAAAAAAATTACTAAGTCAATCTAAAGTTTGTAGGGTCTATGAATTTAGTGGACTTCCTTCAATATATTTTATTCCAATTTATATAAATAAAAAATTTATTAATTGCTCCGAGGAAAAATTTGCTAATAAATTGTTTAAAAGAGGATTACCATGCAACCCTAAGTACAAATTTTTAATGTGTGAATGGAATTGGGCAAAAAAATACTTTGAAAAGAAAAATATCACTAAAAATGCAATCTATAATCGAAACAGATCATTTAATCTATTTTTAAATGAAAACTATACCGATAAAAGCGTAAATAATATTATAAAAATAATCCTTAAAGTAGAAAAAAATTTAATTAAAAAAAGTGAATTTAAAAATTAATAGGTTATTAAATAAACTTAAAATTAAATATGGAGATAATTTAATTATTCACTCTTCATTTAAACCTCTGTCAAAACATGGAGTCGATGCAAACCTTTTTTTAAAAGAAATTTTGTCTAAAATTGGAAAACATGGAACTTTAATTATGCCAACTCTAAGTTGGAAAAAAGTAAAAAAAAATAAAAAATTTAATTATTTAAAAACATTACCAGATACCGGAATTCTACCAAAAATTTTATTAAAAAAATTTCCTTATAATAGAAGTTTTCATCCCACACACTCTGTAGTTGTTCTAGGAAAAAAAAAAAATTACTTATTAAAAGACATTAAAAAAAAAAATAAAATTACTCCTTGCAATCCAAGTGGAATATGGGGAAAAATTTTAAAATTAAATCCAAAGATAATATTGATAAATGTATTATTAGAAAAGTGCACAATAATTCATCTTTTTGAAGAAATGTATTTAGGAGATTTCTTTTTAAAAAAAAATTTTAAGAAATATAATTGCATAGATCAAGATGGTAATAAAAAAACTTTTTATTTAAAAGATCATCAATCCTATAAAATTAAGAAATATAAAAGAAATTTTAATAAATATTTCGATTTTTTAAAAAAAAATAAATTAGTAAATAAACTAACAATAAAAAATGATGTTTTTGTTTATCAGATCAAGGCTAGAGATCTAGAGGCTGCATTTATAAATAAGCTGACATCTTAAATTAAATATAAAACCATGATTATTTTAGGTATACATTTTGGACATGACTCAAGTTTATCTTTGCTTGAAAATGGTAAAATAATTTCAAGCCTTGAACTTGAGAGAATTAGGCGTCTAAAACATTCAATAGGAATATCAGCCCAAGATATTCAATTTTTTTTAAAAAACAATAAAAGAAAAATTAGTGACATTGATTTTTGTGCCGTTACCTCATCTCAAGGTATAGAGTCAATTTTTTTGAATAAAAATGAATTAAGTTTCAAAATTGATCAAGAATTAATCCAAGATGATCAAACTAGGCAAATTTATGATAATGCTAAAAAAACTCAAAGCAAATATTTACAATTTGTAAAAAGGAATATAAATAAACACCCTTACCTCACCAGGCTTTATGGTAAATTTAATTTAAAAAAAAAATTTAATAGTTTTGCCAGTATTGAAGACTTTTATTTAAATAAAAAATGGACAAATTTTTCAAATTTAAAAAATCTTAAAAAAAACTTTTACTTTAATTTATCAAGCGATTTTATCAAAAATTCAATGAGTTTACCAATTGAGTTAAATATTTTTAATAAGGCAATTAAGGGAAGAATAATCTCCCACCATTATGCGCATGCCGCCTATGCTTTTTACTCATCAAACTTTAAAGAAAGTTTAGTTTTTACACAAGATGGGAGTTTACCTAGAACATCATATTGGGGAGGAATGTGCTATGCGGGAATAGATCAATCTCTAATTCCTGTTTTGCCCCACTTTTTAAATTTAGGTAAACTTTATGAGCAAACTTCAGAGATGGTTGGTTTTGATAGTCAGTCAGGTCCAGGTAAAATGATGGGTTTAGCACCATATGGAAAGCCTATTTTTTTTCATAAAAAACTAATAGGAAATATAGAAGATTTAAAAAAACTAAGTCCAAAAAAATCAAAAAAATTTTCTAAATATATTAAAACAAAAGATTCTTATTCAAGAAATTTTTTTAATTATATTTTGAGTGAGGCATTTAAAAAAAAATACAAATTCCATGATCTTGGAAACAAAGAAAAAATATTAAGTAAAATCAATATTGATATTGCAAGCACTGTACAGAAATGGCTTGAAATAACACTTTATGAGACATTAAAGATAGTTAAAAAAATTTTTATTTATAAAAAAATGAAGGGTACACAAAATTTATGTTTATCAGGCGGAACCTTTTTAAACTGTCCAGCTAATTCGTATATTTATAATAAAAAGATTTTTAGAAATATTTTTATCCCCCCAGGTGTTCATGACGGCGGTTTATCAATAGGAGCTTGCCTTGCAATTTATTATAATCATTTTTCTTTTAAGAGAAAATTTGTAAATAGTAATAATTCAAATTTTGCATTTTTGGGTCTTAAGCCTAAAATAAAAAAAATAAATTTCTTGATAAAAAAAAATAAATTAAAAAAAATTTCTTCAACCAGGCCAGAGAAATTAATAGCAAAAATGTTAGACAATAATAAAATAGTAGCTATATTTTTTGAAAACAGTGAAATTGGTCCAAGAGCCCTGGGACATAGATCAATATTAGCAAATCCTAAATTTAAGGATAATTGGTTAAGGGTTAATAAAATCAAAAATAGAGAACATTGGAGACCTTTTGCCCCCATTGTATTAGATGATAAAGTTAAAGAATGGTTTTCCCATTGTCCCAAAAACTCACCGTTCATGCTTTTTACAGCTAAAGTATTAAAACCTAAAATTATTCCAGCAGTTAGTCATGTAGATGCAAGTGCTCGAATACAAACTGTAAATAAGAGTGTAAAACCTATTTATCAAATTTTAAAAGAATTTTATAAAATTACCGATATACCTGTATTACTAAACACCTCATTTAATGGTCCCGGTGAACCTATTGTTGAAAAGATTGAAGAAGCGATAAGTTTTTTCAACAAAACAGAAATTGATTATTTGATGATCAATAATGATGTATTTTGTAAAAATTAATTATACCAATTATGATAAAAAAACCTTTTTTGATTATTCTAAAAATAATAATATTTTTTTTTTCATTCCCAATAATTTTTTTATTCAAAAAAAAATTTAAAAAACTAATTTTAATTGATATGACAAGAATTGGACACATGTGTCCAGCAATGGATTTATTTTTTCATTTTTATAAAACATTAATAAAAAAAAAATCGGTAATGGTTTTCTTTTTATTACCAATCTGTAATAGTTTTTTATTTAATATATTTAAAAATAAATTAAATAATTATGGTATACATTATAAAAATTATAATTCTTTTCTTTTTGCTATTAATCGATCATATAAGATGGTTTTCAAAGAAGATCTTATCTGTAAAATATCAGATGAGATACCTCTAAGTTACTGGAAAATTTTTTTTGAAAAAAAAAGCAACTTTAAAATTAAAAAAAATAAATCTATTGAATTAAAATTTGGCATAAAAAATTCAAAATGGATTTGTATTCACAATAGAGACAGCAGATATTTACAGCAATATTCTCAAAATTTTTCTTATCACAATCATAGGGATTTTTTGTGTAAAGATCTGTTAAAAGCAGCAAATTGGTTTACAAAAAAAGGCTTTTACGTGATAAGAATGGGCAATAAAAGCAATCAAAAACTTATATCGAAAAATTCTAAAATAATAGATTACGTTAATAGCGATCAAAGAAGTGACTTTTTTGATATATATTTTTTAAGTAGATGCTGCTTTTATTTTGGGGGTACAAGTGGAATTGCCACTGTGCCTCTTATTTTTAGAAAACCAAAATTTTTTATAAATGTTATTCCATTGCAAAGTCACTTTAGTTACATGAGAAAAAATCCAGCTATATTTAAAAAATTAAAAAAGAAAAATAAAATTTTAAGTTTAAATAAAATATTAAGAGACGGCTTTTACAATGAAAATCATTCTGGAAAATATATAAAAAAAAAACTTAAAATAATTGACAATTCAGATATTGAAATTTTAGCATTCGCAAAAGAAGCCTATTTGAGATACATAAGGAAGTGGAAAAGTGATACAAAATACTTAAAGAAAAAAAAAATATTTGAGAATATTTTATCAAAACATAAAGAAACAAAAAATGAATATTTTAAAAATCCAATAGGTAGAAATTTTTTATTAAAGATGAAATTATAAAATAACACAATGATTAAAAATACAGTATTCGATACAATAAAAAATAAAGTAATTAAAAATCAATTTACTATAGCTGTTGTTGGTCTTGGCTATGTTGGTTTGCCTTTAAGCTTATCTTTTGCTGCAAAAAAAATTAAAGTTTATGGGATAGACAAAGACAGAAACAAGATAAAAAAACTAAAAAAAAAACAAAATTATATTATTTCAGTTAAAAAAAATATTATATCAAAGTTAACTAATAAAAGTTTTTTTCCAACGAGTGATTTTAAAAAAATAAAAAAAAGTGATGTAATAATCATATGTGTACCTACACCTATAAATCAAAAAAAAAAACCAGTAATGAAATATATTATCGAAGTAATTGACTCTATCGAAAAATATTTACATAAAAATCAAACATTAATTTTAGAATGTACTACTTACCCAGGAACAACTGAAAACTTTTTTTTACCATTAATTAAAAAAAAAAAATTAATTCTAGGGAAAGACTTTTTTTTGGGATATAGCCCTGAAAGAGAAGATCCTGGAAATAAGAAATTTTCAGTTCTTAAGGGAAACTTAACAAAAGTTGTAAGTGGTTACACACAAAATTGTAGTAATTTAATATCAATTATATATAAAAGAATTTCAAAAAAAATATATATAGCCGAAAGTATTCAAGTAGCAGAATTTTCTAAACTCCTAGAGAACATATATAGATCAGTTAACATAGGTTTAATTAATGAATTAACTCAAATATCAAAAAAAATGAAAATTGATATTATGCAAGTAATTAAAGCTGCGAAAACAAAACCATTTGGATTTCAGAGTTTCTATCCAGGTCCAGGTGTGGGAGGGCATTGTATACCAGTCGATCCATTTTTTTTATCCTGGAAGGCTGACCAGTTAGGAATAAATTTAAAATTCATAAAATTAGCTGGAATTATAAATGATCAAAGACCTTTAAATATATTTAGAGAATTTGATAAATTAATTAATAAAATAAAATTAAATGATAAAAAAAATTATAATATTGTAGTATATGGAATTTCTTACAAGAAAGACTCGGACGATACCAGAGAGTCTCCAGCAATTAAAATTCTTTCAGAGTTAAAGAAAAACAATTATCAAATTCGAGTTTGTGATCCTTATGTAAAAGATATTAAAAATGACAATACTTTAAAAAAATATGAATTTATTCTAAAAAAAAAGGAATATTATAATTTCAATAACAAAAAAGATATTGCAATAATCTTAGCAAACCATTCAGTTTTTGATTATAAAAAAATAATTGAAAACTTTAAATTAGTTATTGATACTAGAAATTCATTTATTAAAAATCATAATAATTTAGTACAAATTTAAATGAATTATTTTATAACAGGGGGTTGCGGATTAATTGGATCTTCAATTATTAAAAAAATAAATATAAAAAAAAATAATATTTATGTAGCTGATAGAAAAAAAATAAATTTAAGTAAAAAGATAAAAAATTTTTTTAAAATAGATATTACTAAAGACCATAAGAAATTACATACAATATTAAAAAAAAATAAAATAGATTGTATAATTCATCTTGCTGCTTTTTTGGGAGTAAAAAGAACAGAACAAAATCCATTAAAAGTTTTGAAAGTAAATTACCTTGGTACAAAAAATTTATTAACAGCATGCAAAAACACAAATGTTAAAACATTTATTTTTTCCTCTTCATCTGAAATATATGGTGAGCAAAAAAAAAAAATTACAGAAATATCAAATCCAAACCCAAGATCTTTATATGGTTTTTCAAAATTACAAGCAGAAAATTTAATAAAAGAATTTTGTATTGAAAAAAAGATTAATTTTAAAATAATAAGATTATTTAATATTTATGGCTCCATTCAAAATAGTTCATTTGTAATCCCAAGATTTATAGACTCAGCTTTAAAAAATAAAAACATAACTTTATATGGAAATGGATTGCAAATCAGATCCTTTTGTTTTGTAGAAGATGCAGTTCAAGGTATTTTAAAAATAATTCGATCCAAGAAAAAAAATTTAATTTATAATATAGGTAATGATCTCGAACCAATAAAAATTTTAAATCTAGCAAAAAAAATTATAAATTTAACAAATAGCAATTCAAAAATTATTAAAGTTGCATTTTCTAGCTCTGATAGAAGTAAGAGTAGAGAAATTTTTAAGAGAATTCCTAATATTTTAAAAGCCAGAAAAGAGTTAAGTTATTTTCCTAAAATTTCACTTGAAAACGGATTAAAATCAATTTTAAAAAATAAATATTAGTATATAAACTCAATGATTAAATTATGAAAAAAAATAATTATCTTTACATTGTAAAAAAAATAGAGCAACAGCGAGCACAAAATAATAAAAATTGGATGGATATTTTGCGATTAGCAGTTACCAAAGCCCCAAAAGAGGCAAGAATAATATTAAAAAAAATAAATAGTAGAGATAGAAAAATTAATAGCCTTCTTTCAAAAATAAAATAATTTGAAACGAATTAGTCTGATAACAATCAAAAATAAACATAAAGAAATATTACGTAAATGGAGAAACGAAAAAATTACAATAAAAAATTCACTTAGTAGTAAAAAAGTTACAATTTATGAGCACAATGTTTGGTTTAAAAAAAGATTATTATTAAAACCAAAGTTTTTTTGGCTTTTAAAAAAAAACGGTGTTCCAATCGGAACCATAAGATTAGATAAAAAAAAAAAAGTTTATTTTATTAGCTATATCATTGATAAAAAAATGAGAAATTTAGGTTATGGGAAACAAATTTTAAAAGAGATGTTAAGAAAAAAAAATGTTTTAGAAATAATAAAAAAAAATTTTATCATTCTTGCTAAAGTTAAAATTCACAATTCGCCTTCTATAAAGACTTTTTTATCAAATAATTTTAAATTAATTCATCAAAGGAATAAAATTTTAACATTTCAGTATCAGCAAGAACAAAAAGGTTTGAGTAAATGATAAACTATGGGAAACAATTTATAGACAAGAAAGATATTAAAGAGGTAACTAAGGTTTTGAAAAGTAATTTTTTAACTCAAGGTCCTTATGTATTAAAATTTGAGAAAGCTTTAAGTAAATTTTTAGGATACAAATATGCTACTGTAGTCTCTAGTGGGACAGCAGCATTACATTTAGTTGGCAAGGTTTTAGGATGGAAAAAAAATGATAATATTATAACAACACCGATTTCATTTTTAGCTACCAGCAATTCAATTGTTTATGCCGGAGCAAATCCAGTATTTGTTGATATAGATGAAAAATTTTACTCTTTAGATCCAATAAAAGTTGAGAAAGAAATTATAAACTTTAAAAAAAAAGGAAAAAAAATCAAAGCTATCGTTTGCACAGATTATGCAGGGCACCCAGCTAATTGGTCAAAAATTAAAAAGATTGCAGTTAAATATAATATAAAAACTATAAATGATAATTGTCATGCTATTGGGGCAAAAATCAATCAAAGCTTTAAATATACTTCTAAATATTGCGATTTTGTAACACTGAGTTTTCATCCAGTTAAAAATATTACCTCAGGAGAGGGAGGGGCAATCCTCACTAATGATAGGAAATATGATAAACATTTAAAAACATTGAGATCCCATGGAGTTATTCGAGAGAATTTTACAGAAATTTGGAAGTACAAAATGAAAGAACTAGGATTTAATTACAGACTATCAGATATCAATTGCGCATTAGGTTTTAGCCAGTTAAAAAAAATTAAAAAGTTTACAAATAAAAGAAAATCATTAGCAAAATTTTACGATGAAAGTTTTAAGAATATTAATGGAATCAAAATTCCACTTGTAAAAGAAAAATATGAGCATGCGTATCATTTGTATCCTTTAAGAATAGATTTTAAAAAATTTAAAATTACAAAAAAAACTTTTTTTAAAAAAATGAAAAAAAATAATATTTTACTCCAAGTACACTATATACCAATATATTCACAACCATTTTATAAAAAAGAATATAGGTATAAAAAAAACGCTTTTCCAATTAGTGAAAAATTTTATGCTGAAGAAATTTCTTTACCTATCTATTATTCTCTAAAAAAGAAAGAACAATTAAAAGTTATTAAAACAATAAAAATGATATTAAAAATAAACAACTAATAGTAGTTATGATTATTGCTGTTATTCCTGCGCGATCTGGTAGTAAAAGAATTCCACTTAAAAATATAAAAAAATTTCAGGGTCATCCTATAATTGCGTGGCCAATTAAAACTGCAATAAAAAGCAAAATCTTTGATAAGATTATAGTCTCAACAGATAGCAATAAAATTGCAAGTATTGCAAAAAAATATAAGGCCGAAGTTCCCTTTTTGCGCCCCAAAAAAATTTCTAGCGATTATGCTTCTACCGTATCTGTAATTCGGCATGCTATACTTTGGCTGAAGTCAAAAAAATTAAATCCAAAATTTATATGCTGTATTTATCCTACGGCTGCTTTTATTGATTGCAAAGATCTGGTTAGCGGGTTAAAAAAAATAAAAACCAGAAAATATGATTATATTTTTTCTGCTGGTAAATATAATTCATCAGTGATGAGATCTTTTGAAAAATTAAAAAAAAATAAAGGATTGAAAATGCTTTTTCCAAAGTACTATAATAAAAGAACACAAGACATCAATAGTGTTTATCATGATGCTGGCCAATTTTATTGGGGATCATCTAAATCTTGGTTGAAAAATAAAAAGATATTTTCTTATAAATCAGACATTATTGAAATACCAAGAAATAGATTACATGATATTGATACTTTAGAGGACTTTGAGTACGCAAAAAAAAACTGGTCCTTAAACAAATAAATTTATGAAAATTAATAATAAAAAAATTGGTTTAAATTTTAAACCATTCATTGTTGCTGAGCTTTCGGGTAATCATAAAGGGTCAATAAATAGAGCTTTAAGCATAATTAGAGCAGCCAAAAATTCTGGGGCGGACGCAATTAAAATTCAAACTTATACACCAGATGATATCACTCTAAATTTGAAAACAAAAGATTTTATAATTAATAATAAGCACGGACCCTGGAACAAAAAAAAACTTTATGATTTGTATGTTGATGCACATACACCTTTAAAATGGCATAAAAAAATATTTCAATATGCAAAAAAACAAAAATTAATTTGTTTTGCTTCAGTTTTTAGTGAACACAGAGTAGAATTTCTTGAAAAACTAGGATGTCCCGCATATAAAATTGCTTCTTTTGAAAATAATCATTATCCATTAATTGAAAAAGTTTTAAAAACTAAAAAACCTGTAATTGTTTCTACTGGCATGTTGAGATTAAAAGAGATTGAAGATTTAATAAGATTTATTAAAAAATTTAGGAAGAAAAATTTTGCAATACTAAAGTGTTCAAGTGCATATCCAAGTAAATTTGAAGATGTAAATATCAATTCTATAAACTATTTGAGAAAAAAATTTAAAAATATTGAAATTGGTTTTTCAGATCACACAAAAGGAATTTCAGCTTCATGTGCTGCGGTTGCTTTAGGCGCTACGATTATTGAAAAACATCTTATATTAGACAATAAAAAAACTGTAGACTCCTCATTTTCAATTACTCCTCAAGAATTAAAAGAATTAGTAAAGACATCAAAAGAAATTTGGCAATCACTAGGAAAAGTCGATTTCACACATGGGAAAAATGAAGAAAATAATAAAAAACTAAAAAGATCCATCTTTGTTATTAAAAATATAGAAAAAGGGGATTATTTCACAAAAGAAAATGTTGGTATTATAAGACCGGGTCATGGTCTCAAAACAGAATATTTTGATAAAATACTCGGCAAAATTAGTAATAAAAAATTAATTAAAGGCATACCTTTTAAACTTGAGTACTTAAAAAAATAATTTAATATAAAAAAATTATGGCTGGAACAAAAAAAAAAGATGAATTTAAAGAACTAATATCACCATTTTTGAAATCAAAAATGGTTAAAGCCGAAAAGGATTTAGGCAAAAATAGTTCTGAGTATATTGCATTAAAAAGTCAATATGTAATTAATTCTCTTGAAAAAAAAATTGATGGAAATTTAGAAAAACCGAGGCATTATCAATCAGGTATTTCAGGTTTTTATGATAATAAGCCTTTGGTGGGTTTAGAGAGGCTGTACAAAAAAACAATTTTGATTGAACCAACAACTGTTTGTGCAGCTCACTGTAGATGGTGTGTTCGAGGTCAGTATCCAGTACAAACTATGTCAAAAGAAAATATTATTAATGCTACAAAATATATTGGATCAGAGGAAAGAGCCAGTGAACTTGATGAAGTACTAATTACAGGAGGAGATCCATTAATGAGTGTTCCACTGCTCGAGTTCACGCTAAGCGAATTACAAAAAAATTCAAAAAACATTAAAATTATTAGAATCGCTAGTAGAGTTCCATTTCATGACCCGGAAAGAATAAATGATAAAATGTTAGAAGTTTTTACCAAATTTAAAAATTTTAGATTTGAATTAGGAACGCATATTAATCACCCTGTAGAGTTTTGGCCTGAAAGTCTTATATCTATAAAAAAGCTTCAATCGGTAGGATTTAAAATTTACAATCAAAATCCACTTTTAAAAGGGGTTAATGACAATTTTGAAACTCTCTCAAAACTTTACACTTTATTAAGGGATAACGATATTGAGAATCACTATCTTTTTCATGCTGTTCCATTAAGAGGTATGTCTCACCACAGAACTAGCGTAAATAAAGGATTAGAATTAATTTCAGCTTTAAGTAGTTGTGGGGAATTTTCAGGAAGAACTAAACCAAAATATTGTATTCTTAGTGATATAGGTAAAATTATTTTGTATCAAGACACAATCATCAAAAGAGACAATTCGACAAATTCAATACTTCTTAAATCAGGATTTAAAGAAGAAGACAGATTAAAGTGGAATCCTACTTGGAAAAGACCGGATACAGTTGAAATTGATAAAAATGGATATATGTATGTTTGGTATCTTGATGGTGGAGATGAAAATTTTAAATCAATAACTGAAGAAAAAAAAAATAATTTAAATATCCAATAAATTTTGAAAAAATCAGATTTTATCGAGGCTTTAGCTGAATTAAAATTAAACAATACTAATTCTTATTTAGTGCATGTATCTTTAATCGGCTTAGGAAAATTTGAAGATTTAAAAATTAAAGATATTAATAAGTTTTTACTTAATTCGCTTCAAAAATTTTTGGGGAAAAAATGCACCATTTCAACACTTACGCCATTTTACGAATATGCAGATCATAATGAGGAATTTGATATCAAAAAAAGTTTACCATCAAAACAAATTGGATCTTTTTCAAAATTTTTTTTTAAAAAAAAAAATTCTTATAGATCATTTAATCCTTTGTTTAATATATGTTCTATAGGACCTAATGCAAAAAAAATTACTCGTAACGTTGCCACCTCAGATTTCGGTAAGCAATCCACATGGGAAAACCTATATAATTTAAATACTAATATGATTTTTATAGGATGCGATTTGAGCAAGTGTACATTTATAAGGTATATAGAGCATAGATTTAAAGTTCCTTATTTGATTAATAAACTTTTTTATACAAAAATTAAAGCAGGTAATAAAACTTTATATTCGAGTTTCTCGAGCACCCTTAGAAATTTGAATTTAAATATAAACTACAATACAAAAAAATTTCAAGATATTCTTAAAAAAAAAGGTTTACTAAAAATAAGTTCAAACAAAAATTTTACGTTAATGAGTGTAAATATGAAACCTGCTTTTAAAATTGGGACAGATTGTCTAAAAAGAAATTTATATTTTTTTTTAGATAGAAAAACTTTGAAAAAAACATGATGTATCAAAATAATTTCTTTGAGAAAATAGCAAAAAAATATCCAAATGATATCGCAGTTGATGATCATGGGAAAAAAATTAGTTATAATCATTTAAATAAATTTGCCAATAAGATTTCAAATTTAATTTTAAGTTTTAAATTTTTACCAAATGATAGAGTCTGCATCTTGACGAAAAAAAATATAAATTTATACGCTAGTATTCTTGCTACTCTCAAATCAGGAGGGTGTTGGGTGCCGCTAAGTAATCAGTTTCCCAAAGAAAGAATAAAATATATTATTAATTATACCTTACCAAAAATCTTAATCATCGAAAAAGAATTTTTAAATTTAGTCGAAAAGAAAAATAAAATTAAAATTATTGTAATAGATGAAAATAAAAAATCTCAATTTTTCTATACAAAAAAAAATATCCTTCAGCAAACAACAATTTTACCTAAAATTAAAAATTTAAATTTATCTAATTTAGCATACATAATCTTCACCTCTGGAAGCACGGGTCAACCAAAGGGCGTTATGGTTTCGCATTTAAGTACTTCAACTTATATTTCTAATTCAAAAAAATATTTTAAAATAAAACCAAAAATGAGATTTGCGCATATTTCTGAAATTATTTTTGATCCTTCAATTTTTGACATATTTGTATGTTGGTTCAATCGAGGGACCATTGTACCAATGAACAAAAAAGAATACAGAGTAGATTTTTTAAAATTTTTCAAAAAAAATCCAAATATAAATGTGTGTTTTGTAGTGCCCAGTTTTTTTAAAAAGCTAAATGATTTAAATCAAATAAGGTCAAAGTATCTAAAAAAATTAAAACACGTTATTTTTGGAGGCGAATATTTATCTAAAAAACTTGTCGCGAAATTATTTAAAAATTTACCAAAAACCAAATTTTATAATGTTTACGGTACAACAGAAACAGCAATTATTTCTCATTGGCATAAAATTTCTAAAGAGGATTTAAAATTAAAGTCAATACCAGTAGGATTACAAATTCCAGAAATTAATACAATACTTATCAATAGCAAAAATAAAAAATGTGGAATAAATGAAACAGGCAAAGCTTATGTTTATGGAGTTCAAGTATCCAAGGGATATTGGAATAATAAATTTTTAAATAATAAATATTTTGTTGAAAATTTCACCAAAGAATCAATTTATGAAAAATTATATAATACTGGTGATTACCTTATAAAAAATAAAAGAGATTTGTTTTTTTATCAGGGCAGACAAGACCTGCAAATTAAAATTAGAGGTCATAGGGTTGAAATAGAAGAGGTTGAAAATGTATTTAGATCAAACAACTTTTGTAAAGACATTTGTGTCATTCCATTTTCTAGAGAAAATTCTAAAATATTTACTGATTTAATTTTTTGCATTCAGAGAGATGATAAAATCAGGAAAACAAAACAATATTTTTATGAAGTTTCCAAAAAATTACTACCAAGTTATATGCAACCTACACATATATTTACTTTAGATGAGGATTTTCCTCGTAATATAAACGGAAAAATAGATAAAACAGAACTAAAAAAAAGATTTTTTAAAATTTTAGCATGAAAAAAAAAAGATTAAAAATTGAAAAAAAAATTAAAACTATTTTAAAAAAATTTTTTAAACAAAATAATAAATTTTATTCAATGGAAAACACTCCAAATTGGGACTCTCTAAATCATTTAAAATTAATTGATGTAATTCAACAAGAATTTAAAATTAATATAAGTAATTTAGATATTGCAAAAATGACAGACCAAAAAAAAATAATTATTTTACTTTTAAAAAAAATTAAATGAATTTTTCAAAAAAAAATAATCTTTACAAACTAGCAGAAAAATTGTTTCCAATTAATAGAAGTATTAATTCACCTGGAAATTTAAAAACGCTTAAAATAATTAAAAATTATATAAGTAATTTAAAAATTAAATATTTTAAGTCTGGGTCCAAGTGCTATACTTGGACAATTCCAAATGAATGGCATGTGAGTGAAGGGTATATTGCTACAGTTAAAGGAAAAAAAATAATAGATTTTAAAAAAAATAATTTACATATTGTTAATTATTCACAATTTGTAAATAAACTTTTACATTTTAAAGACCTGAAAAATCATTTATATTTTCTTAAATCACAACCTAGCGCCATACCTTATATTACCTCATACTATAAAAAATCCTGGGGTTTTTGTTTATCCTATAATGCCTTTAAGAAATTAAAAAAAAATTTAAAGTATAAAGTCTTTATAAATAGTAAATTTACTAAGGGCAAAATGCATTTTGGGGAAGTCTTGCTAAAAGGAAAGAGTAAAAAAGAAATATTAATCAGCACTAATATTTGCCACCCGTCTATGGGAAATAATGAAACTTCAGGCATGGTAGTTACTACTGCACTTACTCAATGGTTAAATAATTTAAAAAAACCTAATTATAGTTATAGAATTATTTTTATACCCGAGACCGTTGGATCAATTGCTTACATTAAAAATAATTTAAAAAATTTACAAAGAAATGTGATTGCCGGATTTGTAGTAGTTTGTGTAGGTAATAAAAAACAAACATCTTTTCTTCCTTCTAGAAATGGAAATACACTAGCTGATAGAGCGTCTAAATACGTGCTTAATAAATATGCCAAAGGATATAAAGAATACTCTTTTTTAGAAAGAGGAAGTGATGAGAGACAGTTTTGTAATCATAAAGTAAATTTGCCCGTGTGTTCAATAATGAGCTCTAAGTATGGGGAATATCAAGAATATCATACATCCTTAGACGATTTAAAATTTATCTCTGCAGAAGGATTAGAACGTTCATTAAATCTTTTAAAAAAAACAATTTTAGTTATTGAAAATAATTTTACATTTAAGGACAACTATAAATATCCATGCGAACCGATGCTAAGTAAGTATAATTTGAGAGATAAATTAAGTTTTAAACAAAACTATAATCAGAACAAATTAATTTCTAATATCCTGTTATTATGTAATGGCAAAAGAGATATGATCGAAATAGCAAACATTTTAAAAGAAGATTTATTTAAAGTTTGCCAGATTTCTAATAATTTAGAAAAAGCTAAACTTATTAAGAAGATCAAATCGAATATAAAATAAATTAATGAAAATAAGTATAAAAAAAGATTTGTTATTGAAAATCGTAAAACAACAGTTAAATAATCTATTTTTAATAAATGACCTAGAAAAAAAAATTATTGAAAAACATTTTAATGAAGTTTTAAAAAAAACAGAATATTGTTTTTCTAAATCAAAAAATAAGTATTTTAAAAAAAATAAAAAAACAATTTTTAACCATTTAAATTCAGATCAATATGCTATATTTTTATATTTCTTTTCTAATACTATTTACAAATCTCATAAAACTAAATTTGAAAATTTAGCAACTAAATTTTATTATTTAAATAAAATGTTAAATGGATTTGACTTACTTTATAGTGTAAATATGCCGAGAGTATTTTTTCCTAATCATGCTGTTGGTAGCGTAATTGGAAAAGCAGAATATGGAAATTATTTTAGTTTTTCTCAAAACTGTACCGTTGGTAACAATAAGGGAATTTATCCCAAGATTGGAAATTATGTTGAAATGTTGTCTGGATCTAAAATTTTGGGAAATTGTAGGATTGGAAATAATGTTCAGTTTGCAGCTAACTCATACATAAAAGATAAAGATGTACCCTCAGATACTATCGTATTTGGTCAGTTTCCTGACAATATTTTTAAAAAGAAGAAAATTTAGTTAGTTTCTTTTTATGATTTTTAACAAAATTTTTTCTAAAAAAATTATATTTAAAACTGTTGTCAAATCAGATTTGATACTTCTTGATAAAAATTATGCCAACTTAAAATTTGAAAAAATTCATTCACATTTATTTAATCCCGATGAATATTACTACAAGGAATTTTTAAAAAGTTTAAGAATATATTTTAAAAGTTTTTTTAAAATAAGTTTTTCTCAGATTTACTTTAAACAATTAATTAATAAATTAGACCCCAAAGTCGCTGTGGGCAATGAAATGGATCATAGAATATTTGATTTCAAGAAATTTTATCCAAAAAAAATAGCAATCTGTTATCAGTTTGGATACATTTTTAAGAACGATATTAATTATTACAAAAAAAGATATAAAAATAAAAAAGTTGATTATTTTTTTGCTTACGACTTGAGGTCAAAAGCGATTATGAGTAAATTAATTAATGCTAGATATTATATTAATGGATCTACAAAAGTTAATGAAAATCTTCCTATAAAAAATAATAAAAAAAAATATGATATTGTTTTTATATCTCGCGCAAGGTTTCCAAAAAAACAAATTTGGAAAAATTTTAATAATGAGTATGATAAGTTTTTGATAAAAACAATTAGTAAATATTGTAAAGATCATAATTTACAATTAACAATTGCCTTTAATTCAATGAGAAAAGATAAAAAAAATCGTAAGGGATATTTTCTAAAGGAAAAAAATTTTTATGATTCAGTTATTCAAGAATATGAAATTGGTAAAGAGGACTCTTTTTCATTATCTCACAAATCGAAATTAGTAATTTGTCATAACTCTAACCTAGGATATGAATTACTATTCTCAGAATGCAAAGTGGTTTTTATTGATTCACTCTCATGCAATTTTAATTATTTTAACTCACGCAAAGGTCCTTTTTGGTATTACGGAAATAACACAACTAAAATAGTTGACTTGATTAGTTCAATATTTTTTCAATCTGATAAAATGTGGCTAAAAGAAGTAAAAAAAATTAATAAAGATCTGGTCAAATTTTACAATAAGAAAAAAATTTACTATAATAATGCTTTCTTTAAAAATAAATTAAAAAAATTTGTTTAACAATTTATGAATAATTTCAATTTTAATTTCAAAAATAATAATAAATATAAAATTGAACTAATTAAGTTTCTTAAAAGCTTGTCTAATATCGAAATAGGCGGGACAAGACTATATGATGGTACCGGAACACATTACATGCAAAACCCTTATGAGATCGCTGAACTTATATTTTTTTTAAAAAAATATGAAAAACAAAAAAAAATAAAAATAAGAAATTTTTTAGAAGTTGGCTTTGCGGCTGGAATCAACAACTCAATATTGAATAAATTTTTTTGTTTTGATAAAAATGTCGCTATCGATATTGTACAAACTGTTGGTTTAAACTTTAGTACATTTTATGCTAATTTAAGATTTAAGAATCTTACTCTATTATGCGGAGACTCAAAAAAATTAAGTATTATTAATCAAGCAAAAATCTTAGGTAAATATGATTTAATTTTTATAGACGGTGGACATGAATACCAAACAGTAAAATCTGATTTTAATTATTATTCCAAATTTATATCAAGCAAAGGAATAATAATTTTACATGATATAAAATCAAATATTGTCAAAGGTGTTCCACAGTTTTGGCAGGAACTTAAAAAAAATTCACGATTGAATCTTGAATTTAAAGAGATTTTTAAAAAGGGTAGTCAAATGGAATGCGGTTTGGGAATTATTAAATTAAAATGATAAATAGCGTCACAGATATTTTAAAATCTAAAAGTTATAAGGATAGGAAATTAAGTGATTTTCAATTAAATCAATTAGACAAAGAAGGATTTGTTTTAATAGAGCCAAAAAAAGAAATTTGGGAGTGGATTGGGTGTTCAGTTGAAAATTTAAGATCAATAATTGATAACTTAAAAATCCAAGAAGGTACAAATGCTGGAAGCGAGGGAAAAGAAAATATACTAAAAAATAAGAATAAAACAATCGAACCTGGTGCTGACAGGCTAGGCAACTTAATTAATAAAAGTCCTTATATGAGCAAAATAGCTACTTTACCCGAAATGATTTGGGCTTCATACTTAATTATCAAGAAAGACATAAAGCTTTCATCTGTTTTATTTAGAGAGCCGAAGAAAAATTCTGGTGAACAACAAATTCATATAGACTGGATACCTGAAGAAAACAATAAAAAGGAGTACAATTCTGTTATTTCTTTTTTATTTTTAAATGATAGCACTATCCAAAACGGTGCGACAAAAGTAATTCCTGGTACACATAAATATTTTTCATACCCTGATAAATACATGAATCCTTTTCAGCCTCATGAAAATGAAATATCCATAACAGCTAAAGCTGGATCGTTATTAATTATGAACTCATTACTTTGGCATAAAGGAGGCAATAATATTACTGGAGAAAAAAGAGGAATTATTGTTACTGAGTATAGAGAGAGAAATATAAAGCAACTTTTAAACCTAAAAAAATACATCTCAGAAGAAACTCAATCTCAATTAAATTCTAGTGAATTATACCTGTTTGGATTAAGAAAAGAAGACAGCAATCAGCTAGAAGGTTCTTATGGGCCTGGAGATCATTATAGAAATTGGTTAAAAGAAAATGAACATTTTTAGATGTTCAATAATACTTTTATCTAAATAAAAATTAAAACTATTATGTCAGTTTGGAAATCCAAGGCAATAAAATGAAAACTGTTTGTATAGTACCTATAAAAAGTAATTCCAAAAGAATTAAAGGTAAAAATTTTAGAACTGTTGGAAAAAAACCTTTATATAGATATCTTTTGGATAAACTAAATAAAACAAATTTTAATGAAATTTATATAGATTCTGACAGCGAGGAAATTAAGAATTATTGTAAGAAAAAAGGTTACAAATATATCAAAAGACTCAAAAAGTTAACAAAAGACAATGCTAATGGAAACGATCTCTTAAATTACCATGCAAAAATAATTGATGCTGATATATACTTTCAACTATTTGTTACTGCTCCGTTATTAAGTTCTAAGACGATAAATAAATGTATAAGAATATTAAAAACTAAAAGTAATTATGACTCAATTTTTACTATAAAAAAAATTTATTCTTGGTTTTGGTTTAAAAAAAAACCTATAAACTATAGTCCAAAGATTCTGCCAAGAAGTCAGGATGCAGAACCAATTATTTGTGAGACTACCGGATTGTATGGAATTAAGAAAAAATCTCTCAAAAGATTAAAAGCTAGAATTGGAAAACATCCTTTTATGCATGAGATTAGTAAAAAAGAAAGTCTAGATATCGATGATTTAGAAGATTTGAACTATTTTAAGCATATTTTAAAAATCTAAATTTTTAATAAATCATGTATCAAATTTATTTAATTATGACTACTGGAAGAACTGGTAGCGACTATCTAAATGCTTGTTTAGACAATGTTAAGGGTGTGATGGTTTTTAGTGGTAAGTTTGAATATCATAAATTTTATGAAAAATTTAAGAATTTATCTAATAATGATTTAATCGAAAAATTTATTTTGATTAATAAGAAAATTTTTTCTTATGATGACGTTGAACTAATAGATACAAAAGTAAATTTAACAGATTTTAAAAATAATTTTTTAAAAATTTCACCGCAAAAAATAAAAAACAGAAAAGAATTTTTAATTAATATCTATAGGACCTACCATTTAACAGTAGGTAGAGATTTACAAAACGCAAAAGCAATAGTGCATCATTCCCATGGATATGAAAATACTATAAAATGTTTAGAAGATTTTCCTAATGCTAAATTATTAATTACTATAAGAGATCCAAGAGCGAATTTAAAATCAGGTTTAGAAAACTGGTTTAGATACGATGAAGCTAAAAGAAATCTTGAGCATGTTTATTTATACTTAAAAAGAATTAAATATGATTTAAAAAAAATTCAAACATACAGCAACCCAAAAATTTTTATTCAATTGGAAAAAATGGGTGAAAAAAAAACTAAACTTGATATTTGCAGCTTTTTAGAGGTTGATTATTGTGAAGAAATAGAAACAGCTACTTTAAATTCTGTGCCCTGGAAAGGTGATGTTTTATCTCAAAATAAATCAAAAAAAGGTGAATATATGGAAAATGTAAAGAATAATCAATGGGAACAGTATTTTACAAAAAATGAAATTTATCTTTTAAACATGATATACAAAGATTATATTCAATTTGATTATAATATAAAAAAAATAAATTTTTTTTTAAGAATTGTAATCTTAATAAGTTCATTAAAAATATTTAATTTTGAAAAAAAATTTCTAGAAAACAGCAATAAAAAATTTAAAAATATATATTCAAATTTAAAGCATTATTTCAAAATAAGAATTATAATATTATTTTCATTTTTAGGATTATGATAAAAAAAATATCTGTATTTTGTACACTGGGTCCATCTTCATTGAATAAAGATTTTTTAAGTTTCTCAGATAAAAAGCAAATTGACTTGTTAAGAATTAATATGTCTCATGTTACTTTAAAAAAGTTACCAAACTATATTAATTATATTAGACAATTCACTACAATTCCTATTTGTATTGATACTGAGGGTGCTCAGATTAGAACCTCTCTTAAAATTAAAAAATTTTTTAAAAAAAATGAATATTTCAAATTTTTAAAACAAAAAGATAAAAACTTATTTTACCCAGAACATATCGATCAAGCATTAAAAGCAGGTGATATTATGCTAATAGGATTTGAAGGTTTAGAAATGAAAGTTATTAAAAATAATTCTAAAGAAATTTTACTAAAAACTTTGTGTCCGGGTATATATGAAATAAATAAAGGAGTTCATATCCAAAACAGAAAATTAAAACTAAATTTTTTAACAAATAAAGATTACAAAGCTATTGAAATAGGAAAAAAATACAATATTAAATATTTTGCATTATCGTTTACTAATTCTAAAAATGACATTAAAAAATTTAATCAATTATTGCCTAAAGAAAAAAAAATTTATAAAATTGAAACAAAAAAAGCTTTAGATCACTTTGATACAATAATAAAGCATGGTCAAGAATTTCTTATAGATAGAGGCGATCTTTCCAAAGAAATTTCAATCGAGATGATTCCAGTGGCTCAGAGAAAAATTTTAAAATTTTCACAAAAATTTAAAGATAAGAAAATTTATGTTGCAACAAATTTTTTAGAGAGCATGATAGAAAATGATTTTCCTAATAGAGCAGAAGTTAATGATATTTTTAGTACTCTTAGTCAAGGTAGCGCTGGCCTTGTTCTAGCAGCAGAAACTGCCATAGGAAAAAATCCTAAAAATTGTGTAAATTATTTAACAAAAATTATAAGAGTATTTAAAAAGTATAATAATCGCTCATGAAATATAGAATTCTTATAATGGGTCTTCCAGGGTCTGGAAAAACTACTTTAGCAAGAGAATTAGCCAAAGACTTAAAAGCATATTGGTTGAATGCAGACAAAATAAGAAAAAAGTATAATGACTGGGATTTTTCTAAAAATGGCATAATTCGTCAAGTTAAGAGAATGAAATCTTTATCAGATAAGTCAAACAAGAAGTATGTAGTCGCAGATTTTGTGTGCCCACTTCATATACAAACAAAAATTTTTAAACCAAATTTTATAGTTTGGATGGATACGATAAAAAAAAGCAGATTTAGTTCGATGAATAAAATATTTAAGAAACCAAAAAAATGGAACCTAAGAGTTACATCTAAAGATTATAAATTATGGAAAATTCCAATTTTAGACCAATTTTTAAATTTTAAGTGGTCTAACCGTAGAGAAACAGCACAAATGTTAGGAAGATTCCAACCTTTTCATGTAGGACACATGCAATTATTTTATGAGATTTTAAAAAAAAAAGAACAAGTTTTAATTATGGTCAAAGATGTTTATCGTGTTGGAGATAATCCTTTTAAATTTTCACAAATTAAAAAGAAAATTTCTACTGATCTTAATCCTTTTAAAAAAAGAATTAAAATAATCTTAGCTCCAAATATATCAAATATATTTTTTGGTCGCAAAGTTGGTTATAAAATTAAAAAAATTAATTTACCTAAACAAATACAAAAAATCTCTGCTACAAAAATCAGAAAATATTTGAGATCTAAAAATAAATTAAAAAATTTTAAATGAAATATTTAAAGAAAACAGATTTTTTTAAATTTTATCAATGAAAGGCAAAACATCCATAGCATTAGCTCAATGCAAAAATGAGATTGAATTTATGCAAAAGCAAGAGGAGTGTTCTAATTTGTTATGGATACCTACAAATATTGAAACTTTATTATATTTTAAACGAAACAATTTAAGCTATATCAATCCTATAGATTATTTAAATAATAAATATCACGAGGAGTGTTTAATAGAGTCAAAAAAATTAATAAGCGCACTTAAACCAAGAATGAATGTGGACGGCATTTATCATGTAAGATTTTTAAATATAATAAGAAAATATTTTTTTTCAACTTTCTACATATTAAAAATAATTACTGAATTAAATAAAAAAAATAAAATAGATAATATAGTTCTTTCTGGGTGGGATAGTTATGATTTTAATTCTACTAAAAACAATTATTTTGTTTCAAGAATTACATACCACCTTTTAAAAAATAAATTTAATATTAAATTGCTCAAAAAATTGGAACTTAAACTTTATAAGAACAAAATTACTTTTAAAATTCCAAAAAATTTACCTGATAATTTTATTATTTTTTCTAATTTAGGTTACAACTTCAAAAAAATTTTATTTTACAAATTTTTTTCTAATCAAAAAATATTAATATTTGACTTTAATAAAGTTTCTAAGATGAAACAAATTATATTAAAATTTTTAGGTGTGAATTTTGTGAATATAAAAAGAGAAAAAAATTTTTTATTAGATACAAATATCAAAATAAATAATTTTCAAGATATATCTTATAAATATGAAGATTATGATTTTTCAGATCTATTCAATCTTAGAACTAAACAAATTTGTACTGAAATCGATGAACTAAAAGATATTGAAAATGCAATAAATCGAACTTTATCAGAAAATAAACCAAAAGCTATCTATTTAAATATGACAAGAGGTGCAAACGACTTTTTAATTAAGTTTTCCAAAAAATTTAATATACCTTGTTATTTGATGCCACATGGCACATTGTCTAAAGGCAATTCGGTTTATGAGCAAATGTATAATGATATTATTTCGACCGAGATTACTTCAAAAGACTGTATAAATTGTGTTCAAACCAAAATAGCAGAAGAATTTTTTAAAAATAAAAAAGAGTACAAAAACGTTATAACCGGTAACTTAATTTTTACTAGTCGCAAAAGATCTAGAGGTGCTAAGGGAATATTATATGCAGTTACAAACAGGGATTTTATAAATAATTTACCATATGGAGTTGAAAGTTTTTTTGAATTTGAATCTAATTTAAGATTGTTAAATGATTTGGCAAAAAAATATAAATTAGAAATAATAGTTAAATTACATCCTATGATTTCTCATTCAATAAACGATTTAAAAAATTTATTTAAATATCTTGTTTTTTCAAATAATCAATTAAGTAAAATTATTGATAAAGTTTTAATAACTGTCAGTTTTTCTTCAACAGTTATAGAGGACTCAATAGTATCAAGAGTACCAGTGATCCTGTTTGATCGATGGAAAAGATATAAACACTGCAAAGCCCAAGAGAATCCAAACATGAAAGGTTCTGCAATTTACTATGTTAATGATTATAAAAATTTACTTTACGCAATCAATACTATTAGAAATTCAAACAAAGATATAAACTTTAATGAATACCTTTACGATAGTCAGATTAATCAGGATAATTTTAAAAAGATTGATAATTAAAAATGTTTTAAAATGTCAAAAATAATATTCAAAACAAATACATTTACTAAATTAAATTATATAATCGTATAAAAAAATTATAAATGATAAAAATTACAGTTTTAGGTGGTAGCGGTTTTTTAGGATCAGCCTTTAGTGACTTTCTGGCTTCTAAGGGTAAATATGAAGTCAAAGTTTTAGATATAAAGAAAAAAAAATTAATGAAAAATCAAAAGTTTATTTATGGAAGTATTTTAGATATAAAAAATCTAAATAAAGCTATTCATGGTGCTGATTATGTTTTTAATTTTGCTGCTTTAGCTGACTTAGATCAGGCATTAAATAAACCTCTTGAAACAGCTAAAATAAATATAATAGGCACAATTAATAGTTTACTAATATCAAAAAAATGCAAAGTAAAAAAATTTATTCAAGCAAGCACTATATATGCTAACAGTGAGCAAGGTGGATTCTATGGCGCAAGCAAGAAAGCCGCTGAGGATTATGTAGAAAGGTTTTGTCAAAAATACAATCTAAAATATGTAATTTTGAGATTTGGTTCACTTTATGGTTCTGGCGCAGGCTATAGCAATGGGATTAATACTATTATTGACAATGCTATAAAAAATAATTTGCTTAAATATAAAGGAAGCAAAAATGCATCTAGAAAATATATTCATATAAATGATGCTTGCAGAGCTTGTTTGGAAGTATTAAAAAATAAATATAATAATGAATATTTAAATATAACAGGAAAAAAAACCATCAAAATTATCAACTTACTTAAAATATTATCTAATATAACCAAAATTTCACAAAAAAAGATAAAATTTGAAGGAAAACAGAACGAGGGACACTATATTACTAATCCAAAAAAATTTAAACCAAGATTGGGTAAAAATCTTATTATAAAAAAAAATGAAAATTTTACTAAAAAATTATTTGAAGTTTATTTAGAAAGAAAAGAAAAAATCAAAATATGATAATAGCTTTAATGATGGGCAGAAAGGGGAGTCGTGGATTTAAAAATAAAAATTTACTTAAAATAAATAATCGAGCCCTATGTGAATATCCATTATTAGCTGCAAAAAATTCAAAATTAATTAATGAAATTTACGTTACAACAGACTGTCCAAAAATTATAAAGATATCAAAAAAATATAAAGCAAAAATTATTCGAAGACCAAAAAATTTAACAACTTCAAAAGCTCTTGGAGAGAAAGTTTATGAACACGCTTATTTTGAAATTAAACAGAAATTAAAAAAACAAAAAAAAAATATTAAATTCATCGTCTTGCTAATGGCAAATTCTGCTACTGTTACTACTGAAATGATAAACAAAGGATTAAAATTTTTAAAAAAAAATAAATCTTTTGACTCAGCTGTGTCCACATCAATTTATAATATGTGGAGTCCTCTCAGAGCTAGAAAACTAAATAAAGATGGGTCTCTAAAACCTTTTGTACCATTTAATATTTTTGGCAACCCAAATACTTTAAATTGTGATAGAGACTCCCAAGGCGATGTTTATTACGCAGATATGTCAGTTTCTATTGTAAGACCTAAATGTTTAGAAAATCTTAAATCAGGACTTTTACCCCAAAAATGGATGGGAAAAAAAATTGCACCAATAAAATCTGATGCAGGTTTTGATGTTGATTTTGAATATCAAATACCTCAATTAAAATATTGGTTAAAAAAAAATAAAGTAAAATAATGGAACAAAAAAAAATTAAAACTGTTACATATAATAAACATAATAGCTTTTTTTCTTTTAGCTCCTTAAATAGAAATATTGATAAAAAGAAAATTATTAAAAAGATTAATAATTTATTTATTGAAAAAACAGGACTAAACAAACTAAGTATAACTGATAAAAAAATTCTTCAAACTGCTATTAATGATTTAAATTTAGAAGGAGATAGCTTAAAGAATAATAACTTTTCACTTTCAAAAAATGTAATTGATGAAATTTTATCAATTAACGAGGATCAAATTTTGAGATATATTGTTTTCAGGTACAAATATGAAATTTTCCCAAAAATTAAAAAGTTAGATAGGTACCCTCCATACTTACAAATTGAACCTTCATCTATCTGTAATTATAGATGTGTTTTTTGTTTCGAAACAGATACCACATTTACTGACAAAAAAAATGGTTTTATGGGAAAAATCAAATTTGATTTATTTAAAGATATAATCGATCAAATTGAAAATAATGTGGAATTTATTTCTTTAGCTTCTAGGGGAGAACCTTTAGCTAATCCAGAAATTTCAGAAATGCTGAAATATTGTAAAGACAAATTTTTAAATTTAAAAATTAATACCAACGCTTCTCTTTTAGATGAAAAGAAAATTCATGCTATATTATCTGGCGGAGTAAAAACTTTGGTATTCTCAGCTGATGCTGCAGATGAAAAACTGTACAGCGAACTTAGAGTTAATGGCAATTTAACCAAAGTATTAAAAAATATTGAAAATTTTCATAATATTAGAGAAAAACAATATCCGAATCTTAAAATTATTTCTAGAGTATCGGGTGTTAAATTTAACCAAAAACAGAAATTTGACGATATGATTAAACTTTGGAGTGGTTTAGTAGATCAAGTAGCGTTTGTAGATTATAACCCTTGGGAAAATACTTATTTATTACCTACAAATGATGTTTCTGAACCATGTTCAGATTTATGGAGACGTATGTTTATATGGTGGGATGGTAAAGTCAATCCATGTGATGTTGATTACAAGTCAAAATTGTCGGTTGGAAATATAAACGACTCTACGATTGAAAAAATATGGAATTCAGATCAATATAATCAGTTGAGAAATGAACATATGTCTAATAATAGATCAAATTTAATCCCTTGCGGAGGATGTACAGTGATATGAAGAAAACAAGAACTGTATTAATTTTAGGAGCCAGTTCAGACATTGGAGTTCAAGTTGTAAAAAAATTTTTAAATACTGGCTGGAAAGTATTTGCTCATTGCAACTCTAATGAGGAAATTTTTAAATCTTCTTACTTTTTTAACAAAAAAATTGAAATATTTAAAACTGACTTAGGTAAAATAAATCAATTAAATAAATTGATTAAAAAAATTAAAAAAATCAAGATCGATTCCTTTATAAATATGGTTGGTTACCTAAATAATCAAAGCTTTTCCCGAAGCACCATTAATACAAAAATTAAATCACTGACAATTAATGTGATCTCTCCTATAGAAATTTTGAAAAATATTGTAAATAATATGCGTTTAAATAAATTTGGAAGAATTGTTAATATAAGTAGCATAGGTGTTAAATTTGGCGGGAGTGAATTTACTTACGATTATTCCTTTTCAAAGCATGCATTAGAATATATTCCTTACTTTATTAAACAAATAAATAAATTTAATATTCTTACAAACAATTTACGTATTGGTGTTGTTAACACAAAACTTCTAAGAAAAGTCAAAGGAAAAAAAATAAGTTCAAGAGTAAAATTAATTCCAATGAAAAGAATGGGAAATATAGAAGAAATTACAAATATGATTTATTTTCTGGGCACCGAACAAAATTCTTATATATCTTGCCAAACTATCTCCATTTCTGGAGGAGAATGAGTTTAATTGAAAATTTACAAATAGATTTATTAAAAAGAATTAAAATATTTTTTAGTAATTATAAAAAAAAAAAAGATATAGTCTCGAGTTTAGATTATTTTTATTTTTGTCCTTATGGGGATTTTAAAGGTACATCAAGATTAATTTTTTTTTTTAATAAAATATTAGCAATTAAAATTTATATAATTGCTTCTATTAAAGATTTTTATAACCTACTTAAGATAGGAAAATTTTCCATATTAAATTATAATAAAAACTATCAATATAAAACTATAGTTGTTAACTGGGGCAAACTAAATGATTTTGACACAAAAGGAAATTTTTATGATAAACACTTTAATGTTAAATCTTATTGTTGCCCTAATACTTTGTGGGTAATAGTTTATTTAGATAATAAAATCCCGAATAATATAGCAAACAATATTGCTTTAATTATAAAAGAAAAAAAAATTTTTAATTTTAAAAAGATAATAGATATTTTATTAACAAGTATTTTTAAAAAAAAAAATATAAATTTTATTAATCAAGAATTTTCATATTCATCAATATTGTCAAATTTTTTTTTAGATAAAACAGATAATTTTTTAAATAAAAATATAAAAAAAATAATTATGCCCTACGAAGGTCAGCCTTTTCAAAATTCAATTATAAGCAGGGCGCATGATTATAGCAATAAGATTGAAACAGTCGGTTATATCCACTCTTTTCCAAGCGGTTTGCCTAGTAATTATGTTAAGCGTTATGGGAGTCCTAAAAAGATTATTGTAACGAGTTTAGCTCAAAAATTTTGTTTCAATCATCATTTAGGATGGAAAAGCAATAAAATAAAAATTTTACCTTCTTCAAGATATTTAAAAAATAATAAAATTGATATGAGAAATAAAATTTATTTACCAATTTATTTTAGTAATAAAAAATTAATTTTATCATCTATTAAAAAGATAATTTTAAAAGAGAAAATAAATATGAAAAATTTTGTTATTAAAAATCATCCTCATTGTTTACAATCAAAAAAACATAATGCCATTATTCAGGACATTAAAGAAATTATCACCAAAAATTCATTTTTAAAAAAAAATGATAAAAATGATTATTCAATTTTTATTGGTGCAACGGCTTCAGTTATAGAAGCTTTAGAGAGAAATACAAATGTATACCACATATGTGAAAATCCTATTTTAGAGTCTTATAATAAAAAAATTTGGAAATATATAAATTCTTATTCTATTGATAGCAATATATTTAAATACACGATCCAAAAAAAAAATAAGTTGATTAATTTAGGTAAAAGTATAAATCTTTATAAAACTTATTTTAACTAAAAAAATGGAAAAAAAAAATTTTTTAAAAGATTACTTTTCAAATATTAAGTCTTTAATTAGCTTTAATGATGATACAATAAATAAAATAATTCTGCTTTCAGATATCTTGAAAGAAACTAGCAAAAAAGGTAAAAAAACAATAATTTTTGGTAACGGTGGCAGTTCAGCTATAGCCAGTCATTTTAGCGTAGATCTAACAAAAAATGCTAGAGTCAGATGTATTAACTTGAACGAATATGATTTGATTACTTGTTTTGCTAATGATTATGGCTATGAAAAATGGGTAGAGAAATCATTAGAATTTTATCTTGATGAAGGAGATAATGTTATATTAATTTCTTCGGGAGGCAATTCACCCAATATGGTAAATGCCGCAAAATCTGCAAAGAATATGAAAATTAATAAACTTATTACACTTACGGGGAATGATAAAAATAATCAGTTAACTAATTTAGGTGATATTAACTTTTGGATTGATAGTAAATCTTATAATCAGATTGAAAATGTTCATCAAATAATTTTATTGTCACTAGTAGATTTAATAATTGGTAAATCAGAATATCCACCAAATTAATTTTGTGAATAGCATCAAGTTTCTACAAAACTTTAAAAATCTAAAAATATTAGTTACGGGTTCAACAGGCTTTAAAGGTGCCTGGTTATGTTTTTGGCTTCATCAGATAGGTGCAAAAGTTATAGGAATTGGACTTAAACCTGAAAAAGGAGCTAAAGTACTTAATAAGTTGTTATTAGATAAGAAAATTAAGCAATATATTTTAGATATACGCAGAATAGATTATTTAGATAGAGTAATAAAAAAAGAAAAACCTGATGCCATTATTCATTTAGCTGCACAATCCATTGTATCTCATAGTTTTTATAAACCCTTGGAAACATTTACTACAAATATTATAGGGAGTGCCAATATTCTGCAGTTAACAAAGAAATATAAAATTAAGTCACTAGTATATATTACCTCAGATAAATGCTATTTAAATTTAAATAAAGGAAAACCTTTTAGGGAAAGTGATGTTCTTGGGGGTCAAGATAATTATTCAGCTTCAAAAGCTTCAGCTGAAATTTTATTTAATTCATTTCACAACAGTTATTTTTTACATGAAAATCAACATCTCACAGCGGTTACAGCACGTGCTGGAAATGTCATTGGGGGCGGAGATTTTAAAGAAAATAGAATTGTTCCCGATATAATTCGAGCTTTAGAAAAAAAAAGGTCTCTAATTATCAGAAATCCTAAAGCAACGAGACCTTGGCAACATGTATTAGAACCACTAAAAGGATATCTTATCTTAACAGAAAAAATATTAAACAAAAAACTTAAAAAAGATATAGTTCCAACTTGGAATTTTGGACCACAGCCTGCTAATGCCAAAAGAGTGATAGAAGTTGTTAAAAGCATATTAAGTTATTTTAATCAAGCAAAGAAAATTATTATAAAAAAAAATTTTATCTACGAGTCACAACTTCTTAGTTTGAATATAAAAAAGGCAAAAAAAGAATTAAATTGGAAACCTAGTTTAAATTTTTCAGATACAATGTTCTTAACTGCCAATTGGTATAAAAATTATATTGAAGACAAAAATCTTGCAAAAATCACCCAAGAACAAATTGAACTTTATTCATCAATAAAATGAGGATTAAAAAATTTTGCAGAATTTGCAATGGCAAATTACAATTAATTATTGATCTTGGAAAAATTGCTTTGATTGGTAATTTTAGTAAATCTTATAAAAAACAAAAAAAATATAAAATTTCACTAAATTACTGTATAAAATGTTTTCATGTTCAAATTGCTGAAATAGTTAATCCAAATGAGATATTCAAAAATTATATGTGGGAAACAGGTATTTCAAAAACTAACATTAAAATAATTGATGATTTAATTAATCAATTAAAAAAAAAGAAATTATCTCAAAGTTCTAAAGTTTTAGAAATAGCCTCTAACGATGGCACATTTGTTAACAGATTATATAAAAAAATAAAATGCCAGGTTATTGGAATAGATCCTGCAAAAAATTTAAATAAACTTAATTTCAATAAATCAACAACAAGAATTTCTTCTTTTTTTAACTATAAGAATTCTATTAAACTAAAAAAACAATTTAATAATTTTGATTTTATAGTCGCTAGAAATGTTGTTGCTCACATTGAAGACCCCAAGGAAATATTTAAAGGCTCAGAAAATCTTTTAAATAATAATGGGGTGTTAATAGTAGAGGTGCCACATCTTTACGATATAGTAAAATACAATCAATACGATAACATTTTTCATGAGCATATAGGATTTCATTCTTTGAAGTCAATTTATGATATGGCAGTTTTAAATAATCTTAAATTGATTGATGTAGAAAAAGTAGACTCGCAAGGAGGATCGATTAGATGTTTTATTACAAAATTTAACAGCAATTTTCAGGTAAATACAAAAAATTTAAAAAAATATATAAAAAAAGAATATAGTCTTGGGTTATATGATAAAAAAAAGATAATTAGTTTTAAAAACAAGATATTAAATCATCAATTTAAGTTGTTTAAGCTAATCCAAAAACTTAAAGCAAAAAAACAAAAAATTTCAGCATACGGAGCATCAGGTAAAGGTCTGGCTTTATACCAATACGCAAAATTAAATAATCAAGATTTAATTGACTATATTTTTGATAAGAGCAAATTAAAACAAAATAAATTTGCACCAGGTTCTAGAATTAAAGTTCTTGATCCTTCTTTAATTAGTAAAAATAATGTCGATTACTTAATTTTATTAACTTGGAACATTAAAAAGGAAATAGCAAAACAAGAAAAATTTTTTTTGAGTTCTAATGGAAAGTTTATTACACCTTTTCCCATACCTAAAATTATTGGATGAAATAAAATGAAAGTTGTTATCTTAGCAGGTGGGTTTGGTACAAGACTATCAGAGTATACAGGTACGATACCAAAACCAATGATACCCATTGGAGGGAAACCAATTTTAGAACACATAATGGATATTTACTCTAAATATAACCATAACGAATTTTTCGTGGCTACAGGTTATAAATCAGAAATAATTGAAAAATATTTTGATAATTATTCAGGAAATAAAAAAATAAATTTGATTAACACCGGAAGTGAGACCTTGACTGGGGGAAGAATTAAAAGACTAGAAAAGTATTTAAAGAATGAAACATTTTTTTTAACTTATGGCGATGGTTTATGTGATGTAAATATTGATGATTTATATAAATTTCATAAAAATAACAAAAAAATTATAACAGTTACTGCTGTAAGACCACCAGCTAGATTTGGTTCATTAAATATTAAAAGTAACGAAGTAACAGAGTTTAATGAAAAAGTTAGTAAAGGAGAAAACTGGATCAACGGTGGTTTTTTTGTAGTAGAACCAAAAATTTTTAACTTTTTAAAAAACGACAAAACAATATTTGAAAAAGAACCATTAGAAAAATTAGCTGAGATCAAAGAATTTTCGGCATTTAAGCATGAAGGTTTTTGGCAGTGCATGGATCATAAAATTGATAAAATTAAGTTAGATGAGATATGTGCACAAGGAAAAGTTCCTTGGCTATAGTTTTTTTATGAAGAAAAAAACTCCTTTAGTCAGTATTATCGTAAATTGTTATAATGGGGAAAAACATCTTGAAAAGTGTTTAAATAGTGTAATAAACCAAACATATACAAACTGGGAAATTATTTTTTGGGATAATAAATCTTTTGACAAAAGTAAAAAAATTTTTTTTAGATTTGCTAACGATAAAAGATTTAAATATTTTTTTGCAGAGAAATTTACTACATTATATAAAGCTAGAAATCTTGCATTGCAAAAATCTCAAGGAGAAATTTTAACTTTTTTGGATGTAGATGATTTCTGGCTCCCAACAAAATTAGAGCAACAAGTTAATGTATTTCTACAGTATAAAGATATAAATTTAGTATATTCAAATTATTTTAATTTAAAAAATTTCTTTTTATTTAAAATATTTTTAAAGAATAAAAATAAACTGCATTCAGGGATGATTTGTAATGATTTATTGAGAAATTATTGTGTAAGCTGGTTAACCGTTGCTATAAGGAATAATAATAAAATTAAAAAAAAATTATTTAATGAAAAACTTGATTTAGTGTCGGATTATGATTTTGTAATAAGATTTTCTTTACGAAATAAAATATTTTCTATTAATGATTATTTAGCAGTTTATAGACAACACGCTGATCAATTGACTAGAAAAAAATTTCATGAACAAGCAAATCACTATTGTAATTGGTATAATATGATTAAAAAAAATAAAAAAATAAATAAGATGAGCAATTTCAAATTCTTAAAAAACCGTTATAATTTTTATCATTCTATTAAATTTATTTCCTCAAAAAAATATTTATCAGAAAAATTAATTTATATTTTTAAAATCAAAGATGTTAATTTAAAATTGAAGTTATTTTTATTTTTTCTTTTTCCTAATATATTTGTAAAATATATTATGTCTATTTAGAGGGCGTGTAGTTCAGTGGTAGAACGCTACGTTGACATCGTAGAGGTCATAAGTTCAATTCTTATCACGCCCACCATTCTGTCAAAAAAATCAACTATAAATAAGCATTTACAGGGTTTTAAAAAAGTATTATAAAACCTTGCCTGGTGATTATTGCGAAGGGGCAATACCCGATCCCATTCCGAACTCGGAAGTCAAGTCCTTCAGCGCCGATGGTACTTTGTCTTAAGACACGGGAGAGTAGGACGTTGCCAGGCTTTTAACTTATGAGAGTAGCTAGTTCACTAAAATCATTAAAAAAAAGAGATCTTAATTCAAAGGTCGTAAGACGAAGAGGTAAGGTCTATATTATAAATAAAAAAAATCCAAGATTTAAAGCGCGTCAAGGTTAAGATGGATACTGAGGAACATAAAAAAGGTTGGGACAACTTTACAAAATTTGTTTTTTGGGGAACTGCGATAGTCATATTTATTCTTATAATTTTAGCAATTACATTACTTTAAATCGATGATAGTTGGTTCACTCAGATCAAATAATCTGGAGGATAAAAGATTATCAATTACTCCTGAGTCTGCTAAGTCTTATATAAATTTAGGTTTGAATGTAATTTTGGAGAAAAACTATGGTGAGCATCTTAATATAAGCGACAATGAATATATAAAAAACTCTGTAAAAATTGTAAACAATCGGGATGAAATTCTTCAGAATTCTGATTTAATCACTTTAGTTTCATTTAATAATCAATTTGATGAAAAAATAATAAAAAATAATTGTATAGTAATAGGATTAATTGAAAAAAGTATTTCAAATAATTTTGACAAAAAAAATATAAAATTTTTTTCTCTCACTAAATTGCCAAGAATTACAAGAGCACAGTCTATGGATGTCCTGTCCTCCCAAGCTAATTTGGGTGGTTATCGTGCTGTAATTGATTCAATGTTTGAATTTGAAAAAGCAATGCCTATGATGATGACAGCAGCTGGAACAATACCGGCAGCAAGAGTCTTGGTAATTGGTGTTGGTGTTGCTGGTTTACAAGCAATCGCTACCGCAAAAAGAATGGGCGCCATTGTTAGCGCTACTGATGTTAGAGCAGTTGCTAAAGAGCAAGTTGAAAGTTTAGGAGCAAAATTTTTATTTGTTGATAATGATGAAAGTTTAGAAACCGCAGGAGGTTATGCAAAAGAAGTAAGTTCTGAATATAAAACAAAACAATCTCAAATGCTTGAGGAAGCTTTGAAAAAAAATGATATTATCATTTGTACTGCGCAAATTCCCGGAAAAAAAGCCCCTAAAATAGTTAATAATGAAATGTTAAAAAGTGTTAAAAGTGGATCAATAATTTTTGATTTAGCCGCCGAACAAGGTGGCAATTGCGAACATACTAAAGCAGGGGAAATCGTAAATCATAATGGTATTAAAATTATTGGGGCAAAGAATTTAATGAATAAATTACCATTAACGGCATCAAATCTCTATTCAAAAAATATTTTTAGTTTTGTACGAAATTTATATAGTAAAGAAAAAAAAACTTTTAATATAAATTTAGAAGATGAAATAATTTCAAAAACAATCATAAAATAAAATGGAAATAGATCCTTTAATATTTAGAATAAGTATTTTTATATTATCAATTTTTATTGGTTATTATGTTGTATGGAGTGTAACACCCTCCCTTCATACTCCATTGATGTCAGTAACTAATGCTATTTCATCAGTGATAATTGTTGGAGCAATAATTTCAGCTTTATCTACTTCTGGCAGTGAACTATTTAATTTGCATAACATTTTGGGTTATGCAGCAATCATCTTGGCAGCAATAAATATTTTTGGGGGATTTCTAGTAACCCATAGAATGCTTTCAATGTATAAAAAGAAAAAGAAAAAATGACAGCAAATTTATCCGCTCTCTTTTATCTAATAACTGGAGTTTTGTTTATTTTAGCCTTAAGAGGTTTATCTTCTCCGGAAACTTCGAGGCTTGGAAATTTATTTGGTATCTTAGGAATGATACTAGCAATCACTGTCACTCTTTTAAGTTTAGATATTTTTTTTGATAAAATCATTTTCTTATTTATTGCTTTGTTAATTGGTGGTTCAGTAGGAGCTTTAATTGCATTTAAAATACCAATGACAGCAATGCCACAATTAGTAGCTGGTTTTCATAGTTTAGTTGGTTTAGCTGCAGTACTTGTAGCTGTTGCAGCATTTTATAGTCCTGAGTCTTTTAATATTGGAAAATTTTTGAATATTAAAACCGCTAGCATAATTGAGATGGGACTCGGATCCTCAATTGGTGCAATTACATTTTCAGGATCTATAATTGCCTTTTTAAAACTTCAAGGATTAATGTCAGGATCTCCTGTTGTCTTTAAAGGTCAACATCTCATC
>Ga0181568_10000087_pt1 | contig 67417 bp, 48 predicted proteins | sample 101ome_20_FD_133758 | JGI IMG/M metagenome (GOLD analysis project Ga0181568, IMG submission 133758) | Coastal salt marsh microbial communities from the Groves Creek Marsh, Skidaway Island, Georgia - 101404AT metaG (megahit assembly) | ecosystem: Environmental > Aquatic > Marine > Intertidal...
AGTGGAACAGACGTCGGATATTGGTTTGATGATTTTGTGATTGTTTATGATCAAGCAGCACGCACAGAAGAGTACAATCTCGATGTGTCCGGGGTATTCACAGACGGTTCTATTCCCGGTTCTTGGGGTAAGATTCGACTTGAGTTGACCAATACTGGAAACATAAGCGATTCTTTGTTGCCTTCTGTAACAAACCTTCCAAACGACTGGAGTGTTGCATTTTCTTTCCCAAGTGGTGCTGGTGTGAATCCGAATACTGGCGTACGCCTCTTACCCGGTGAATCCCGGCAAATTGACGTCAGGCTACAACCGAGTCAAAATGCCAGTGTGGGTTTTGTACCCCTGACGTTTATGGCAACGAGTATACAGAATCCTAGTTTTTCTGTTCAGGAGCAGATGCAATATCAAGTCGCAGCCGATCGTATTCCACACATACACATTCCTGAAGTCAAACCAAAATGCGCTCCTGGTTCATCTTGTGTCTTCCATGTCGATGTTGAGAACATTGGCCAGGCAACAGATGTGTTTGATCTTCAAACAACACCAAAGTCGTTGGATGCGGGATGGAGCGTAAACCTTGCATTTGATCAATCCAGTTCCGTGCGACTCATTCCCAATCAGGTGCAATCAGTAAAATTCGTAATGACAGTCCCCTCTGGAGAAACTCCTGAGAAAACAGGTGATTTTTGGTTGACAATGATTGCTCAGAACGATACGTCCCGAACCACAACCGAAGCAATTTCAATTCAAGCATCCATGATATCCAATGCCATGATTGAGTTAAACATCGAACCCACTGAAGAGACAATGCTTTCATCAGGTGAACGTGTTGAAATCCAGTATACAATTACGAATCAAGCAACGCGTCAAGATAGTTTCGATTTATCTGTTGATTATATCCAAACCATTGGATGGTTAATTGAAGAAGAACAGCGCCCTCCAATTGTAATTAATCCAGGTGCTTCAGTTTCATTCTACATTGCAGTAACTGCGCCAAGTAACGCACAGGCGAATGACATTGCACCTACAATTAAACCAATCCTTACATCGACAAGAAGTGGTACGCAATACGAGGGCCCTGAATACAGCAACATTTTGATCGAAACCTTGTATGATCTTCGTTTGAGTGTTTTATCTTCGGAGTCTGTATTGAAACCAGGCGGTACGACAACAATCGATTTAGAGGTAATAAACAATGGAAATGGGCCGACAAGTGGAACCGTTCTACTGATTGATGCCCCATCAACATGGACCTACCAACTACGGTTGGACGGAGTCATCCTCGAGACATCTCAAGTTGAATTGGGTGTGGTATACACAGGTAATGGGGTTGAAGAATTCGAATTGCTGTTGTATGTACCGATGTCTGAAGCTGCAGGGGAGTTCCATTCAATCACAATCGGAGTATATCCAGAAGGTGAAGACATTGAGATCAGTGACAACCAAGTTACTGTCGATATGATCACAGGAAGTATCAAATTCCCAGAATTCAATGGCTCAATTGTGGATTATCACGCCATGGTTGGATCAACTGTTTCAATTAATGGCACCATTACGAATGTTGGAAATGCTTTGGAATCGAGTATGGATGTTGGATTTGAATTGTCAACCTCGCCACCAACAAATGATGTGGTTGCATTTCTAACAGCCGGAATAGGTGGGCCTACATCGGAATCTGGTGAACTGTTGACCTTCCCAATGAATGCTGGAACGAACAAACTTGTCTTTGTGGATGTAATCATAGGGGAAAGCGTACCGCTAAACACACGAATCGTCATTTCAATATTTGTCGAGGGAGGTTTGAATGATGAAGGTGATGTTGTTCGAATAGAACATCAAAATCTGATCACTGTCGACCAACAGAGAAAAATTGAGATGGAACTTTCACCTCAACAGAATGAAACAATCACAACCATGGGAGATTTGTGGTTCAACATGACAAGTGAATCTACACAGACTGAAAACATCGTTTATTCCATTGCCTATCCCGATGAATGGCAGGTTATGTGTGATGGAACACTCGTTGGCAACAATGAACCAATCAATGCTTCTTTACCATTCGAAAGGAACAATAATGCAATCAAAGATATTCGTTGTGATGTTCAACGACTTGGTGGCACTTATACAGGCGATCTTATTTTGACTGCTTCAACCATGGATGCAAAGATTCAATTTTCAGACTCCCGAACGTTTGATTTTTCAAAACCAACTGCTGAAGATTCCTTCTTTTCTCAGAACATGAATGGTCCGACCCTTGTAGCGACTGTTTTGGGATTGGTTGTACTCGCAGCGATCGTATTGATTATCCGTAAACAAAGGAACCCAATTGACGAAGAGGAAACACTCGTTGCAGGACCGCCGATTTCTCAACAATCGACCATCCAAACAACGTCGGATGAAATCTCACCCCAAGAGAATCAATCAGAATCACAAGCAGGGCCTCCATTACCAGAAGAGGGATTGCCTGCAGGTTGGTCAATGGAACAATGGATTCATTATGGGCAGCAATATCTTGACCGATTAGGGAAACAGCAATGATATGAGGCGGAATGGAGGGCCATGGCCCAAGACAATCCCGTGTGGTATTTTCTCTGGGTTGCTGTCGCATTCTTTGGCATGCTTACATGGTATCTTGACAAATTCAGTAAACGACAGGAATTGGTACGTATTTCTGCATTGAGCGGTGTCGTGTCGATGCTTAGTCTTGTGATTTGGACATGGACAGACTTTTGAGGGATTGTATGGATTTAGTCGACTTGGAAAACCATCCATACGCTGACAAGTATCCCGTACGATTGCCCGTTTGGTGGTGTCGAACAGGAAATTCCGGGCCACATCCAGACATTGATGGATGCACGGGTAAACGGATTGTCCTTCGATTTGAGAAGAAGTTTGGTAGAATTGAACGCGTGTTCGCGAAGCTCATGAGAGCCCCGCACGAACTACGACGGCCACTGTTGGACAAGAACAGTGTTCTATGGGAACTGTGCAATGGTCACCGTACATTTGCCGAAATTTGTGAGTACATGAATGCCACCTTCCATGAAGAAGTATCTCCTGTTGTTCACCGAACTCATGCAGGCATACAGGTCTTCATTGGATTGAATGTCATGAGATTCGTTGATCGAATCGAAGACGTTGATTGGCAGACAATTCCTGGTCTTGTTCCAGAAGGTCAGACACTTGTAGAGGATGTAGGGTTTGAAGCGGATGTTGAAATCCGGAAAGGTGATTAGTTCACTTGTTCTATAGGCTCCCACACAAGGCGAATTCCAATTCCATCTTTTCGGTCTTTCCGATGGACACGCCGTCTTGAAGAGGATCGAGTCGAATCAGACTCGGTAAACCATGATCCTCCTTTTGCAACGTAGTATTCTTGAACCGTTGTGCGATCAGTATTCTGTTCTTCACGATGAAGGTGTTTCGACTTCCAAGAATCACTCGTCATTTCATAAACAAGGCCGTGCATATCGAAATATCCCCACGGATTTGCTTTCTTTGAACCGACTTCTCTTGTGGTTGCCCCACTGTTTCCTGCATGCCAGCCATGTGCATCAAGTTCTGCATCCTTGTCTCCAAAAGACCACCTTGTGGAGGTACCTGCTTTTGCCACATACTCCCATTCGGATTCCGTTGGAAGACGCCAGTTTCCCACGAATCCAATGTACTCCTGCTGCTGGTTGTTGAGTCGTTTGAGAAAGAGGTCCACATCTGTATACGAAATGGATTCCACAGGACGCAATCCAGCACTCCATCCCTCCTGAAACTTGGAAGGATTGTTGTTCATGACACTCGCCCAATGTGCTTGTGTTACTGGACGTACTCCCAAGAAGAAAGGATCCGTGATATCCACAGAAACGATCGGTTGTTCGTTAGGGTGGCCTGAACCAACTTCATCACCAAGCATGAATTGTCCTGGTTCAACGAGAAGATACGAACCTCCAAACGTATCCTCAAAGGATGGGCGATTGGCGTTCATAGCATCACGAATTTCGATACATTTCGGCTGTTTTCAAAACCGATTCGACGAGAGATTGAAGCCGTCCATCCATATCAGCATCGGCAAGGTTTCCATCATCATCGAACGCTTCCTTGACGTGTCCAACAGCAAGTTGTTGTGAAACAGGATTTGCATGAAGCCATCTCAGCATAATACGCATGTGATTGAGCGTGTTCGAATTGGACATGCCTCCAAGCGTTGACATTAAACCGAAGACTTTGCCCCCAACATGTTGATCGTAAACCCAATCAAAGGTATTCTTCATGACCCCAGACATTGTACCATGATATTCGGGAGATGATACCAAGAAGGCATCACATGAGGAGGCCATTTCCTGAAATTCTTTGACGACAGGGTTTGACCAACATCCATCCTCTCCAACAAGTGGCAGAGGTTTCTCAATAAGGTCCCAAAAATGTACTTCTGCTCCAAGTTGTTCTGCCTTAGATAACGCCAAATCGACCAACATCCCATTCTTCGATTGTCGTCCGATAGAACCTGATAAGCCCATCACTTTGAGTGGAGTTTCCGCCATATCTATCCGAGAGATAACCAATAGATGAATCCATTGATTTTCCCTAACCAAGAAGCAACTATGCTTATACCATAACAGTCTTGCCAAAGAATGGGACAAGCCTATGAGTGCAGAGGACGAAGAGATGTCAAATGCCTTGATGACCGATATGGCAGATGCGTTACGCTCCGCAGGTCTAGGATCGATGCTCGAAACTGAAGAGGATGTCATCGAGGAAATTTCCACTCCAGAAGTCAAGGATGAACCTGTTCAAGCAGATGTGACTGATTCAACCAATGAAGAAGAATTGAGCGTTGAAGAACAAGTCCAATCGTTGATCGAAGAGGGTGAATATAAATCCCGTTCAAATTCGCCTCAAGAAGCACTCGTTGCCTTCAACAAAGCGATTGCATTAGACCCTTCATCCGACATGGCATGGTTCAATCGCGGCGTACTCTTAGAAGCACAACAAGACGCGCGAGGTGCTCGACAAGCGTTCCAAATTTGTCTTGATTTGAATCCAGACCATGCTCCTGCAACAGCGAATCTCGCTATTCTACTCGACCGGATTGGTGATGATGTGGGCGCTGCCGCCATGGCGAGGAGAGGATTGGAATTTTTCCCTGGTCATCCAAGCTTAACGGATGTGTTGTCACGAAACAAGAACACGCCCGTCGAAGAAGTTCCGGACGAAATAGAATCAACCATTACCAAAGCATCGCATCAAGAGTCAACATTGAACGTTGTGATGGAGGAAACGGGTGTTGAGGATGCAGAAGCAATCATCGCAGAGGCTGCGCACCATGACCTAGACGGAGATGGGCACCTTGACAAAGAAGAACTGAAAAGCGCTGCTGAAATTGTAGCGGCTACACAAATTGTCGAAGAACAAATTGAAGAAACGATCGAAACTGAAATTGAACAACGACCAATCGTCGAAGAAATTGATCTCGACCGACTAACCGACGAGGCAACTGAACTCATCCGGCAAGGTGAGCCGAAGAAAGCACTAGCGCTTTTGAAACCGCATCTCAAAACCATAGGAGCACAACATGCAGGAGCATGGCGAATCGCAGGCGGTGCAATGGCAAGAATGGAACTCGATTCACATGCAATAGCAGCTTTAGAGCATGCAACGAATCTTGACGAAAGTGTTTCATCAGGTTGGTACAATCTAGCTAGTTTGTATGCTCGAAACGAGAATCCATCCAAAGCTAAAGAAGCCTTTGAAACAACAATCGATCTCGACCCACGTCATCTAAAGGCACGACGAAAATTAATCGAATATGCCAAAGATGAGAACGATGTAGGTGCAATTCTTTCACATGGGATGACGATTCTTGAAAGCCAAGATGATCCCGAATTGCGAAGTGAAATCATACAGATGCTCCTTCAATGTGGAGAAACAGAAGTCGAGGTCCTAGAATACATCACTGGGATTCCTCCGACAATGCCAGAAGCACCTCAACTTGCACAATATGCGCTTGATTTACTCAGCCCGGGTCCTTCTGTTGACCGAGCACGAGCACTAACACTCAAAGGCGAGAACATCGAAGCAGTAACGGTATGGAAAGAGATGATTCAACACGACAAAGAAAATCCAATCCTTTGGAAAGGACTAGCGAAGTCTCTTGAAGCAGCAGGCGATTTGGAAACAGCCCAGAGATGTCACACCAAGGCCCGAGAATTGGAGAGTCCTACTCCAGCAACACAAACGTTTGACAACCCTCCTCCGCCCCCAACAGCCACACCACCGCCAGTGGCACCTGAACCACCTGCGCTCGCAGAAGAGCCGATTCAAGCCCTTCCTATTGAGCCTCAAGAAGAAACTCTAGTTGACCAAGCGGCCAGTGCTGCAAACGACTTGCTGCTTACACCCGTTGAACCAACAAGAAAAGCTGTAGAACAAGAAGTCAATGTCGAAGTGGATTTAGCAAAGGCAGCATTGGATGCAACTGCAATTGCACAAGCCAACCCAATCGTTTCATCAAATTCCAGTTCAGTCGCAAACCAGGATATTTCTTGGTACAATCAAGGAATTCAATTGATGGAGGACGGCAAATACAGAGAGGCATTATCCTCGTTCGATAGAGCACTACCATCCTTTGCGAACGACAATCAAATGGTCATCCGAATCCTCAATGGACGCGGAAATGCATTCTACTTCCTTGAAGAGTATCCAGCATGCGTAGAATCCTATCACAAGGCTATGATGATCGATCCTTCAAATGTTCGAGGCCAAACACTCTACAACATGGGTACTGCATATGCTGAGATGGAACGATTTCCAGATGCAATAAAATGCTATGAGCAATCCATACCACGTGGTCTTTCCGATGCAGAAGCTAAACGAGCAAAGGAACAAATTCGCCGTTGTACGATTCTCGAAAAAGAACGAAAGAAGAAACTTGCACGGCGATGAATCGAAGTCAGATTCATAATGGACCAATGAGTCGCCTAGACATGGACTGCGGAACGTGTGAAACTGCCCCGGCTATCGAAGTTGTACAACCAAAGGTTGTCGACGTCTCATTAACCATCACCGAGAAGGCAATTGAGATGCTTACAGATGCATTTGGTGATGATCGAAGTCATGCATTGCTTGTTGGTGTTTTATCTGGAGGATGCTCAGGTTACATGTACGATCTCCAAATTGTAGAATCCACTGACATCGATTGTCAAGAATTGGAAATTTCAGGCTTCCGTGTGCTTGTACCAAATGCTTCCTCACATCTCCTCGATGGAATCGAAGTCGATTACGTCGACCGCCTCATGGGCGGTGGATTCAAAATCAACAATCCCAACGCATCCAGTTCTTGTGGTTGTGGAGAATCCTTCGCTTGAGGAACCATCATGGGCATCATACAACTTGATGCATACGTATTGCTCCTTTCTGGTGATGAGCGTTATTCCTTTCTCGATGGTCTTTCGACGAATAAAGTCGATCATTCGTGCAGCACAGTTCTAACAACAACGAATGCAAAAATCATTGATGTTGTCGATGTTATTGAAGTGGGAGAGAATCTTGCCGTCGTTGGCTATGGCCCATACAAGGAAGATGTTTTGGCACATTTACAACCAAGAATACTACAACAAAACGTAACTATTCGTGACATCTCATCGCTCAACAATGTGTACGTTAGTACGGAAGAATATGTTGCAACACAGGGGATTACAGTAAGCAAATCGTATTTGGGTTGGATCATCGTTTCCTCGAAGAATAATTCTCTCGAAGAGTCGATGTCAATGGATGATTTCACAGATTATCGAACACGAGATCTCATCCCCTACCAAGGTCATGAAATTACTTCTGACGTCCATCCATTCAACTGTGGGCTTGAACATCTTGTTCATGAAGCAAAAGGTTGCTATATTGGACAAGAAATTCTCACACGTATGAAGAGTCGAGGGAAAATGGGTAAGCAACTCGTTCAAGTTCCTCGAGATGCGCATGATGCTACAAGTTCAGGTTCTGAATTTGGCTTAGCAATTCGTCGTTTGCCCTCATAGTGATATAGACGAGGCAACGAGCGAAAAGTGTGGAGAACATATCGGAGAAGCCTGAACGGCGGTATGATATCGACTGGCTTCGAGTGATTCTCTTTGGATTGCTCATTCCCTTTCATGTTGCAATTGGTGTGTATTGGTCGACCTATGGAGAGGAGATCAATCCCAATATTACGGACGATGCGGATGAACGAAAGGAAATTGCTGAAGAAGGGAATGACTACACCTATGAGTCCGTCGATCCAACCAGTATGTTTCTTCATTGGATGCATCAATGGAGACTTGCTGCTCTGTTCATGATCTCTGGAATGGGCACTGCATTTGCATTCAAGCGACGGAGTTGGAAGACGTTCCTAACAGAGCGATTGCAACGTTTACTCGTTCCCATGTTCTTCGGCATGTGGACAGTTGGATTTGTTGGCGGAATCATAACAGGTAGTGTAGACTTAGATGGAAATTCAGCTGTCGATACCATCGTGGCTTTCGTGCTTCATGTCTTCTTCACATCCTTCATCTTCTGGGTCCCATTGTTCGGTAAGATCATTGCTCTGGGACATTTGTGGTTCCTGTGGAATTTGTTCTTGTATTCGTTGCTCTGTGTACCAATATTCCATATTGTGCAAAAAAATGCGGATGGAAAATTTGCAACTGCACTACGTTCAACTTTTACAATGAAAGCAGGCTTAGGCATCTTCATTCTCTTTCCGACATTGCTCTCAATAACTGAGCTTCTGTTCAAACCATGGTTCCCTGGATTCATTGGTATTGGTTATGAGTGGGTTTGGTATCTCGTATTCTTTTTCTTTGGCTACATCTGTATCATTTCAAGAGATCAATACTATGAATTTCTCAATACACATCGAAAACGGATTACGGCAGTGACGGTGCTCCTCACCATCGCTTTCATTGTGATTCGGCTTCAACAACATGATGATGGTATCCCCTACATGGATGGTGGTTGGATTGAGCATGGCATTCTACACAATGAAATGACGATACTCGCGTGCTTCATTCACAGTTTCCATGCTTGGTTCTGGTGTCTCACAGTTTTTGCTTGGGGTTCACACCTTCTCAACAAAAAAAGTTCCTCGCTGACATATCTCAATCAAGGTGTATATCCCTTTTACATCGTCCATATGCCGATCACATTTGCTGGATTAAAGATTGCAAAGGAATTCAATCTTACAGGGATTCCAGCAGTTATCGTAGGTTGTCTTATCGTCACGATTGGATGTTGGATGGTCTTCGAAATTGTACGGCGAACAGGAATCACTCGATACCTCTTCGGTATCAAAAGTATTCAGCAAAAGCAATCAGTTGTAACCCAAGATGTCGACCAATTGTGACTTGTAGAAGTTACCCGATGTCTGCAATGAGTTGCGCTCATCATCGGTTAATTCCAATTCGAATATCTTCTCGACACCATTTGATCCAAGAATACACGGAACGCCGATGTAGACATCATCCAATCCGTATTGGCCTGTCAATAAGCACGAAGCAGGGAGGAGACGTCGTCGATTGTTGAGGACCGATTCAGCCATAACTGCTGCTGCAGAACCAGGTGCATAAAATGCTGAACCACGTTCGAGCAACTTGACAATCTCGCCTCCACCGCTCGCTGTTCGAGCAGAGATTGCATCGATTCGTTCTTGTGACATAAGTTGCGTAATTGGGATTCCACCGACGGTTGTATATCGTGGAAGAGGAACCATTGTGTCTCCATGTCCTCCAAGAACCATTGGACTGACATCTTCTTCTGCACAATTCAATTCAAGAGCAATGAAATGTGCCATTCGAGCACTGTCGAGAACACCAGCTTGGCCAATGACTCTGTTTGCTGGGAAGCCAGTAACTTTCTGCATGTGATAGGTCATCAAATCCAATGGATTGGTGACGACAATCACGACCGAATCTGGTGCGTGGTCACGGATACCTGCTCCCACTTGAGCAACGATTTCTGCATTCTTTCCGATGAGATCTTCTCGAGTCATTCCAGGTTGTCGAGGGAATCCACTTGTTACGACGACGACATCAGCACCAGCAATATCTTCGTAACTTGATGTTCCAGTGATTGTACCATCGTAATTCAACACATTAGCATTTTGGCTCATATCAAGTGCTTTTCCTTTCGCAAAACCTTCGTAAATGTCCAGTAAAACTACATCTGCAATTTTCATATTTGCAAGAACAAATGCACATGTTGCACCAACGTTTCCTGCACCAATCACTGCGATTTTTCGACTTCCTCTGACCATGGTATCTCGCCAGTTGTCGGTCAAGGTCGGATGCTTTTAATCAAGAGGGTATGCAGTTGTCCCATTTGATGGGGCCAAAGGGTGGTATTGAAGAACCCCCTAACGTTCGCAAAAAACAACGGTGTTGTCATGAAGTTAGGTGTACTCAAAGAACCAGAAGGAGAGACACGTGTTGCAATCGTTCCTACGAGTCTCAAGAAGCTCCAAAAAGCAGGTTTTGAAGTTGTTATTGAATCGGGTGCAGGCGTAGCTGCAAACTATCATGATGCTGAATACGAAGCCGCGGGAGCCACAGTAGGAAGTCGAGATGATGCGCTTGCATGTGAGACGATTATCACCATTCGATTCCCAGGTGTTGAAGGGATGAAAGAAGGTACGAATCTTGCTTGTGTTTCCGATCCGTTCCGTAATCCTCAATTTGTCAAGGACTGCCTGGCATCCAACATCACATTGTTGTCAATGGATATGATACCACGTCGACTCAGTCGTGCTCAATCGATGGATGTTAACTCAAGCCAAGACAACCTAGCCGGTTACAAAGCAGTCCTTCTCGGTGCTGCTCACGTGCCCAAAGGCATTCCAATGATGACAACATCTGCTGGAACTGTTCGACCTGCAAAAGTTGTGATTATGGGTTCCGGTGTTGCAGGTTTGCAAGCGATTGCAACTGCGAAGCGTCTCGGAGCAGTTGTCTATGCTTCCGATGTTCGTAAATCAGCAGCAGAACAAATCGAATCCGTTGGCGGCCGATTTATCGAAGTCGATGGAATGGATGATTTTGAAGATGAAGCAGGATATGCAAAGCCACTCACGCCTGAATTTATTCAGAAGGTCAACGATACTGTATGTGGTGTTGCATCCGATGCGGACATCATCGTCACGACAGCTCGAATCTTCGGACGCCCAGCTCCAATCACCGTTCCATCAAGCGCAGTAAAGGACTTCAAGTCTGGCGCTGTTGTTGTCGATATGAACGCTGATGTCGGAGGAAACTGCGAGGATACAGTAGCCGGTGAAGTAATCACAACCGATAACGGAGTCATCGTTGTTGGCACCTCAAATCTCCCTGGTACGATCGCAACAACTGCAAGCATGCTCTATTCGAACAACCTTACCACATTCATTACATCGCTCGTTGACGAGGGTGCTGTCGTTATCTCAGAAGAGGATGACATACTTGTTGGTGCTCCTGAAGGAAGCGATTTCTATGTCAACGGAATGGGAGGTGTTCTCATTTGTCAAAATGGAGAAATGCATCCAAAGCAAACTCGATTAGGAGGTGCCATTGAATGAACGCTGAATTGTTAACCCCTGAATTATTCTTGATTGGAAATATCACATTGTTCATGCTTGCAATCTTCCTTGGATTTGAACTCATTACAAAAGTTCCAGCCACACTCCACACTCCGTTAATGAGTGGTGCGAATGCAATTTCTGGTATTTCGATTATTGGTGCCCTACTTGGAGCAAACGTAGCCTATGACGGAGGCGCTACTGCTGTGTCTGGCATTCTTGCATTTGTCGCCGTCGTACTAGCGATGATCAACGTCGTTGGTGGCTTTGCTGTTACCAATCGAATGCTGAATATGATCGCTGGAAAGAAACGAGGAGGTGCCTGATATGGAAGACTGGATTTCACTCGGCTACCTCTTATCCGCTGCTTTGTTCATCTTCGGATTGAAGAAACTTGGACATCCACGTACTGCGCCATTCGGAAATCAACTCGGTGCTCTTGGTATGCTTGTAGCGGTTGTAACAACCATTCTTCAAATGGGACTTGGCGATGGAATCGAATGGGTCCTCATCGGAGCCGGACTTGTTATCGGTTCTCTCATCGGACTTTGGATGGCAATTCGTGTTGAAATGACTGGTATGCCAGAACTCGTTGCTTTGTTCAATGGTTTTGGTGGAGCCGCATCAGCGCTCGTTGCACTGTCTGAGATTTGGAGATTTATTGAAGGAACCACAGACCACACCCAGATCGAGCAACTTGAATTAACTGTCATTATGGTTGCAGCAGGTTTGTCAGCACTCGTAGGATGGATGACACTCACGGGTTCCATTCTCGCTATGTTCAAACTCAAGGGAGGTGTGAGCATATTCGGAAAGTGGATCAAAACACCAACCTGGGGTCCTGTGTGGCTCAATCCACTAAAGGTTATGATGGTCATTGGTGTTACAGTATTAATTTACCTTAGTATCGATGCACCAACGAATACAGACTACTTATGGGGAATCATAGGAATCTCTGCTGTGCTCGGAATTGTCTTGGTACTTCCGATTGGTGGAGCTGATATGCCGGTCGTTGTTTCCCTACTGAATTCATTGTCAGGTATCGCAGCAGCCTTTACAGGCTTCATTATCGGCAACTCTGTTCTCATTGTTGCTGGCTCTCTGGTCGGTGCATCAGGTCTGATTTTAACATTCATCATGTGTAAAGCAATGAACAGAACACTACCTGATGTGTTGTTCAAGTCGTTTGGCGGTAGTGGCGAAAAGGAATCCCTTACTCGAACGAAGGTTGGTTCTGACCCTGACGAAGTTGCCATGATGCTCGATGGTGCTCAAAAGGTCATCATCGTGCCAGGTTATGGAATGGCAGTATCACAGTGCCAGCACCAAGTCAAGGAATTTGCGGACCTTATTGCAGAGAAATACGACACAGAGGTCAAGTACGCTATTCACCCAGTCGCTGGACGAATGCCTGGTCACATGAATGTCTTGCTTGCAGAAGCGAACGTTCCATATGAGCAACTCATCGAAATGGACGAGATTAATCCTGAATTCCCTGATTGTGATGTTGCTCTCGTCATCGGTGCCAACGATACGACAAACCCTGCAGCACGAAGTGGCGAAGGGCCGCTCGCAGGAATGCCGATCATCGATGCGGATGCTGCTCGAACTGTTGTCATCGTCAAGCGATCACTATCCGTGGGGTATGCAGGTGTCGATAACGATCTCTTTTACATGGACAAAACCATGATGTTGTTCGGAGACGGTAAGGCGATGATGACTGGACTCAACAACGCCATCAAAGAGTCTTGATTCCATGGACTTGAAGGAACGTTGAAAGGATGAATAGAAGTGGACAAAACGGAGAGGAAGTTATGAAGTCAAGAACGCTTCTCATTTTGTTGCTGTCTGTTTGCCTACTAGCACCGGTTGTAGCAAATCCAAACGGCCCACCTTGGGTTAACCCAATCAACGGTGGTTTAACCGTTGAAACTGGCTGTACATGCCATGGCGATGGGATTCCTTCGAACGACGTGGTTGTGTCCATATCCGGTGTTCCTCGTGCGTACGCACTCGGCGAATCTTACGAGTTTACCGTGAATCTACAACACGCATCGTACGAGAACGGAGGATTCCTACTCACCGACTACGGAGTTGGCACGTTCACAGCAGGTGAAGGATCTCAAATCGTTACCGATACTGACGACTCCGAGCCTGGTGCTGTTTCACAAACGGCACCCAGCAACGACTGGGTTGTTACATGGACAGCTCCATCTAGCGACATGGGAGACATTTCATTCTCCCTTGCAGGCAATGCAGTTGATGGAATGAACGGAGCAAATGAAGGTGACAATTGGAATCTCCTATCATTCTTCATCTCTTCACCAGATACGATGACAAACGATGATGAAGAGAATCTGGCACTTCGGACCATCAGTGTAGGCGATTTTGAATCGTTATTCGTTGCAGAGGAAGATCCTGAAGCACTCGAAGCAGAACGTCAGGCTGATATTGCAGACAACTTCTTTACAAATGGCAATCTGTTTTACTGGACGACACTTTCGATAATTCTTGTTGGTGCTGTTGTTCAAGGTGAATTCTATGAGCGCCGATTTGGAGGAGGCCCTAAGCATCTCGACATGCGACTTGCGGTTCCTCAGGGAATTCGTAGAGGATTGCTCACTCTTGCAGTTTTCCTAGCGTTTGGATGGGCCGTCGATGATGGACAACCGTGGGGATTTGCATTGGTCCTTGGTATGCTAACCCTCTGGGGGATGTTTGGAGTCTATCGTACCATCGTACAAGCACGTGCAGACCCTGAACACCAAGATTTGGTGTGAGGGAGTCGATTGTCGTTAGGCAAAGGATTGCAACTTGAACGAGATGTAACACTACCAGTCCAATCCCATCTCGATACACTCACTCAAAAGGCAACTCTTTGGTTTGTCCTCCTCATAATACTGACATTTGGATTCATAACAAAAATTGATTCCATACTCGAAGGAACCTTGAACCACCTCAACCCTTGTGATGAGTCATCTTGCCTTACGCTGTATGAACCCGCTTCATGGAGTGTGGTGCGTTGGCTTAGTTCCGTATTCATCTCAATTTTGTGCATTCTACCTCTGATTCTCGCATCGATGTATTCGTTTGCTAAGCCGGGTTTGACACCGAATGAGAAATCAATGCTGAAGCGCTGGATGATGACATCAGCAACTCTTGGATATTGTTCACTACTGCTCTTATTTCTCTTCTTCATCCCATATCTGTATGATCTCGGTGATTCAATTCACCGTGATATGGGATTGACCTCGCAATACGATGCTATTTCATTATTCACGCTCGCATTGTCAATCTTTTGGGCTCTTCTTATCACTTACATCATTGCCTTTGCGACAACAACTGCAGGAGCACTGGGTTTAATAACCGAGAACAATCAAGATTGGTGGCGAATTCGTATACTAGGCCTAGGAGGAATTGTCCTACTTCTGTCACTACCTGGACGTTGGACTGGATCGAATATTGTTTTGTTGAGTACCATGGTTTTGTTTCTTGAGCATTCAGTTCGAAAGAGTGTTCGAGTATCGAGAGAAATACTGAAACCAACAGCTCTATTTGACCACGAAGGGCGTCGAAGATTGGTTTCCTATGTCGATTGTTCGTGCCAAGGTGTGGCATATCCAATCGATACATCTCCAGAAAATACTGGCTTGCTCAAGTATGAGGCATTGTGCGAAGATATCGATGAACGCGAGCACTTGATTGATACAATCGCAAGGTACGGATTAACCGATGTGATCATAGGGGGTTGTGATGCATCCCCCTTGCCAACATCCTTCCACAACACTGCTAAATCTGCCCGATGTAGTCTTCGCGGTCTTGATCTTTTAGGATTACAAGGAGCAATACCTGCTGAGAATCAGCAATTAAGAGAAGAAGTGCAAATACACATTGTAAATTTGACTGATCCTTGGAGTTCTACTCAGCGTATTGAATCTTGTTCAATAAAGCTCAAAGAAGCACAATCAAATCGATTTAAGACCGTGCCTTCACAAACATGGCCAGAAATGGAAGACGGAATCTTACGGATTTCCACAAACAATTGGACCGTTGACGAAATCGAAGCGTTGCATGCCATGCAATCATAGGAACAAGCATTCAACCCAACAATTGAAACGAATCAATGATGTGTGGTATCCATGGGCAAATCAGGACAAGCCATAGCAATGGTCCTTTGCATAGCCCTAGCCATAGGTTCACAACTCTATTCTGATAAAATCAATGATTTGTTTCAATTTGATGTAGAGAGTCCTGAAAATTCATCTGCACCCTTGATTGGCCTCCAGTCAAATGAATCGTGGTTGGTAGTCCTTGTCGATTTCGAGTCCAACCCGCTAACAGACAACGCAAAGCAACAAATTCAGGATGAACTTCAGACATACTCGGAAGCGTACTTTTCGGAGGCAGTGGGCTCGGGTGTCACTGTTGAAATCACAATTCATAATGACATCATTCGAGCACCCCAATCGTTAGCAGCCTATGGAGCAGATGGACAAAACGGCCGTGATTATGGTGATGGGACACAATTTTTACCCGCCACTCTCGCAGAGTACGTTGCCAACTCAATCGAACAAACATCACTCGATAAATTTGATTTGAATGATGATGGTGTTATTGATCGGTTTTTGATTCTCCATTCAACACTTGCACAAGAACAAGGTTCGGGGTCTACAAACAGAATTTGGTCACACTTTACATCGTTTTCCGACCCGATTACGAATGGAGATTATGACTTCGAGCATTACACGATGTCTTCTATGCGACATGGTGTAAATGGATTCGGTACAATTCTTCATGAAATGATGCATCAATTCGGTGCCTTCGATCTCTATCCGGTTCACGATTCAGGATATTCAGGATCTTGGAAAGGGATTGGTGTGTGGGACATTATGGCGAGTGGCAACTGGAACGGAGGAGGGGATAATCCATCATTACCGACCGGCCCAACAATGTTGGCAATTGGCCATGCTCCTACCCGAGACATTACCCTTGAGTGGCCTACAGCTTCGCCAAGTCCATGCATAGGCCCTACGATCAACATCGAGTCCCGTTCAAATGGAGGCGATAGAGTTCGTATTCAAATCTCAGATGATGAGTTTATCTGGATAGAGAAAAGAACACAAGATGGATACGATGAATCATTGCCAGGAGAGGGCATACTTGTCTTACTCGAAGATCTCTCGGCAGGGGATTCTGCACACAATGCCATGAACATCGACCAACGTCGACCATATCTACAAACGATTGAAGCCGATGGAAATCAAGAACAACTGAAAGGGATCAACGATGGAGTTGCAAGTGACCTTTTCCAAATAGGCGATGAATTTGGAGAACGTGGTGTCCTCATTCGAGATCACGATGGCATATTGGTCCCATGGCATGCGAAAATCGTGGAACAACAGGGCCAGTTGCAAATTGAATTCCATTCGTTAAATTGCTCGCCATCCGTCGAAGTTGATTTCGAAAATTTTGGAACAACGCTGTTGCAAAACCAAGATTTGACGTTTGAACAAACAGGGGCACAAGGTACAGAACAATGTTGGGGTACCCTCAATGGTAGCGACGGACGGACGGTTGAATTTGAAAACAGTTCTGTAATCAATTCCATTCATTACGGTACATTTTCATCAATTGGAACTGTCGATTCAACTGCTACCTTTGCAGGCACCATACATTGCGGAAATGATGCTTTTGATGTAAAAACAAGCATTACGACGCTTGGAACAATACCACTTCCTGAAAGTATGCGACTTGATAAAAACATCAATGTCGTAGAGTCCACAACACTACTCATCCCATACAATGGTGACGGAAATGGTTCGGGACAATTTACAGTAGAAATTGAAGGTCCCTTGTCACGAGTTGCGACTTCACAACCGACGGTACAAATAGACGAGGGAAATGGAACAATCGTTCTCGAAATTGATCCACAAGGATTGCTTCAAGATAACATGTTTGTCTTGGGTACAATTCACCTACAATCGTTCAACGGCGAAAATTGGGAGATTGAGGTAGAATTGAAAGCAACTGATAACAATGAATTGCCACTTATTGGCAATCAATCGATGGTCCTGACGGTTTTCTTCCTCATCTTTTCTGTATGGTTTGCAATGTCCTATTTCGGAACAGATACAAGAAAAAAAGAGGTTACAGCACCTGAAGTTCATGAAGAAGATGAGTTCTTACCCGGCAACCATCTTTGAATTCTCAAGTAATTCCATTCACCATCATCTTGAATTGCACAAACCCATTGTTTGTGAACACCCTCTGCGAGGCGAACGCTAAGGCATACACCTTCCCAAGTCGTTGCTGCTTCTTGATGCGGTTGTACGAGCCATGGAGCGTGAGATTCATTGAGGTCTCCATCGTAAACTCTCCACCGACATCCGTATTTGAACCCAGGGCGCAACAACAAGCCACGGTTCAATAAATCCGCCATAAGGAGGGAATCATCAGAAGGTTTCTTGACTTGAGTAATGATTTCTTCGATGTATTTGTCCTCTTCTTTTCGAAGGACACGACCCGACATATGTTCGATTCCAATTTGTTGCCAATTCCAAGATTCGCCATGGCTAAGATAACTTCCTGATTCGGTGAGTGTTCGATTTCCCCAATTCTGAAGAAAATGATTCTGTGTTTCTTCATTCAATTGATTCCAGGAGTGTAAATTTCCTACTGGCTTAATCAGATCAAGTTTGTACATCGTGACATCAAGTTCGTCATCGATTACGAACAATTCAGAATCAACATCGAGTTTCTTAGATTGACGACACCAAATCAGCAAATCGTTCCAATCAAGCGCATCGTGCGTAGTAGCTAACGATACAGATGATTGATAATTATCTTTCAAATGATTACGATCTCTATGCCACCGAACGGCCCAGGAAAGGTGATTTTTTTCCGGACGATGAATTGAAGGAACAATCATTTCCCCTCCATTTCTGCCAACGTCCATAATAATCGCCTCATAAATGAGACGAGGATTCTTTTCAAGTTCTGATTCTAACCAAGCGTCATCAGGCAGAGGGACGTGACGGTGCCAATGACAAAACAAAACTTCTGAAGCGGTGAGTGTGATGGAACCATCATCATGCCGTTGACCGAGAGCACTCTTTTCATACAAACGTGTGGCGAGTGGAGGATTAATTTTCCAGAAACCCTCATGAAAGGTTGGAGGTTGAATCTTCTGTGTGCCATCTTGACCTGTGTTTTCTAAATCCAAGGGACGTGAAGTTCTCGCCCTTGGCTTGAACTTTCGACGTTGTCGGACCATGATTCACGCTACAATACCCCACATATTGTTGCGTCGATGACCGATTGTCCTAAGGACTACCACCCTGACATCCAAATCGGGGAGCAGTATGGTTAGCGGGTTCTTAGGAACACTCACCACTGAAGAACGTACATTGCTCCATCTCTTAGACCATCAATTGCCCGAAAACAATTGGGAAGCTCCGATGGAACTGACACAAGCAGGTATCTCTGCTGCTGTGCACGTTCAACGGAAACATGTTCCGAGAACACTGAAACGTCTTGAAGTTCAACTCTTCATAAACACGACCAGCCGTCACGTCCCTGGAGCAAGACAACGTCGACGTGTATACTCCTTGACGGTGGAAGGTCGGAATCGTGCTCAATCTATTCTCAAGAGAATCAAGTCGACACCAGTACAATCACAAGGGATAACGGTGATGTTGGAGTCCTTACTTTCTAGTTCAACAAATACTCTGGAAACATTAGCTCACATTGACGAACATATGGTGGTTCATTCCGAACCTGTGATGTCACCTGTTTCACATCCGGAAGGTTCTGCATCGCTTGATGCACAAGCAGGAGAAGCACTTGTTCGTCGCATGTTTGCTCGTGCTTGGCAGGATGGTCGAATTACGAAAGATGAACAACTATTGCTCAATGAAGTTGTTGATTTTTTAGGCATGCATCCCGATCGTGTACGACGTCTTTCCAATGAGGCTCGACGTGAACTTAACGCACCTCCGCCTGAGGAAATTTACCTTGACATGTTGCGACAAGCATTGGTAGATGGTGTGATTCATGAGGAGGAGGAAGCACTTCTTCGAACGGTTCAGATTGCATTTGATATCGATACGGAAACACATGAAAGAATTCTGAATCAAGCATTGCAGCAACCATACATAACGCCTGAATTGGAGGCATATAGTTCCGTTTTACGGACAGCTTTGTTGGATGGAATCATCACGAATGATGAAGATGCAATGCTGGAGACACTCCGAGAAAAAACTGGGATAAGCGAACAAGAACATGCAATGTTACTCGCAGAATTACAAGATGCTATTGAGGGATAAATATGGGTATGAGCGACGATGATGCAAAAATTCACGATGCGTTGAAGAAATTGGAACATGGGTTAAAGAACATTCAACCATCAAAAGTCCTCCTTGTTGGAGATATCATGATGGATTGTTACATCCATGGTTTTGCTAATAATCTGAATTCCCGTGCCCCAGTTCCCGTCCTCAAAGAAATATCCCGCGATGTTGACGTGGGTGCTGCTGCTCACGTAGCTCGTGGTCTCGATTCATTGGGTCTGAAAAGTCACCTGCATGGAGTGGTAGGCGATGATGATTCAGGATTGTCAATATTGGAAATGCTTGAAGAGGAAGGAGTAGAAACATCTGGGATTGCAGTCCTCGAAGAAAGAACGACGACAGTTAAAACACGGCTTCTGGGAGCGAGGGAAGGTTTGGTAAAAGGAGAGCAACTTCTCCTGAGATGGGACATCGAAGATGACGAACCAATTCCTTCTTCAGCATTAACCAAACTTATCGATCGAACCATTGAGGCAATACCGAACTCCTCATGTCTTATTTTATCCGATTATGGACTAGGTGTACTCGATGATGAAGGTGCTGAACGACTGATTTCAGCTGCAAAAGCAAACAACGTTCCAATCATTGCAGATCCTAAACTTACAGGGCTCCATCGAACCCAAGGCGTTGATTGGGTGTTGTTTCAATCGAAAGGATTGGAATTGATGCGAAGGCGTCTTGGCGCTACTACAGGAACGGAAGCGGCAACGATTCTTCTCGAGACAAACGATTGGGAACATCTGTTAATACTTGAAGGACAAGATGGAGTGACAATCCATTCGCGAAACGAAGATACAGTACACGTACAATGTATGCTGGAAGAAATACGACAAATGATTGGTTTGATTGATGCAGCAGCAGTTGCAGTAGCCACTGCGATAACACTCAATCTTTCAGTTGAAGAAACTGCACAACTTGCGAATGCTGCAAGTGAGTGTATTCTCATTGCTGACCGAACCGATCGATTTGTCCTTCGTTTGGATGATATGATCGATAGAATCGGTGAAATTGCTTGGTCGCTTCAAGTTTCAAAACGCTGAGGTGTTCAATTGAGTTCATGGCCGAGGCCGACAACAGCTGATGTTGGTCTGCGTTCTTTTGCGGCATCACGATCAAGATTGTTCGAAGAAACGGCCATAGGCATGCAAACGTATCTTCTATCCAGAGACATCTCGCCGGATGCAATTCACCATTCATCTGTTTGGACTGTTCGTGTTCCACAGCACGATGATGCCAATGGGTTGTTGCTTGTCCAATGGCTTGAAGAAATCTTATACAAAGATGAGGTTGAAGAGAAATGGATGGTCGATAGTTCAATCAAAATTCAAGAGATTGACAATACACTTCTCCTTGAAGCACAAGTCCGTTGGGTGGATTCAGAATTCGTCGAAAAAGAAGTGGAAATAAAAGCAGTAACACGACAAGACCTCGCAGTTGGCGAAGTTTCCGCAGGCCAAATCTTAGATTCTCCATGGTTGGAAGTACCGGTCTTTGAAGGACCAGGCTGGTACAGTGATGTTGTGTTCGATATTTAGGTGGGAATCCTTGGGTGGACGCTCGTACCCATAGGCCGTATCTACACACTTCCTCCGTCCCGTATCCCCACAGCACCCATGGCCCCAGGTAGGGATGCTCCGTTCCCGGCCTGACCTGTTCCCCCGGTTATTTGTTTTCCGTTTCCCTCCGGAAACGGTTCACAACACCCGGATCATGTGGGGGCGAGACATCTACGTCCGCATGCAGGAACCCATAGGCCGCTTTCGCCGCCCCAAGGCATTCAGCCCACCATAAAGACGATTTGTGGTACAGGGTACGCCTAGCTCCCCACCTATCCCAACGTATCCTAGAACTGACTCTATTTCAATCAAACGCTAGGTAGGTTCAGGCCTGTTCTTCGTATTTCGAAGGACAAGATGTCTTGATAACATCGGCCTCAATCAAAAAGGTTCCATCGTATGAACGGAGCGTCCCCTCAGCATACACAGTGCGGTTATCTCCCAATCCATTGGAGATAGAACCGGCATTTGAATAATCAACAATCAAATCGTATTCTGATCCTTCCAGAACAAATGTCATGGATGATTCGTTGATGCTTCCATCACGGATTTCCCCACGAACGGCAACTTCGTTGTCAATATGCTTATCTCGTTCATCCATCAATTGATCGACTGTAAGTGTGGGTTCTGGAGCCTGTAAAAAAATCGTTCCTAAAACTGCAATCGTGACCACGCTCCCAATGAGAAGCAATCGGTTGCGGTACGACAACATTGTATCACTTTGCCCTGACTGTCAGATGTATTTCAACATCTGCTCAAGATTATCAACGATGCGAAGAACCTACTGCATCAGCGATTGTCTCAAATTCTGATTGCTTCAGTTTCCTGTGTAAGCCATGAACGATTGATTTCGTTAATCCTGGACCTTCGAAGACAAATCCGGCATAAGCCTGCAATAAAGTAGCTCCTGCAATTATTTTCTCCCACGCATCTTCTGCGTTCATTATTCCTCCAACGCCAACAATCGGTAATTTGCCATCTGTGTAGGAATAGATGTGACGAATCATCTCTGTACTTTGATTCTTGAGAGGAGAACCCGAACAACCACCCTTTTCAAGATATATTGTATTGGATTGATTTGGCCGCTCAAGAGTTGTGTTCGTTGCCACAATACCATCAATACCACATGCCAATGCTTCATCGACAATAGCCTCAAGTTGTTCGATTGTAAGATCAGGAGCAACCTTGATCAGAAGTGGCTTTTGAGGTAAATTTTCCCGCTTGGAATTCGATTGATTCACCTCAATACAGGCATCGAGAATACCTTTCAAATGATCTCCATGTTGTAGATCACGCAGTCCAGGCGTATTGGGTGAAGATACATTAATGACAAAAACATCAACGTAAGGCCAAAGTCGATTCATTGATGTGGAATAGTCAAGTTTTGCTTCATCTATTGGCGTTAATTTCGACTTGCCAAGGTTTGCCCATATTGGAATTGATTGTGGCCCTGAACGTTGCAATTGATGAACAATTTTTTCACTACCTGGGTTGTTGAATCCCATGCGGTTAACAAGGGCACGATCGCCTCCATGACGAAACATTCTAGGTTTTGGATTACCCGTTTGTTCAAGCATGGTTACACCTCCAATTTCAGAAAATGCAAGACCAATCGACTCCCAGCCACGAAGAGCTTCGGCTCGTTTGTCCATTCCTGCTGCTATACCAAATGGGTGAGAATATTGCATTCCGAAGCACTGAGTTTCAAGAGATCTTCTAGGCCTATACAGTAATCGAAGACAACTACGAAAAAGAGGGTTTGATGATGCCATGCGCAACATAAGCAATGAACGTGCATGTGCTTTCTCGGAATCCTGAAGCGCGAGCAGAGGTCTCGAGAACCATCGAAAGAGCCTGCCCATGGATGCTGCTTGAACCGATATCCTTCAATCCTTGCGCCTCGTAGGAGTCCCATGGAGGAGAATTCAACGCGATGGCTTGCGCTCCGTGAAGCAGGTCGACGAATCCTCGTCGAAGAAAATTTGACAATTATCGTCCCGTCAGATCATGTAGAAATATGGCATCGATTGATACTCAATATGGCGGATTCTATGCCTCAACGCTTGCAATTCCCATTAATTAAGGAAGGAATATTCTCGATATCGAATGGGGAAGGCGAACTCTTCAGTTTCGATTCGCATGAACCTAGCGAGATGGCATCGTTATGGTTGCCAAATGAATTTCCACATTTTCTCGATGAAGTTTTGCAAATGTGTTCAGAATTGTTGCTTGCAGGATATCCCGGCTGTAGTGGTTGCGGGTATCGGGAAGACGAAACTCAATGGGACGAAACTGCCCATCGAAATCGCCTCAAAAATTCGGCCGAATAATTCCAGATAACATATGTTATCTGTTTAATTTCAACTTTGGCGAGCCTTCAAGTACAGTCGACAAACGCAATGAAATCATGAGCATTGTCGTCCTCGCCGAGAAACCGAGTGTTGCCGAGGATATCGCAAAGATGCTTAACATTAACAAAAAAGAGGCTACTCATTGGGCAGGGAATGACATCGTCGTTACATGGGCAGTTGGCCATATGTTGGAACTCAAATACATCGATGATTACAATCCAGAATTCAAAAATTGGAGAAAAACTGCTGCGGATTTACCGTTTATTCCTGAAGAATTTGAATTCAAACCTAAATCTGGGTCCACACGAAAACAACTAACTGCAATCAAGAAATTAATGGGTGACAAAGGAGTTACCGAGGTAGTCAATGCTTGTGACGCTGCACGTGAAGGTGAACTTATCTTCCAAACCATCTACCATTACTCGAAATCCAAATCTCCTGTTTCACGAATGTGGCTTCAGTCAATGACAAAAGAGGCTATTCAACGTGCTTGGGATGAACGAAAATCATCCAATGAGTATCAAAACCTATCTGACGCGGCTTACAGCCGAAGTTACGCCGATTGGCTGATTGGAATGAATGGTTCCAGGATTGCAGAGGTGTTCCTACCTAAGAAACGCACAGAGCGCATCTCGCTTGGTAGAGTTCAAACGGCCACACTTGCAATTCTAGTTGATCATGAAATTGAAATTTTGAAACACACATCGACACCGTATTGGGTACTTACGGCCCAATTTGAGGGACGTGACAGCTCCTGGAACGGACGTTGGGAGGGAGGGAAATCCACTGAGGATACCAAACCTCACTGGATACTGACATTAGAAGACAAAAATCGTATTCAGGCGCTCATTGATTCCAAGCAAAAGGCTGTCGTAACACAGAAGATTACAACAAGCAAAGAACGTCCCCCGTTGAACTTTGATTTGACCACACTCCAACGTCAGGCGAATTCTATGTTTTCGTGGCCGGCAAAGAGGACTCTCAATGTTGCACAGGCCTTGTATGAACGACATAAATTGACAACATATCCTCGTACTGATTCTCGATTCCTGCCAACGGATATGAAGGACACCATTGATACAACATTGTCAAATCTCGGCAGTTTAGACGACATGAAAGGATTCATTGAATCGATAAACAAAAACGGATTGCAAAATGTCTCACGTAATTTCAATGATGCGAAGGTGAGCGATCACTTCGCCATCATTCCAACAGGAAAATTGCCATCGGGAACTCTAACCAAAGATGAGAAACGATTGTACAATATGATCGTCCGTAACTTCATTGCATCATGGTACGGAGAATCTGTCATTGAGAAACAAAAGCGAACCGCTGATCTTGGTGGGGAGATTTTCAACAAGGAAGCACAGCAGTACACTACGCATGGTTGGAGAGAAGTTGTACCTAAGAATCTCAGCCATCCAGAAGGATGGGGTACTGTGTCGTCTGATGACCCTCATGCGAGTATTTCATCCCATGAATGGAGCGAAGAAAAATCCAAGCCCCCTGCAAGGATAAAGGAAGCACGCCTCCTCTCATTGATGGAAAAAGCGGGAAAAGACATCGAAGATGAGGATTTGGCTGAGGCAATGGCAGGGAAAGGTCTTGGAACACCTGCAACAAGAGCAGACACAATCGAAAAGTTGCTTTCTCGAGGGTACATCTCAAGACAGCAATCAGGGGCATTAAATGCAACCCCTCACGGCATTCGAATCATTGAGATTCTAAGGCGGATTCCAGTTGAATGGATCACTTCTCCAGAACTTACAGGGGAAATGGAATCTGCGTTAACATCCGTTCAACGCGGAGAGATGGAGGCATCCAAGTATATGGATTCCGTTATCAAACAAACAACAGATTTGGTAACACGCGTCCGTGACCACGACCGAAGTCAATTGTTTTCCAACGATAATTCAATCGGAAAATGCCCACAATGTGAATCGACGATTATCGAAACTGCACTCTCTTACACGTGTGAGAAGAACGAAGGAAAGGAAAAAGGATGCTCATTTGTATTCTGGAAGGATACCAGTGGACGGTGGTTCGATAGAGAAACTGCTACTCGGCTACTTGAACAAAAAGAATTGGCTGATTTACACGGTTTCTTCAATCGAAATGGCGAATCTTACGAAACTTCTGTTGTCATATCGAACGAAGGAAAAGTAACCTCTTCCAAGTCTACGGGCAACAGAGCAAACGCTACCGATGAGGCAATTTGCCCATGCCCGAAGTGTGCAGGTACCATTCGAGAGACTGATACACACTATGCATGCGATCAAGATGAATGTAAATTTGCAGGCGTCGGAAAGGTAATCTGTAAACGAGAAATTCGTATTGATGAGGCGAAAGCAATTCTCGTTGATGGAAAATCACCACTTATTGAAGATTTTATTTCTCGCCGAGGCCGTCCATTCCCTGCTTATCTTGTTCTTGAAGGGAACAAAGTTGGATTTGAGTTTCCACCAAGAGAGGCGGCTGCCGATGCACGTCGATTTGAAATTACACCAGGTGTTGTTGGAATCTGTCCGAAACATGACGCTGAAATATTTGAAACTGAAACCCATTACAGACCCAAAACAAGCGCTAGTGGATGTAAAATTGACATCGCGCGAGAGATTTCCAAGAGAGAGATTACGCGCGAAGAAGCCAAACAATTAATCGAAAAGGGAGAGATAGGTCCGTTCGATGATTTGATTGCCAAAAAGTCGGGCAACCCTTACACAGCCATTCTTTGGCTCAAGAAGAACGAACGTGTTGGTTATCGCTTTGCTAAACGTTAGAGTTAGAAGAAACTTCTTGAAGTTCGGTCCATCGTAATCCATACATGGACTACGATTATGATGTCATCATCATCGGCGCCGGTCCTGTTGGCGGATACACCGCTCGTCTACTCTGTGAGCGTGGACTCTCTGTTTTAATGGTCGAAGAGCACAATGAAGTTGGCCGCCCATTCCAGTGTGCGGGATTGGTAACTCCGAGTGCCATGGACGCTGTTGAAGCCTACGATACCGTGGTTGAGGATGTTGACGGAGCTCTCATTCATGGCCCATCTGGCACACTTGTTCCGGTCGGTCGAGAGGGTGAATTGAGAACATATGTGGTCTGCAGAAAACGCTTCGACCAAACTGTTGTTCAGCAAGGACTCGAAGCAGGGGCTGATTTGATGCTCGAATCACAACCCACCTCCGTGGAAGTGGGAGATGATGGTGTTGAAATCGAGATTGTTAATCAGCGAACTAATGAAACAACAGCACTCCGTTCAAAACTCTTGATCGGTTGTGATGGAGCTCACTCTTGGGTGCGTCGACGGTTTAAAATGGGCCACCCGAAAGAAATGATGGTTGGATTTCAAACAGAGGTAGTTGGATACCAAGGCCAAGATAGATGGCTCGAAATGTACAGTGGTTCCGAAATTGCACCTGGCTTTTTTGCTTGGGTTATTCCATCAGGTAATGGAACACATCGCATCGGTCTGTGGTCGAAAGCAGATCTCCTAGATGGACGTACAGTCCTCGATTGCTACAATGACCTCTTGCAACATCCACTCTGGAGAGATCGTTTTGAGAATATCACTGAAACTGCACGATACTGTGGACCTGTTCCTTCTGGAATGATTCGGCGACCATTCAAGAATCGAGTGCTCGTCATTGGGGACGCTGCAGGAATGGCTAAACCGACTACTGGCGGAGGATTGGGTCCAGGATTCAAGCAAATTTCCTCAATCGCAGATAAACTAGTCCAACAAGTCGATTTGAATCAACTGACTGAAAAGGATTTGAAATCTGTTACGAAATCATCGTGGCCAAAAATGAAGAAAGAACAAGACCGAGCTCGTGCGTTGCGTGACCTCCTCGTATCTACAAGAAGTGATGAGGAGCTCGACGAGCATTTTGCTAATTTTGCCAAGCCAGAAGTTATCGCTCTCATCAACCAAATTGGAGATATCGAGAAACCAGTTCCGCTGGGATTAGCACTGTTGAAGAAAGTCCCTGCTTTCAGGAAACTTGCTTTGCAAGCCGGAGTAAAATTATTGTTTACTTGAGGTGAATTCATGTCATCATGGTCTATTGTTCACCGAGTGCGATATCCCCCTTTTGATGATAAAAGATTGAATGCCGAAGCGGCTCCTGTTTTTGAAAAGATTCTTGCAACAGATTTGGATGATCAAGAAATTCGGCAGCAATTGCCACCATACACGATTCAAAGTGAAGAGGGGTGGTTGATTGAGCGGATGATCATTCACCAAAATGGAGAAAGATTCGAGACAACAACAAATCACCTAAACGACGATCAACCATTTGTTGAACTTGTTCAACAACAGAGGAGGGGATGGTACATCCTACCAAATCGATTGCATGGATACGCTCGTAATATGATTAACGCAGCAGTTATTCTCCTGTTATCGACGTTGGTTTACCTTTTCCTTGTGCCATTGTTGAGTGAATTGGGCATTCCAAGTTTTGGAACAAAGAGTATGCAAATTGGTTTGCTGGATTATCCGATTCTCAGCTTAATTGTTGTTCCAATTTTGATGCTGCCGATCGTTTTACGCCTGATTGCAAATTTTATTGACTTGAAACGTCAACAAGACTTTTTCCGATCTCCTATCGAACAGCCTGAAGTCAATTTTTCAATGCCTATCATCAGTGGGGAACCACTCGTTGGAACAATACAAATCCCAGAGCATTTACCAGATTGGAAGTCAATGTCTGTACACTGGCATGTAGGCACGTTGCCCCCCTCTCGTGAAGCCCTCATCGAAATATCAAACACAACAGAAGACTCACAACCGCCAGTTGGTCTCTCAACGCCTCTCCCTCACCATTGGGAAGCCAGTCTCGATGATGGGACTGCAGGTGGAGAAGATTCCCCACTCGAAAGACAAGATATTCAAGGTGGTGTATTTTTGCGACCAATGAGATTTTCGGCAGAAGGTGGATATTCTACAATTGGTGAAGACGGAACGTTCTCTATCGATCCGCCTGAAGACTTGTGGCCAGGCACTGTGAATTCACCGCTTCATCGAATTCACTGGGAGTTTATTCTAAAAATTAAACGAAAAAACCAGATGCCTCTTCTTTGGGTTTGTCCCGTTCGAGTGCAATTCCCAAACGGACTGGTGAAACTTGAGAACCTCGAAATAAACGATCCTAGAACCGAACAGTTCTACATAGGCGAACGTTAGGTTCATGTTCTTCACGTTCATGTATCGAACATGGCCAAGAAGCCCTTCATCGCAGTGTTGTTATCTTTATTGATGCTTTCAGGGTGTTTCGGCAACGGCGATTCGGACACGACTGTAGATGAAGAAGAGCCCATCGCCATTCCATACAGCATCGAAGCTTCTTGGGATAAGGAATCTGTCCTTGGTGAAATTGGAGAAATTACAGAATTGAACGTTTTGTTGGAAACGACCGGTGAAGGAACATACGAAATTGAATCGAGCATTACACATCCTGAGGTGACGATCGAATCATCCGATTATAGTATTACGAAAAAAACAACAAGCATTTCAATCGTTTTATTGCCGATGTTTCCTGGAATTTACGAAATCGAGGTTATTATTACACCTTCTGAAGGTGAATCAATTTTAATGTCGAATACGATTGAAATTCTTGTTCCTGATGAGGGAACAACATCCATCATAGCACCTCAATTTCTTGTCGTAGAATCTTCAATGTTGGTGTTGCAAGGCCAAGTACTGCATCAAAACACGGAGATGTGTTCTGCCCAAATCCATATCATCGAAGAGGATTATTCAGTAACCACCAATACACTACCGCTTCAAGATGACGGACGTTTTTCCTATATCTTAACGGATTTGGATTTACGGTTTGAGACGTTTATTGTCACGACCAGTGCTGAATGTGGAGAATATACTCTCTCGAATGATTCAAAGAACACAAGCATAATTGTTGAAGAAAACAATGACGCAGACGGCGACGGAATTCTCGATAGCCTAGACCTCTGTCCTGATGGAATCGGTGAAGCAAATGGTTGGGCTTCGAATACGCAGAGTGATGCTGATCAAGATGGATGCAGAGATTTTGATGAAGATTTGGATGATGATAACGATGGTATTTTGGATTCAAATGATGGCTGTATATCCTCAATTGGTTGGACAAGCACTCTCGAAAACGACCGAGATCAGGATGGCTGTCATGATGATACCAACGATGATGATGATGACGGAGATGGAATCCTAGATTTGAATGATTCTTGCTTGGATGGAGAAGTTAACTGGCCTGCCAACCTCTACAATGATTGGGATCAAGATGGATGCAATGACCTACTCGAAGATGATGATGATGACAATGATGGAGAACCTGATGCGACAGATGCTTGTCCAAAAGGTCGTTCAAATTGGCAAACAGAACGCACGGCAATAACAGATTTTGACATGGACGGGTGTTATGATTCAACAGAGGACTTGGACGATGATAATGATAATGTCAATGACGTCAATGCAACCGGAGTAACCCTAGATTTGTGCCCTACTACTCCATTGAATGCACTCGATGTGGACGAATTTGGATGTGCAGCAATCGAAAGAGACACTGACGGGGATGGAATCAACGATCTTATCGACGAGTGTGAAGGTACACCAAACGGCCTCGAAGTTAACGCAGTGGGTTGCGCAGATCTTGATAACGATGGAGTCTTTGCAAACGTCGACATTTGTGCAAACAGTCCAACCAGATGGACCATTGATGTGGATGGATGTGCCATTGTCCAAAAACCAGTACAATGGATCTCTGGAACTACAGTAAGTGGTCCAATGGATGTTGTACCAACATTTACTGTTCCGACCCTCGATGGCACGTTTACATTCCAAAATGAATGGACAGGAACTGATGTGTACCTCTTCATGTTCAAGTACACAGACAGCAGTGGCAACTCCAATTCGGCTACTTGGTCAACAAACCCAGGTACGTTTATTCGAAATCTACCTGACAATACACATCTGTTCTATGGATCATTTGACTCAAGTTATCACAACGATATTCTATCACGAAAAAGCGATGTTGAGGCACGTTTGAACCCAAGTGAAGAAGAACAATGGGATGGGAGAATTCACTATATTGACATGGATGCAAGTAATATTCAAGGAGGATTGGGACAAATGATTTCAAATTTCAATAGTCCCTTCTTCATGGGAATTGATCGTTTCCAGCGAGCACGTGATACAGGTTCGATTTATGCATGGGTATCCCAAACCAATGACCCGTTCCATTATACCTACGAACCTCATCAATGGAATGCTGAATTTGAACCCGAAATTCGGATGCAGGATTCAGGTATTGATGTTGTTAGCCTGTACGACTTTGAGCGGCATGCAGGGGGCTGGGGTGCTAATCATAACTCCTACAGGAATGCAACGTTCACCTTACCAGAGAACCTTTCATCATACGACACACTCGAGGTTTTCCATGAGCATGCTTGTGATGAACGAAGCAACCGGTACCAGAAGAGCGATGGCAGTTATGGAGGTTGTCACGAGTGGGATTATCTTGCACATCTCTACATTTGCGATGCGAACAACTCATCAGTTTGTGGAACGGAATTCATGCGATGGATCACGACATATGGGCGTGAAGGCCGATGGTTAACAGATATCAGCCCGTATTTGTTTATGCTCGAGGAGGATCAGGAACGAAGATTCCGTTACAAAGGGGCAAACAAGGGAGACATGACCATCAAATTCTTGTTTTCAAATTGGGGAAGCGGAGAGCGAGCGTTTGATGCTGAGTTTGGTTTTACCGGTGGACAATTCGATGGCACGTACAACAACGAAAGTCGTTACGTCCGCAGTCTCAATTTCACTGTTCCTAGCGAAACGAGCAGAGTCGAAATTGTAGCCACGATTACTGGCCATGGTTTCCAAAAAGACGATGCAAATTGTGCTGAATTCTGTGATCATCAACACCATTACTACATGGGTTCACATCATACCTACGAGTGGCATCCAATCGTTTACTCAAGTACAGGTTGTGAAAATGAAGTTGAAAATGGTGTTGTAGCAAATCAATTTGGCTCATGGCCATTTGGAAGAGCTGGATGGTGTGCTGGACAAGATGTCAAACAATGGACTTTTGACATCAGCTCTTGGGTAGACATGAACGGTCAAGTCAATGAATTGACTTATCGAGGACTTTTCAATGGACAGGAGTACAATCCTACGGGAGAATCGAGCAAGGGTGGTAGAAACATTGTTGCCGAGATTTGGGTCGTTTTCTATACAAACTCAACAACCTGAATCGGAGGTTGACTTTGAACTTCAGGAGCCCCCTCAAGTGCATCTGGAGTATGTAACCGACGATAATCACTATCTCGGCGTATGGGAACGAAACCAGATCGAGCAATGGACAATTGGAGTTCATACTCAGTTGCACTCAACTTGGTCGTTCCTGAGGCTGAGACTACATTCTCTTCCATCATTGTTGAACCTGCATCGTCAGCACCAGCAAGTAGTGCCATCTGTGCGATTCCCATTCCCATAGTAGGCCATGAAGCTTGGATGTGGTCCACGTTGTCCAAGAACAAACGAGATATTGCGACATGACGTAAGTACTCTGTGGAACCGGCACCTCGTTCAAATTTGTTTTGTCCACGATTCCTCTTGCCGTATGTGTTTGTTTCCAACTGAACTGGCCAGGCAATGAAAGAAGTAAAACCCGGTAATCCAAGAGATAGAACTTCCTCTTGTTGCTCTCTTATTCGATGAAGATGTTGTACTCGATCTGCATTAGATTCTCCGAAACCAATTACGTTGGTTGCACTCGTTGTCAAACCGAGAAGTTGAGCCTCTTTCATTACACGTAGCCAATTATCAGGGTGACCTTTCTTTGGAGACACATCGTTCCGAACAGATTCAACGAGCATCTCGGCACCCCCACCCGGCAACCCATGCATTCCTGCATCCTTCAGTTGACTTAGAACTTCATTGGTAGAGAGTTCAGTCACTTCTGCTATTCCTTCAATTTCTATAGGAGAAAAGCAATCCAAATCAATGGTAGGGTGACGTTCACGTAATTCTTCGATGAGTTTGATGTACCAATCAAAATCAAGTGATGGATTCACACCACCCTGCATGAGGATTCGAGAACCCCCAATTGCCTCAAGTTCTTTGATACGTTCATGTATCTCATCGTACGATTGTGTGTATGTTTCTTCGTGTCCAGGTGGCCTGTAAAATGAACAAAATTGGCAATTGATTGTACATACGTTGGTATAATTGATGTTTCGATCAACAAGATACGTAACTTCATTTGTAGGGTTATGCAATTGTCTCCGATGATGAGCTGCAGCCATTAAATGATGCATTGGGGCGTTGTCGTACAAGTCTATACATTCATCGACACTTAGTCGAAAGATTTCCTTCGAAGACTGTACACGTTGAAGAATATCACGCCAAGCCATACGGCCACCTCAAAGGTTTCCAACAATACGCTCAATATCAGCAATTGTTTTTGGACAGGAGCCAGTAAGGACATCAGGATCGCCATTTGTAACGAGAACATCGTCCTCGATTCGTATACCGATATTTGCATAACGTTCAGGGCAATCAACATCAGGTCGCCATGCTCCAAAGTAGAGACCTGGCTCTACGGTGAGAACCATACCCTCCTCGAGGAGCCGAGGAGTTCCATCTGGCTTGTATGTACCAACATCGTGAACGTCAAGACCAAGCCAATGGCCTGTGTTGTGCATGTACCACTTCCGGAGGTCACCTGATTCTAAATCGAGTGCCTCATCAACAGTTTGCGTAATGATTCCAAGCCGAATGAGTCCTTCTGCGAGAGCTTTACAGGCCACCTCATGAGGCATGTTGTATGGATTTCCAACTCGACATGCATCGATCGCTTTCTCTTGAGCATCAAGTACAACTTCATAGATTTCTTTTTGGGCATCAGAAAACACCCCGCCAATTGGCCACGAACGAGTAATATCTGCCGCATAGCCTTGGTATTCTGCACCAGCATCAATGAGAATAATTTCGTCAGATTTGCAAGGGGAATTATTGACCGTATAATGCAGAATTGTAGCATTTTCACCACACCCAACAATTGAAGGATACGCCCAGCCACTTGTTCCCCCATAGACGAAGAATCCTTCAATAATCGATTGAATTTGAAATTCATGAATCCCATCTTTGCTCGCAGCCATAGCTAACTCATGGGCTTTTGAAGAAACTTCAGCTGCATAACGCATTTGTTCAATTTCTTGTTTAGATTTACGCAACCTCATCTCAGCAATTCGACGACTTGGGTCTTCAACACTGATTGGCCCAGTACCGAAATGTTGTCTTTTACGGTCGCGCTTTTCAACAGCAGCAATGACAAGTGAATCAATGTTTGAATTGATTCCAGTTCTCAGATGAACACGAGTGGATGATTCCAGTAGGCGCTCAAGATGTACATATACGTCTTCAGAAGAATCAGCACGATCAATTGCCCAATCTTTGATTGCTCCTTCCACACCAGGGCGTCGTCCTTCCCAAATTTCCATAAGAGTATCTTTAGGTTGTACAAACAAGTGTGAAACCCATTGCCCATCTTCATGGTAAAACATCAATGTAGCTTCTGGATCGGTCCAACCACACATGTAAATCATGTCACTCGAGGTGCGATATGGGTAGTGGACATCGTTGCTACGTGTTGCCTCTGGTAATGAAGATAGAAGAACCAGATCTCCAACATCGAACTGTGAAAGTAAACGTTCTTGGCGTTCGCGATAAATCTCCTTTGAGATTGCTTGTGGCTTGTCAGGTAAAGCCTCAAATGCGGAATCAAACATAGTGGTCATTGTATCCATCCAAACGTCACAGTTCTTTAATCACTTCTTTGGCTCCTCACCACGTTCAGTCCATTTTACAAATCCCGTAGTCGAATCCGATTGGGAACGTTGGCGCAAGAAAACAAAGAGACCAATGAAGAAAATGAAAAGGATTGAGACAATCGACGCCAGTAGTGATTTTGAAGAAGATTGAGTTGTAGCAGCCTCTTGTTGAACAACTTCAAACGATAACTCGTCGAATTCCCCGTCATCATCAACCACTTGAATGCGAATTTCTCGATAATTAGAATTTTTAATATCTGAAGAAGAAAGGTACGATTTCCCACTCAGAAGGGTTTTTCCGTCAACGAACCAATAGAACTCAAGTGAATCTTGATCATTTAGTGAATCGGTTGATGTGTTTGCACTGAAAACCCAATCACCTGATGTTGGCACGGTTATTGTCGTTCCATCCCTAACAAGGAATCCATCATAACGAACTTGAGCCGTTGGAGCAATGTTGAGAACAGTTACATTGTGATTGACAATGACCAGATGGCCGCCTAAATCACGAACCAAGGCGTTTACCCTGTATTCTCCCGACTTCGTTGGTTCAAATTCCAAACGATTGTCATCAAGAATTTCAGAACTAGAAACTGCACGAGGCGTTCCGTCGGGTTCTGTGATGCTCCAAGTAATGACAAAATTTGATCCAATGTAGCCATCGTCTACATCAATATCTACCACGATTGACTGTGCCTCAGTGACCTCATCAACTGCCGTTAGACTGACACTCGGCATGGTCTGATCGAAGACAACGTATTGGGTAATGTTGTTGGAAAGTGTGAGATACACGTCTTGGATTTGCACTTGCAAAAGGTAATATCCTTCAGGGATGGAATTGGAATTTGTATCGATTTGTAGTTCTAATTTATCTCCTATCGACAAATTATTACTCGGAATTGTTGTGTAACTCCCAACACAAATCGCATTGGGCGCAGGGCAAATTCGAACCTCTGCCAGAAGACTAATCTCTGTTTCAAGCACTCCAAATTGGGAAGGGGGCAGAAGGTAATCAAAAGCTAATTCAATCACTTGGGCATTGAAGATTTGAGTTGATTGGTATGATAATTCATCGGGAAAGTGTTTCAAAACAGGGCGGTGATGATCATCTCCAACATACACCACTAAACCAAATGAATTCAAATCCGTTTGTTGCAACAACGAAATCTCGACATAACATGTACAATCAATTGAGTTCATATCAAAGGATTGATCCCAAGACCACATGGTAGAATCCGTTTCTGTATCGGTATAGGGAACGACTGAATCGAGGTATTGACGTGTGAGAACACTTGACCATTGATCAGGCAAGGAGATGTTCCAAACAGTGATTTCTATTGAGGTGAGTGCAACTGTTGAATCTCCTGATAAATTCAGCCATGACACTGCATGAAAGCCATCAACCTGATCAAACGTAATCAAAGGAGGACTGTTTTCCTCAGTAGCAACAGATGGTTGTGAAAGTACATTCAATAACAGACACAAAACGAGCAAATGAGCTGTTTTGGTCTTGCACAACATGGTTCACTGACCTTCGAATGGGTCGCACAATTCACCTTGACCAGGGAAACTGATAGGGTTACGCGGGTTTGTATCCCACTTGAACTCACAGTAATTGGTGTGACCATCACCGTCACTATCCACCAAACGGTCTGCTCCATCGAATGGGTCAAACTCAAAGTGATATTCCCATCCAGTTGCCATTCCATCATCGTCATGGTCCATGTAGTATACTTCAGGGCCATCTTCCCATGCGTCTCCATCTGTATCATTGGTAACAGGGTTCGTTCCGTTTTGGAGTTCCTCGAAGTTCGTGTAGTTCTCAAGGTTGTTGTAGAACTTCATACCGTCGGGTGTGTCGGGGTCGATGTTGCATTCAGCATTTGTTGAATCGTTGTAACCAGGGCAGTATTTCCTGATGAGGCTGGTTCGGTTGAGGCCATCCATATCAGGATCTTCTTCACCATCGTTGATTCCATCGAGGTCACTATCAGCCATCGAAGGGTCCATGACACCACGTGCGCCGTAGGCGTTGATTGTTGAATTATCAACGAGATTGTTGTTGATGGCTTCATAGGAGTACTTGACTTCCCAACCATCTGGAAGCATGTCACCGTCAGTGTCATCATCAACTGGGTTTGTGTTCCAATTTGTAGGTGCTTCAGCACCGTTAGGCAAGGTATCATTGTCGATATCGTATGTATCATCCTTAAGTGAGTTGAGCGATGGGTCGAGTGCCCAACGTCCTTTACAACCATCGCATAGTGTGTTGCCGGGCATATCAAATCCAGACAAGTTCATTTCATGGACTTCGTATTTCTTCTGAAGTTGGAATCCACCTAGCCAATTGATCCAAACGTATCCACCCGGCTCCATCAAACAACTGTTGGATGTACTCTCTGTACATCCAGGTCGATCCCAATTGGAAATGGCAACCCAAAGTGAATGTGAATTCGTGTTGTCTTCGGTCGATTTGACTTGCATTTCCCATCCATCAAGCATTCCATCCGCATCGGTGTCATTGATCAACGGATTGGTTTCGTGCTGGAATGGACGTGGAATAAACAAGATTTCGTTTCCATCGATGAGGCCATCATCATCAGTATCCGAATTGTTTGCGTGTGTAACGAAATTATCTGCTCCAGCGATGACTTCCTCACCGTCTTCTAATCCGTCGTTATCTGTGTCGAACATACAGGCAGATGTGAAGTATTGCTCACCGTTGAAGATGTAACCAAGCATGACTTCTTGTTGATCGCTCTCACCATCTCCATCAGTATCCACGTTCGATGCATTGGAACCTTGACCATCACATGTCGATGAGAATTCCATAAAATCCGAGAGACCATCCGAATCAGTGTCAGCAAGACCGGGGTCTGATACGACCCATGTCAATTGTACACCGCGATTTACGACCAAGATTTCCCAACCTCCAACTTCAATTCCATCTAGGAGACCGTCTAGGTCTGTGTCTCCGTGTGTTGGATCTGTAGAACGACCTGCTTCGTTACCGTTGTCATCCAGTCGAGCTTGGTATTCCATGAGGTTCGTAAATCGTTCAGATTCTTCGACAATGTTCATCCAAACAAACAATCTTGATTCTACTTGGTCACCAGGAGCTACGTTGATGTGGTAAACATAACCATCAACCGGGGCCACGAGGTAAACAGTCTGCTTATTTCCTCCGCCGAGTGTGTACTGTCCACGAGCAACCGTTGCGTTGGCAGTAACATAGTCACCTATATCGACATAGACATCAACAACAGTCGTAGCAAGTTCAAGATCATCGAAGACGACATCGCCGTCGCCGTCAGAATCCCATCCATCAAAATCGATATCGTCGTTAGCATTGCTAGCGTTTCTTGGATTCAAAGGATATTCGAGCGTTGTTCGGTTGTACTGTGTTGCTTCCCAACCATCAGGCATTCCATCTTGGTCGGTATCTTCCGTCCATGGGGAGGTGAACGAGGGCAGCCCGTTGGTAAGTCCGAACTTTTGTGCTACTTGGTATTCTTCAAGGTTGTTTAGTCCATCCTCATCCCAATCGTTGTATCCATCAGATGCATTGGATGGGCTTAGGAGTTCTGAGAGTGCTTTTTGTGGGTTTCCTGATAATGGATGATTTTCTTTGAAAGAGAAACAGTACTCAAATCCATCAGGCATTCCATCACCATCGGTATCCCAATCGCTTGGGCCGTTGAGGTATCCATCACCGTCCATGTCAGACAAGAACCACGATGCGCTTACTTCTTCTGCAAACGGTGCAGCGGTAGGTAGGCGTTGAGATGGTGGCGTGATGACTGGTTCGCCACAGTTGGCTCCCAACTGGAAGTCAAGGAGCATGTTCGCATTATTGACTTCGAGAATGTCTGGAAGCATATCTTCGTCTGAATCCTTTGCTGCCGGGTTTGTTCCATAAGCCTCCTCTTGGAAATTGAGAAGTCCGTCATCATCGAAGTCCAGTACCTGGTCACAGGAGTGCTTTCCTAGCGGGTTCTCAAGTTCTTCCCATGTTGGCGCACCTTCAAATCCTTCAAGAATGTCTGAAAGTGTTTGTTCGAGTGGCCCATTGAGGAGCGTGCAGTCCCAGTTTCCTGAAAGTGGATTGAAGAGAGTTACTGTACCATCTGGCGATGAGACGTTCATTGTGTAAATTGATTCCCAGCGGTCATTCAGGCCATCGTTGTCTGTATCAGCTCGTTGTGGATCAGTCCCCAATTCAGCCTCCTGCTCATTTGTTAGTCCGTCGTTATCAGGGTCCCCATACTTTCCTTGTGTTGGGTCCGGCCACGAGTCACTTTCGTTACTAACCTCTGCATCATCAGCGGTGTTTGTTGAACCTGATTCTTCCTCAGCCTCTTCAGCTTCACCACTGTCAAGCGGGTTGAGTCCGTGAGCTACTTCCCAACCGTCGCTCATCCCGTCATTATCCGTGTCTGGATCGTCCTTGAGGGTACCGTATTGTGATTCTTCGAGAACGTCTGGCAGACCATCGCCATCTGTGTCAATAGCATCCCCAGAAGAAATCTCGTTATCTCCATTGATATCTTCCTGAGCAGCACTATCGAAATCACCCACTCCGGATGAGGTTTGGTAAAACCCACTGATGCCCACGAAGAGGGATCCAAAAATAAGTGTTGAAATAATTGCTGCGTACGCCATTTGGTTGTGATTTAGTGACATAGGATGTAGCCTCCGCGTCTTGACTATTCTGTCGACGACATGGTTCGGTTATGAACCTTGACCTTGTTTGCTCAAAAGTGAGTGACGAAATTGAGAGACTATCATTGATTTTGATATTCAAGTAAAGATTGGATTTTTGCAATAAAAGTATCATTTTCTTGCCGAATTATAATCTGATAAGATCGGCCGTGTGCACGTTCCCACATGCCACAAATCAATCCCAAGGTAAATGGTAACTGTTTCATCATTGGAATCTCGATCTCAAGATCGAATGTTGATGCATCATAAGCTCTGAGGTGTACTGAACCCCAACCTCGTTCAATGAGATAATGCTCTACATAGGCATTCCAACTCGAATCATCTATGATGTAAACAGGTTGCTCACTCTGCAAAAACATCGCTGAAGTCGATTGAATCACGATTTTCAGAACATCTTGGTGAGAAGACAAAGAGTCGGATTCATTGATGAACCAAACCTCGTTATCTTGTGGAACATATGGCATGCAAGCAGTAAGAAAGCGCTCCATCGATACCATAGGAATGAGAAGAATGCGTTCTCCCTCAAATCGTAATTCGTGATGTTCGTGAGGTTCAATCTTCAAAGATGATGGTTCGAATGTTGAAGGCATGATGTCGAACGACCAAGGTAGAGGAGCAGGAGGTTGGGGGGAAGGTAAATGCGTACTGACCTCAGTCTCAAGTTGGACCACTTGCGAACGAGGTTCAATCCATCGAACTTTGTACCGTTGTTCCGTGAACGATTCGAGTGCGAACTGCCCCAATGCAACAGACAAAAGCGGGTGTGCGCTATGAACTACTTTCTGCTCCTTTAGACGAACATCCCCCCATCCTAATAGTGACGTTCTCTGTTTCAATTGAGTGTGGAATTTTTTCTTTCTGAAAAGTCCAGTTGGTTGAGGCAACATATCGTTGAACTCAAATGAATCAACGAATGCATTGATGAACGTACGGCTTAGTGGATGCCCCATCATTGGTTCAAACAGATTCCACCAAGTGTGGAATTCATGCTGGCGCCAGACGATAACCTCGCCAATGATTGGATGATGAATTCGACCTTGGCCAGAAATTGATTCTAAATTGAGATCGAATAGAATGGACCTCACATCCCTTCGTAAGCAGGGATGGTTTCAGAATCAAAGCAATATTGTACGTGTTGGAAATCTGACTTCAGTTGTTTGACGTCTTCACGGACACGTTGCGGGTCCTCATCGTGAAGAAGAACACGAGCATAGAGCGAGGCAACTTCTGCCATTTCATTGACCCCCATCCCAACTCTTGTCAATTCCTGAACGCCTAAACGCAGACCTGACGGGTTCATGGCTTTCGTATCCCCTGGAAGCATGTTCATGTTGGTAATGATACCAGCGTCCTCGAGTTTTCGAGCAGCTACTGCACCCGCACCTGAATCAATCTCACCATGTCTTGTCAGTACTTGATGCGATGCAGTGTATCCACGAGATTCTGCGAGAACATCGAAACCTTCTGCTGCCAAGGACTCGGCAAACACTTTTGCATTTCTCACGATATCACCTGCATACGCTTGTCCAAATGCTTCAAATTCTGCAAGTGCAACTACCTTCCCAGCAACGTGGTGAAGATGGTACGATGAGCAAACGCCTGGGAACATCGCGTTGTTGAGACGCCGATGAAATGTTTCATCCTCACTTGATGATAGCAAAAATCCTCCTTGAGGTCCAGGGAATGTTTTGTGAGATGAGCCAGTCATGACATCTGCACCTTCACGGAATGGGTCTTGGAAAACACCGCCAGCGATGAGACCCAACACATGTGCCCCATCATACATGACAGTAGAGCCTACTTCGTGTGCTGCATCTGCTAATTCCTTCAACGGAGTAGGGAACAAAAATACGGATTGTCCGACGAGGGTAATTCGTGGTTGAATCTCACGGATTAGTGCACATGATGCATCGACATCAGGCTCCATTCGGTCTTCGTCCCAAGGGTATGTGGACACGTTCAGATCACGCAATCCTACTGCACCCATTCGAGCATGGGAGATGTGCCCCCCATCTGCAGTAGAAACGGCGGTGATTGAATCACCAGGTTTTGCTAGAGCTTTGAGTGCACCAATGTTGGATACGGTTCCTGAAGTGGATTGGATGTTTGCAAAATTTGCTTGGAAGACTTTTTTTGCGAGGTCAATTCCAATGTCTTCGATTGTATCGAAATCGTCACATCCTTGGTAATACCGTTTCCCGGGCAATCCTTCTGCGTAACGTCCGTGGAGATCAGAATTGATCGCTCGTTTAACATTCGGAGAAATGATGTTTTCGGATGCGATCATCCCCAACCCTCGACCGTAATGTGCAGTGCTTCGGGCTGATGCTGCTAATACAGCGTCAACGGATTCTCGTGGAGAGAGATTTGTCATGGACCAACCACGGCAAACAGGTTCATGAATTCTATGAACGGACTTGTTCAGATTTATCGCTTGCCTGGTCGACGAGGTCCTGAGTATGTGGAACGTTCACTTGCAATCGTATGGGTTGGGACGTTACGCTTTGAGAGATTCAAATCTGAGACAGGAGTGCGGTTGGGCCCAATGCTCGTCGATCGGTTCAAACTTGTCGTCTTCTTTTGCACCATTGTTTGTCGTCCGCGATAAGCAACAGGACCTATCAATCGTTCCAGTGCAGGAGTATCCGAATCTTCTTCCTTAGGACGCTTCAACCACCAACCTGAGGCTAGAATGGAAAGTTTACCTGGTCGATTTTTCGAAATTGAAAGAGCATTACGCTTCAATCTTGAACGAATGGTTTTGTCCGAATCTTTTGGCAAACGTTCTGTCAACCATCCTGGCAAACCAATATCCAATACTACGCCGTTAACTGTGACAAGAATTCCGGAGAGTAAAAGATGTGTACCAACAGGAATATTGTCACGGCTTGGTTTAACTTTAGAGCGTTTCATCATTTTGGCGTATTCTACCAATGAGCGCTGGTCTCTGTGTTTGATCTGCTTTCTTTGTTGACGATTGAATCGATGCAAACCAAACTGTAGGACGAACAGTGTTGTAGCTGCAACTGCCCCTTCTGCAGGTCCGTAGACGGAGTCCAAACCAATTCCTGTTACGATGAAAATCATTGGTAACAAAAAGAATTGAATAATTCTTTGAACAAGAGATGTCGAGTATCGAGGAGTCATTCCTCGTCGGACTGCTTCATGACTGACAATCATTACATTCGCATTGATTGCTTCATCAATACCACCTTTTGTAGCCAAACCTGCAACAGGGTTCACTGGTGCATCATCCAACCACCTTCGCAAAGATTTACCCTTTTCGAGAACCAACGATACTTCAATGTCCTCTGCATCTGCTTCATGTCCAAGAATAACAGAGAGTGCCTTTACACGAGGGTCGTTTACATCGCTTTCTCGTAATTCCTTGTAAATCGAGAGGGCCTGATGCCAGTCACCACGGTCGAGGAGACACAAGGCCGCAGCAATCCTCGGCCGAACACCAAGCGGATCTTGTTTGATGGAATCTAATGCCAATTCTAACGCATCGTCGTGCTTTCTTTGCATACGTAAAGTGGCTACATTGGAAAGGGAAGAAACGAGTGAAATCCGATCGCTGTGTTGTGGTGCCTCTTTAGAATATGAGGGCGCCCAATACCTCAGCATACGCATTTTTTCATTGAGGTGATCAATGGTCGAGTTGTTCTCCCAATCCCACAAGTCATCCTCGTCAACACTACCATGCCATGGGTCCAGCCATTCACAAATGAACGCAAGAAGTTCTGGCTCATCGTACCCTTCTGGTTGCTGAAGCCCACGGAGTGCCCCTCGTGCAGCATCCAATCGTCGTGTAGCGATGTAACCTGTGGCGATCAGCATTCTCGCTTCATCATCATCGCCACCAGACTGTGCGAGTACTTTCTTGGCTTCTTCAATCGCTTTAGGCCACAGTCCACGGATTGCGCAGGCCCACATCTTGGCACGAGCTTTCTCATGTCGGACAAGCGATTGATCTCCTTCAATGGAATGCTTCTGGAATCGAATCAGCCCATCCAAATCCTCCTGTAGAGCGGCGTTGTCGATGTATTCCCGCATCCAATCACCGCCTGCTAGCATGACCGCACCCTCACGACGCTCCTCTGGGTCCAAATCGAAACGAATTTGACGAAGGGGGGAAAGTCGCCCAATAGAGAGTAGCCACGTAAAGAGGAAAACAGAGTTTCCAACTGCGATGAACATCCAAGTTGCAAGCAAACGCATTTCTTCATTGAAACCTTGGTTTTCGAGATTGGACGTGAAAGGCATGAGGTCACCAAATTCTTTGTAACAAACGAGAATGAGGAGGAGAACTGTATACCCCGAGAATCCAGCAAAAGCAAAGGCAATCTGGCGACCTTGAGCTGATTCTTCAGTACGGATTTCACGTGGGGTATCGAGCGTAACACCAAACATTCCACCGAATGTCTGGCCACCCAAAATCAAGTTTCGTGTGAGTTCAAAAATAAATGCAAGACCGACAATTGCAATGTTCAATGAAAGATAAAGAGAGAGAAACTGTGGCATCGATTTAATGAATTCCCAATGGAACAAGAACTCAGAAATAATGTCAATTCGTTCGTAGATTGAATGACCAATGATTCCACCAAAATTCAAGATATCTTCGCTGTTATCAGGACTGTTGTAAAGGACATGGAAAACGGTAACAATACCGTTCAATGCCGTAATTGGCATCGTTATCAGGAACAGAACAAGGAGCAATGAGAAGAGTCGATTAACAAAAGATGGTTTGTCGGGATCAATTGGGTTTCTCCTACCGTTGGCTGTTCTCCATTTATTGACAAGCAACATGTTCCAAGAAGCGCCCATGATTCGCCCGTAAGCAAGAATTGTTGGCGCCATAAACACCAACATCGTTACAGCAAGCCACACAGGAGTAATTTTCCCATCGTTTTGATTCATGCCGTAAAGAAGCGTTATCGTAGTGGCGGCTAAGAGGATGGAGAGCGTGAGAATTCGACGGATTCCTGTCCCAATCGTGGTTGCACCAATTCTTGTATCTCCTTTACCTGCTAATTGAGCGTTCATTGTCTCCCATGGTGAAATCAAAATTGGGATAAGGACGAATAGCCCTATGATCCACAAGTTTGGTTCGAAGTAGGTGTCAGGTTGGACAAGAAGTTCCGATATCAACAGAAGAACGCCAAGCATCCCCATCATGTACAGCCCAACACCAAACGCCACACGGCCTTGTTGGAGAATCTCACGTGCATCATCTACCGTACGAGTTAATCGATGTACTTCGTACAAATTATCATCGATCTCAAAAGCGACCTGCAAGGCAGACAGTTGACGAGGAACAAAGAATTTCCACAACAAGGCTCCAACAAAAAGTGCGAGTAAAAGCGGGTAGAGATAGATGACATCAAACTCGGTTGGTTTGGCAACCGTCGATGCTGCTGCCTGTGGAAGGAACGCCGTCGCAACGAGGACAGAGCCCACATACGTCTTCCGCATGATTCGAAGGCCGAGATTATTCATCATGAATACTTCGCCGTCGTACATCATCAAATGCGATGACGTTTAAGGAAAGAATCTATTCGGTCAAATGCTGTATGAAGCGTTGCAACGTCTGGCAGGAAAACAAGTCTCACATGGCCTTTTCCTTTGTCTTTACTAAATCCGGATCCGTGGACTAAGAGAACATGCTCTTCATGGAGTAATTGCAGAACAAATTCCTTATCATTTTCTTTCCAATGCTCATCTGTCAAGCGGACAAACATGTAGAATGCTCCTTCGGGAGTTTCTACTTCTAAGCCATTGATTTCGGCAATCCGTTGCAAGCATACGTCTCGACGCTCCTTGACGGTATTGGAATAGGTGCTCATCCACGAGCGATTTTGTTCCAAACCGGCCAAGAAGCCTAATTGAGCAGGCGTCGAGGCGCACAAACGGGAACGAAGAATTCTCTCGATTCCATCACGAACGGATGGTAACGAAGAACATGGGTCATGAAGGGCCATGTATCCTATCCTCCAACCTGGAGCGTAGTAGACCTTCGAAACTCCATTCATCGTAACGACAGGTGTAGAATTAGAACGACTCGCTGCACTCACTTGCCGATTTGAGAAATCCAAGCCATCATAGATTTCATCAGCAACAAGAATGCAATTCGGCCATCCCTCAAGAATCCCTAACAATCGATCAATTTCTTCCTGGCCAACCACCGCTCCTGTAGGGTTGTTTGGATTGATCAGGACAAACAGCCGGACCTGTTCATTCATCTTAGCTTCAATGTCATCGAAATCGAGTGCCCATCCGTTGTTCGAGTTCAGTCGATATTCAATGGTTTCTGCCCCATACATCTGCGGATAAGCCATGTAGGGAGGATAATGTGGCCCGGGTGCAAGAACTTGATTTCCTTCCTCCAACGTTGCTTGGAAAAGGACTTGTAGAGCCTCTGTAACACCATGACAAACATACACGTCTTCCGATGAAGCTGGCCAGCCTTTTGATCGCTCATCCTTTGCAATTGCTTCACGAAGTTCCGGCAGACCATAGGAGGGGGAATATCCATTTCTCCCATCATTCAATGCCTTCGTGAATGCTTCAACCATGTGCGGTGGAGTCGGTAAACCAGGATAGGCAATCGGATCACCGATGTTGAGTTTGATGATGTTGTGGCCTTGTGCTTCCAATTCGGTAGCTGGAACGACAACATCGCGTATCGCATACTCGATGTTAAGTGAACGCTTAGTTGCCGATATATGTTCCATGCAATCACATCAATTGAGAGTTGAGAATTCTATACCACCCATACTGCAAATGTGTTGGAATTCATTTTCTTGGACAGGTTGAATCGAGAGGCGTTGTCCTCTACGAATCAACAACATCTCCGATAAGGCTTCTTCTTCACGAACTTCATTCAATCCTACAACACTCTTCAATTCGCAGACTGGTTCGATGTCCACCATGAACCATCGTGGATTGTCTGGAGTCGATTTCTCATCAAAGTATTTTGACGACGAATCCCACGATGTAAAATCCCCGTATCCTTCTTTGCAAACCTTGGCAATCCCAGCAACATGTGGTGGTTTGCAGTTTGAATGATAATAGAGAATCAAATCGCCAACTTTCATTTCGTCGCGCATCATGTTTCGAGCTTGATAGTTGCGAACACCGTCCCAATGCGTCTTCCCATCTGCAACAAGTTGCGAATAAGGGTAGACATCGAGTTCTGATTTCATCAACCAATACTTGACCATGCACATTGATAGGGATACAGGTCTTATCCCTTTGCTTGGCTTCACCACGCTTCTTTGTTCTTGGATTCTACAACAAGAACCGCTTCCAATACGTCAGGATGATCTGCCTTCATTTTGCCAAGACCGAGTCGCCTTGACATTGCCGATGGGCCACCTACAACGCCAATACCAAATTTCTCCAATGTGATGAATATCGCAGGTAAGAGCAACAAAGCACTGGCTGCTGCAACCCAAAGAAGAATGAGAATAACAGTTACGAAAGGTTTGATTTCAGGAATCGGAATCTGATATGCAGTGAACATACCGAGTGAAGTAACGACTGCTGCTTCGAAGAGCGACATTCCGGTTCCGACTGCAGCCGAACGAATCGCCTCGATACCACCGCCCAATTCACGAATACGGTTCGCGATGTGAATAGAGAAATCAACACCAACGCCAACGAGAATGGACCCAATCATGACCGTTACAAGCGACAATGGAACGTCCATTTGCCACATGACAAGCCACTGTAAAGCAACGGTGGCAATAACTGGAGATGTAGTAAGGAGCGAATACCGAATGTCTCTGAACACAACTGCCAAAACTATCAGAGTAAGTACAATTGCAAATCCAAGTGAGGTCCATTGTGAATCGACAATCAATTTGTTAACTTCAATTGCTGTTGCAGCGACTCCGGTCAACTTTTCTGCTCGTTCTTGATGAGTACCTTGAAATCCTTCAGAATATTCATTGATTTGATCAACGGCTACAGCCGTATCTGCTACTGGAATAAACGGCATATCGATGTAAATCAATGTCCGATCATAATCCGAATTGATGAAAATTTCACGCATTTCTTTGGTAAGAGAGGAGTAGAATACATCCAGTAAGAAAATCTGGCTCTGAGTTGAACCTGGCAACCCGAATTCTTCTGGCGTCGTCAACAAATCCCAGAAAGTTGCACCTTGAGTTACCTCTGTGTCGAGGAGGATTTCAAATGTATTTCGTACATCCTCAGGTAGAAATTCATATCCAGGAACTTCCTGAATTTGGGCAAGAATAGGCTGACCAGAAATGGTAGGTGCTAGTCCAGTTGCTTTCATCAAAAATACGACTGAAACTGCGGATGCATTCTCTATCGTGTTGAGATTACGTTCAAGGCCATCAATAATCTTCAGATTTTGAGCGGGATCGTCATTGGTTGGATCACTATCAGTAACATCACCTGAAACGTTTGCGTGGACAAGAACCATTCCAATTTGACCAGCATTGAATTCTTCACTGTACTGTTTCATTTTGATAACGGGTTGTTCCCCTTCTGGAGCCATTCCCAGCAAATCGATGTTCTCCTCAACATTAGCTTGCCCCAATGTTGCGGATACGAGTACCAAAATGAGGAAGAATCCAATAACACTCGTGTTTCGTTTTACAGGAATGTCGACGGCCGCATCGAAGACCTTCAAAGGAGGATGCTTCGGTTTGCGTAAATCAAGAATGAGGGTCAAGTTTGGCACCATGAACATGGTCAAAATATACACAACGACAATTCCGCCAGAAAGTGCAATCCCTACGGTTTTAATCGGTGCCATTGGAGTAAAAATGAGTGAAATGAAACCAATGACCGTCGTCACAGCCGATAAGAAAACAGCCCTACCGGTTGATTTCATGGACGCTTGCATCTTTTCACTTCGGCTTCCCTCCTCCTCTGCATAACGATTGGTGATGTGCAAACCATAGGATACACCAAGAGCGAGCAAAATAGGACCAACAATGATGACCGTCATCGTAACTTCATAATTCGATGCGCCGATGATGCCTAACGTCCAAAACACGGCGCAAAGGGTTGGAAGACCTGCAATAATGACAACTTTGATTCCTTGAATAGGACGGATGCCCGAGATACCTGCTTGAAGCAAATCAGAGTGGAATACAAACAAGCCAAGCGCAACAAGAACAACAGCCATTGGGAAAATTTCCCAGAACAGACGGAAGGAAAACTCCGTCACAGAATTTGTGATTGGAACTGGACCTGTGAGCGTCATTTTCAGACCGAGGTCTTCCCAAGTACATCGGTCTGCACTCGCTGGATTTCCATTCTGATCAAATTCACACGGCCGTTCTTGAGCCGAAATGTTGTCCAAGCGATCTTGGGTTGCCTTGATGATGTCTTTTGCTTCAATCGTATCAACGACGGCTACAGCCATAATTGCACGGTCGAGTTTGAAGTCTTCCCCGTCGAAACACCCATTGTCATCTGCGCCTTCGTCGCCGGGTTGACCGCTGCATGCGTTGGTGTTTCGCGCCAACTTGTCAAGACCAGGCGTTGGCGAACCATCGTTCTCGTACATTTCACCGATGATGAGATCAATTGTTGTTTGAGAAGGTATTTCATATCCCCCTGCGAATTGATCATCACCTGCTGAAAGAGCTGTAATGACACTGGATGCAAAGTTCTCACAACCCTCTTGGAAAGAAGGACATTGCCGACCAAGTTCAGTAATGAATGCATCACGTACACGAGGGAGACTGGAATTGATTTCCTTCAAAACCGTGGATATCGACAGAATGTAAATGACATCATCGCTTTCGTTATCCGAAACATACGGATTGATGCTCTTTTCTACATAACTAATTTCTTGTAGAATACGTTGGTCAGTAATGTTGTTTTTGTCGGATTCGATGTAGATAACCATGACATTTGTCGTCCAGTCCTCTTCAACCATCCCTATCAATTCCTTAACTTCGCTACCATCTGGTAGGTAAACCTCCATATCTCCATTCACGTTGAGCGCTGGTTCGTTTGGATCATCATCGAATTGGGTATCGTCAAGGAACCCAGATGTTGTAACGAAGTACAATGTGATCATCAAGAAGAGGGCAACAGTTGCGATTGGAAATCGAGTTATGGCTCCAGTAGCACCTGTTTTCTGCCATTCACGTTTCAACCGTTTTGGTGCATCCATTACTGCATCAACGGCCTTCTTTGCATCAAATTCTCGAACCCGAGCAGAAATGTCAACAGATGCTATTCGCATCCGTTCTTTACTGTAATCTGCGAGTGCCTGCATACGTCCGACATCTCCCTCGTCAGGAGAGGATGTCTGCTTGTCGACGTCATCAGACATACGTGAACCCAACACGCCCTCGAGTCTTTCATTGAAAGTATTGCCGTCTTGTTGTTAGGGAACCGTTGAAAAAGAGATGAACACAGGGCCGTTCGGACCCCCCCGGTCACTGGGGGTTGGGCCGGTGTTAAGCATGGGGACGCCTCGACTACCAGAAAAACGATGGTCAATCGACCTCGAAAAGAAAATACAAGAAGAACACTACGCAGACGAAGCTGCATATCAACAACGGTATGGGTTCAAACCTGAAAGTGGTAAGCCAATTTTTGTCATCGATACACCTCCTCCATATCCTTCTGGTACGTGGCACATCGGTGCCGTCGCTCAATACTCGATGATCGACGTACTTGCAAGATCACAACGCTTGCTTGGAAAAGAGGTCTACTTTCCTTGGGGTGTAGATCGGAACGGAATCAACATTGAATTCACCGTCGAAAAGAATACGAAGAGAAAAATGAAAACATACGAACGCGAAGAATTCCTTAATTTGTGCCGCGAGACAATTGAAACGTTCACACAAGCCATGCGAAAAACGGCAGCTCGTGTTGGGCTCTCCTGTGATTTTGCTGCGGAATATCTTACAGATGCTCCGGACTATCGTTCGGTGACACAATCCATCTTCATTGAACTGTTCAAAAAAGGAGATATTGTCGAAGATTTGAGACCCAATATCTACGATCCAGTAGAAGGCACTACGATAGCGGATGCTGAAGTTGAGCGAATTGGTCGGATGACAAACCTTGTCGATGTCCGATGGACCACAGAAGACGGAGAGGAACTTGTCATCTCCACCACACGTCCAGAATTGATTTGTGCTTGTGGCGTGGTTGTCGTTCATCCGGATGATAAGCGGTATCAGCATCTTGTTGGAAAGAGGGCACTTCTACCGATGCCAGTAAACGGACGTGAACAATTTGTTGAAATTCAAACCCATCCATCGGTAAAATCAGAATTTGGTAGCGGTATTTTGATGGTTTGTTCTTTTGGTGACCAGAACGACGTAGCGGTTTTCAGAGAACTTGGGCTAACGCCGTTCCAAGCTATTGACTTGAACGGTTGCATGACCTCAATATCAGGTCCTCTCGAAGGTATGTCGGTACTCGATGCACGAGCGAAATCGATTGAATTGTTGGAATCCGATAGCAACATCGTATCCATTGAAGAGCGACAGCAAGAGGTCCCAGTTTCTGAACGAGGAAAGAATCCAGTCGAAATCATTCTCCTCAAGGAATGGTACGTACGACAAACACATATTCAGGACAAAATGCTTGAGTTGATCGAACAGATCGAATTCCATCCTCCTCGAAATCGACAATTCTTGTTGGATTGGATGGAGAACATCAGTATTGATTGGCCGATATCAAGGCGGCGATGGTATCACACAGAAATCCCAATTTGGTATTCAGAGGATGAGGAATTCATCATTGTTCCACCCGCTGGACTTTATGTTCAACCTTGGAAAGATGCACCTCCAGAAGGATCACGCGTTCTGCGTCGTGATACCCGAGAAGACGTTGGCTCGTTTTCAGAACTTGAGAAGTCCATGGGACAAATACGTGGTGAAGAAAAAGTGTTTGATACGTGGATGGATTCTTCAAATTCAAATCTCTTCGTCAGTGGTTATCTGAATAAACCTGATGTTTTCGAGAACGCTTTCCCGACAGCACTGCGACCCCAAGGAAAGGAAATCGTTCGAACTTGGCTTTACTACACGTTGCTCAAGTCGGCCCTATTGTTGGATCAACCAGGCTTCAAACACGTATGGATTGATGGGCTTGGCATGGATCCGTGGGGTCGAAAAATGTCCAAATCATTAGGGAATGGCATTGATGCAGATAGTGTACTTGAATGCGGTGCTGGTGGAAGAACTGGCGCATGGAAAGTACGTGGACCGGATGGTTCAGTCAATCTCAAGGCCAACAAGATTGGAAGTGAATGTTTCCGCCTTTGGAAGGCTTGTGAAGCACAAGTGGGCGATGATTTCCACATCAATCCAGAAGAAATTGAATCGAAATATTTTGGTGTCTTAACCAAGATTTTCAACGTGGCTCGTTTTGCAAGCCAATTTGAGTGTCCATCTGAGGAACCATCAACACCCTACCCTGTAGAAGATCAGTGGATTCAATCTGAGTTTTCTTCAATGATGAACACAGTTGAAGAATCTTGGAAGAATCTCGACATTTACACTGCAACACAGGCTCTCAAGACCTTTGGAACTGGTGTATTGCCATCACATTGGCTTGAGATGGCGAAATCAAGACTTTACGATGGAGATGAACATGCTGCATGGACCATACATCTGATTCTACGAGATTTCCTTGCCGCGTTTAGCCCAGTATGTCCTTTCTTTTGTCACCACATCTCTATGACACTTTATGGGGAGAGCGCAGTCGATGTTGACGTCTTCCCAAAACTTCAACGAATCCAAGAAAGTTTGAATTCGAAAACATCAGATATCGAAGCATTCAACAGTGAAGTTTGGAAAACAAAGAAGGAAAACGGTTTATCACTTAACGCCGAGATTGAAGGTATTGTAATTCCTGATTCCCTTGGGGAATTCCGTGAAACACTCACTCGGATGCACAAATTACTCTGATTCTTCATCAAAGTGTAATGTGGTTTGACGAGATTCCAACTCCTCAAGTTGTCCTAATCGAAATCCAATGAGACGTATTTTCTCATCTTGATGAACATTTTCAGCAAACAATCGACGAACCTGTCTGAGGAAAACATCGGTATCATCCATCGCGACCGGTATCGAACGTCCATGTGTGTGTGTCTCAAATCCAGTATAACGAATTTTGACCTCCGCAAGTCGCCCAGCAATGCCTTCAACCCTAGCCTTTTCCAGCACAGATTGTGTTAATTGTTCCAAGAGGCCAAGAACATGCTCATGATCACTTTGATCCTTGGAAAAAGTTCGCTCCTTACCAATTGAGCGACGTGATCGTAGCGGACTCACATCGTTTGATGTCGAGCCTTCAACCACACGTAAGAGCCACGAAGCAAAACGTCGTGAAGTCATTCGTGCAAGTGCAAGTTCACCCAATTCGACAGCCTCATCCATCGTCGTAATCCCCCATTCTGCGAGAATATTCGCTGTTTTGGGACCAATTCCTGGGACTTCCCGAACTGAACGTGTGTCAAAAAATTCAGAAATTTCATCTGGTAAAACTCGATGAATACCATTTGGTTTGTTGACTTCTGAGGACATCTTTGCTATAATTCGTGTCGGACCAATTCCAAAGGAGGCGGTCAATCCCACCTTTTCATGAACCGTTCGTTGGAGTCTCCGTGCAAGAGCCATTGCTTCATCCCATTCTGAATTCACGGCTTCAGTCACGTCCAGATAAGCTTCATCGATACTGGCCTGTTCAAATTTATCTGAATTGTTTCTCAGAATCTTCATCACACGACGTGAAGCCATCGAATACAACGATCTTGTTCCACGAATAAATCGCGCAGGTCCGAATGGATGGCCGGGGCATCGACGCCAAGCTTCAGAAATTGGCATAGCGGAACGGACGCCGTATTTTCTGGCGGCATAGTTGCAAGTCGATACAATTCCACGTCCTCTACCTTGCATCGGATCCGATCCAATGATGAGTGGTTCATCCTCTGGAAACCCGTGATGAAGAATTTCAACCGATGCAAAGAAAGCATCAAGGTCGCAATGGATGATGATTCGTTCCTCACGCACATATCGATACACTTGGCGACAGTGTTTGAAATTCATCCTTCACTTTTCTATTACCCTCTGCAAAAACACTGAGTGTTGATTTCAGTGATTGGCAATACTTGGTGAAACAATGCTTCCAACAGAACGAAGACGTGATGAGTTGCAAATGCCCTCGACAGGAATCACACTCCTCGAGGGACCCGGATATTTTGGGAAAGATGTTCGGCATGTCGTCCAAAATTGGACAGCTATACTCCTTTCACAGGGGCATTCAGTCCATTGGATTGACGGAGGACATCGATTTGATCCGAGTCGTTTTTTTCCTGCTATGCGTTCTCTCAATTGTCACATTGAGGACGGCTTACGACGATTGTACATTGGACGAGGATTCACATTGCATCAACTGCACGCTCTCATATTGAGAGTTCGGAATGAAGTGGCATTAACACATGCTTCAATGGTTGTCATCGATGGCATGTTGGGCATGTTTCTTGATGAACAGATTAAGCGATTTGAATCACGTTCTATTCTACGACACTGCATGACTTCGCTTGAAACATTAGGGAAACGTTGCCCGATTGTACTCCTTGATGGAAAGACTGCATCACCCTTACACCAACAACTCAAACATACGATGCGGCCATACCTTAACCAACGATTGAAAGGAGTTTGGGAAGACCGAAGAAGAACTGCACTTCGGTTCACAAACGATACAGAAGAGTATCGAATAAAGGTTGAACTTCCCAAACATACAGATTCTCAACAGTTGTTCGAAAAATTCACATCCATCGATCCAATCGAACAATCGACGGTTGGAGAAGTTCTTCTTCCAACCAACCAAAAGGTGCTAAAATCGACCATATTGCACGTACAGCCAACCGACGATAATGGTCAACATCGATGCGCCGAAGAGGTTGATTCATTTGTTCACATTCCTGAGCAAGAACAACACGTTGCAAAGGATTGATTGAATCTTTTGCGCATACAACGAAACGAACTTTTGAGGCTAATTCCAACGGATAGCCAATCAATTCAGAGCGCTGATAAGCCAACATTGCAACCGTTTGTGCAGTATTCGGCGAAGGTCTCCTCGATATCCTTTGAGCAATGAGCAACTCTTTTGGAAGCAGTTGATGCAGTTCAAGACGCTTTACCTCATCGATGAGCAACCGTTGGACTTCACGTTGAACGCGATGACTTGGAATTCCATCGATCAAGTCAGTTGAATCTGCAAGAAGTTGCAAAGCCTGCGTTTGCAATTGCACAATCCATGGGCAAGTCGAATGTTGCCGTAACTCAAGACCTCGAATTTTCATTCCTTTTTCACCATAAGCCCAATACTTAGTGAGGGAACCTCCGCTGTGCATTCGGCTCGGAAGAAATGCGATACACCGATATGTTGCTTCATATTCAAGAGGAATTCCCGTTGTATGGTGGACATGCTTCGACAATTCCATTGCGGATTGATGCTGCTCATCGAGTGAACGTCCTTTCAGATCACGAATCCAGATAGAATCGACAATAGCATGCAACACCTCCCATCCTTGCTCTTGTGCATGCTCAATGGTTTGCAAAAGAAGTTCTCGAGCCCATGCACAAATCGCTTCATGAGCTTCGATGCGACCAAAGCGTGCATTGCGATAACCGGTGTAGCCAAAACACGTAACAAGAAGCCATTTGAGTGCATTTTGTTGACGATCGGCCGCATCACCTTTGACGACAATCTGTTGCTTCAGTCGCCGTCGACGTTCGATGAGTGGTGCAACGATACGCCCTAGAAATCCATGTCGGCGACCGCATGTATGCGTCATCAATTCAGGAACCTGAAAGGCGGCTGAACACTGTTGAGGAAACGCCAGACTCGTCGACTTCCATTGATGATCCTGAAGTTGAAATCGCTTCTTAGCTTCATCTGGATGAAGTGGCAATGGCGTGTTGTTTCCAGTTGGTTGACAGCAACTGCAGTTCAACGTTTCAGGAGAAATGTTACGCGTTGCAATAATGCTTGGGAAAAGACTTGCAAAATCAAGTTCGATTACATTTGCATACACGCCAGGGCGACTGTCGAGATAGAGCCCCCCTCGGTCAGATTGCAACAAGTCCCATGCAGATTTCGTATCCTCAGGACGCGTCTTCTTCCATGGAACGAGTACACCGTCTTCCATCGCCACTCTATATTGTATCGCACTGATGACCGAACCAGGCGATTTTCTTGCGGCATCTCCTATTCGTGTAGCAGAAACTCTGGCAAGTTCATACAACCCATCAAGACCTCCCTCTCGGAACATGAAACTCGAAGACAGATCGATATGGATACGACCTTCAATGGGGAATTGGGGGTCGCTGCGCAAGACCTGTCCATATGAGGAAAGGATTCGTGTTTGACCTACTTGGCGTAATGGTGTCTGATTTCGTCCAAGACAGAGTACTGCATGTTTAGCTTCAAGGTATGAAAGAAGGTGCGGAAATCCTTCGGTATTTCCACGTACAGACAAAACGAGATCGGGGTCGTATTCACGAAACCAACGTTCCAATGAATGGATGAAATCAGGTTGTTCAAGGGAAAACGTAACCTGAGCCTCCGTGATGTGTCCCGATGTATCGCATGGAGTGACGTGAACATGGGTCGGCTGTCGACACGACGTTGCTCCTTGACCAATGTGTTCAAGACCTACTTCAATTCGACAACAACGCCAATCACGACGTTGTATCTCTTTTTCCAAGAGCGTCAAATTCTTCCCATCACAACGTACAGCAGAGCCGATGGTCAAGCGTTTTGAAGTAAGGTATTGTTGTTCGGCACGAACGTCCACTGAATAGAGTGTAAAACGAACATGTTCCCCCCGTGCATCGATGTGTTGTGCAAGGGAGCGCAATGTTGCACACGATTCAAGAGTAATCACAAGCATACGCTCCGAATCTTGGGAGCCTAATTCTGGTCGTTTCATTTCAAAGGCATAGTCCTGTAAGCCATAGCGGAGTTGAAGTTCGGGTTGCCACAACCAATCGACAAGATTTCTCAGATCGGTTACATTTCCGGCCACCTGAACAACAGGATTCCAAGGCTCCCGAAATGAAACAACAGAGCCGTGTTCAGTCACAATCCAGACGAGCATCTCGAGCTGCGCTGAACAGAGATGTGCATCTAAAATCCACCCATCAATCTCTTTTGTCATCATCTCCACCCAAAGCGAAAATGTGATTTTGAAGAGACGAAACCTGTTGCTCGAGTGCTTGAATCCGTTCGTGAGCACCGAGAATCATGGACAGAAACATCGGCTTCCATGCTTCATGTGCAGGGAGCATCCCCCCTGCTGCACGACGCATACGAACATCATGGAGCATCGTATCAAAACGACAGCGATCTTCTCTTGAGAGGGCACGCCGATACGGCACAAGTACCTCAATTTCTTGCTCCACACGCCCTCGCCAGGTTGGTACAGTACGCCCCATAGATTTGGAACAACGAACCATAGGGAAGAGTTGTGAGAACCCCTTCTGAAAAGTGAAAATGGTCACGAGAGGTCGTTACGATTGACTGTCGTTTCTGGCATTTCACCATCAAGAACAGTAAGAACTGCATCAACAATATCGAGTCCTACGCGACGCTGGGCTTCGATAGTCGCAGCACCGATGTGAGGTGTACCGTGAAAATTCTGGTGCTGCAACAGAGGTGATTCTGAGTCGACCGGTTCATGTTCAAACACATCGAGAGCCAATGAAGAAAGTTGACCAGATTCCAAGGCTGCAAAGGCTGCTTCTTCGTCAACAATGCCGCCACGAGCACAGTTGACAATGTGATTACCACACTTGAGATTGAAAGGATCAACACCGGGCATCATACTAATTCGTTGTTGATTGATGAGATGGTGTGTTTCTTTCGTCAAATTGCAGTGTACTGAGATATGTGTACATGTTTTGAACAAATTATCGACATTTTTGTGCATGGTTACACCTGCTTTCTTGGCAATTGATAGAGGCAAATACGGATCATAGGAGTGAACTTCCATGCCAAAAGCACGTGCGACATTCGCAACGCCTTGAGCAATTCTTCCAAAGCCAATGAGTCCGAGTCTTTTCCCATAGAGTTCTGTCCCCTTGAGTTCTTTTTTGGCCCATTCACCAGAGCGAAGAGTTCGATCGGCACGGGGAATAAAGCGAAGCGAGGAAAGCAAGTGTCCAACTGTGAGTTCCACAACACTTTGCGTGCTTGCTCTTGGTGCATTGACCACAGGCAACCCAAGATCAGATGCTGCAGAGATATCGATGTTGTCGACACCGACACCTGCTCGAGCGATAACCTTCAATCGAGGTTGACTTGCCTCCAGCATCTCCTTGGTAATTTTTGTTGCACTACGCACAATGATGGCATCGAAATCAGAGAGTGCCCCTTGAACCAACAGGTCATGATCGATGAATTCTTGAACCACCTCGCAACCAGCATCTTCGAGTTTCTTGACCGCTTCTTGAGCCATACCATCCGTAACGGCAACTCTTCGCATGAGTTGAGGTAAACAAAGAGGTGTTAGAACATTGGGTTTGAGTCGAATCTTCACAATGGATTGATAGGAAGGAGAAAACTGGCCAGATACAGTGAGCCCATGGCAGCAGAGATTGATCTACAATCACTCATTTGGGCCATGGGCATCCTCGCAGTACCCGTATTTACAGCGATTCCACTCCGATTCATTTGGCGCTATTGGATTGAAGGGAGTCACGAAGAATCCGAATACAGAACAACCGTGCGCCAAATTATTGACTCTGGACGCCAACTTGAGAGTTACAGAAATTCACTCAATGACGTAGCCAGAAGTCTACGAATCACACCATCTCGACAGAGGTTGATCGAAGCAGATATATTGAATCCACTTTCGATATCTCACTTTCTCATCTTACCCGCATTGATTATCTTCCCGCTAGCCTTCATTGTAGCACTTCCCGTCATGCTGGTTGGACTTCCGGTCATTCTCTTGGTTGAATTTCTACTGATTCGTCAACGTATTCTAATTCGAATCATGAGCCTGATTGAACGAAGCATGCATTGGCAAATTATTCACATTCCACAAGCCCATCGTGGCAATCCTGCACAAGAACGCAATTACACTGAATTTTCACAACACATTGAACATTTCCACAAGGTTCCGAGAGGGGTTTTCCTCGGACTCTTTGCTTACCTCATTGTCCATTGGATCTTCAAATTGGATAACTTTGGAACAGAAATTATCCTCTCTTCCCTGTTGTACATTGCATTGCTTGCGTTGGTTGGTGTATTGTCTACTGCTTTCGAAACCGATCTCGTATTTGTTGACCCATCAAAAGGACGTTTGATCCCAATTGATCAATGGGTCGAATCCTTGCTCAAACCGCTTGTTGGTGTCGGTTTAATTTTCCTACTTGGCCGAGATTTGCTCGAGGAAGCAAGAGGAGGGAATGCCGCCTTGTTTGCAGCCACATTTTTGGCGATTCTGTACGGTGCCGCTATTGTTGGCATTGCCTATCAATGGGGGTATTCATCATGGAGAGGGAGAAAAGTACAGCGCTCATTTGAACAGCAAGTGATTGAAACCCTCGACCCCCTTTCCTACGATTTGACACGAAGTAAAGGGCGCATCGAATTCATCGTCCGAAAGCCAATGGCCGAACGTTTACAAGAAATCGAAGAAATCCATACCGGACAATTGACCTTTGAAGATCTCGAGTCAATGCCAAGCAGTGCTCCGAAAGAAGCACCTCAAAACCCTCTCTAATTTTCGATCAGTTCAGCATCAATCGAGGTGGAAACCAAGAGTTTGGGCTCATCAGTTCGAGTGGAGCGAACAAGATAGCCAATTCCGATGGCGCTCAAGAGAACGAACAAGAAAAAGAGACTCGCAGCTCCAAGATAATCAGAAAACAATTCGCCAAGTGCTGAAAAGAATCCATCGTCACCATCATCGGTCATGATGGCCTTTGGTTGAATGAGTGCCGCAACGGCTTGCTGATCGTAAACAGGACGAGTGAAGGTCAACATTCCATCATAATCTGAATCGTATGCATCCGAAGGTGCAGCTGGATCGAGATCAGAATAGAAATCCGGTCGTTGTTCAATCGAAATATCGACAGGGCTACTCAAATCAAGTGTCAACGTAACATCGACGGTGTATGGGATACGTGATTCAAAAAATTCAGGATCGTTTAGAATTCCCAAGAAAGTGAATGCCTGTCCAGTTACATCGAAGTGCGCCCATGAATTCCAATGAGAGGATTCTACATCTAAATCGCAAATCCATGCATCTGATACGCGGCTGCATGAACCCTGGGCGTCGTTGCTACCATCTTCGCCAAGGTCGATCTCAAGTTGCAAAGCACCGCCCTGGGCAGTATCCAAGTCAAATTCGGTTGGAACAAACCGGGCTTCCATTTGTGTTGTTCCGTTTGGAATCCACACGTAATGAGAATCTTCGGTGTAATATACAGCACCTGTTGCGCCATTGTTGAAATGGTTCCAGTCGCCCTTCCAACTGTGACTAACACGATCAGTATTGACTGGAATTGATGTTTCTACCATCATCGATTCGTAGATATCCCAAGCATCCCAGACGGTGTATTCTGGATGATCAACAAATCCATCTCCGTCTTGATCTCGCATCAATTGAAGGGTTCGAGCGAGGGCCATTGCTGCATCAACATCTGTCAAGCCATGTCCAATTCTCCAATCGTGACACTCACCCGTTGCGGAACGATAACACTCAGCAGGGATGTCGTTGCATGAGTCTTCGTCGTTTCCATCTTCACATGAATTTTCCATTCCCTCATAGCGGGCAGTAAGTTCGAGGATAAGTTCGAGTTCATGAATTCGTGAATAATTTGCAGTATCCCAGTCTTCAAATTGACCGTATGCAGCAGTTCCTTCTCCACCGACCAGACTGTTCCCTTCGTCATGATCTTCACGATGATAATCTGCAACGCCCAACGAAGGGGCGATGTCGAGGATTACTCCTGCCATACCACCCACGTGAGGTGTTGCCATGGAGGTTCCTGAGATGGCCATGTAGTAGAGGTCTCCTTGCGTACGGGTGCTGGCGTCAATGGCTGTTCCACGAGGAGCAGTCGCCCAAATATCCCGGCCCGGAGCTCCAACATCAGGCCATGTATGTTGTTGATTCATACAACCACGTGAAGAAAACGATGTTACTTGTGTTCCGTCATGTGTCAATGCAGCGACAGAGATCGCAGAAGGAGTATTTGCATAGACGTTGGTTCGCAAATCACCACCACATTCGCCACCACCACCTGAGCCACCAGAGTTGGAAGCAGCAAAGATGACTGCAACACCGTTGTCAAATGTGAGTTTGTCAGTGATTGTTGCAATAGCACCGTTTGGATCGTAATCTCCATCTGTCCCCCATGAATTTGAAACGACACGAATGTGGTACGGGTTTTGAGATGGAATTGAATGTTCGTACGTCCACTCAAGCCCTTGCTCCGCAGCAAAAATCGAAGCACCGTCACCCGTTCCTAAAGCAACCATTTGACCTCCTTTTGCAACACCTGCACGACGTCCAGCAGATGCGTCACCGTTTCCGGCGATGGTGCCACCGACGTGTGTACCGTGTCCCGATGAAGTGTCGGAGTTTCGTGTCTCGGTCCAGACACCATTCCACTTTGCGGAATAAATGACTTTTTCACCAGTCCAAGGTTCAAGATAATCAAAGTCTGGATGTCCAGCGTCAACTCCAGTATCAAGGTCAACGATGGCTGTTCCATCTCCATCCCATTCAGTAAACGAGTTATCAGTTTCAAAAAGCACATTTCCATTAACATCAACAATTGCCCTGTGCCAAGCATCTGTTGCACGTACAACGTGTGTGGTTTCATGCATCATAAGGGAAGGGTCCGTAGGATCGCCACCCCAATCAGGAGGAAGGTAGAAGAAATCCAACTCCCGATTGAGCTCGAGATATTCTACCCTCTCCCATGTGGAGAGTTGGCGAATAACATCAGCAGGTGCTTCTATCAATCCTCCGTCGATTAATTTCGCCTCGTGTAAATGCGTTGCACCTTGTTTGGAAAAGAACGCCAAGTCAGCGTTTGTTACAGGAGAATGAAGTTGGAAAATTACTTCAAAAGATTCATCAACAGTTTCGACCGATTGAAGTGCTGCTTCCAGTGCATCGTCCATTTTAGTGACATCACCGTAAGGATTTGTACCTTGTACCAATGGTGACGATAAGGAAAGCAAAAACACCAATTGGAGGAAAAAAACTGTGTAGATTTTCTTACATTGAAAATTGGCCATAATCCAACGACGTGACCGCACTTCAAATGTGTTTGCACTCACTGTGAAAGCCAGGGAATCTCGTCTGGAATTTCTGCGAACAGATTTGCAGGAAGAGCAGTCTTGATTTTTGATACGGAACCAAGTTTTTCTGCGGTTTTGGTTTGCCAATCAACAAATTCATCAAAGGAATTCATAATCAAAACGGGATTGTGCATTCGGTTCCAGCCTAGTGTTTGCAACTCGGTGCCCGGTGGTTCATGACCACTGCAGACAAGAACATCATCGGATAATGATGAGAGTGACTTGATTGAATCCCAATGTTCTGAAAGACGTCCGCTCGGTAAATCATCTCGTCCAACACCTGCCTGACCGTTGAACAAGAAATCTCCAGTGAAGATGTGCCCTTCAATGGAAATGATCACAGAATCTTGGGTATGACCGGGTACATGTTGGAATGAGAAATCCACACCTGCAATTGAAAGTGTCGTTGTTTCATCAACGTAGTCAGTGACACCGAGCGAGGCTGTATCCTTCCACATGTAAAACGGAATTTCCTTCTCTTGAGAAAGCGTAAAACAAGCCGTGATGTGGTCAGCATGGGTGTGGGTCGCCATACATGCCACAAGCTCAAGTTCTCGTTGTTCTAATTCAGATTCATAGTGTGAAATGTAATCCCAGACAGGATCGATAAGCACTGCTTGGCCATTGTTTGAGATAAGATATGTACAGGCCCAGCCCTCTGGCCGAACATCTTCTACTTGCATGAATGGACGAGGATGAAGCCCTACTTCAATTCATTCCAATGAAGACGAGCCTTGATGAGGGGCGGCAACGAGGCATGTACATGCACCCACGTACCGTTGTCTATCTTGAACACGACGGAAAACTTCTGTTGGTCGACGAGGGAGGTATCGGTCCAAAGGATTGTATCATGGGACGACAATCGGGGGACGTGATGTTGCGGTTTCCAACGACAAAGGAAATTGAAGACTATGGAATTCCTTGGGTCGAAGAACGTCAAACTGATGTTCGTTTTGACGGTGAAACCTACACGGTGATCCACGGCACACCAAGCATTGATTGGCCTGAACATTGGACGTGGAAGGACAAAGTCGTCTCAGATAATTGCGTCCACCCCGTTGCCCGTGAAGCTGTATACCGCTCCATCCACCGTCTTGTCTCGAAAGTTATGATTCGGAATGATTTGAATCAAATTCTCATGGCTAAGGTGGAACGTGGATTTTTCAAAGGCTATTGGGGTCTCCCAGGAGGTTATATGAATCACAGCGAAGAACCTGCTGAAGGCTGTGTGCGGGAAACTCAAGAAGAACTGGGTATTGTTATCAACCTGGAAGAACGAAAACCCGTGATAACTCAACGTTCGTTTTTCCGAGACGGTGTCTCATTTGTCAGTTTCACGTACTGTGGTCGATGGAATGGTTCCATTGAAGAATTGAAACTCAAAGAAGGTGAAATCGAGGACGCTGCATGGTTCCATCTTGATGAAGCGATAGCAAATGCTGCTTCAGAATTCGATCGATTAGCACTTGAGTCTCTTCAAGATTGAACAATCTCTTTTGCAGCTTGCAACGCATCGTCGAGGCCACTCGCATCTGAACCTCCACCTTGAGCCATTGTCGGCCTACCGCCACCGCCACCCTTAATGTGCGGTATGATGGAACGAAGGAGATCAACAGCATTGTATCGTTCGGATGCAATGGTATTTTCTGTGCAGGCAACCATGAGTTTTCCTCCACCTTCTTTGGAACCCAAAACGGCGAGCGTAGGATTCTCAGCATCCCGAGTGAGTTCTTGCAACATTGACGTCAATTGCTTCAAGTTGCCTTCTACTTCCATGACAACGACACGGACGCCATCGATGGACATTGAATCATCACCACCTCCGGATGTACGAAGTCGAACGATTTCTGCCTCAAGTTGTTCAATTCGCTTTCGTTGTTCCTTCCACTCAGAGAAGAATCGTTCAGCCGTTTTCGGAAGGTCTTCCGATGAGACGGCGAAGGTTTGTGAGGTCGTCCTCAGGAGTTCATCCTGTTCACGTGCGAACTTCAGAGCGGATTCGCCTGCAACGATATGCAGACGCTCAACACCATCTTGAACGGCAGTGGAACGAACAACACGTATCGAACCGATTTGCCCGGGTTCGTCGTGGTGTGTGCCACCGCAGGCTTGTACATCGTGATCAGAAATTCTCAATACACGAATCTCGTTTCCTTTTGGAGCACCTCCTTGGTACAAGTCAAAACCGTGCTTTTTGTCAGCTTCGTGGCGAGGCAGGATTGTCTTTTCAGTTCGAGATACTTGACCTAAAACTTCGTTCGCAAGGATTTCAATCGCATCCAAATCATCACGTGTGAGTCGACGGTAGTGTGTAATGTCGAGGCGAGCAAGTTCTGTGGATTTGTTTGCTCCGGCTTGGTAGATGTGTGGCCCAAGGATACGACGAGCAGCTCCTCCAACGATGTGTACGGCTGTATGGTGATCCATCAATTGCTTTCGTCGTCGCCAATCGATGGTGCCATGGACAAGATCACCAATTTCGAAAGACCCATCGCACAAGTGCAGAATCAGGTTTCCTTGCTTTTGCGTGTCCAATACTTGACGCGAGGTACCATCTGTTGTAAGCGAGCCAAAATCGCCTTCTTGCCCACCGCCTTCCGGGTAGAAACAAGACTCAGAGAGAACAATTGCATGCGTTGCAGCATCAGGACCAACACCTTCTCTCAATGGAATGGAAGCCAATACACTAGCATCAAAACTACGTTGTTGAACGTCATTGTAATACAATGGAACTGTTTCTGGCAATGAGGGCAACTCGTTCACAAGGGATGTTTGCTGGCCTGTTGCTGCTGCTGCTTTCGCCATCTTTGCATGACGTTCTGCCATCTCCGCAGAGAATCCGGTTCGTAAACGGAGTTGATTCCAACCACTTTTCTGAGCCATGTTGATGACCATATCTGGAGGGAGGCCGTGCGAATCATTGAGTTGGAAAAGAAGTTCGTCAGGCAATTGTTCTGTTGCCTTTTCAATGGATTTCAAAGATTGATTGATAAGATTCGTTCCCTTTCTCAACACTTCACTGTAACGCTCTTCCTCAAGAGTCATGATGGTCAACAAACCGTCTCTGGTCTGTTTCATATCATGCCCTATCATGTTGACATCGAGATGATGATTGATCAAGTCCGAGAGCGATACCTCGAGTCCAAGGTCGTCACGCATTCGTAGAATCCTTCGAGCAAGCATCCTTGCCAAATAACCTGCCTTAGCATTTGATGGGACAAGACCATCACCAAGCATGTGGGTCAGTGCATGCAAATGGTCAGGTATGGCATAAATTCGGGACAATGGTTCGGTAATTGCAAGAAACTGTTCTTGATTCAAAGCAACGCCTCGTTGTCCAAGTCGAGAAATAAATAATTGAGACAATTCCTCTGCATCAACACCAGGCTCGATGTTCATGATACCATTGAGGCGACTCATCTCACCAAGGAGTTGATCAAGATTCAAATCGGGCCATTGTTGGGCGACTCTTGAGAATCCAGAGATCTCTTTTAGCCATTCAACAGTCTCTGGATAAATTGCCTCATAGATGGTAGGAGTTCCTGCTGCTGCCCAACAAAACCGCTCTAATCCGTAACCGGTATCAATGATTTGAAGTGGCATTTCCTTGTATCGATCGCCTTTGAGTTCAATGTCTCCATCTTCAGACTCTTCGAGGTTCATGAAAACGAGAGTAGCCAACTCAAGTCCGCCTACGATCACCTCAACAGCAGGCCCCGCATTTCCGCCCCCACACCATGGATTCTCAACGTAGGTGATTTCTTTGTCCTCAATGCCGAACGTTTCGGTGAGCATCGAATGACAATATGCCACGCACTCTTCCATCCAATAGTACATTTCGCCTTCATCAGGTCGATTGAAGACGTGATGAGCCATCATCTCAAAAGTGGTTAAATGGCGACCAGAACGGCCAACAGCATCGACATCAGTGAGGCGAATACAAGGTTGAGAAATCGTTAGTGGGTTTGCAGGTGGAGCAACTTCGCCGGAGGTAACATGCGGTTGGAAATCCGCAATGGAAGCAATGGTGAGATGAATGTCATCACGCCAACGAGCAAGAACAGGATAGGGTTCTACTCTGTGATGGTCGTGACTTTCGAAGAATGAAAGGAATGCTTCACGCATGGCATCCTTTAGGGGGCGACCACGTTGCTCATAACCCTCAATGAGGGGTTGCCCGATGAACGTATATTCATCTTCATGCGTATCGCCACAGGTCGTGCGATCATCATCGCAAGTCCAAAACCACAAATCGGTGATACGACATTGGCGACGAACGTAGCCATTGTCATGGAATACTGCTAAGTCAATAGGGGGTAGACTCAAACCAACGCCTCCAGTTCTCGGGTAGCACCCCGTCCTTTCAACCCTCCCGTTCAATATTGTTGAAAAGTGGAAATCATCAAATGAAAGATGTTGAACGTCAACCATGGGTGCTGATTGGACCGAACACGTCGACTTATCGTCGCCGGGGGTAGTCCGAATCAAAGCTCACAATCGAATGAAGGTCGATGCAGCAATCATTTCAACCATGGAAGAGATTGAGAATTACCAAGATGGGCGAGGTCCGATTCAACTGATGAATGCCACCGAACTACCGGGTATTGTTGGTACTGCGTGGGGAATGGCCGATTGGCATTATGGATACGGTCTTCCAATTGGAGGCGTTGTTGCAACCGATATTGAACACGGTAATCAAGGGGGAGCAATTTCTCCAGGTGCCGTTGGGTTTGACATCAATTGTGGCGTCCGTGCAGTCGCCCTCAACTTGGATTCAAACGACATCCCTAATTTGGAAAAGTTAGCACGTCGATTGAATGGTAGAATACCGGCAGGTGGCTCTGGAAAGGGAGGCATCAACCTCACGGAATCAAAATTGGATCTGATCCTTCAAGGAGGTCTTAACGAACTGGAATCGATCGATGTAGAACAACATCATGCAGTTGGCACCATCGAATCAGAGGGTTGCTTTGATGTTGATGACCTTACCATTAGCCATCGTGCAAAGCAACGTGGACTCAAGGCACTCGGGACCCTCGGCAGTGGAAACCACTTCCTTGAACTCCAACGGGTTTCCGAAATTGTGGACAAGGAAACTGCACAAAAATGGAATCTATCTGAAAATCAAGTTGTTGCAATGATTCACTCAGGGTCTCGCGGACTAGGCCATCAGGTGTGCAGCGACCACATTCATCAACTGGAATTACGATTAAAGCAACGCGGAAATGATTGGGTCGATGAGGAATGGGGATATGTTTTACCTGACAGGCAACTCGCCTCTGCTCCAATTCATTCAGAACAAGGACAGGCATATCTCAACGATATGAAAACAGCTGCGAACTATGCGTTTACGAACAGAGCGGTACTAACCGATCGATTGTTCAAGGGCTTAAAGGCAGAACTCGGTGAAGAAGTAGAACTTTCAACATTGTATGACGTTTCACATAACATTGCAAAAATTGAGGAGCATGTCATCCATGGTAAGAACTGTACATGTACCGTACATCGAAAGGGAGCAACAAGAGCATTTAGTGGCGATCAAAATGAGATTCATGCTTCCTTCTCGACCACTGGACAACCTGTTGTAGTTCCAGGAGACATGGGGCGAGGTTCATGGTTGATGGCAGGACCCCGTACTCAGCAAAATCAAGCATTTGGAAGTGCTTGTCATGGAGCAGGTCGAGC